>Ga0209006_10001027_pt1 | contig 25748 bp, 28 predicted proteins | sample JacPin_JW_Ref_O2_FD_188567 | JGI IMG/M metagenome (GOLD analysis project Ga0209006, IMG submission 188567) | Forest soil microbial communities from Algoma, Ontario, Canada - Jack Pine, Ontario site 1_JW_Ref_O2 (SPAdes) (version 2) | ecosystem: Environmental > Terrestrial > Soil > Boreal...
AAAGCCGGAAACTCTGACTAGCGCGGAGATCGTTTTTAAGCAGGCTTTGAAAATTGATCCTAACTATGGTGCGGCCGAGGCCGGGCTCGGCGAGACGTACTGGCATCGTTACGACTTGACCAAGCAGAAACAGTGGATCGCCTCGGCGCAGCAAGGTTGTACCAAGGCGGTGGATTTAGGCAACTCTGGAGCCGAGGGGCATATATGCCTGGGGCTTTTGCTAAGCGGCACCGGGGAGTATGAAAAAGCTGCCGCCCAATTTCAGCAGGCGGTGCAACTGGATTCCACCAACGATCGCGCCTATCGCAGTCTGGCAGACGCCTATCAACATCTGGGATTGATCAATAAAGCCGAAGAAACCTACAAACGCGCCATCTCCGTGCGGCCGCAATACTGGCGTGGCTACAGTTTTCTGGGAGCATTCTATGAGGCCCAGGCCGACTACGGACAGGCAGCGCAAATGTGGCGGCAGGCCACCGTGCTCGATCCCGAAAGCTACACGGCGTTCAACGGTCTGGGCGCTTCGCTGCTCTATCTCGGCAATGACGACGAAGCGGTGCAGGCGCTGGAAAAATCCATTGCCTTGCGGCCAGGCTACAACGCTTATTCCAACCTTGCGATCGCACAGTTCCAACTGCACAAATTCAAGGAATCCGTCCGCGACTATCTCGAGGCCCTCAAGCTTGACGACAGCGATTACGAAATCTGGGGCAATCTGGCAGACTCCTATTACTATGGCGGCGAAACAGCATTGGCCGAACAGACATATCGCAAGGCCATCACCATGGCCGAGGCACGGCTCAAGGTCAATCCGAAAGACGCGAGCGTGATGAGCGACCTTGCCAGCTACCATGCCATGCTCGGCCATCGGGAGCAGGCCTTGAACTACCTCGACCATTCGCTGCAATTTGGGCAGAGCAACAAGGATTTGCTTTTAAATGCGGCTGTGGTATACAACCAGTTGCACGAAACCGGACCCGCCTTGGAGTGGCTTGGAAAGGCTCTTGCGGCGGGCTATTCCCGTCCGGTGGTTGCCACCGGTGCATTCTTCGACAACCTCCACGGAAACCCCCGGTACGAGGCATTGATGCAGACGAAGTAACGGCTTTATTCAAAGGAGAAACTCCCATGGGCGAAGAAAACGATACAGTCTATGCATGGATCGACATCCAGAACGGAAGCAGTTGCAATCCGGCGGGCGGCAGCTTGCAGCCAGGACAGAAATTCTATTGGGCCAACCCAACCGGACTGGTGGTGACCCTCACTAATTGTGGAGGCTTTTGCACCGAGGCCAGTTACATTGTTCCTGCGCCGCCTGCGGGACAAACATATGGCCTAAAAGAGGCGACATTGTTGGCCGCTCCGACCGTTTGGACATTTACGGAAAACCCCAACGAATGGAATGCTCCGGGCAGGCCGGTCATCACCAATCCACCATGGCCCAGCCCGCTGAATGCTGACAAAGAAGTGGCGTAAGGCGGCGAAACTCAAACTCTGTCATCCTGAGGCGGGCCAAGCCCGCCGAAGGACCTTACGACGGCGTGTGCGGCCAATGCCGGTAAGAGGGAATTGTCTCCGCTCGGTTGCCGCCTGTCGCGTTTTCGGCGACACGGTGGACTGCCAACCATCCCTCACTCTCCCGCCAGCTCGCTCCTGTCCTTTCCCAACAACTGCCACGCCTCCCGATACTCCTCATACTTCGGTTCCTGTCGAACGCCTTCAAACTGGCACAACGTGATCCCCGCCGTACCCTCACGCCCGGTGACCTTGTGCGCCGGAAGGATGTACCACGCCTTGTGTGGGACGACATATCCCACAAAAACGTCAACTTCGTCGGCCCTATATCGGCGCCCAGGCCCGCTGCTGCAGTGGTGAAAATCGCACAAGTACCCCGCTCCGGCCTTGTGGCTGGTCGACTTCACCTGAACCCGCAGCATCCCGCCTTTCGCCTCAACCGCCACATCGTACGGCAACACGTCACCCCAGGGCTTCAGCACCCGATATCCACGGAACGAAGCAGCCGCCATAAACATCATCTCGACCCACGCTCCCCGCTCCGAAAATGTCTTGAACCCATACAATCCCCGCCTCGTCCGACCCATACATTCCGCCCCGAAACCAAAAATGATCACCAGCTCGACTCGGAGTCATCCCGAAGTCCCCGCGTTTTCACCAGCGGGGCGAGGGATCTCCCGTTGAGCGGATTCAACTGCGCCACCTGCCCCAAAAGCAAAAGGCGCGACCCATGGGCCGCGCCTTCGTTGTAGGAATTTTTCCTACCTATATCCAGAATATCAAATTCAAAGGGGTAATCTGGACACGATTCCCAACTTTATATTTCCACTGCTTTCATCGACTTAAGCGAAAAATGCCCTTCCGACCCCTCTTGACAAGATTTGTCCCAAATTGAGAATTCACCCGAAATTTAAGCCTCTCTGGTGCAAGGTCATCCCGAGCGTAGCCGCTTTTCAGGCGAAGCGAGGGATCTCAGTCTTAACGATCCTGGCGCGTAAGCCAAACTGGGGACCCAGCGTCGGCGCGAATCGCCTAAGGCTTTCGAACACTCAACCGCATCTATCAGAGCGCAGCCAGCATCCGTCGCCTAGCCCGAGTGGGACCTCGCCGAGAAGAAAAAAAGCCCTACCATCAAAACCAACGTCAAGACCTCGATCAACAGCGCATAGAAAGTCAGGCGTTTTGCCCGGCCAAACCGTGCCAGCAACCGGCTGAAGCCCAACCCCACTAAAACAATTGGCGAGCCAAACAACCGGTCCATGCAGACCCATCCGAGAACTCCCGTCCCTTGGCTGACGGCAGGAATACTCAACACTCCCAGGGAAATCGGCGCCGTGAGGCTCAGGCCCAGCATCACCTTGGAGTACCGTGTGTAGAGGCTTTCGGACTTGCGGATAACCAGGGCCAGGAGAAGAGTGGGAACAAGAACATGCAGCCGATAAAGACCTCCAGAATCAAGTCGCCGCCGGCATACATTCCGCCCGCCGCCGCAGTGTCTTGCGGATGGCGGACATACAGCATGTAACGGGCAAATACCAACGCCGTCGCAGCCGCCAGCACGGCGGCGTAGCCTGCGCCCACGAGAATCAGTTGACCGTGCATAGGGATTGCTTTCATGTCGGCATTCTACCTCTCGTGCGGCAAATCGTTGGCTAAACCCTGCCGGGCGCGCGTTTGACGGGGTGGAAGGAAGGGGCGGCAAAACTGCCACACCCCCTCCGGGCTACCACAAACACCTCCGGTTTTTGAACTCCGGCGAGTTATTGGCAAAAGCGCACTCAGTCGAGAAGAATATTTGGCCGGACGATCATACAGAGTTAACATTGTGCACCATGGCAGCTGCTCGCGTTGCTAAGTTTACATATCCGAGCTACAGAAACTTGGAAACTATGCTCGGGCGGATTGACGCTATTGCAGCCTTTAGTGAACTATCGGTCAGAGAGTTGATAGCGAAGGCGACGGACCTAGAACCGTCTGAGTATCTCAGATCGTTGGCAACACGTCATCACATCAACCTGACACACGTTGATCTGCGTCTATTGTCACTGCGTACTACACAACTACACCTCGTTTCAGTGCACCAAGTTTTCATGGAGTTTCTTGTACGATTCAAGCGCGAACACCCATCGGGCTCCTCCTGGGAACCGAGGGAAAGCGATGAGCCGATGGTGCAGTACGTTTGGCGACAGGTACTTGGATCTAAGACTGCGGGAGGCGAAGAGGAAAAATCGGAGGTCGCGTTGGTGGAATACTATCGGTTTGCACGGAATCGATTCGTCCACGCTGACGAGCACAAGCAGCCTGGACTCGATAAGCTGAAGGCGATGGTAAAACGGCACGATGCGCTTAAGAAGCTTGATGGTCCCAATGCATATCGCGATTTGAAGTTCGATGACATCATAATCTTCGCCAGATCCTGTCTCGGGGTAGGAAACACAATATGCCAAAACTCAATGCCAACCGAGCAACAGGTCGTTTCCATGATTCGAGACCTTGATGGAAAGACTGAAATAGGTACGCCCGGTTTCCGGCTAAAGGGCTATCGGAAGTTCAAGAACAATTCCAAACGCCTTCGTCAGGCCCTTGAGAATCTAGTGCACTCGCTTTATGGTTTAGAAGCGGCTCAGTCGACTAAGATAGTCGAACAATTAGCCTGTGGGCTGTTAGCTTAATGGCAGAGCACCCCCCTCCATCGGCCTACGTATGGCAGTCTCCGCACGCCGGTCGGTGAAGGGGGAGGTTGGGGTTCGAATCCCCAGCGGCCCAATCCAAGTTGAGCGCGAAGGTCTTATCGTAGAGGTTCGAACAAAATCATCCCTGAAGAGAACCAAGGAATAATTGTCGGCAGCGCAGAGTGGAGAATGAGATGAATGTTAGTGTTAGCGTAACGCGAATAGGTCCTGGCGACCGCGACCTGAGAGTAAATATTTTTCAAGACTCACCAATTTGGCAGAGCGCCGGGAGAACCATCGATGGGATGAGCGGTGACGAGGTTGTCCGGCTGTTGGGGGAATTGGGCATGCCGAATGCTGATGCCCAGGAGTTGCTGGCGTCTGCGATGCAAGCACAATTTAGCGCTCGCAGGAGGCAACTGCGGCTCAATGCGGAGCAGGAAGGGTATGCCGATCGGACGTTCCCACCCCTCTAAAGTAGTGTACCAACTCGACTGACTAGCCAATAAGACTCAAAATAGTCGATCCCCTATTTCGTGGAGTCTTTCGTTTCCGTTAAAGTTGCGTCCCGTTGTTCTTTTGACGTCTGTGAGCTCTCCTTGCCATCTGCGTCAGTCGCTGGTTCTGAAGCAATCACATCTGCGTTCACCGAGTCCGAGCGTTGGTTTGCACCAATGGCAGGTGTCGGTGACTGTTGCTTTGCAACCTTAGGTGACGCTTGCAACGTTTGTAGCTTATGGTGCATCGCCTCTTCGAGAGCAGAAGGCGCTTTCGCGAATTGGCGCATCGTTTCTTCGATGCTGGAACGAATCTGTATTCCTTGACGCATCGCCTCTTCGAGAGCAGAAGGCGCTTTCGCGAATTGGCGCATCGTTTCTTCGATGCTGGAACGAACCTGTATTCCTTGGCGCATCGCCTCTTCGAGAACAGAAGGCGCTTTCGCGAATTGGCGCATCGTTTCTTCGATGTTGGAACGAACTTGCATCCCTTGGCGTATCGCCTCTTCGATAGCCGAGGATGGCTGTGGCATGCTGCCAATGGTTTGTATCGCCAGCCTAAGCGCCTGGTTGGCGTTGAGCTCCGACTCAGTTAACCCAGCAACGACGGAGCGCATAGTCTCCGCAAGTTTTTCGCTCTCCACCTCTCGCAGTTCTTCTATTGCTCTGTTCAGGCCAGCCGCCTTGCGTTTGGGTTTGAGAATCTTTTGTGCGTGTTCTATGAATTGAGAGGGGGAATACATGTGAAATGTCACACCAGATGTCGCGAACATTTCCTGAACAAGCTCGGGGCGCGGCCCTGCCGTTTTGCTGCCCTCGTTGAGCCACCAATCCACCTTCGAGTCACCAGTGACCAGTACTATCGGATTCTTTTTCGACTTCGCAAAGTCGAGCAACTGAAACCACAAAACAACGTCACCATAACGGCGAAAGTCTTTCTTGGTGGCTGCATCTTTAAAACCGGGAGGAATACTCAGTTGGAGACGCCGCTCCGCTCTCTCATAGACTTCGTGCATTTCCGCGTAGGGGTTACCAACCTTCCCTGTGAAAAGAACACTGAGCTGTTCTTCGACAGGGTCTTGAGTCGCAAATTCCTTCAGTACACGGTCCTCCTTCTTGAGGAGTGCTGTTATTTCCGCAACCGCCTTATCGAGGATTGCAGACCAACGGTCGGCTTCGACCCAGCGGTATTGCCGGTAAACGTCGAGTGATTTTCGAAACCCGTCCGCGACTTCACGTGCCATTTGGGGGATTCGTTCGTGGGATGCCTCGCCCGTCGAGATCACATTAGGACGATTCGCGTAATACTCCAGGCCCGCTTATGGGGGAGCCAGAGCCGATCCTTCAATTGTTCTAGAATGCCAAGAAACTCCTTCCTGCTGGAAGGAGTTACACGGTAGAGATCTAGCAATGCGCTAGCATCGAAGGCAAAGAAGCAGTTGGACCAGATCTTTTCGAAATGTTCTTTTGTGCGCGATTGAAATGCTGGATACAAATTCCGCATTTTTGTGCCACGCCTTTCGTTAGAAAGCAATTGTCCCATACCGACCGAGTGGCTGTATTCAATCCAATCGGTTCAGCGCATCCGAAGGGAGTGTTGACAGCATCCTTCTCGGTAGCCGCTTCAAAGCGTACGTGGCGCATTCGCCTCTAACACTTGCGTACTTGTGCTTAGTACTAGCGCGGGTGCGGGCGGGCCCTGGTCTGATCCAAGTCAAAAACCGGAGGTGTTTGTGGTAACCCGGAGGGGGTGTGGCAGTTTTGCCGCTCCCTTCCTTCCACCCCCGCTCTCGTTTGACCCTTCTTTTCTTGCGCCTGTAAGATCGAAAGAAGCACTCAGCATTCAGCACTCAGCATTCAGTCAAATGGTTTTCCGGGTCGTCCAAGCCCTTGACTGGCTGAATGCTGACTGCTGAGTGCTGACTGCTTCCTCATGCCTCACGAACTGCCTAAATCTTACGAACCGGGCGCGATTGAAACGCGCTGGGCCGAGTACTGGATCAAAGAAAAACTCTTCTCCGTGCCCACTCCGCCGCCGGGTGAAACCAGGCCGGTATTCACGCTGCTGCTGCCGCCGCCCAACGTGACCGGACGCCTGCACATGGGCCACATGCTCAACCAGACGCAGATGGACATCATCGTGCGCTGGCACCGTATGCGGGGCTTCATCACGCTATGGCTGCCGGGTACGGACCATGCGGGCATCGCCACCCAGATGATGGTGGAGCGCGATCTGGCGAAAGAAGGCAAGAAGCGCCGCGACCTGGGCCGCGAAAAATTCATTGAGCGCGTGTGGGAGTGGAAGAAACTTTACGGCGGCGCGATTCTCGACCAGATGAAGCGGCTGGGCGCGTCGGTCGACTGGGACCGCGAGTACTTCACGATGGACGAAAATCTTTCGCGCGCGGTGCGCGAGGTCTTTGTCCGGCTGTATGAAGAAGGGTTGATTTATCGCGGAAAGTACATCGTGAACTGGTGCCCACGCTGCGAGACGGCGATCTCCGATCTCGAAGTAAAGCACGAAGAGGTTGCGGGCAAGCTGTGGGAGATTCGCTATCCGGTGGTGGGCACTCCTGAATTTATAACCGTCGCTACGACGCGGCCCGAGACGATGCTGGGCGATACGGCGGTTGCGGTGAATGCGAAAGACGAACGCTATACGCATCTCCACGGCAAGTTTGTTTTGCTGCCGCTGATGAATCGTGAGATACCGATCATCACCGACGAACTGGCGCAGCCGGAGTTTGGCACCGGTGCAGTGAAGGTGACGCCCGCGCACGATCCCAATGATTTTGCCGCGGGCAAACGCCACAATCTGCCGCAGATCGACATCATGGATGAGCACGCGCACATGAACGAAAATGCGGGCGCATATGCGGGATTGGATCGCTATGAGGCGCGCAAGCGAGTGCTCGAAGATTTGCAGGAACAGGGATTTCTGGTCGGCGAAAAAGATCACACCCTCGCCCTGGGTAAGTGTGAACGCTGCGGGACGGTCGTCGAGCCAAGGTTGTCGGAACAGTGGTTCATCAAAATCAAGCCGCTGGCCGACCGCGCGAAAGAGGCCGTGGAGAGCGGCGAGATCACGATCGTCCCCGACAACTACCGGCAGATTTATCTGAACTGGATGAACAACATCTATGACTGGTGCATCTCGCGCCAGTTGTGGTGGGGACATCGGATTCCGGCATGGACTTGTGACGATTGCAAGCATGTAATCGTGGCACGGGAAGCTCCGCTGACCTGCTCGAAGTGCGGCAGCACGAAGTTGGAGCAGGTTTCCGACGTTCTCGATACATGGTTCTCGTCCGGGCTCCTGCCATTTACTACGCTGGGCTGGCCGGAGAAGACGCGGGATCAGGCTGTTTTTTATCCGACGACTTTGCTGATTACCGCCTACGAGATTCTGTTTTTCTGGGTGGCACGCATGATTATGTTCGGCTGCCACTTCATGCAAGGACACGAGCAGGATGAGGCGATCAAGAAGGCCAGCGGATGGGGCGATAAGAAGAATGACAGCGTTCCCTTTCGCCAGGTCTACATTCATGCGCTGGTGCGCGACGCCGAGCGGCAAAAGATGTCGAAGACCAAAGGGAATGTCATCGATCCGCTGGAGATTATTGAACGCTTCGGCACGGACGCGACGCGATTTACTTTGGCTGCAATGGCAGCGCCGGGCACGGATATCGCGTTCAGTGAGAGCCGTACGGAAGGTTATCGGGCATTCGCTAACAAGATTTGGAACGCGGCGCGGTTCATGTTCATGAATGTGGACAGGATCGATCCGGGACTTCGTCCGGGACGGACCACCGAGGGCGGCTGTCCCCACAAAGGCATTGCCAACTTTAACATCGACACGCTGGAAAATCGGTGGGTTCTTTCGCGGTTTAACCGAGCGGCGGCGGATGTGAATGCATCGCTCGAGACTTACCGATTTCACGAAGCGGCGAATCGCATCTACGATTTTTTCTGGGGAGAATTCTGCGATTGGTATATCGAACTGATTAAGCCGCGGCTCAATCTTGAAGAAGGCGCGAACGATGGAGCGGCGCGGATCGCGTGCTCGAACCTGGTGAGCTTGTTCGATGCCTCCTTGCGGCTACTGCATCCGGTGATGCCGTTCATCAGCGAAGAAATCTGGCAGGCGATTTACGAAGGGCAGCCGCCGGAGAAATCGATTGCTCTGGCGACTTATCCGCAGGCTGACCAAAAGCAAATCGACATGTCTGCGGAAACTGAGATGGCCATCCTGCAGGACTTGATCGTCAGCGTTCGCAATCTGCGGGCTGAGTTGAAAGTTGAGCCCAAAGTCAAAGTTCCGATTGAAGTGTTTGCCGGTGAAGTGGGAATTCGCAAGATGATTGAGCAGAATCGCAGTGCAGTGGAGCGCCTTGGAAACGTTGCTCAGATCACGTTTGTGGAAAGTTCTCCGGCGAACAAAGGGGCTGCACGGAGCACGGCGCGGTTTGACGTTCACGTGGTCTATGAAAGAAAGATCGACGTTGCCGCGGAGTGCGAGCGGCTGAAGAAAGATCTGGAGAAGCTGGAAAAAGAGTTCGCTAATAATCAGCGGCAGTTAGGGAATGAACAGTTTCTGGCGAAGGCTCCGGCAAAAGTGGTGGAAGGACTTAAAACTCGTGCGGCAGAGTTGACCGTGTTGCTGGAAAAGACCAGGAGTAAGCTAAAAGAGTTGGGCTGCTAGAGACAACAGCTAGCGGGCTTCGCCCGCCGGACAGCCGAGGGCGGCTGTCCCAACATAGTCAAGAACGATCATGGATTGGAATTCACGACGCATCACGGCGATACTCGAGAACGCGCTGACTGAAGACCGGGCCACGCGCGATGCGACTAGCTACGCTTGCGTTGACGCGAATCAGCGAGCGTCGGCGACTATTTTGGCGAAACAGGATTGCATTCTTGCGGGCATCGCTTGCGTGGGGCGAATTCTCGACGTGTACGCGGCCCTCGACGGCGCAGTGACTTCACATTATGAGGTCACTACGCATCCGGAGATTTTCGATGGAGTGCGCCTGCACAAAGGGCAGTCGGTGGCGGTGATCCGGCACAATGCACGCGTAGTGCTTTCCTGCGAGCGTGTGATTCTTAATTTTTTGCAGCGCATGAGCGGAATTGCCACGCTAACCCGCAGATTCGTCGATGCAGTTCACGGTACCAAGGCCCGTATTCTCGATACGCGAAAAACCGCGCCGGGCTTGCGAATGCTCGACAAATACGCGGTGCGTTGCGGCGGCGGCCAGAATCATCGGCTTGACCTTTCAGATGGCGTGCTCATCAAGAACAATCACATTGCCCTCGCGGGCGGAATTGTGCCGGCGCTGGAGCAGGCGCATCGTAACCGCCGCGGCCAGCAACCGATCGAGGTTGAAGTCCGCACTCTGGAGGAGCTGGAGCTCGCGCTTGCTAATGGAGCGGAAGCGATTCTGCTCGACAACATGTCACCTGCAGATGTGCAGAGGGCGGTCGAATGGTGTGCAAAGCTGGAACATCGCATTCCGCTGGAGTGTTCGGGAGGGATTCGTCTGGAAAATATCCGCGCCTATGCCGAAACGGGCGTTGATTTCATTTCCGTCGGTTTGATTACACATTCTCCGCCAGCCGTTGATATGAGCCTGCGCGTGGTGCCGGCTTAGCGAAATTCAAGCGCCAGCGAGATCGCGCCTAATTTGTGGTTTCTTGGTGCTCTGCAGCATAATCACCGCATCACGAAGTCAGGCACAACTCGCAAGCTTTCAAACGGCAACAAATCGTCGCGGACGAGGGTGTCCGCCTCGCATGAGCATTCTGATTCTCGCCTGGGGATCATCGTGCGATTGCTGATGGAAAACGCGACGGTGCTGGTCAGTGGCCCGAAGCTTGCCGCCGAGATTTCTTCCAACCGTTCCGAAGTTTGGCGGCTCATCCAGCAACTGCGCGGACTTGGCGTGGATGTAACCGGGCATCCTGCCACTGGATACCAACTGCGCACGATACCGGACTTGCTGTTGCCCGGAGTTCTCAAACCGCTCCTCCGCGGAACGATTTTTGCCGAGCACATTCGTCACTTCTACAAAATCGGGTCCACTAACACATCTGCCATGCAGGCTGCCGCTGAAGGCGCTCCTGAAGGAAGCGTATTCCTGGCTGAAGAGCAAACTGCGGGGCGCGGGCGCGGCGCGAATGCCTGGCACTCAGAGCGATCAGAGGGAATCTATTGCTCGGTTGTGTTGCGGCCTGCGCTGCCGCCTTCGGAAGTTCTCGTGCTCTCTTTGGGTGTGGGGCTGGCCGTTCACGCTGCTGTTCAAGAGATTGATTCCCGTCTATCTTCATCTCTCGACCTAAAGTGGCCAAACGATTTGCTGATCGCTGGGAAAAAAGTTTGCGGCATCCTCACGGAAATGAATGCCGAAGCAGTGCGTGTCCGCTATATTGTTGTCGGGATTGGGATCAATGTAAATCAGGCAGCGTTCCCGGCGGAACTGGAGCCACTTGCGACGTCGCTTCGTCTGGCATCGGGCAGCGAGTGGTCGCGGGTGGAACTGACGGCGGCTTTGCTAAAATCGCTGCACCGGGAATACGAGCAGTTCATCGCGCAACCCGGGGAGCGCGACTCGATTCTGCGGCGGTTTGCGCAGCATTCGTCCTGGGTTAATGGCAAGGAAGTTCGTATCGAGGAAAATGGGGCTCCGCTAGACGGAATCACAGCGGGCCTTGATGAACGAGGGTTCCTACGTCTGCGGACAGCGAGCGGGATGCAGACGGTATTGAGTGGTACGGTGCGGGAGCGGTAAGCAGTTAGGCTTCAGCAATTAGCATTCAGCCCAGCTAAGTAAAGAAAGCATTTTTCATGCTACTTGTTCTCGACGTCGGCAACACGAATACGGTGCTGGGAGTTTTCGCTTCGGCGGAACCCGCGTCTGCTCCTGGCAATGGCGGGAGTCACTACGAACGGATGCTGGCGAACTGGCGTGTTGCAACAAAGCAGGCAAATACAGTCGACGAGTACGGAGTTCTGTTCCGCAATCTATTTTCCATGGCTGGGCTTGAGGCTTCTGGGATTCATGGCATCGTGATTTCTTCCGTCGTGCCTCCGCTCGATCCTGTGCTGCGGCAGGTTTGCGAACGTTATTTCAATTCGAAGCCGCTGTTTGTCGAGCCGGGAATCAAGACGGGAATGCCCGTACACTACGATAATCCCGCCGAAGTTGGAGCGGATCGTATTGTGAATGGCGTGGCCGCATTCGAAAAATATGGCGGCCCGTGCGTGGTCGTCGATTTCGGCACCGCAACCACGTTCGACTGCGTTTCCGCCAAAGGTGAATATATGGGCGGTGTGATTTGTCCCGGCATCGGAATTTCTGCGGATGCGCTTTTTCAACGCACGGCTCGGCTGCCGCGAGTGGAAATTCGCAAGCCATCGCGTGTCATCGGAACCAACACCGTGGGCAGTTTGCAATCGGGCTTGTATTACGGATATCTGGGCCTGGTCGACGGCATTCTCGAATTGCTGCTGAAGGAATTGGGCGAGAAGACGAACGTGGTCGCCACCGGCGGCCTCGGCGCGATGATCGGTTCGGGATCGAAATACATAAAGACAGTCGACGATTTGCTCACCCTTGAGGGATTGCGGATTCTGTGGGAGCGCAATGAAGCGCTGCGAGCATCAGCTAAGACAGTTCCGTCCACTACGGCATCGTCGAAGAAATCAGGCGTCGAGCGCCCACCTAAATCTCCGCACTCCACCAGATGATCAGCCGTGGATAATAATTACTTCAGCTATTTTTCTGAAATTGAGGATCATTATTTGCGGCGGCGCGGCGGCGGATTGCTGCTCTCCACGCTCGACTGGACGCTGATCGAAACCTGGAAAGATGCCGGCGTGCCGCTGGAAGCGGTACTGCGCGGCATTGATTCTGCCTTCGACAAATATGAACAACGACCGTTGAAGACGCAAAAAGTAAACAGCCTGGCCTATTGCGCGCAGGCAGTTCTGGCAGCCGCGGAAGAGATGAAGGAAGCTGCGGTTGGCACGACAGGATCAGATACAGCTCAAGCGGCGACTCGATCGCGAGGGTTTGAGCCTGGTGTAGTCTCGGCTTTTTTGCGACGCAATGCTGAACTGCTCGACAGAGCAACTCTGCCACAAACAACTAGCATTTCACCGATGGTCATCGCCAAAGAAGCCTCAACCGCTCTGCGAAAATTGGCGGAAGACATCGACCGGGTGAATACCGTGCAGCGATTGGAAGATTTAGAGCGGCATCTCACAGTTCTCGAAGAAAAATTGTTTGCGGCTCTGTTGGCTGCTACGGCGGACGAACAAATCCTGGCCGTGCGCACAGAAGCCGATCGCGACCTCGCTCCTTTCCGGCGCAAAATGCCTTCGGCGCAAATCGATCGGTTGCAGAGGCAATACGTCCACAAGCGGCTGCTCGAAAAATACGGGTTGCCACGCTTGAGCCTGTTCTACATGTGACCGCCTTGGACTATTCTCCTTCGAATCGTTCCTTTGATGCATTGATTCTTGGCGGGGGCGCGGCTGGGTTGATGTGTGCGATTGAGGCGGGCAAGCGCGGGCGACGTGTGGCCGTGATTGAACACGCCGACCGGTTAGGGAAAAAGATTCTTATCTCCGGTGGCGGACGGTGCAACTTCACCAATATTTATTGCCTGCCCGAGAATTTCATTTCCGCGAATCCGCACTTTGCCAAGTCTGCTTTGGCTCGCTACACTCCTGCGGACTTTGTCGCGTTGGTCGAGAAGCATGGCATTCCGTATCACGAGAAGACACTCGGGCAGCTTTTCTGCGACCGCTCGGCGCGCGACATTCTTACGATGCTGGAAACCGAATGCTGCAAAGCCGGCGTGAGCATCTTTGTGAACGAGAAGATTCGCGAAGTAAAGCACACAGCGGAATTTATTGTTACTACTGCGAATGCGGAATTCCGCGCGCCTGTGCTGGTGGTCGCTACCGGCGGATTGTCGATACCGAAGATTGGTGCGACTTCCTTCGGCTACGATATGGCCCGGCAATTCGGGATTGCCATTCGTGAACCGTGGCCGGGGCTGGTACCGCTAACACTTGGGCCAGAAGATCGCTCGCGCTTTTGCGATCTCGCTGGAGTGTCTGCCGACGTGACCGCGGCATGCAATGGTCAGGAATTCCGCGAAAAATTATTGATCACGCATCGCGGGCTCAGCGGACCGGCCATTCTCCAGATCTCTTCGTACTGGAAGAAACCGCAGGCGCTGACAATTGATCTCGCGCCGGGACGCGAAATCACAGCCGCTTTCCGCGATGCGAAGAGTCCGCGCACTCTCGCGGCGCTTCGATCCGAATTGAAAAAAGCCTTGCCTGCGCGGCTCGCTGATCGATGGCTGGAGGTCCATGCGCCGCAGGCGATGACAAACCAGGCGCTGGCCGATCTGGAGAAGAAGGCACATGCGTGGACTATTGTTCCCGACGGTACGGAAGGATACGAGAAAGCCGAAGTCACAGCCAGAGGAGTCGACACGGATGAACTCTCTGCTAAGACCATGGAAAGCCGCAAAGTTCCCGGGCTGTTTTTCGTCGGCGAAGTCGTGGACGTAACCGGGCATCTGGGCGGATTTAATTTTCAGTGGGCCTGGGCGTCAGGCGCGGCTGCGGGGAGGTCGCTGTAACTCATCAAGCCTGTGGCTTTCTCTTTATGCCGTAGAATCAACTCTTGCTCCTCACAATCGAAAAGCTGATCTACGGCGGCGATGGCCTGGCGCGCCTGCCCGCCGATGAGCATGGACGCGGCAAGGCCGTGTTCGTGCCTTTTGTCCTCGCGCAAGAAAAAATCGAAGCGATTCTGCTCCAACAAAAATCCGGCTTCGCGCGTGCACGGGTCAATCAGATCGTCGAAGCATCGCCGCATCGAATCGCGGCAGCCTGCCCGTACTTCGCCCGCTGCGGCGGGTGCCATTATCAACAATCCGATTACGGACATCAACTTGAGATCAAAAAAGAGATTCTGCGCGAAAATCTACGGCGTATTGCCAAGCTGGAATTGCCTTGTGAAATCGAAGTGCATCCCTCGCCTCCGTGGAACTATCGCAACCGCTCGCGGCTGCAGGTTCGCATTGCGCCAGAGTTTGCGCTTGGATATTTCAAATTTGGCTCGCATCAACTCTTGCTGGTGGAAGAATGTCCCATTAGTTCGCCGCTGATTAATCGCGGAATTGCTGCGCTGTGGCAATTGGGGCGCAAAGACAATGCCCCGGCCGGACTGCGCGAGGTGGAACTTTTCGCCAATGCCGACGACACGCAATTGCTTGTGGAAATTTACTGCGTGGCGGAAGCAAAACGCAGCTTAGTTAAAAAATGGGTGGAAGAATTGCGTGTCGCCATGCCGGAGATTGCTGCGATAGTCGCGTTCCGCGAAGCGCAACCAGGAAAGGGCGGCGCGGCGCAAGAAACTCTCTTGTCGCTGGGCGATGGCCACGTCATTTATCAAACGCAAAGCGCGGCCTACCGCGTGAGTGCGGGATCGTTCTTCCAGACCAATCGCCACCTCGCGGATGAACTGGTGAAGATTGTCACGCAGGGGCAGACCGGTGAACTGGCAGTCGATCTCTATGCCGGAGTTGGGTTGTTTTCCACAGCCTTGGCATGTGATTTCCGTCACATGGTCTCTGTTGAACCGTCACAGACTGCTTTTGCCGATCTGCAATACAATTTGCCAAAGAATGGAAAGGCGATTCAGGCGACGGCAGAACAGTACCTGAGTGGATGGCAGAAAAGCGAGGCGGGAAACCAAGAGAGATCAGGGAGCGAGGCGGCCCTCCCCAGCGGTACGCGCAAACCTGATTTCGTGATTGTGGACCCGCCTCGCAGCGGCCTGGGAGAACGAATCGCGCGCGCGGTCGCGGACATGGGAGCGTCACGGATTGCTTATGTATCATGCGATCCTGCGACCCTGGCACGCGATCTCGTTCTCCTGTTGAGCGCGGGATACCGCATCGACAGAGCACATCTGTTGGATTTGTTTCCTCAGACCTATCACTTGGAAACGGTTCTGCACTTGAGCCGATAGCTCGCCCCCTGAAAGCCCTTCCGATCTCAAACTGCAACTAGTTCGGCTTCTAGGCAACCCTGGGTATTCCCCTCCTCGCGTATGAATACTGCCGCGGCGCCCGCTGGTCCTCCAGCCCTCGAAGGCAAGGCGGCTCGCCAGCCTCTGCTTTGGGCTGCAATTGCGCACTCGCTCGGCATCATCGCGGGAGTCTACGTATGGCGACCAGAGTTGTGGTGGGTAGTTGCCTTGTGCGCGTTCCTTGCCTCGGCGGCATTTTTCCTTCGGGGTCGTACGTGGCTTGCCGGTCCGCTGGCGCTGGGCGCGCTGTTTCTGGCGGGGGCGATGCACATTCAGGCACGGGACGGCGCGCGCCGTATTGATACGGCAATCCTGCCATTTGCTGACGCGCAAGAGTTGGAAATCGTCGCACATGTGACTAGAGACGGCCGCCTGCGGCAAGGAAATTTCGGCGAGACGCGGCAGGTGCTAGACGTTGAGAGCGAATCGGTAACGCCACAGGACGGCATCGCCGCACCGATTCACTCAGGGATTCGGCTCAGCATTTACTCTTCCCACTCCGGCAATGCCAGCTCGCAAACGGCTGATGTCCTGCAGAATACCAAGGCCGCATTCACCCAAACATTTCGCTACGGAGAACGCATTCGCTTTCTTGGCAGGCTGAAGCCGCCGCGGAACTTCCGCAACCCAGGTGCTTTCGACTACGAGGGCTACCTCACCGACAACGGAATCGCGGCTTTAGCTTCGGCGAAGGCGGAGAATCTGGAACTGCTGCCCGGATTCTCCGGCAATCGCATAGAAGGCTGGAGAAGCCGTGTTCGGGAAAAGGTTCTCGACAGAGTACACGAACTCTGGCCGCCTCGCGATGCCGCTCTGATCGACGCCATGGTGATTGGAGAAGAAGCATTCCTCGATCGCGACACGCGCGTTGATTTTCAGCGTTCCGGAACCTATCACGTTCTTATTGTGTCGGGGATGAACGTCAGCATTCTGGCGTTTGTGGTGTTTTGGACTCTGCGGCGTTTGCGCCTGGGAGAGGTGCCGGCCACTCTGCTCACCGTGAGTTTTTGTTTTGCTTACGCGATGCTGACCGAAGTCGGAGCGCCGGTCTGGCGCGCGACGCTGATGTGCGCAGTCTATCTGGGAGCGCGATTACTTTACCGCGAACGAGCCATGGTGAACGCGGTTGGGGCCGCGGCGCTGGCCGTTCTCGTGTTTGATCCGCGCCAACTGTTCACCGCGAGTTTCCAAATGACGTTTCTTTGTGTATTAATCGTTGCGGCCATCGGACTGCCCATCCTCCAGAACACCTCCCAACTTTACAAACGGGCACTGGCGCACTGGGACTCGCCCAGCTATGGCCGCAATCTGCCACCTGCAGTTTCGCAGTTCCGCGTGGATCTGCGCTTCATAGCCGGAAGAGTAGCGCTTTTCATGGGAGGCAAATGGGCGGGATATTTAGTCCGTTCAATCGTGAAAATGGTCTTGGCAATCGTTGAGTTGCTGTTCATTTCCGCCGTGATGCAAATGGGGCTGGCATTGCCGATAGCCTATTACTTTCATCGCGCGACTACCATCGGATTGCCGGCTAACATCACTGTCGTTCCACTCACGGAATTGATGATGCCCGCAGCCGTCGCGGCACTCGCGTTGAGTTGTGTTTCTATAACATTGGCGAAGATACCTGCATTTCTTACCACTATGGCTTTGCATGGCATCGTCGGCACAGTGCGTGGTTTAGGGGGATTGCGCCTGGCCGACCTGCGCGTACCCACGCCGTCGGTTCTGATGATTGTCTTTTCCGCTGCTGCCCTGCTTTTGGCGATGATGCTGTCCCGGCGCCGTACCGCGGTCGCTATTACGGGACTCACCGGCTTACTCGCCGCTTCGGTCGCAATCGCATTTGTATCGCCGGAGCCGCACGTGCGCTCCGGCATTCTGGAAGTTACATCGATCGATGTAGGCGAGGGTGATTCGACTTTGCTGATCATGCCCCAAGGCCGATCATTGTTGATCGACGCGGGCGGGCCAATCGGGCCCGGTAGTCCGCAGTTTGATTTTGGCGAGGATGTGGTCTCGCCTTATCTTTGGGCGCGCGGCATCTCGCGGCTCGACGCGGTCGCCATCACGCACGGCCACTCCGACCACATCGGAGGCATGGCTTCTGTGCTCAAGAATTTTCGTCCGCGCGAGCTTTGGTTGGGCCTTAAGCCTCCAAGCGCTGCACTGGACCAGTTAGTCGCGGAGGCCGAGGCGCTGCATATCAACGTAGTTCGCCACTGGGAGGGAGATGAGTTTAACTGGGGTGGCGCCAAGGTCAGTGTACTTTTTCCGCCGCACGACTGGCCCGTGGGAGCGAAGCCGCAGAACAACGATTCGATGGTGCTGCAAGTCAGCTATGGAGCGTCTTCAGTGCTGTTGGAAGGCGACGCGGAAAAACAGGTCGAGCGCCGGATTGCGTCTCTGCATCACCCTAAAGTGGATTTATTGCGCGTCGGGCATCACGGAAGTGCCAACGCCACCACGCCCGAACTTCTGGATGCGGCAAAGCCGGAATTCGCCATCATCTCAGCCGGCTTCCGCAATTCTTTCGGCCTGCCCAAGTTTGAAATCCTGGATCGTCTCTCCCAATCCGGAGCCAAGGTCTACCGAACCGACGTGGAGGGAGCAATTACGTTTTACCTGGACGGCCGCAGTCTCAAGCCTTCGCTGGCGGCTCTGCAATAGACACGTTTATTTCGCAGGTCTCATCGTCGTCCGAGCTGGCAGGTTGTTTAAATTCGGCGAGGATACGCCGGGCGGGCTCCGCATCTTCTTCCCGTACCATCAGGACCACCCCGCCCAGACCCGGGAAAGAGTCCTGCGCCGTTGCGGTCGAGGTCAGGTTGCACTCTATGCCCGCCGATTCCAGCAGACCTTTCACCACCATCGCTTCCGATTCCTGTTCTGTGTCAAATACTTTGACAAGCTTTTCGTTGGGGTCCGGCTGCGGCGCGGTTAGCGCTACTTCCTGCGGTTCTGCCATGAGTACCTCCAGTTTTAATCGGCGGCTAAATAACGATTCGCCGCTCGTTGATCTTACTCTTCCAGCCAAAAGGACGGATAGGTCATGGTGTCCAGCCCCTGTCAGATGCCTCTCATAGGCTACAGGTTGCGCCGCCGAGTGCATATGGGCTTGCTCGTGGGCGACACTTTTGTGCCGTTGCCTTTTCGCCGGAGTGAGCGAGAATAGCCTCTGCGGACGGCCGCAACTCCGATGAAACGGGCATCATCAAAAGAGAGAGCAAGAACCGGGGCGAGTAAGAACGAGGGGCAATGAACCTTCCCGAGCAAGCCGATCCTGAAGCAAGTTTCACGAACGTGAACGATCAGACCCGGCAGCAGGCAGAAACTGCGGAGGAAGCACGCAAAATCCGGCGCCTGCAATTGATGATCAGCATGGTGATGTCGGTAATCGGCCAGGATTCGAGCCTGACGCTGGAAGAAGCTTCAGAACTGGCCGCAGGCGCCAAGCGTGCGGCGCTCGCTATGTTCCCCGATAAAGAACTTGCCTTCGACCTGCTCTACCAGCCTCGATTAAAGCGCCTAATACGCGATCGCTTCCGTTTGCAGTAAATTCTTCGTTCACTAGCTATTCGTCCGCTACTGTATTGCGCAGTGTTCCGATCCCTTCCACGCTGACCTCGACGGTATCGCCGGCAACCAGAGGACCAACGCCTTCCGGAGTGCCACTCGGAATCAAGTCACCGGGAAACAATGTCATAGCTTGTGCGATGTGACGAACGACCACATCAAGCTGAGACAGTAGATCCTTTGTGTTCCCCTTTTGCCGAACCGATCCGTTCACACGAGTTTCTACTTCGATGCCTGCCCAGGGATCGATGTCCTGCACCACCACCGGCCCTACGGGACAAAACGTGTCGAATCCCTTGGCACGGCTCCATTGCCCGTCCTTATTTTGCAGATCGCGAGCGGTAACATCGTTAACGCAGGTATAACCCAAAATATATTGCAGGATATCTTCATCGGCGGATGGTTGGTGACAGGTCTTGCCGATGACCACGCCTAATTCTCCCTCGTAATCCACCCGCTCCGAAATCTTTGGACGGCGAATCACGCACCCAGGCGCCAACAGCGCCGAAGTTGCTTTCAGGAAAAGCAGTGGTTCTTGTGGGATATCGTGTCCCAGTTCGGCCGCGTGCGCGCGGTAGTTGCGTCCGATGCAGACGATCTTCGACGGACGCACAGGCGGCAGCAGTGTGGCCTCGTCCAGAGGAATTTGTTCGATCTTGCGGGTGCGCAGACTTTCCATGTCGCCGTCTGCTTCTTCGGGTGGAGTCAGAAAAATCCTCACAATCGTTTCGCGGCCCGCGACAGATTCCACCAACCCATAGCTGGCTTGACCATTCAGTTGAAAGCGACAGTATTTCATCAATATCTATCTAAACACGACTGTATAGGATTGAGGCGAAAATTCTGAGGGAAGTTACTCAGAGGCTCGATTGAGAAGCTGATTGTACCTATGCTACCCTGCCTCTTATGTCGAATGGGGCCTCCACTCGCAAGAAGACAAGTTCGGAAGAAACCCCGCACGAGGCATCTGAGATTAAGTCTCCCTCCCGCGACCCCAGCGAGACGCGAAGCCGTTTTCTCAGCGACAAAGTCGGACAGTTTACCGAGTCGGTTATTCGCGATATGACGCGGCAAGCCATGCTCTATGGAGCTGTGAATCTGGCCCAGGGATTTCCCGACTTCCCCGCTCCGGCTGAAATCAAGCTGGCCGCGCAACAGGCAATTGAAGCCGACGTCAATCAGTACGCCATAACCTGGGGAGCCAAGAAGCTGCGTAACGCCATCGCGCAGAAGACCGGCGTGTGGCAAGGGATTTCCGTCGATCCGGAAAAAGAGATTACCGTATGTTGCGGCTCGACCGAGGCCATGATTTCGACTCTGCTGGCGGTTTGCAATACTGGAGACGAAGTTGTGATCTTCGAACCGTTCTACGAAAACTATGGGCCCGATTCGGTGCTAAGCGGGGCGAAGCCGCTGTTTGTGAAGTTGCGTCCGCCTTCGCACCCCAATGGCGAATGGACCTTCGATGAGAAAGAATTGCGGCAAGCATTTGCCCGGCAGACATCAAGAGGACAAGTCAAAGCGATAATTGTCAACACGCCGAACAATCCAACCGGAAAAGTTTTTACGCGGCCCGAACTGGAATTGATTCGCGATCTATGCGTCGAATTCGACGTGCTGGCGATTACGGACGAGATTTACGAACACATTCTCTTTGATGGAACGCAGCACATTTCGATGGTGTCGCTCGAAGGAATGCGCGAACGCACCGTGACCATCAATGGCATGTCGAAAACCTACAGCGTCACGGGATGGCGCGTGGGCTGGACAGTTGCGCCCGAGAAGATCACGAATGCCATCCGCAAGGTACACGATTTTCTGACCGTCGGCGCGCCCGCGCCCTTGCAGGAGGCTGGCGCGGTGGCGCTGAGTATGCCTGCCGAATATTATGCGAAACTGGCCGAGGGATACCGTGTAAGGCGAGATCGTTTGATTCCGGCGCTGACTTCCGCGGGGTTCAAGTGCTTTCTTCCCAGGGGCGCGTACTACGTGATGACCGATATCTCCGCGTTCGGATTCAACAATGATATCGAGTTCACTAAGTATCTGGTGAAAGAGATTGGACTGGCAGCGGTGCCGGGTTCGAGCTTTTATCGCGATCCACGCGACGGAGCACAGCAGGTGCGCTTCGCATTTTGCAAGAAACCTGAGACGCTGGATGCTGCGGCGGGGAAACTGGCAAAGCTGCATCGCCAGCCGAGAGCTAAGCCGCTATGATTGGCTTGATGTCCCGCCTAACTGGAGGTCATTTCCCCCCGACCTTACTAACCTAGCAGGTTAATATCTCGTGTTGCACCAATCGCGATGACGGTCAGAACGAGTCTCGAGGCTTGGATTAGTGATCTTAGGGGCCGTGCCTTCCCTGAGTGCGAGTGTCAACATCGCCCGGAGCCCGTCTTGGTGGGGGTGATTGGGTTAGTGGCGGGATCGCTGCCCTGGCTAGATCGCTTCACACCACTGTTCTCGCCGATACTTTCATCAAGGTTCCGTGTATTTTCTGCATTAGGCGTCGCTCTGATGGCCGTTTGGATTTCTTGGGTGGTCAGCTTCGCCAAGCACTCTGTTCACGTAGACGGCACCACCAAAAGGCACTACAGCTACGGCTACTCTTATCGGCTTTTCGCTAAGGGCGTTATTGTGGCCGGAGTTCTGGGGTTTGCGTTGACGGCAGAACGCATTCCGGATCTCTTCGGCAAGGAGGTTGCCCTCTCTGGGTTCGTATATGTCGACGGTGGTCCGAATGAAGAAGTGCATGTCGAATTCCTGAGTCCTGACCGGACCGTTCTCAATCAACGTCCCTCGTCAACCGATCAGAACGGATTCTATGTGGCGGATCTTGTTGGGGACGGGGGGCGTGTTGCTTATTGCCGCCTGACGTTCCGTGGCTGTTCCAAGGAGCAGTCGATTGGAAAGAAGACCCTCGCGCTGATCTATGGAGGCAAAAATGATCAAAAAGTGGATTTTAATGTTGCTTTTGATTGTGCCGCCCCTTCGGGCGGATTGGCAGGTGAAGGTTCACGTTGAGCCGACTTTCGAGGACAAGCAGGTGGCTCTCTTAGATATTAAACTCGCCGACTCCTTTGCTGCGGATTATCAGGTATCCATGCACGGGTCCGATGGAGTCGTGGCGCCGAATGCAAGCTCCTCGCGACCCGATAACCTAGGTTTCCTCGTTAGGGCCCCTGGGTTTCCTGTGGTTCGCCTGAATGCGGTCTGCGGCCCATTTCGGAGGGAGGGACGAACAGAGACCGCGATGCTTGTACTTCATCCAAATTTCAAGTCGGGTATCGCGCCATCGATGGCCCAGATCTTGCCCATGGCCGAGGGTGGGATCCCAATCGTTCGGGTCGTAATTCAGAATCCTACCGATACGGCTTTGCCAGTCATCAGGGCGCTAATTAACGCCGCTGACGAGGGGCGTGATTGTTATGCGGATCACATAACGAAATATGACGTTAGGTTATCCGCGAGCGCTTCCCTGATTACGGCTGCCGCTCAAGAGGAGGGCGATGTCGCCGTGACTCCGCCACAGACAGTAGAGGTTAGCCAACTATGCGGCAGCAGGTTCGCGATGTCGGTAGGGCTAGCCTTATCCGCCCAACTTGTCCCACGCGGATCCAGCACACTGCAGCTAAAAATTCTAGCCGAGAAATCCCCGAAGCTCGACGGCTGGGAACATTGGGTGTGGTCGTTCGTGGTAGGTGTTCGTATGCCCGACGGAGGGGAGCTGCTGTTGCCCACAGGCAGGATCTGCGTCTCTCCAGGGTGTCGCAAGGCAAATGGACCATAGATCTACGCCCCTAAAGAATCCGTTCTGCGTCCCGTAGAAGATACCTAGCTTCTATTTGGAAACCGTGCCACAGGCAATCCGGTCCCCGGAGTTCCCTGAAGGATCCGTCTTATAATCATCCGCTTTGGCGTGGATGACAATGGCCGTTCCGCCGTTACTGAAAAGCGAGTTGGCGCCCTCGGTCAATGTCACCTCATCGTCGGATAGTTCTGCTTTGGCTCGCCCTTTGGCATCGACGGTAAAGTTTTTCATGTCCCCGGCGTGATGGCCGTCCGGATTATCGAATCCGTGCTTCTTGCTTTCGGGATTGAAGTGCGGACCGGCCGACTTGAAGTCCGGGCCGTCGCACTTGGCGACGCCGTGAAAGTGGATGGCATGCTCGCCCGGCGGCAGATCGTGCAAGCTCAGTCGCAGGCCTACGTCAGAACCTTTTTGCCACAGGATCACCGTGCCCACGGATTTTCCCTGAGCGTCTTTTAATTCCACGGAAGTCTTGGCAGCGACCGGCAACGCGAAAACGACGAACGCAGCCACCAGGAGATAGCACGAAGGTTGTAGATGTTTCATAGGCGGAATTATAGACTTTTGTGCGGCGATTTGGCTTCAGTTCTCCACAAGCAGGTGGGGTATACTGCGAACAAGTTCCATATCCTCTCAGGAAAAGTGCAATCATGGCGTTAAAAGCTGTGGAAGAGTTGGCGGAGCAGGTTCCGGCCGACGATTTTCAGGCGCTGGAAGAAAAAGTTTATCGCACTATAGAAATGTATAAGGCTGCGCGGCAAGGACAGGCCGCAGCCGAACGCGACGCCCAGCGGATACGGCAACAACTGGACGAGCGCGAAGAGCAACTCAATACTGTGCGGCGCGAAGTGGTTCAATTGCGCAAGGATCGGGAAGAGATTCGCAGCCGCGTCGAAAGAATGCTGGAGCAGATCGAGTCGATCAACGAGGAGCAGGCGGCAAGCTAAGAACAGGCGCCGGCCTGACAGAAGGAGGACAATGGCGACCGCAACCAAAGATCAATTGGTGAAGGACGCGCAGAACTCCAGCGTTCGCGTGGAGATCTTCGATCAGGCCTATAACCTGCGTGGCTCTGACCCCGAATACATTCTGAAGCTGGCAGAGTATGTTGACACGAAGATGCGCGCCGTGGCCGAAGCCACCAACACGATCGATACAGTGCGTCTCGCCGTACTGGCCGCGCTCAACATTGCCGATGAGTATCATCTTCTCAAACGAAAGCAAGATGGCGGAGCCACCGATTATCTGAAGCGCGCGCATTTACTCGCAAATGCCCTGGATGAGGTGTTGGACGAAAAACGCCAGGCGAGCTAACCCGCCGAGCATCCGATTTTTTCTTCTACTGCTCGCGGCCGCAAGCAGCCCTGCCCTTTCTCAGCAAATTACCCTCCACACACAAACCAATGTGGTATTGGTTCCGGCGCTGGTCAAAGATCAGGCCGGCGCGGCCGTTTACGGCCTGCATGCCGCGGATTTTGTCATTGAAGATGACGGCGTCGCGCAAACCGTTCACCTGGATGAAGGAGCGGTGGACCAGCCACTTTCGCTGATCGTCGCGGTCCAGCGCGGACGCCGGGCCAGCTATGAATTCCCGCGCATGCGCAGCCTGAGCACGATGCTCGAGCCACTATCCGCGCAGGGACAAAACAGAATCGCGCTGGTTGAATTCGATCGCAACGTCAAAGTCGTGCAACCGTTCACCAACAATGTTTCGTTAATCACCGACGATCTGGAAAATCTGCAACCCGGTGATGGCGGAGACGCGATTCTCGATGCCGTATTTTTCAGCCAGACTTTGCTCTCGAGAGAACCCGAAACTCGCAAGAAAGTATTGCTGCTGATCAGCGAGACTCGCGATCATGGCAGCGTTCTCGGCAAGAAATCCGACGAACTGATCGTATCGCTGGGCAACAGCAACACGATCGTTTACACGCTCGCCTTTTCGCCGTCGCGTTCGAACATTCTCGACACCGGCCGTGGAAATAATCAAAATGAAATGAACTCCAGCCCCGACCTGCTGGCGCCCCTGCGTATGGCGCGTGAGGGGCTGCGAAAAAATGTTCCTAAATCCATCGCCGAAATGACCGGCGGCGAGTACGAATCATTTTCCACGCACAAGAAATTCGATCTGCGCATGAACGATTTCAGCAACCACTTATACAGCCGCTATCTCCTGAGCTTCGTGCCGAAGAATCCGCATCCGGGGTTGCATCGTATTGTCGTGCGGCTGGCTTCGCAGAGCAACGATAGCGTGCTGGCACGAACCAGTTATTGGGCAAAAGGCGCGACCGAATGAAGCCGGATTGCAAGTGTGGAAAACCGGAGCGCATTACTTTCGTAGCAAGCGGTCTGCCAACTTTTTACGCGCTACCCCTTGCCAAGCGGCGGGGTTTTGCCTAGCATCCAACATGAAAGCCGACCTGCCGGGTTGGTGATGGCGGTAACCGATTTTTGAACCAATGCTGAATGAACGGGAGCTCGACTCGAACTAGGATCCGGTGTGCGACGCTGCGCCATGCGCAGATGCCTAAAGGGTCTCGGCGGGCACCCAACGTCTACCGAC
>Ga0209006_10001028_pt1 | contig 25716 bp, 24 predicted proteins | sample JacPin_JW_Ref_O2_FD_188567 | JGI IMG/M metagenome (GOLD analysis project Ga0209006, IMG submission 188567) | Forest soil microbial communities from Algoma, Ontario, Canada - Jack Pine, Ontario site 1_JW_Ref_O2 (SPAdes) (version 2) | ecosystem: Environmental > Terrestrial > Soil > Boreal...
CGAGCGCGCGGCCACCGGCCTCGAGCAGCGCCTGCACATCCGGCATGGCCCTCAGCCAGTACGAGGTGAGCCGATGCTCATATTGGCCGCGGTTCATCATATCGAGGCCGAACACGCCCTCGGGCCCAAATTTCTCGAACGGGACGCCGCCGCCATCCCGAAACGCAGCCGCGACATCCGGCGCAAGCCGCAGCAGCACCGGCACGATCGGGAATAGGCCGCCCATAAAATGGTCGCTGTCGTCGGACGCAAGCAGATAGGCATGTTCGTCTGGCAGGCGATAGGTTTGCGCGGCGGGATCATATTCGAGATATTTGGCGCAGGTCATGCCCTTGAGCCATTCCTCGACATAACGCGGCACAAGCTTGGTTTCGCGCGCGACGTCTTCGACCTGCATTCCGCCCTTGCCGGCCATAGCGCGGAACAGCCCCGTCGTCACGCCGATATAGCCCATGCCGGACGTCATCGCGCCGGCCATGTCGCCGAACACTTTGTCGGCGAACGCTTTTATTTTGTCCTTGTCCATGGGTCCTCCCGCCGGAGCCTTGCTTCATTGGCAACAAGGAGCAGCGGGGATAATAGACACGGACGCGTGATGCGGCTAGTGGACGCCTGGGCGCCCACTTGGGGCCAACATCAGAAGTCGCTGAATTTCCGACGTACCGACAATCTAGCTGTCGAGCAGATTCTTAGCGTTCCGTAGATCGAGCGTGTCGTGGCCTTCGGTGAACCAGCCGTAAACTGGAATCAGGAGTTCGCGGGCTTCTTGCTTCTTGCCCTGGTCGCGCCAGAGACGCGCCATGCTCATGGCGGCACGGAGTTCCCAGGACTTAGCGCGTTGTTGGCGTGCGACCTCAAGGGAGCGCTTGAAATACGCTTCAGCCTTCGCCGGATCCCGATCAGGCAAAATCAGCGTGATTTCCCCGGCGATACGCGATACGTCGGCCTCACACCATCTTTCCTTTGTGGTTTCTATCGCTTGGATGGCCTCCCTGATGCAGTGAGAAGCCGCTTGGAAACGCCCGAGTTCCGCATACGCATGCGCTAGCCGTGATACAAAGAACGGTACCCAAATATTAGCGCCGGTTGATCGCCAGGCAGCGATGCCGGATGACAGCGTCGAGACGGCGTTCTGGATGCTGCCTGTCAGTGCCGACAAGCAGCCTTGGTTTATCAATCCGAATGCCGTCCAGTATGCTGCACGTTTCTCTTGTGCCAAAGGGAGAAGCTCCTCAACCAGCGCCATTGCCGCCTTATAGTTGCCGCAGTATATCTGAGACCATGTGGCGTTGCTCAGAGCATACATCAGCGTCGCTGCTTGACCTATTTCTCGCGCATTCTTTACAGCGGTATCAGCGTCGTCGAGCGCAGCATCGGGGTAGCCGAGGGACCACAGAGCAAACGCCCGATTGATCAGGCCGGCGACGCCGGGATCGTGGCCGAACCGGGTCGCGAAGGGCCGGTGTTCGCGCGGCCGGTATAGCGTAACTGCTTGGTCCAAGTGCTTCCGGCTTTCGACGATTTCGCCCGTCCAAAATAATGAGATGCCCATTACACGATGCGCAATCAGGAGCGGTGCCGTTGCTCCCTGCTTTTTGGCGAGCATCATGAACTCTGCAGCAAGTTTACGAACGAGGTCGCCATCGTCGAATGCCACATAGTTCGATCCCCAAAGGCCGTAGAGAGCGGAGAACGGTAGCAGATTGTCGTCGAGAGTTTCGCCGAGAGCCTCCCCTTCTTGGATCAGCAGACGCGCTTTCTCCGCGGCCGCCTTGGTCTCTCGTGCCGCATACCCTTTGACGTGGATGACCGGAGTTATCAGAGCAATCTGAAGCCTGATTTGCTCACGACGCAATGCAGGCGTGGTGGGCAAAGCCGCAATCTGGTCGAGCGCTCGCGTGATTTGCTCGGCGGCTTCTACCAACGCCGAACGTTTCAACGACCGCTGGCCCGCTTTGCCCCACAGACTCGCGGCTTGCTCGGTCAATCCGGCTTCAGTGCAGTGACGCGCCAGCAGTTCGGGCTGGTTCTCAGCAATCTCTGCGAACCGGGTTTTGAACGTCTCGGTGATCCGGGCGTGAAGCGCCCGTCGTGGCTCACGCAGTAGTGTCCCGTAAGCCGCATCCTGCACCAGCGCATGCTTGAACAAATAGGTCGCGTGTGGAGGAACTCCCTGCTGAAAGAGCAGACCAGCAGCAACAAGTCGGTCCAGAGCCGAAGCTAATTCCGCTTTCGGCTTGTGCACCACAGCAGCTAGAAGGGGATAGGAGAATTTCCGACCAAGGGCCGCTCCAATTTGCGCCACCTCTTTGGCCGGCCCAACCCGGTCGAGCCTCGCCAACAGTGATCCGTGCAAGCTGGCCGGGACTGCTAGGGTTGGCAAGGACACCGTGGCTGTTTGCCCAGCTCCGTCTTCACTCACTTCAAGCGCCGCTTTTGTCATTTCCTCGACGAACAAAGGAATGCCGTCCGTGCGCTCAATAATGTCCTGCCGGACTTTCGGCGGTAGCAGGTTGCGACCGTCAACGCGGTCGATCATGGCGCGGACATCGCGCTCTGGCAGTCGATTGATGGTGAGGGCAGTAATATGAGAACGTCCAAGCCATGGCGGGACAAACTCGGGCCGGAAAGTGACAATCAGCAGCACGGGAAGCTTGACGATCTGGTCCACTGTGTGGCCGAAAGCCTCCAGGCTGGTAGGGTCGGTCCAGTGCGCGTCCTCCAGGATCATCAGTACGGGCTTGGAGCTTGTCAGCTCCTCTATTTGTAGCTCGAGGGCCTCAAAGGTTCGTTGCCGGCGTTGCCCCGCGGTCAGTTCGAGTGTCGGATAACGACCGTCGTTCGGCAAAGACAGCATGTCGGCAAACAGCGCGGCGTGCTCCTTTGAAGTTGAGGTCCGCTTTAGTAGCGCATCAAGTTTGTCGAGCTTCACTTGCGGCGTGTCATCGTGCAAAAGTCTGGCACCGCGCTCCATCTGACCAACTATCGAATAAAACGCCTTGTCGGTGTGCAGCGGAGAGCAGAAATGACGCAAGCGCACATGCGGATCGGTTGCGACCCGGTCCAGCAGGGCGACAGTCAGGCGCGATTTGCCAATACCAGCCTCGCCAGATAGGAGGGCGACCTGTCCTTCGCCCAACTTTGCCTTCGACCAGCACCCCAGTACTAGATTAAGTTCCTCCTCTCGCCCCACGAAGGCGCCCAGGCCAGTCCCACGTAGCGCCTCGAAGCGGCCTTTTTCGGAACTTGCCCGCATCACCGACCAGACGTTCGCAGATCCGGCAATCCCTTTGAGCTCCCTGGCTCCGAGCTCCTGAAGCTCGAACAGGTTTCCCACGAGCTTTCGCGTACTCTCTGCAATCACAACGCTGTCTGGCTCCGCAATGTCCTGAAGGCGCGCAGCAAGGTTCGGCGTCTCGCCGATGATCGCTTGCTCTTGAGACACTCCCGAGCCGATTAAATCGCCGACGACCACAAGACCCGTTGCGACGCCTACACGAATCTGCAGGCGCGCATGGGTCGTCAGTTGACCCACCGCCGCCACCAACTCTAGGCCCGCGCGCACGGCTCGCTCGGCATCATCCTCGTGAGCCTGCGGATACCCGAAATACATCAGGATCCCATCTCCCATGTACTTCGCGACAAACCCACCGAAGCGCGGCACGGTTTCGGCTACGCACCTCTGGTAGGCCGAGATGACGTCGCGGAGATCCTCAGGGTCCATGCGTGTAGAAAGTTCAGTCGAGCCAACCAAGTCCGAGAACAACACAGTAACTTGACGTCGCTCGCCGCCATCACGCGAAGCCGGGCTAGGTGCGGAAACCGCCTCGGCGGGTGCCTCGCCTTCGGAATCGAGATGCAGCGCGGCGATGGCATCGAGGAGTTTCCGGCGATGGCCAACGGGACTGACGCCAATGTCCCTCAGGTCGTCGGCCGTCAAGCGCGGTAAGACCGTTTCGTCGATCTCGTTTTCGCGAAATGCGGCAGCATATCTTTCCAGGCCGAGGCTCTGCAGCCACGCTCCGAGGTCCATCGAGTAGTCGCCCGTATGTGCTTACCAAGCCTACAAACACGGCACGCTCGGCAGCGAGAATATCATGCCTACGCCAAAAGCGTGCACCCGTCACATAATAGCTCTCTCATGCACATTAAGGACTGCTGGTTTGCCTTTGCCGAGGACCGAGATTTTTTACGATTTGCGGTCTTCTAGGTCCGGGCAACGGAATGTGAGGGAGGCACCGCAGGTCGCGTCTAAAAGCTGACGCACATGCTCAGACGTGGATTGGTTTCAAAAATCGATGACGTTGGGTTCAAACCACACACGGCGATTTTCGATACTATAAGGTCCAACTCCTTATCGATCTTGAGCTTGTGAAAGCTGGCACAATCTAACACATAAAAGGCCTTGGCTTGACACCAATTGGCACTAACACTTTGGCACCAACAAATCGGATGCGACGGCGAGCCGCTGATTCAATCTCGCCCACCGCCTCGCGAAAGGCCCAGTCGGTAGATGTGTTGGTATCTCTGGTTGCGCCCTTTGGAAGCTGATTTTAGCTCAACAACATAGCTACCTTCTTCACCTCCGGCCTTGCGAGCCAAACGCAATCAAGTGCTTAGTCGCGATCAGTGTCCCGACGAGAAAGCGCGAGAGGCGGCTAGGGCAACATCCGAGGCGTCCCACGGCCGGTATCGCCTCGCAAGCCGCCCGCCCAATCAGATCTGCCGGGGGACAAAGAGTCATAATCACTGGGGCGCAGTACTAGTCCGCACGCACCCAGAGCGCTTGTAGTCCATTGAAGTTAAGCATCATCCGGCGGTCCAGGGGGCGGTCGGTTCGCAGGCGCAGTTTCGGGAATCGCTCGAAAAGCATGGAAAGAGCGATCTGTGCCTCGGCCCGGGCCAATGGCGCACCAAGACAGAAATGGGCGCCCCCGCCAAATGAGTTGTGGCGTTTATCTGGCCGTTCGATGTCAAACCGCTTTGGATCAGGATGCGCCTCCGGATCATGGTTCGCTGCATAGAGCATTGCAGTAATCGTCTGCCCCGCGGCGACCGGGCACCCGCCGACCCGCATCGCCTGGGTAGCGATCCGAGTGCCTTGCATGACTGGCGAGTCATAGCGCAACACTTCTTCGACCGTGCTACGGACCAGGTTCGGCTCAACGAGCAGTTTGCTGAGTTCGCTGGGATGCTGCAGCAGCGCCACTACGGCGTTGCCGATAAGGTCGGTCGTCGTCACGTTGCCCGCAATTAGCAAAGCATTGCAAACGCCAATGATCTCCGTTTCGTCGAGTAGCTGGCCGTCCTCTTGGGCGTCGATCAGGCTACTGATCAAATCGGCCCGACGTTCCCTACGACGCTGTTGGATCACCTCGGTGAAGTAGCCGACGAGAGCGGCGTCGGCTGACGCAAGAATGGCCTCTTGCTCTGGCGTGCGTCGCGGGTTGAACATCTGCATTTTGTCATCTGACCACTGCTTGAAATCGTGGCAGCGGGTGGTATCGACGCCCAACATCAGCGCGATGGCCATCGTCGGTAACGGTCGGGCATAAGCATCCATAATATCGAAGCAGGACGGATCACCGATATCGTCCAACAAGCCGCATGCCACCTCAGTGATGCGCGGGCGCATGGCGTCGACCGCGACCTGGTTGAACGCCTTGACGACCACGCCGCGCACGCGCTTATGGTCCGGATCGTCCATATGCAGTATGAGCGGCCGAAATGTCTCGTCTGCTCCCATTCGCATCCGAGATAACGAACCCGGACGGGACTTCCGTGGATCGGATGCCAGGTTGCGATTATTCATAACCGCTTCTACATCGGCCGCACGGGTCAGTACCACCCGATCCAACTCTCGATCCTGGTGCACCGGCTCCCGCGACCTGAGCATATCGAGATATTCGTCCGGCCGCTCACGAAAGAGGGGATCCAAATGGGTCAGGGCCATGCCCGTTGGCATCGCGGTCTCATTCTTACTCATGGGTCTCGTTCTTTTTGCTAGGTTTAGTTCCAAATCGGCTGGAACGAGCCGAAGCACTGTCAAGACCGAAATTTAGTCGCCGGACCTAAGATGTCGTGAGGCGATCACGCCCAATCGGCCGTACTGGCGCGCCCTGCCGCACTGACATGATCTCGGAGGTGTGATTTGGCGTGACGCAGGGTTGAGCGGGCCTATCTCGACGCCATATTACGTTGATTGAGATCTGCTCGCGGCTTCGGCGCAGATCGTTACAAACGACACGATTAGGCTTGCTTGGAGGACTATTTGCCCATGGAGTCGATTGTGCATCCGAACGACGATTTTCTCGGCGCTCCAGAATTGGACTATGACGGTTTCCGAGCTGCACTGCGCGGGGATTGGGGATGGTTTAGTCCAGCTCAGGAAGCCAACATCTTCGCCAGCAAGGTACGCACGCGGCGCGTCTGCGGGTTCGTTGCAATGGATCTCACCAGCAACGCTACCCGCGTTGAGCGGACGATGCTGGACATTCGCCGTGACGACATGAACTATTATTACGTCACCTTTCACGCTACGGGTGAATCGACAATCATCCACGACGACCGAGTCATAAATGTTGCCGCTGGCGATGTCGTCCTGCTCGATTCCACAAGGCCCGTGACATTCGTTCCGGCGGCCCAACACCGGGATGCGCAATGGGTCGCTCTGCAATTGCCGCGTCAGAACTTGGTGTCGCATCTCGGCTTCGAGCCGCAAGGTATCGCGTGCGGTCACCGGCAGGCCCAAGCCGCACGTCTGTTTTGTCAACTCGCTCTTGACCCCGTCTGCGATGCAGAACTGGAGCTCGCGTCGTCTGATAAATTTATGCGTCTGGTGGTTTATGATCTCCTCGGGGCGCTGTTTGCGCCGCCCGCACCGCTTGGCTCACGCCACAACGACAAGCTGTTCGTACGCGTCTGCGGCATCATCAAGGACCGCTTTGCCGATCCGGGCATCTCTCCGCACGAGGTGGCTGCCGAGGCGGGAATTTCGCTGCGCTATTTGCAGAAGCTGTTCACGGCCCGCGGGTCGACATGCTGTCGCTACATAACTTCGCTCCGTCTGGATCATGCGGCGCGTCTGATCGAACGCCGCGCGTTGATGAAGACAGGTCAGCCTCTCAGCGAGATTGCCTACGCCTGCGGCTTTCGCGACTACACTTATTTTGCGCGCGGATTCCGCCAGCGTTTCGGCATCACGCCGGGCGCAGTCGGAGCAGGCGCCACCGGTAACGGGACGAACTGCCGAGTCGGACCGAGACGACGCGCCAACTTCCGGTAATACAGCTACGTCCCTTCTAATATTTGCCTTCCGGCGTCTCAAAAGCCCAACGCGTAGAGATCGTTCACCAAACGCCGGCTAGTGTCTTCTAGCACACAAAATTGTCGATTGAAGTGCACCTGCGGGCTCCCGGCCCGCGATCCACAGGAGAGAACGCGCCCGATAAATATGGAGTGGTCCCCCGCGCCCACTTTTTGATGTAGAGCGCAAATGAAGGTGGCTAATGCATCCGAGAGAATTGGCACACCGTATGATTCACGTGTGGCAACGTTCTTGAATTTATCCGGATTGGGTCGAGCGAACCGGAGAGCGACCGACTCGGCACGTTCGCCCAACACACTGACGCCGAACCGTTCCGATTGTAAGATAAGGTCATGCGTACGCGCCTTGCAATGCAGACAGACCAATAGGAGGATTGGGTCGAGCGACACAGAACAAATCGCACTTACTGTCGTGCCGGCTCGCTCGTTCCTTGTGGCGCTCGTGACAATCGAAACGCTCGTCGCAAGGCACGCCGCAGCGTTTCGATATTCGTCGATCGAAGTCATTTCCATCGCCCGAAATGCCACGACCTAGGTGGTCGCGACGTCCTGAGCTTTGGCATAATCCGCGATTTGCTGCTGAACCGTGGACTGGCCTTCAACTAAGGGAATATCACATACCTCCCGGGCAAACGCGGCGAGCGGTCCGTTCGGGTGGAACTCGGTGCGCATCATCGTCAACATACGTATGGTATTCAAAGGAGTTCCGTTGAATTGGTCGAACATGCGACCTCTGCCGCCCCAGTCGGTTAAAAACATGTCGCGGACAACCCGGAATACCTTCAGGCGCTCACGACCATTCGTCCATGCGCCCTTCAACATCGCGTCTAAGGTCGAGCCAAATTGCTCGAAGTCGCTGGCAGCAGGCTGAATAATCGCGCTGCGGCCGCTGAGATCCAATATTTCATTGTGAATATTCTTGGCGTGTTCTTGATAGTAGGCGCGGCCAAAATCGGCGTAAAGGTTGTTTGGTTTGTACATGCCTCCCGGCGTCATAAAGCCGGTGTCGTCACTAGCCACGATAAACGCACGGATCGTTTCTCGAAATCGAATGATGTCCGCTATCCGAGATGCCGTCTGAGGTATTTTAAGAAGACCGCTGCCGTCTCCGATCAAGAGCGCGAGCCCCGCTAACAGTTCCGTCTTCACCCCGAACCGAACCAGGTCGGCCCAATGCAGCCAGTCGAATAGACGCTGCGGGTAAAACATTGCGTGTTCGGGATTTCCCAAATGAAAGATGTGCTTTCTTGGCACGAAAACATTTTCAAGAATAATTGCGTTGTCAAGTTCGTCCCCGAAGCTCAACAAAGGATGCTCTTCCGCGGATAATTGCTCGCGGGAGGTCGCCTCCCGCGATAAAATAGTCACACCGGGAGCATTCGCTGGTACCACGAGGTACATTACTTGATCGCTCGGCATACCTGGACGCCAGAAGACGCCGACCATTAGCCAGTCAGCGAACGCAGATCCCGTTGCGACCGCCTTGACGCCACTGATCACGATTCCGTCGTCACGATATTCTACTACCTTGCAATTCGGCGACTCCGCCTCTGCCTCGGGTCGCGACCGATCGACTGGCGGATCGATAACCGCCGGCGCCACGTTTAAGTTGTGCTCCACCATGGTTGCCCAAAACTGCCGGATGTTTTCAGCGAAGCCTTTTCCGCTAACACCGGTCGTGTTCTCTTCCCACGGAGTCGGATCATCGATGTACGTCAAAAAAACGCTATTGTTTACATCTGGCAGTCGAGCAAACATCGACCTTCCAAACATATGATAAATGGTATCGTGATATTTTCTGCGCCGCAGCAATTCGTCCTTGTTGCGCTGGCGAAGCCACATTATAGGGCGCTGGATCCCACGCTCGTCCACAAAAGTTAGTATTCCTCGATTTGCTGGATCCAGATGAGCATCGTACCAACGCGCAATCGTTTCGGCATAGCCCCGAGTCAATGGGTGCGTAGCGACGTTGTCGATGCGCTCTCCGTTAAGAAAGACTCGGCGCCCATCGTTCAACGCGTTTAAGTACTCCTTCCCAGAGCGTAGCGCCTCCGATCGGACCTCTGTTTGTGGTACTTGCCGCATTGCAACAGTTGTCATGATCCTTGCCCTTTTGTTTGCATTCGCTGAAAGTCTAGGTTTCGACGCCGCGCGCGGGCTAGCCTGTGGAACCGCTCAAGGGCGCGCCCACCAGCATGTCGCATGAGGACGGGTCGACGCTGGGGTCGACGCGGAACGATCCATCAAGCGAGTTCTTCGAGATGACCGAGGCCCAGATCGCCGACGACGGCCTTTTGGATGGGCGCGACGTCCGCATTGATCTTGTCAGCACCGAACGACGTGCCCACCACCGTCCGAGCGGCGCGACTGCCCTTCGCCTGGCCGACGAACTTGGCAACGGCCTCGGCAACGTCGTGAGGCTTCGGAGCGTCTTTACCCTGCAACATTGACGTGAAGGTCTTGTGGATGGCATCGGGAATCTGGCCGACCTCGCCGTAGGCCTTGGTGATGTCGACGTCGGCAGGCCTCTGGATGCTCGAGTACAGGCTTGTCGGGTAAGCGCCAGGCTGAACTTCCACCACGTCTATGCCGAGTTGGGAGACCTCCAGCCGAATGCTGTCGGTCAGAGCTTCGATCGCCATTTTGCTCGCGCCGTATATGCCGACGAAGGGGAACGTCACCCGGCCGAGGACCGAGCCCATGTTGATAATGAGGCCGTCGCGCTCCCGACGCATCGAAGGCAGCACTGCCCGCGTAACGCGAAGGAGTCCGATGACGTTGGTGTCGAAGATCGCCTTCGCCTGATCGGCCGTAAAGGCTTCGGTCACGCCGACCGACGCAATGCCGGCGTTGTTGACCAGCACGTTGATCTTGCCGGCCTCGGCGAGGATAGAAGCAATGGCGCGATCGACCGAGCCGCCATCGGTAACGTCGAGATCCACGACGCCAATTTTCTGGCTTCGCAGCGCGTCGGCGTGCCTGCGATTCCGGCTAGCGGTGTCCCGCATCGCGGCGAACACGCGATAGCCGTCGCGCGCCAGCCTTTCTGCGGTCTCGCGGCCGAGGCCGCTCGATGTGCCGGTGATGAGAATAGTCCTGATCATGAGTTGCCTCCGGTGATGAGGGTTACGGATAAATGCGAGATGATCAGCCGATATCGAAGGCTACGCCCACGATCAGGCATATGCCGACGGGCGGTCCTCTTTGACCCAGTGCTTTTCAGCCTCAGAATCGGGCGCCGGCGGCCTCATCCCTTGGACGGTCCAGAAATCGATTGGCGTTTCGTCAATGTGGACCTCCCACCGATAACCTCGCTCGCGTGCGAAGGGACTGAGCGTAGTGTCTACGCGTCCAAGCCACCACGCTCGCAGCTCAGGAACGGTTGCGCGAGCAATCTGATCGATCCAAATCCTAACAACATCGTTCGTCGCCTTTCCGCCGACAAAGAACGAGTTCTTCGGCAACTCGTGAAAGACAACGCTGACATAGAACCGGGGCAAGCCGGCGTCCGCGTAGAGGTCCGTGATACGCGTCGCAAGCACGCACTTGTCCTCGGCTGAGTATGCATTTTCCGGACAGTAAATATGCCACAGAGGCATTTGATGAGGTCTCCTCGTTAAGCTTTGGCCGACACTTCGCCATTCCTGAGATCGGAATCTAGGCGAGTGGACATGAGACGTCGTGAGGCGATCGCGCCCAATCGTCCGTACTAGCGCGCACCGCATTGGCGCGCCCCGCGGCGGTGCTGGCATGATCTCGGGGGGTTTGATTTTTGCCTTGGTTCTGGGAAAGACCGTCGGCCTTTCACTTTGTCACGATCAGGAAGTCCTGCGTGGTTCTCTGGCCACGCATAGCTTCTCGACCATTTATCTAAAGCAAGACAAAATTATCGCGCTGGTTGCGTGAACGCGACAAAGTGATTACGTCCAGGGCCGTGCGCAATTGATTAGCGGCCACATGGTCCCGGCGCACAGACTGAAAGATGCAACGGTTCAGCGCAAAAGCTTGATCGAGGAAATCGCTGCATAGCAACAAGCTTGTGCTTAGAAAATCAAAATGAGCGAGGTCAAAATGGGTGAAATGATCGGCGGCTGTCTCTGTGGCCAAGTTCGTTACGTGGCGAATGCAGATCCCGCGTTTGTCGGCGTTTGCCATTGCAAAAATTGTCAAAAGCAGACGGGAACGGCTTTTTCGGTTCTAGTCGGAATTCCGAAAGCGACAATGTCAGTTCAGGGGCGGCTAAAGGCGTTTCACGACATAGGCGATAGCGGCCAACCGGTTAAAAGAAATTTCTGTCCGGAATGTGGTTCGCCGATCTTCACAGACGCTGCGGTCATGCCCGAAGTTGCTTTTATCAAAGCAGGTACCCTGGATGACACGAGTTGGCTCGATCCGAAACTCCACGTCTACTGCGATAGCGCGGAGCGTTGGACACCGATCCCTGAAGGCAGTCAGAATTCCGGAAAATGCCCGTGTAAGCGGGGCAGCGGCTTCTGATCGATGCTGTCGGCGTTTCCACTCGCGGCCCGGTTTGTCCTCTTAAGACCGCTTGCCGGCGCGAAGCTGGACTCGGCAGTTTCGGAAGTCACGCTTTGCCGGCGTAAGGGCACGGTTGAAAGAAGACGCCGCACAGCGACTTATGCAGTCCAATCGCGTACTGATAGCGCCCTACCAGCGGAAATCATCGAGATGGCGACGCCATAGTTCTTGGCGATCGATGTAAGGCTCTCGCAATCGGCGCGACGCTTTTATGGCTTCCGCCCGTTGGTAGTCCGATAGCTTTCGCTTGCGGCCAAATTTGATGCCGTTGGCCATTGCACGCTTGCGGCCCTCGCCCGTGCGCTCGCGGATTAGGTCGCGTTCGAAATTGGCGATTCGCGGCCAGAAGCGTTGACAGCAATCGCCCCGGCGAATCGACGTGTCCCATAGCGTGATCGCCAAGCGAACGGAAGGCGGTCTCCACCTTACCGATGCGATCCATCATGCGCGCCAACGAACACTAGCCGCGCGAAAGCGGGACTATCCTCTTACGACGCAGACGAATGACCACATCCACATATTCGACCGCGTAGCCTTGTGGCGGAGGCGGAAATTTATCAATTCTGAGTGTACCCGACGGCATTTCGAATAAGACATCTCATGAACGATTTTGCGGGCGCCGGATCATCTTCGGCGCCGTAGTGTTTCTCCTTCACCAGCCGCATCGCGGTATTTTGTTGCCACTGGCGACGCCTTGTCGCCCGATATGATCGCAACTGTCAGTCAACACCTGGAGCAATGCCATGAAGAAAATTGCTATTGTGTTTGGGTGCTTGGTTACGGCGATGGTCACTACCTCGATGAACGCAGGTGCTCAAGATTGCCCGAGTGGTCAATATTATCGGATGTCCGGACGCTGTGCCGATGCATCGGGGCACAAGGTCTATGGCACTTCGAAGGCGGTCAAGCGCGCTACATATAAAAAGCCGCAAGGTTATTAGACATTCCCCGGCGATCATAACAGGCAAGGTACGCGCTGGTGCTGCCGGAGCCCTTCTGGGCAGCATCAGCGGACCCTAATCCGCAGCACGGTTTGGAGTGGTCAGCAAGGAGTGGTGCTGGTGCTGAGGCGAGAATTAATCCAACGCGTTGCTGCTGCGAAGTTGCACCTGCGCACGTCCGACATCGAGAAGGTCGTGCGCACCGTGTTTGAAGAGATAATTGCCGCGATGGCGCGGGGCGATCGTGTTGAGCTGCGGGGCATCGGCGCGTTTACGGTGCGGGCCAGACTGGGGCGATCGGGCCGAAACCCGAAGAGCGGGGCCAAAGTCGCTGTGCCGGACAAGCGTTTCCCGCATTTCAGGCCTGGCAGACCTATGCACCACCGCCTGAATGGGGCCGAGTGAACTTTAGCCGCGGCGTCGACGCACCAAGCCGAAATAGATCACCGCGAGCGCGATAAGCAACACGGCTCCCACGATCAGGATTGAGGCTGTTGTCGCGTTCATTTACCCGAACGGTCCGAGCGGACCGCACCAAGCCCTACAATTTGAAAATCACTTCGTTCTTCGGGTTCAGGACACGTGCGCTATTCGCGCCACGTGTTCCCCTCAATGGATCTCTTCGGAAAGGATAGACGCACAATAACGGGCCTATTCGACTGAGCCTGCAGGCTCTCGCAAAGACCGCTTCTGTGTTTCAATTGACCCGCCAATCAAGCCCGGCGGCCAAACCATAAGGGTCGACGTTTACGGTGACTATGTATCTGCCACCTTTGCCGCACTACGAGAGCCAAAGGTGGAGATGGTTCAGAATTTCATCAAAAGGAACGAAGAGAAGCGCGGCAAGTTGCCCAATATCAACTCAAAGTATTCAACCGAGGGACGGTCGATGAGATCAGGAAAACTATGGGCGATGATGTTACTGGCGACGATGGCGCTGCCAGTGGCGGCGCAAGCGCAAGGCACCGTCCAGGGTGCAGAACAAGGCGCCGCCATAGGCAACAGAGACGCGGGCCCCGTAGGTGCGGTCGTTGGGGGCGCGGTGGGTGCGGTCACGGGAACTGTCGGTGGCATTCTCGGTATCGACGACCGCCCGCGTTTCCATGAATATGTGGCGCATCAGCATCACACCTCATATCGCTACGGCGATTTGCGAGTTGGCGCGGTCCTGCCACCGGATGGAGTGACTTATTACGACATTCCGGGCGAGTATCACGTCCGAGGCTATCGATATGCCTATGTGAATGATCACGCAGTATTGGTAGATCCTCGAACGCGTCAGATCGTCGAGATCGTCGATTGAACCATCGACATATAGCTATCGCTGAAAGCCGCTTCGGATTTTGTCCGGAGCGGTTCTTTTTGCGCGATATCTCGCCTGAGCGAAAATCCCATTTCAAGCGTGCACAAGAGGTTCGCGAGGCGGGGCAATGATTCTAAATCTCGCGGATATCTCGCATCTGAAGGAGTTGAAGGCGGCAGGTGAGCACGGGCGCACCATACGCGCCTTTAACACACGACTGGTTCTCGATCGCTTGGCGAAGTATGGCTACGTGGCGGCACGCTCAACGGGCCTGGAGCTGTTTCAATATCGGATCACGAAGCGGGGCGAAGATGCCATCCTGGAGCACACCGAATGACGCTGCGATCAAACTTCGGAGCCATTAGAACAGTTTGGAAACTGGCTGTGGAATTTATCTCGATTAAGATGCTCAAGCTGAGCGACCAGACCCGCTGTATCGATTCCTGCCACATCGATCTTGCGAACCGCCGAGGCCGCATCCTGCGTCCCATACAACTTGTGCTCGATGTCGCTTCTAAATTGCTCACGCGCCGCCAACACGTCGGCCCGGTCTTTCATTTTCAAGCGCGCCACTTTATCGCTCTCCGCGGAGTCTTTTAATCGGGTAGATCTCGCTGATCTTGGTGAGTGCGCCCCAAGCTTTGCTTGACGCTTCTAACCGCGCCAAGTGTTACGGCAGAAATTCGGTGTTTAAACCCAAGTCCGGACAATGACATCTATCGGCTCGGGCTCGTGAGCGGCTATGCTCGACATTTCACCGGCGGGGCGTTACGTCAAAACGACGCTTGATTTCTACATATGCTCCGCCTCCAATTGGAGGCGGAGCTAAAGACAGCAGCTGTACGCGGACAGTTTATGACTTGTCCGTGACCCACATGGTGGTGTTTTTATCGTACCTATAGCCAGGCGCGCTCTTGAGCGTTTCCTTGCTCGCGTTCATGGTCAACCACCACTTGTTGTCCTTCATCGTGGGGTGGACAGCGTCGAATGGCGCGGCTACGTCCTTCGTGTCCATTCCAAGAAAGCCACCGACGGAGATAATGACGGCTGTGATCTTGCCGCTCTTATCTACGAGCACATCCTCAATCTCGCCGATTTTATTATTGGATGAGTCGTAGACGTTTTGCTTGTACCAGTTAGTTACGGTGACTGAGTCACCCGGCATTGTCGCCATCAGCGCGTCGGACCGCGTCATTGTCGATGTGGGCGCCGGTTCTGCTGCGAATGCGGCGGTGCTCGCCACGACCGTAAGTGCAGTCGCGAAAAGTATGGGTTTCATGGGGAAAAGTGTGGCTTTCATCAGGTTTTTCTTTCTGTGGCTGGCGACGCGCCGATTCGTTCACTGCACGCTGCGTCCGTCGTGCTGGGCCTGCCGATATTTTCGGGAGGAATTGCCATAGACCAAGTAGAGGATCGCCTGTTCTGTTCCCCCGCCGCGAAGGTTAAGCGCGTTTGAGCGCACCTAAAAAAAGAGACCCACTTTTACGAAACACCGAACGGAACAAGCGCGCGATGACGCATTTGGAGGCAGGAGTCAGGTACTTGGTATTACACTTACTATAGAAGGGAATTATTCACCGCCGTGACTTCGCATTCACATGGATGCTTTCGTTGGCTTGAGCGAGCCAGTTTTTAGTATCGCAGCAACTGGGGTAGAAAGACGTTGGCGACCGAGTGCTTGGCAAGATTCATCATTTGCCTTCTCTTGTATGGCGTCCGACGGCAGCATGTTCACTAAAAAAACGGATCATTTCTCTAGCCGCGTCTGGCCCTCGCGGCTCGGTGTATGAGCCGGCGGGATTCCCGCCGGACCAGGCATGGCCAGCACCGTGGATGCACCATTGCTCGAGCATGGCCCGCCCGTTGGCGTCGGTGTGGATGGTGCGCGTATAGGCAAGGCCATCGGGCACGCGCCCACGATGTTCTTTCCTTTGCCAGTTTGAGGCTCGCTGAGAACAGGCGATGACGTGATCGGCGTTCCGGGGATGAACGATGTAATCACGATCGCCGTGAAAAACGATTGTAGGGACAAACGGCTCCTTGTTGTCGAGGGCGTCCACGGTTGCATGCGATGCGGAAGCGCCTTGCCGCATGGCGGCGAATGCTGAAATAAGATCGTCCGCGGCCCCACAAGCAAGACCCGAATGCACACCAATTGCCGCGTATAGATCCGGATAGGTCGCTCCCATCACGGCTGCCGCAGCCGCTCCGGCCGACAATCCGCCTACATAGACACGCTGCGCATCAACCGTATAGCGTTCCATGACTTGGCGCGTGATACCCGCGATGAGCGACGGTTCACCTCGATCCCGTTGCTGGTCGCTGGTGCGAAACCAGTTCCAACACTTCGCCAAATTGGCGTGACTTGGCTGAGTGGGGTAGACCACGAGACAGGTCTGCTCCTCAGCAATCAGATTCATGCGCGTCCCAGCAGCAAAATCGTCAGGCGTTTGAGTACCTCCGTGCAGCATCACGACGAGGGGAAGCGCTTGGCCGTCATAGCGACTGGGGATGTAGATTTTGTAGGCGCGGCTGCCTGCCGGGTTGGTATAGACCGCTTCAATAAACCTTCCGCCCTCGGGCACAATGTCCGCAATTGCCACAGGCGCGCGCTGTATCCATCCCCGGAATCCGGGCGTTTTTACGCGATAAGGCAAATCATCGCGTGCATTGAAGCCGCGGAAATGAGCGAAGGAACGAGCGAAGGTCGGCATGTTTAAATGCCGATTGTCGGCTTCTTCGTCGATGTCCGCCACCCCGCAAGCAGCGGAAGGTGCACTTCCGTGGGAGGTGACATTTTTGATTTGACCCATTGTCATGTCGGGACCGGTCCCACCTCGAAGCATCCGCTGAATAAGGGCTGTAGCATCAGAAAGTCGGCCTGCTTGCGTGAGCCGGGTTGCTTGCAGCATCATGTCATTCATTTCGAAGTTGCCTTTTTCTTTGGACACGTGGGCACTGGATCCAAGCGGTCCTCGCGAAGGATTTTCGTTTGCGGCGTTACCGTGTTCTGTCAGCTAAGACCGCCTTGACCTCTGGACTTGCATGCAGCGCTCCCAGCACAACGACTGAGGCGATTGTGGCGCGTGCGAGCTCGGGAGTGACGTCCGGTGCGATAGTGACGAGGCCCAATACATTGATCTCGATCATCTCTCCCGCACGGAGCGCCGCTTCGAGATCTTGGCGGCTATAGTTACGCAGGCCGAGGTCCAAGCTCTTTCGGGCCGTGGATTGCTTGACGACCTCAGCATGGCGCTCGAGTTGGTTGCGGATTGCGGTTCGAATGAAGTCGGTTCGGTTCGAGTAAAAGCCCTCCTGAACCATCAGATCGATATGGCCGAGGTCCACGAACCCGAGATTGATCGTGACCTTTTCAGAGTCATTGGGCTTGGGTCGGAGTTGACGAACGTTGTCTGCCATTGCCAAACCATCCTATATACATCCACATGGATGGTATATGGATGGCATGCGGGGGTGTCAAGGACTCTTGTCCGATAAAGAACCCGAGGGAGGTCCCTCCACTCAAACGGCGGATCAACGTGCCTCTTTTTGCCTGATCGAAAATGTTCGCGAGATTTTGCAGAACGAAATGCGCCCGCGCGTATCCACCCCTACCCATCCGCCGGCAGTAAACACTTGAGGACGTCTCGTTCCGAATGAATCCGCGAAGCCACCGCAAGGGGAACGGAAGCCATCGTCGTGCGGTTGCCTTGTGCCAATCCCCAGAGGCTTTGCCTTGCTTGGCGGACGGCAGGTTTGCTTGCGCAGAATTTCCGAGGGAGGACCGCGTGGCCAAAGAAGACTTTGAAACATCGGCGGGCGCAGGTGGGGAGACCCATCAACGGGTCCACAAGAAAGGCTCCCATGCGGACGGAGAGGGCCATCTCACGACCAATCAAGGCATTCGTGTCGCGGATAACCAAAATTCCCTACGCTCGGGAGCGCGCGGCCCCACCTTGCTCGAAGATTTCGTGCTGCGGGAGAAAATATTTCATTTTGACCACGAACGCATTCCCGAACGTATTGTGCACGCGCGCGGTTCGGCTGCGCACGGCTACTTTGAAAACTATAAATCGTTGGCCGACATTACCAAAGCCGATTTGTTTCAACGTGCCGGTGAAAAGACACCATTGTTCACCCGCTTTTCGACGGTCGCGGGTGGTGCCGGGTCGGTGGACACGCCGCGTGACGTACGCGGCTTCGCCGTCAAGTTTTACACGAAGGAGGGAAACTGGGATCTAGTCGGCAACAACATTCCGATATTCTTCATTCAGGATGCCATCAAATTTCCCGATCTCATTCACGCCGTCAAAATGGAATCAGATCGCGCGTTTCCGCAAGCCGGCAGCGCACATGATACGTTTTGGGACTGGGCATCGTTGATGCCGGAATCGACACATATGTTGATGTGGGCAATGTCGGATCGCGCGATCCCGCGCAGTCTTCGCATGATTGAGGGATTTGGCATCCATACGTTTCAGATGAGGAATGCCAAAGGCAAGGTGACCTTCGTGAAATTCCATTGGAAACCAAAACTCGGTTTGCAATCGACGCTCTGGGACGAAGCCTTGAAGTTACAGGCCGCCGACAACGATTATCATCGACGTGATCTCTGGGAAGCGATCAACAGTGGCGCATTTCCAGAATGGGAACTTGGTATTCAAGCGTTCGATCAGAAGTTCGCCGACGGTTTGCCGTACGATGTGCTGGATTCGACCAAGCTTATACCCGAAGAGGTGCTACCAATTAAAATTGTAGGCCGCATGGTACTCGACCGCAACCCGGACAATTTCTTCGCCGAAACGGAGCAAGTGGCATATTGCCCGGCCAATATCGTACCCGGCATCGACTTCACCAACGATCCCCTATTGCAAGGCCGCCTGTTCAGCTATCTGGACACGCAGAAATCGCGCCTAGGCACCGCTAATTTCCATCAGTTGCCGATCAACGCGCCGAAATGCCCGGTAATGAATTTCCAGCGTGACGGGCAGATGCAGATGAATGTTCCCAAGGGCCGCGCAAGTTACGAGCCAAATAGTCTTCAGCTGCATGGCGAAGAAACGGGACCCCGCGAATGTCCGGTCACCGGCTTTTCCACTCTGCCGGGCAGACCGGAGGACGACGAGCAAGGCGATAAACTGCGTGTGCGTGCGGAGCTATTCGCCGATCATTACAGCCAAGCGCGGCTATTCTGGAAGTCGATGACGGAAAGCGAACAGGCCCATATCGCGTCATCATTCACATTCGAACTCTCGAAAGTTGGGCTCGAACAGGTGCCCCCGCGCATGGTCGCCAATCTCCGAAATGTCGATGAGGAGCTTGCTAAACGTGTTGCAGACGGAGTTGGCATTGGCTTGCCTAAAAAGGCGCAAGCCCGGGCCGAGGTACTTGATCTCAAACCTTCACCAGCGCTTTCCATTCAAAAGAATATGAAAAAGACTCTGGATGGACGGAAAATAGGCATCCTCTATGCAGACGGATCAGATGAAGCGGAAATCGAGGCATTGCAGAAAGCTATCCGTGCGAACGGTGCCACAGCTTTTCTGGTGGCATCGAGGGTCGGTGGCGCGAAATTAAAGGGTGGCACCATCCTCAAAGCCGACGGCCAGCTTGCCGGTTCGCCATCGCAATTGTTCGATGCGGTTGCTCTCGCTTTGTCCGACCACGGCTGCGGGACGCTCGTCGACGACGCCGCCGCTGTGCAGTTCGTCATGGATGCATTCGGGCATTTGAAAGCGATCGGTGCGTCCAAGGCCGCTAAACCTTTGCTTGATAAGGCCGGCGTCACGCCTGCCAAAGGAGTGACGGGTCTCGGTAAAGACTTCATCGAAGCTGCGCAGACAAGATTTTGGGATCGTGAATCGTCCCTCCGCAACCTGGCCTAAGCAAAATAAAGACAAAAGGGCGCGGAAACGAAATGGCCGATACACGATGGTCATCGGACCACTAGAGCAGCGATCCCCTGCCAAACCGCCGAACAAGCCATGGGATCTGGAACTTTCCGTCGCAGATGTAGGTTCCATCCTCAGTCCCTCGATGCTTGATCGACCGTTTCATGCCGGTGGGCATCTTGCGGCGCCGCCGTTGTGGAACGCCGAATGAAACGTGCTGAGGCCGAGCCACTGTCACCATCAAATGGCCCAGCGCGCGCTCGTCTCGACGAGGGCGAGGAAGAGGCCATACCCCTTCCCGCCAACCCCATAGTCGTTTTTCTCGGCGGCATATTCTTTATTCTCTTCTTGGCAGCGCTTTACATCGCCGCGGAAATCGTCTGGCCACTCGTGTTGGCTTTCGCACTTTCTCTACTGCTCAGTCCCCTTTTGCGTTTTTTGACGCGGCTGCATGTCCCGCGCGTGCTGGCCGCGCTTTTGCTTGTCGCCGCAGTCTTGGCTCTAGTCGTGGCGCTGGGAACTGCGATATCTGGTCCTGCCGCAAGTTGGGCGGCAAAACTGCCGGAGGGGCTGCCACGGTTGCTCGAGCGACTCAGATATCTCGAGGCGCCCTTCGCCGCGCTTCAGCATTTCTGGCAACAGATAGAGGACTTTGCCGGCTGGCGAAATGGCACAGACTCGTCGGCTGGTAGCGCCTTTCTTACAAAGCTCTTCACCGGGACCCGCAGTTTCGCAAGTGGCTTCTTCACGACGCTTCTATTTCTCTTTTTTCTCCTTGTCGCCGGCGAGATTTTTCTTCAGCGCCTCGTAGAGATCATGCCCCGCTTCAGCGGCAAGCGTCAGGTAGTAGATATCGCCAACCAGATCGAGAACGATGTTTCCGCCTATCTTCTTACGATTACCGCGATGAACGCTGCTGTCGGGTTCGCCACTGCGGCAGTCATGTGGCTTACCGGCGTTGGCGACCCGCTCCTATGGGGAACGATCGCCTTTCTGTTGAATTTTGTGCCAATCCTAGGCCCATTGGTCGGCTTCCTGATTTTCCTGCTGGCCGGCGCACTTGTCGCCGAAACCGTGTGGCTGATGCTTCTCCCGGCCGGACTCTATCTCGGCATCCACCTGATCGAGGGCGAGACAATTACGCCAATGTTGCTTGCCAGGCGCTTCACGCTCAATCCCCTCTTGGTGATTGTATCTCTGGTTTTCTGGTTCTGGATGTGGGGCGTGCCGGGCGCCATACTCTCCGTGCCGATACTGGCGATAACGAAGATCATCTGCGACCGTGTGCGACCCTTGGCAGCGTTTGGCCACTTCTTGGAAGGCTGAAGCGTTTCGCGTATGTAAGATCGCCGGTGAGAGACGCGTCAGGTAAGATGGCACGAAAGAAGCAAGCTGGCCGTCAAGGGCGAAGCTTCGTCAGCACCGCCATCCCGGGATTTAGGCCCGATGGGAGAAAGTGCCGCGCATTCCTTGAGGAAAACCTTGACGCCGCTAGACTAGCCACACTATTGCGGCAACGATCCCGGCCGGAAGAAGACGGCCTAACATACTGCGGTGACAGCGCGGGTGGGCAGGATCTAAAGTTGGCGGGCTCGAAGTTGCGGCCGGTCAACTTCACACATCCTGAAATGCCTGATTGCGCTGTTGAGCGCGGCCTTTTCGTTGGTCGCAAAAACGGCGCCAATCTTCCGCGCCGGCAAAGGTCGTAGGAGAGTGATTTCCCAGCGCAGCTGATGGGGTCTTTGCTGATGCGACGCGAGATTTGAATGCAAAACTAGATCTTTCCTGGGTTGCAGAGGCCTCTGGCGGCCTCAAGGCACGTCGTACAAGGCCGCCCGTCGGAGGATGTTCCCTGGATTATCGGCATTGGCTCTCGGTGCGACAATTAAGACCCCCCATAGCCGGTTACAAAAACTGCGGTCGGTCCCGATGCTGGGCGGATCCGACAATCAGGCGACGCGCTTTGCGCTCCTATCGTCAACCGGCGGTCCCGCGTTGAAAACCAATGTCGCTCGATCGCGGCATTCCGGGCATTCGAAAGTTCGATCTTCAAGTCCTTCATCCGCGGGTGTTACGCGGACCAAGTTCGTCGTCGCCGAGCATTTCGGACAAACGCGCGCCCAATCTAATTGGTGCAGATTAGGAGTTGAACGATTGTTTTTCAGCATATCCGTACTCCCTCTCAGTTGGGAGCACGAAACCACTCTCAGCCGCCGACACCTAGTTGAGGGCGATGTCGCTCATGTTTCAACGGATGCCCGGCTGATTTGGTTCCTGAGCAACGCGCTAACGTCGACCTCACCGGCAATATCAGGCGTAAGAACCGCGTCGCAATAGGGATTGGCTCCAATAGCGAATATCGCCAGGGGGTCGCTCGCCAGCTCCCTGATGACTCGGAAACGCAGAGCATCGAGCGATCGGGCTCTCCGCGCGAAAAAGCGATCGCGCCTGCCCTATCTGATCAACCCTCCTCAATGCATGCAGCGGGCGGCGCCATGCTCACCTACTGCTTTTGCCATCGAAACCGATTGAACCCCAGCAGCGTTGCTATGCCGGCTGGACCCTTCTGCGCTGCGTTTGCACCTCAGTCGCCTGCACTCTTTGAGGCGCCCATATGCAGAGGTTATCCGAAATCGTTCATAATCGGCCGCCGACCAGCGCGAATGGCTGTGCATTTTTTCTCTGCGACTGGGCGAGCTTCGCCAATTCTGCCGAAGGTCGTGATGGCTTATTTCCTCCCTGACACTTGGGAAAAGACCTCATGGCCGCCTCTGAGATTACGCTCACCCTTATTGGCGGCCCGACCGCGCTCATCGAGTTCGACGGGCTGAGACTGCTGACCGACCCCACGTTCGATCCGCCCGGCGATTATGAGACACCGACGATTCGGCACCAGAAGCTCACGGGGCCGGCTCTGAGGGTTGAAGAGATTAGTCCTCTTGATGCTGTGCTGTTGAGCCACGATCAACATTTCGACAACCTCGACGCTTCCGGGCGTGCAATGCTTGCCACCGTAGGCGTCGCCTACACGACCCTCGCCGGAGCCAGCCGCCTGGGTGGGAGAGTGCTTGGGCTCGCGCCATTCGAGACCCGCCTTCTCCGGGGTCGGAATGGCAAGCGGCTGCTCGTCACCGCTACCCCTGCGCGCCATGGCCCCATCGGCGTTGAACCGATCTCTGGCGACGTGATTGGGTTTGCGCTTGGCGACGAGCGGCCCGGTGATCTCATCTACGTCACCGGCGACACGCTTTGGTACGAGGGCACTGCGGAGATCCCGCGCCGCTTCTCGCCCAAGCTCGTGATGCTCTACACCGGATCGGCTGAGCCGAGAGGCCGCTTCCGCATGACCATGGGCAGCGAGGACGCTCTGCAGGCGGCCCACGCTTTTCCCGACGCCGCCCTCGTCGCCATCCACAACGAAGGCTGGGCGCACCTGAAGGAAAGCCAGGATCAACTCGCGGACACCTTCAATAAGCTCGGGTTGGGGCACCGCCTTACCCGGCTTGAGCGAGGGAAGCCGACGCGCTTCGCCTTGTACCCGCTCGGCGGCTGCCGCAGGACACCCGATGCTGAGCCGTTGCTCGATCCCGAGAACTAATCCACGGAGCTAAGGGCAGCAACGAAATGAGTGAAGGGATCGAAGGAAAGGTCGTGCTGATCATCGGGGGCGCCGGTGGCATAGGCGCCGAGACGGCGAGGACGCTGGCGTCGAAGGGCGCGCTCCTTGCCGTAGCGGATATCAGTGCGGCGAAAGCGAATGAAGTGGTTGACGGCATCAGGCGTGAGAGGGGAACCGCCTTGGGCTACCAGCTCGACGCGACCCGCAAGAACGAGGTCAAATCAGTGATCGACTCGGTAGTTCGCGATTTCGGAAAACTCGATGTCCTAATCAACAGCGCTGGAATCATGTTTATCCGGCCAATTAGCGATATCAACACCACCGAATGGGAGCTAACGATAGATTTGAACGTGAAAGGAACGCTTTGGGGCATCGCGGCAGCGCTGCCTGTATTTTTGAAGCAAGGCTCTGGCCACATCGTCAATCTAGGCTCGGTGCACGGACTGAAGGTTTTCTCTCCGGGCGGCACCGTGCATTCCGGCTCCAAGTTCGCGATCCGCGCCATTTCCGAGGGCCTGCGCGCAGAGATGGCCGGCCAGGCGATCCGCGTGACAATGGTCACGCCCGGCGCCGTCGACAGTGGCATCCAGAACAAGACCACAGGGAGCGATCGGGCGCGGATTCTCGAAATCTACAAGAACGCTATCCCGCCGAATGCTGTCGCTCGCGCGATAGCATTCGCCATCGAGCAGCCAGCCGACGTCGACGTCAACGAAATCGTGGTGCGACCGGCGGCGCAGATGATCTAAGCGTCTCCGTGCTCATAGATTTAGCCTTTTTGCTTGCTCTTGACGACGGCCCCGGTGACGCATTGGTCGCCAGATGTATTTGCTTTATGACTCGATCGACGGGCCTTCCGGTGGCGGCGCGCCGAACAGCTCGCGTTCGTCGGCGAAGAGCTGTGTGAGGTAGTCCGCGACGGTGCTGATCGATAAAGTTTTCCGATCCTGCCGACGGGTGACGAGCCAAACCTCACGGGATGGTGGTTTATGCTGCAAGGGACACATCTCGATGCCGTCGAATCCGCGTCCCACGAAATATGGAAGTAAAGCGACGCCGGCGTGAGCTCTTGCTGCTTCCGCTTGCGAAAGTTGGTTGTTTGTCCGAAAGGCTATCCGCGCACCCGGGAAGTGCTGCATAACCCAAACAGACTCTGGAATGTGGGCGTTAACTTCATCGTATCCAACGAAATCAGGGATCGCCCCTCCCTGGATCCGACGGTACCATTTTGGCGAAGCGTAGAAGCTGAACTGCAGTGTCGCAAGATGCTTCGCGATCACGTCACCGTCTTCCGGGCGTCCAACTCGCAGGGCGATATCGGTCTCGCGCCTTTCAAGACTTACGTTGCGGAACTCCGATGAGACATCGATGTCGAGAGCAGAGTGCTGCGCCGGCAGCCTGGCGAGTCGCGGTACGAGAAATGCTTGCGTCAGAGTCGGCGGGGCGTTAATGCGGACTATTCCCTTCGGTCTGTCATCCGCTCCACCGCGCCCCAGGGCCGCTGCGGCCTTCTCCATGTCATTTGCGGAGGCAAGGGTCCGCGTACCTAGCGCCGTCAGCACGTAGCCGTCCGGCCGTCGCTCCACCAGCTTCTCGCCAAGGGCAGCCTCAAGCGATGAGACGCGTCTAGAGATCGTCGCATGATTGACATTCAGTGCGCGTGCGGCCGCGGACAGATTGCCATACCGGGCGAGGGCCACGAAGACGCGGACATCCTCCCAGTTGAATAGTGTGCGGTTTTGCTTGCTCATTCACAAGAAATAGCAACTACCCCCAAAAATTACGACCTCCGACCCTTAGGATCACTGACATAGAACGCTGCGTGACAGGTTGCCAAAGCTAATGGCTGCTCCCAATGAGGAAAGAAGCCCTTTGTTGTTCGCGATTGCAATCATTGGATCAGCTCACGCGGGGCGATGTTTCAGAAATAGGCCGGCTTTGATGAAGACCAAGGCCTTATTCTTACCTCGCCCGTTGAGCGGAAGTGCACACCTGAGATAAAACCTATCCCTGGATGCCGTTTAGGTGCCCGGTATCGATTTAGCTCCAAAAACGGACATTGCGTCGCGCGACTGGCCTGTCCGCTTGGTGCTATAA
>Ga0209006_10001030_pt1 | contig 25709 bp, 17 predicted proteins | sample JacPin_JW_Ref_O2_FD_188567 | JGI IMG/M metagenome (GOLD analysis project Ga0209006, IMG submission 188567) | Forest soil microbial communities from Algoma, Ontario, Canada - Jack Pine, Ontario site 1_JW_Ref_O2 (SPAdes) (version 2) | ecosystem: Environmental > Terrestrial > Soil > Boreal...
GCGCCTGATATTCGCGCGCCGTTTTGAGCGAGAACATGAAGGCGAAAGTTTTGTTGGGCGAGAAAGATTCGAGGTGCCCCCAGCGGATCAGATTTTCGTCTTCGCCGGACCAGGCGGATTTCTGATTTTGCGCGTAGCTGATGATTCCGGCGGCGCCGAATTTTCCGACGGCCAAATCCTGCACCGCGCCGGGTTGCGCGGCGACTAATACGATTTGTCCTTTCACGTTTTTGCCCGCGTAGTCGGATTCTTTTGTGCCGTCGCCGACATCGATGAGCGTTGCCGTGACGTCCGCGCTTTCGCTGTCTTCGGCGAGCGTGACGGGTTCGGCTTCGTAGCTGGAGATTTTTATCGTGGGCTGAGTGTTGACGATCTCCCAAAGCTCGGCGAATTCAGCGTCCCAGGGCTGCCGCGAGCGTTGCGTGCCGTAATAAATTTTTCCGTCGGCGGGAAATTGCAGGATTTGCACGTCGGTCAGGCCGTAGGCCCGGGCGCGTTCGACGATGATTTCCGCGGCGGCGTGAAAGCCTTGCGAACCGCGCTGGCGGTGGAAGCGGGTGATGCCTTCGAGATTGCGTTTGGCGATTTCGCCGGAGAGTTCCTGCGCGAGGGCGGCGACATCTTTTTCGGAGAGCAGCGGCGATTGAGCGGCGCACGGGAGTGCGATGGCGCAGAGAAGAGCGGGGATGAGCAAGGTGCGATTCATGCGTCCTCCGAAGGAAGGGGCATTCTAGCGGAGATTGGGCGATCGGCGAATAAATCGAGCAGGGGTGAAAGAAAGCAAGTTAATCGCGCAAGAGACGCGCGATGGCGCAGAGTACAGAGGCCTTCGGCCGGTATGACAAGTTTTTTTGGTTTGGTGGCGAATTCTATTGGAGGAGGGGTTCGGTGGGTTCGGAGAGGGATGCGGGGAGGTAGCGTTTTAGGACGGCGACGACTTCGGATTTGTTGATGGGCTTGGAGATGTAGTCGTCCATGCCGGCGTCGAGGCAGCGCTGCCGGTCGCTCTGCATGGCGTTGGCGGTCATCGCGACGATGACGACATGGCGATCGGACGGCTCGGCGCGGCGGATCTGTTCGGTCGCCTGGTAGCCGTCCATGACCGGCATCTGGCAATCCATGAAGACCAGGTCGTAGCGATGCGCGGCAACCATGTCGACCGCTTTCTTGCCGTCTGTAGCGAACTCGACGGCGAACCCGAGTCGCTGCAACATGCGCGAGGCGACGAGCTGGTTGACGGCGTTGTCTTCGACGAGAAGCAGGCGATGCCCGCTGTTCGCTGAACGATTGGCCGATGACGCCTCGGCGGCGTCGCCAGCCGCCGCATCGCCGGTTTGGGATGAGGCGCGCGCAGCGTCCATGGAATCCACATGCTGGTCAGAATGCCCACTCGGCGATTTGTCGATCGGATGCGCGTGCGAATCGCTCGTGGCGGAGGCCTCAGGCGCGGGTGGAAGCGCGTCGCGCTCGGCCAGCGAGTGACGCGTGATGATCGCGTGCGGCTCCTGCGGATTTTGCGCATGGACATATGCGCCGCGCAAAGCCGCGAGCAGGATGGACTGGCGAATCGGCTTGGTGAGATACGCCGCGAATCCCGCCTCCCCCATTCGGCGAGCGTCGCCGCGCTGCCCGCTCGACGACAGCATGATCAGCACCGTGGACGAGAGCGTTGGATCGGCCTTGATCTGGCGGGCAAGCGTTTCGCCGTCGGTATCGGGCATCTGGTGATCGAGAATCGCGAAATGAAACGCATCCTTGTCGCGGTACGCGCTGCGCATCACGTCCAGCGCCTCCTGCGCCGAAGCGCATGCGGAGTTGCGCAGATTCCAATGATTGAGCTGCTCGCGCAAAACAAAGCGGTTGGTGGCGTTGTCATCCACATGAAGGAAGCGGAGCGAACGGAGCTCGACCTCGGCATCGGGCTCGAAAGGATCGGAGTAGTCGATCGGCAGAGGCAGAGTGAACCAGAAAGTTGACCCCACGCCGACCTTGCTGGTGACGCCCATTTTCCCGCCCATGAGTTCCGTGAGGCGCACCGAAATCGCCAGCCCCAATCCGGTGCCCCCGTAATGGCGCGTGGTAGACGCATCGGCCTGGGTGAATTTCTCAAAGACGGTGCCGAGCTTTTCTTCGGGAATACCGATGCCCGTGTCTTCAATCGAAAATTTGACGACCGCCGTCGAAGCCTTGCTCTCGATCGGCTCATCCGGCTCGATATTCAGATAAACATGGCCCTTGGCGGTGAACTTGATGGCGTTGCCGAGCAGGTTCATCAGAATTTGACGGATGCGGCCGGGATCGGCGACCACGCGCCGGGGCAGCGCCGGGGCGTAGCGCACGATGAACTCGAGATTCTTATCGCGGGCCTTACTTTGCAAGAGCTCGGCGATTTCATCGATCGTCGTGGCCAGCGAGCACGGGATCGGCTCGACCGTCATTTTGCCGGCTTCGATCTTCGAGAAGTCGAGAATGTCGTTGATGATCGTGAGGAGCGCGACGGCAGAATGGCGCAGGGTGATGCCGTACTCGCGTTGCTCGGAATTGAGTGCGGTGTCGAGCAGCAGATCGGCCATGCCAATGACGCCGTTCATCGGCGTGCGGATCTCATGGCTCATCGCGGCGAGAAATTCGCTCTTGGCGGCGCTGGCGCTTTCGGCAAGTTGCTTGGTGCGCTGGAGTTCGCGCTCGATTTCCTTGCGATTGGAGATGTCGATAAAGCTGCCCTCGATGATTTGGGAGGCGGATCCGGACTCATCGACGAGATTGGCATTTTCGAGAATCCAGGTGGAGCGGCCGTCGCAGCGTCGAATGCGGGCCTCGAAGTCGGTGAGCTGGCGATGGGTCGAGAGGAGCTCGACATGATTTTCTTCGTCGGCCGACTCGACAAAGTCGATGCGCGCGCGCGCGGCGAGCGCATCGGACCGCGAATTGTAGCCGAGGGTCCGGGCGCAGGCGTCGTTGCAATCGAGAAGGAGGCCATCGAGCGTGGAGCGATGGAGCGGGGACATGGAGCGCTCGAAGACCAGGCGGTAGCGTTCGTTGCTGAGAGCCAGCTGGGCGGTTTGCGCTGAAAATTTGCGATCGAGTACGGCCGTGATGATGATGACGGCGAGGATGACGCTGGCGACGATGGCGATGCCGAAACCGCCGAGTGAGGTGACGTCGATGGAGCGGGAGATGTCGTCGGTGAGGGGCGCCGGGACAAAAGAGACCGCGGCCATCCCGGTGTAATGCATCGAAGCAATGGCGAAACCCATCACAAGCGCGGCGGCGATTTTTACGCCGCTGAATTCACGATCGGCGGTGCGCAAACGGAAGGTGATCAGCAGCGCGGCCGCCGCAACGACAACCGCAATGAGAATGGACGCGGCGACGATGCGCAGATCGTAACGGCACATCGCGGGAAGACGCATCGCAGCCATGCCGATGTAGTGCATTGCCGCGATTCCGGCGCCCATGATGACGCTCGACGCGATAACCGATCGATTGCTCATTTGGGCGCGGCTGACAAACAGGAGCGCGACCGCGGAGGCCAGAACCGCGGCGAGTAGCGACAGAAGTACCGTCGGCATGTCGTACAGAACACGAACCGGAAGCGTGAACGCCAGCATTCCGACGTAGTGCATCGACCAGATGCCGAGACCAAGGGCAAATGCGCCGGCGCCCATCCAGATAAGACGCATGCGGCCTTCGGAGGCGGAGATGCGGCCGGCGAGATCGAGCGCGGAGTACGAGGCGAGAATGGCGATGGCGACGGAGAGGAGGACGAGGAGAGGAGAGTAGCTGTGAGAGAGGGTCGCGGCGCCGGGCATGGCGGCGTGATGCATGAGGTGCGGCCACGCGGCGACGAAAGTGTGGAGGCGGGCGTTCGCGGCGATTGACGCGATCGGGGCATTTGCACTTGAGTTTAGCGAATGCGCGTAAAACCGCGTCGACGCGGCCAGCAGTGTGTGGCTGGCGGCGCGCCAGGCGGACGCGAAAATGCGCAAGGCGACGAGGTTCGTCACGCGAAATGAAGGGGAGCGCTTTCGGTGGAGGGGAACGACTGATCCGGAGCGCAAGACTAGTTTAATGAGTGGCGGCTCAGGGTCAACGGGGGCGGCACGAGATTTGCCCGGATAGCAACTATCGCGGCAGGTGGCGCGGTTCGGAGTAGCGATTTTATGGCATGCTTTTTCACGGAGATTCGTGCGTGAAAATATTGGTGACAGGCAGCAGCGGGTTAATCGGGTCCGAGGCCGTGGCTCACTTCGACGCGCAGGGACACGATGTCGTCGGCGTGGACAACAACATGCGCCGCGTCTTTTTTGGCGCCGCGGGCGACACCTTGTGGAATCTGGACCGGCTGAAGAAATCGACGAAGCGATTCCAGCACGCCGAGCTGGACATCCGCGACCGCCCGGGAATCGACGAGCTCCTTAAGACGCACAAATTCGAGCTGATCGTGCATTGCGCAGCGCAGCCTTCGCACGACAAGGCGCGGGATATCCCGATTCTGGATTTTGAGGTGAACGCACTCGGGACGATCAATTTGCTGGAGGCCACGCGCCAGCATTGTCCCGAAGCGGTGTTCGTGCTGTTCAGCACGAACAAGGTCTATGGCGACGCGCCGAACGAGATTCCGATGAAGGAGCTGCCGACGCGCTGGGAATACGCTCGGCCGGAAGATTACGACGGGGTCGATGAGACTTGCCGAATCGATCAGACCCTGCATTCGCTGTTTGGCGCGTCGAAGGCGGCGGCGGATCTGGTGGCGCAGGAGTATGGGCGATATTTCGGGATGAAAGTCGGCGTGTTCCGCGGCGGGTGCCTGACCGGGCCGTCGCATTCCGGCGTGGAACTCCACGGATTTTTGTCGTACCTGATCAGGATGGGCGTGACCGGCGGAAAGTATTCCGTGTTCGGGTACAAGGGCAAGCAGGTTCGCGACAATATTCACAGCTACGACGCGGTGCGCGCCATCGAGGAATTCGCTGCAGCTCCGCGCCCCGGCGAGGTTTACAACCTGGGCGGCGGGCGCGGCAACAGCATCTCGATGCTGGAAGCGATCGCGAAGATCGAAGAGCTGACCGGGCGAAAGATGGATTGGAAGTATGTGGATGAAAATCGCAAAGGCGATCACATCTGCTACATCTCGAATTTGTCGAAGCTGAAGAAGCACTATCCGAACTGGAGCATTACGCGGGGGATCGATTCCATCCTGGAAGAGATGACGCTGGCGGCGCGGGTCACGGCGGGAGTGAAGTAGCGAGACGATATTTTGCCGGTTGCGGGCTACGGTCTCGCGCCGAGTCTGCCTTTCCTCTCCCATTTCCACTTTTTGAGTCTTCCTGGTAGCAGCCAAAGTCAGGGCTGACGAGGCTATCCCAACACGGCTGCCAGCGCTACCCTTTTTAAATATTATTGTGTAGATATCATTACTTCATCTGGTGTAGTATCCGTGGCCTGTCATTTACCTATCCGTATATTTAACTAAACAGGATAGGCGCAAGGGGGACGGATGCTTACCCTTTTCACCACGGCCAAACCTTTCGTCGGGCACAGCGCCATCATCCAACGCAACGCGTTGAAGAGCTGGACGCTGCTTCATCCCAATGTCGAAGTCATCCTGTTCGGCGACGATGCGGGAGCGGCGGAGACGGCGCGGGAGTTGCGACTGCGCTACGAACCATACGTCGCGCGCAGCGAGCACGGCTCGAAGCGGCTCGACTATATGTTCAGCACGGCCCGTGCGCTGGCGCGCAACGACATCCTCTGCTACGTGAACTGCGACATTATTTTGATGGACGATTTTTTGCGCGCGCTGAAGCGCATCCGCGAGAAACGCACAAAATTCCTGATGGTCGGACGGCGCTGGGACATCGAAATACCGGATCCAGTGGACTTTCTGCAGGCGAGCTGGAGGTCGCGACTGCAAGGCACGGCGCTGATGCGGGGCGTGCAGCGGTCGGAAGACTGGATCGACTATTTCGCGTTCAGCAAAGGATTGTACGGCGCGAGCGTGCCGCCCCTGGTTGTGGGCAGAGTGCATTGGGATCAATGGCTGATGTGGAAGGCACTCGATTCGGGCGCCGCGGTCGTCGATGCGTCCAGCAGCGTGATCGCGGTGCATCAGAACCACGACTACAGCTATCACCCGAACGGGCGCGCGGGCGTGTGGCATGGGATCGAGGCGGACGAAAACATGCGGTTGGCGGGATGTGGCAGACACATGCGGCGAATCTCGGACGCGACGGAGGTGCTGAATGCGACAGGGATCCGATCGAATGCGTGGCGACACTGGTCGTCGACGCGAAGAACGGCAAAACGGTGCCAGCACTTCGTTCATTGCGACGTGCTACAGCCGGTCGCGTACTTCTTTTTCGACATCACGCGATCGGTGCGACACGCGGTGGGATTGCGAAGCGGAGCGCTGCGAAGATCTCGGCAGAATGCGCAAGCACACGGAGCCGGTGGGCGATGAGCTCACCGAGGCCGCTGGTTAGCATCCTGATCGATACGTACAACTATGGTTGCTATGTGGAAGAGGCGATCGATAGCGTGCTCAGCCAGGAGTTCCCTGCTCACGAACGCGAGATCGTGGTGGTCGATGACGGCTCGACGGACGACACTGCGGAGCGACTGCGTAAATTTAGTGACGCGGTTACCTACCTCCGGAAACCGAATGGCGGGCAGGCGTCGGCTTTCAATTTCGGGCTGAGGCACGCGCGCGGCAAGTACGTGGCGTTTCTGGATGCCGACGATTACTGGCTGCCGGGGAAGCTTTCGCGGGTGCTGGATGAGTTTGAAAAGCATCCGGACGCGGCGATGGTTTATCACGGATTGCGCCAACTCGATTCGGGTAAAGGAAGGATCTGGGATGCGCAGGCGGCGGAAGTCTCGGGTTTTCTCCCGGCAAAGACGCGCGACCTGCTCCGATACACATGGTTTCCAACCTCATTTCTCGCGTTTCGGCGAAGTGCGTTGGATTTGGTGCTGCCGATTCCCGAGAGCCTCACGATTCAAGCGGACGCCTATTTGTCGGGGCTGATCGCGTTTGTCGCGCCTGTCGTCGCCGTGCCGGAATATCTGGCGATCTATCGCGTTCACGGCTCGAATCTGTTTGCCGGCGTTGGGCGAAACGACCCTGTGCGCTGTGAGCTGCGGGCCAGGACACGAAAGGCGCTGATTGACGGAATGAAGCGGTGGTTGCACGAGCGATCGTATGACATGGCGCGCCCGGAACTGCAGATGTTGTTGAAGCAGTGGGAAGCGATAGAAGAGGAGGATGCGTTTCGGTTACGTCCGCCAAGTCGTTGGCGCATTTCCGCCCACTTGATGCGCTGTGCGCGCTATCGCACGCAATTGGGATGGCGGCATCGAGCTGTCAGCGGGCTGAATGCGGCCGGGGCGCTCGTCGTCGGATACGAGAACATTCACAAGCTGGATGAATGGAGGTCGGCAATTACGCATCCGTTGCGACGGCTTGCGAAGAACTAGCTGTGGCTGCAGTCGAGGAAGATCAAAACATCGGCACGGATGCCCTTCGATGCTCAGGACAAGCCGACGCTTCCTTGATCGGTTCGAAAACTGCGATTTACACAGTGGAAATCGCCCAAGACTCTTCGCCATTGTTACTCCACAGCGGACGTAGACTGAGGATGTTCATACAATGGAGCGAGACGCAGTGTTGCCCCGTTTGCGGGGTGACACTGCATGCACAAGCGGATGACGCGCCCTTACATCAGCGTACTGGTCGATACCTACAACCACGAGAGGTTTATTGAGGAAGCGCTCGTCAGCGTGTTGGAGCAGGGCGTTGCGGGGGCGGAATACGAAGTTGTTGTTGTCGATGACGGCTCGACCGATCGGACACCGGAAATCGTGGGGAAATTTGCGCCGCGCGTCCGGCTCATTCGGAAAGAGAACGGCGGGCAGGCGTCGGCATTCAATGCGGGGATTCCCGAGTGTGCGGGCGAGATCATCGCGTTTCTGGATGGCGATGACTGGTGGGAGCGGGGCAAGCTGCAAGCAGTTGCAGATGTGCTGGCGTCGGATAAAGAGGTTGGTCTCGTCGGGCATGGGATCACTCAGGTTTTCCCCGATGGCCGGCATCAGACGGAGTTGGTGCGCGACACGCCTCGATTTCGTATCAGGTCGCGAGAGGGCGCGGAAGCGTTTCGGCTGAGGAAGAGCTTCCTCGGCACGAGCCGGATGACGTATCGCGCCATTGTGTTGCGAGAGATCGGACCCGTACCGGAGGCGTTGCGATTTCAGGCGGACGAGTATTTGTTCACGCTGGCGGGCCTCTTCGCGGACGTATTGATTTTGCGCGAATCACTGACGTTTTATCGGCTGCACGACGCGAACCTGTTTCAATTCAGCGACGGCAACGTGGAAGCGATTCGCCGCAAAGGGCAAGTGCTGGCGGCGCTGGCGGAGGAGTTGCGACAAGAGCTGCGCCGGCGCGCGGTGGATCGCGAAATTGCCGACATCATTGTCGGCTGGGTGCAAACCGAAGCGAACCAGGAATTACTGATCGCAGATGGTGGGATGCCATGGAAGACAGTCCGCACGGAACTGAATACCTATCGAGTGACGCATCAGACAGCGTCGATGGCGCACTGGATCTTCAAGTGCGCGACGCTGCTGCCGGCATGCGTGCTGCCGCCGAAGATCTATTACTCTTGGAAGCGCCAGTTCGCGGCGAATCGGCTGTATCAGAAGACGCGCGAGAAGTGGCTGCCCTATCTGCAGCCGCGGCACATCGATCGCTATCAGAGGCCGAATTCTTAACCTTGGCTGGCGCCCCTTTTCCAGAACAGTCGCTCAATATTTTGATGGCCGCAGGCGTGCCAAAACGGCGTGAAGGCGGAGTCGCGACCATCATCTATAACCTCGGGCATGAGTTGGAGCAGCGAGGACACCGCATCACGTATCTGTTTCTCGAGGATCTCTTGCCACCGGGCTCGGCATCGGCGCGATTTAATGAGCTGATTTTCTCGGCGCGGTTGGCGAAGTATGTGGCGGCACATCGCGACAACTTTTCGCTGGTGAACTTACATGCGCCCGCCGGGCTCGTGTATGGACTGAAACGAAGATGGCTCGGCCGGCGGAACGCTCCGCCCTATGTAATGACGCTGCACGGCTTGGAGGAACGGCGCGTAGAGGTCATGACGCGCGAGGCGAAGAAAGGGCGTGCCTGGAACTTTGCGTGGAAGAACCGTGCTTGGCACACCGTCTATCACTTTCCGAGATTTCGGTGGGCGATTCGCACGGCGGACGGAGCGCATGTTTACAGCCGGGATGTGTGGAACGTGCTGCAGCTGAAATACGGGTTGGCGCCGGAGCGCGTGGCATACATTCCGAATGGAGTCGAGCGAAGATTTTTTGGGGCTGCGCGACAGTATGCGCGCGGCGCGAGATTGCGATTGCTGTATGCCGGAACGTGGCTGGATCAGCGCGGGATTTTCTACATTCGCGACGCGATGCGGCGGCTGGCGCCGCGGATTTCGGGACTGAAGCTGACGATTGCGGGACCGGGCGCGCCTGCCGAGAAAGTGATGCGATTTTTTGGGCCGGAGCTTGCGGAACATGTTGAAGTACGACCCGTGATCGCAGCGAAGAGCATGCAGGAGCTTTACGCTGAGCACGACATTTTCGTTTTTCCGTCGTTGTTGGAAGGGCTGCCGTCGGTGCTGCTGGAAGCGATGGCCGGGGGGATGCCGGTGATCACGGCGAATACTTGCGGGATGCCAGATGTGGTGCAGGACGGCGTCAACGGCTTGCTCGTGCCACCTGCCGATGCCGTGGCGCTTGAAAATGCGATCGCGCGATTAGCGGAATCCGAGCCGCTGCGTCGTGAGTTGGGCAGCGCGGCGCAAGAGGCGATGAAACAGTACGACTGGTCGAGCGCGGCGCAGAAGCTAGAAGAGTTGTTTGTGAAGGTCGTGCGGACCGAAGCGACTGAAAGGGCGTGATTATTGCTGTCGGTCAAGCTCGTTTGAAGCGCCCAGTTACCGGTTCGAGTCATGGCGATTGCGGTGCTCGTCGGAATTGCTGCCGTGAGCTACGCTGGAAAACTCAGGTAAGAAAACATTGCTAACGATTGGCGTCAACTATTCGCAGATGCACGATTCGTCGGCGTGCATCGTGCGCGACGGCGAACTGCTCTTCGCCGTGGCGGAAGAGCGCATCAGCCGCGTGAAGCACGACGCGCGCTTTCCGGTGCACGCGATCGAGGCGTGCCTCGGCTTCGCCAATGTGCGTGCCGAACAGGTGGATGAAGTTTGCTTCGGCTGGCAAACGGCCGGGCCGGTGTTTCGCCACGATTTAAAGATGTATGGGACCGGGCAATGGCCGGCGACGTATCTCAACGTTCTGAATTCCTCGCGGCATTTCTTGAGCATGTGGCACCAGGAATCGGGCGCGCGTGTATTTGAGCGCACGTTCGGGACGTCGAAGCCGCGGATGCGATTCGTAGAACATCACCTGGCGCATGCGATCAGCGCATATGGCTATTCGGGATTTGACGACGCGGCGATTGTCATCATGGATGGGCGTGGCGCCTGGGAAGCCACGTCGATCTGGCGTGGGAAAAACGGACGGATCGAGCACGTGCAGACAATTCCATTTCCAAATTCGATCGGCGGGTTTTACAGCGCGTTTACTGAATATCTCGGGTTTGTACCGAACAGCGATGAATGGAAAGTGATGGGCCTGGCGCCGTATGGAGAGCCCGGCGTCAAGCTGGATGCGTTCATCGACGCCGAGACGAATAACGGGACGCCGTATCACGTGCACACGAATCGGATCCATGGTGGGCAAACGGGTGGGCGAACGGGCGCAGTTGCAGGAATCGCGGCGGCGCTGGGCGCGCCTCGCGTCGCCGAAAGCGAGATCGATCAGCGGCACAAGAATATTGCGTTCGCGGTGCAAGAATATTGCGAGCGCGCGATGATGAGCGTGGTCCGGGCGGCGTTGAAGAAGACGAACAGCAAGAATCTATGCCTAGCGGGCGGGGTGGCGCTCAACTCGAAGGCGAATGGAAAGATTCTGGCATCTGGTATTGTCGAGAATTTATTTGTGCAGCCGGCAGCTTCGGACGATGGAGTGGCGTTGGGTGCGGCGCTGGCGCCTTGTCTCGATGGCGGCGGGAGATTGCCGAATCGCGCGATGCGGCACGCGTATTTCGGGCCCTGGTTTGAGAATGATGCGATCGAAACGGCGTTGAAGACTTACAAGCTCCGCTATTCGACGGTGAGCGATCCCGCGGCGGCTGCCGCTCAATTGTTGAGCGAAGGAAAGATTCTCGGATGGTTTCAGGGGCGGATGGAATTTGGTCCGCGTGCGCTGGGTGGCCGTTCGATTCTGGCCGATCCTCGCGATCCGGAGATGACGGCCAAGGTGAACAATGCGGTGAAGTTTCGCGAGTGGTGGCGGCCGTTTGCGCCATCGATGAAACGCGAAGCGGCGGGAGAGTTTGTGGAGAGCGCGACGGATTCGCCCTTCATGATTGTGACGGCGCAGGTGCGTCCGGAAAAGCAAAGCGTCATTCCCGCGGTAACACATGTGGACGGAAGCGCGCGGCCGCAGACCGTGGAGCAGACAGCGAACCCCGTCTACTGGCGTCTGATCGATGAGTTTGGGAAGCGCACCGGAGTGCCGGTGGTGATGAACACTTCCTTCAATCTGCGCGGCGAAGCGATCGTGAATACGCCGACCGACGCGATTCGAACGTTTTTCAGCTCCGGGATGGATGGACTTGTGATCGGCAACTTCCTGGTGGAGAAATGATTGGTGGAGAAATAGGTTGACCGTCGCCGAAGGAACTCTCGGGCGAATTTTCCAGCGGCACTATCAGTCGCTGCGGGAAATGGGAAAGCTGCCGGTAGTCGGGCCGGTTTTGACATGGGCCGCTTCGCGCGCGGTTCCTCGCGATTCGCGGGTGTGGATGCAAGTGAAGAACGGTCCGGCGGAGGGAATCTGGCTGCGATTGAATCCGCGGACCGCCGCGGAGACGATGAACGGCACGGGCGAACGGCGGGAACTGGAAATCGTGCGGGAGCATCTGCGCCCTGGCATGATGTTTTATGACCTCGGCGCGAATATCGGGATCTTTTCAATGATGGCGGCGCGCATTGTGGGTTCCAGCGGGCAGGTGGTTGCGTTTGAGGCGGATCCAGAAATAGCCGAGCGATTGCGAGAGCATGCGCGACGGAATTCGTTTACGTGGATTAACGTCGAGCAGAAGGCCGCTTGGCGCGAAACGGGGACGGTGATGTTCGAGCGCGTCGAAGCGAGCGTATCGCCGGATCGCGGCGTCGGACACGTCGTGGATTCGAAGAACGAGCGCGTTGTCAGCCTCGACGCGATTGCTTTAGACGATTGCTCGCCGATGTATCGGCCGCCGGATTTCATTAAATGCGATGTGGAAGGCGCGGAAGGCGAAGTGTTTCAAGGGGCGCGGCGGCTTCTTGCGACGCAGCGGCCGCGAGTGCTTTGCGAGATTCACAACGAACGCAGCCGTGAGCTTGTGCTTCAAGAGTTTTCCCGCTTCGACTACGTTTGCGAGAACTGCAACGACAATCACATTCTCGCCCTGCCGAAATGAACTCCGACGCGGTCCTGCTGCTCGGCCGTAAAGATGAACCGACCGACGCCGTTGAGGAATATTGCGAGTATTTGAGTAAAGCGCTCGCCAATCGCTCGGTGAAGAGCGAGATCGCGCGCGTAGCTTGGAATGAGCTCGGTTGGACGGCCGCTATCGAAGCACTGCGTCGAACTGCGCTGAACTGGCGCGGTCGCTGGGTTTTTCTGCAATACACGGCATTGGCTTGGTCGGAACGTGGATTTCCGCGTCGCGTCCTGCGCGTGGTGCGCGCCTTAAGCGAAGCTGGAGCGCGCGTCGGAGTGGTTTTTCACGACGTCGAACCGTTCGCAGGAACGCGAGCGATTGACATGCTGCGGCGCCAGCTGCAATTGCGGGTGATGCGGCGGATGTTACGCTCGGCCGAACTCGCAGTGTTCACCATTTCGCTGGATGTAGTCTCCTGGATTAAATCGCCTCTGAAGGCGACCTTCATCCCTGTCGGTGCAAATCTTCCGGAAACGGCGAGCTACGTTGAAGACACGCGCGATTCCGATCTAACGCGAATCGCGGTCTACGGAATCACCGGAGGGACTTCAGGCAGTGAAGAGTGCTCAGAGATTGCGAGCGCCCTGCGATTTGCGGCGGACCGCGGAGCGAAGTTGGAGTTGCACGCATTCGGCCGCGGAGCAGCGGAGCGCGAAACGCAACTGCGCGAGCAACTGAAAGATGCACCAGTCGCGTTACGTTTCGACGGAGTCTTGCCTGCGGATCGCGTAGCATCGTCACTTCGCGCCGCCGAAGCAACGCTGTTTGTGCGCGGACCGATTTCGACACGTCGCGGAAGCGCAATCGCGGGAATCGCGTGCGGCAAGCCGGTGATCGCGTATCGAGGAAAGGAAACGGCGTCCCCGATAACGGAGACCGGAGTCGTGCTGATCGAACGCGACAATCCGAAAGCGCTTGGCGAGGCCCTGCTGCGCGTCGCGACCGATCGCGGCTTCCGCGAGGACCTTAGCGCCCGAAGCGCCCGGGCACAGGAGGACTTTTTTAGTTGGCGCGCGATTGCGGACCGTTACATCGAGGCGATGGGGCTCAAATCGTAGAAACTATTTCGAGAGCGTTTCGATCAAGACTTCCTTCTTCTTCTCGGCCACGCGGCTAAGCGCATCGAGGGCTGCAAAGTAGCCCGCGAGCGAAGCCGCCGCGAGACCCGCGAAAGCTTCCGCCGGCAGCCACGGATTCTGCGTCCATCGGCCAGCAAGAAGGAGGACCGTGCAGATTCCACCCAAGAGAATCTGCACGCCGAAAGCAATCCAGATCGAAACGCCGGATCCGCGTTGCCCCCGCATCGAGCCGTATTCGAGCTTTCGCGGAAAGCTGAGCGACACCCAATCGGCGATCGCGAACTGCCCCGTAACCGCGAAAACGAGAGCCAAAAGCGTCGCGGCAAAAACAGGAGTGGAAGGCAAACCGATTCGAATCGAAAGCAACGTCATCGAGATCGCGATTTCAAAAATCAAGATGACTGCATACATCAGATTCTTTGCGAGCAACACATCGCGGAATCGAATCGGCGCCGTGTAGTAGTTGCGAATGCCTTTGCTCTCGTAGGCGAAACAGTTGTAGGCCGGCGTCATCAACATCAGGATGAGATAGCCCATCATCCCGGGAAAGAAAGAGTCCGCCGTGATTCGCGTGTGAGTGATAGAAGGATGCTTGCCTGCGAATTGAGAACTAAACAGCAAGACAAGCAAAGGCGGCATCAACAAAGAGATAAGGACGAAGCCGTTTCGCCCGAGGTATTTGAATTCTTTGGTCAGGACTGCCGCAACTGGCGGTGACAGAAATCCGAGCGGATCGGATTTCCGCTCCAACGGTACGGAAGACAGGTTGGCTGCAACGCGTACTGACCCGGAGGTTTCGCTGAGCTCTTCGCCGCGAAATTGGGCAGCGAAACGACGCCATAGCAATGCACTCAAGATTGCGATGTATGCAAAAAGCCCGCCGACACTGCCCAAGAATTGCAATGAATGACCTTCACCCGCGGCAATGATCGCAGAGCCCGCCAGGGAGGGCGGAAATGGCGAGAGATACGAGACCAGGCGTTGCAGTTGTATGGATCCGTGTGCTCCCTCGGAGTAGTGCATGATCGCGGGACGGATGAACTGTGCAGAAACGCTGAGAAGAATGAAGAGCCCGAATAAAAGTTCGCGTGTTCGCCGTCGCGCTAGCAAACGCTCCAGCCAGGAACTGAGCAGTCGCTCCAATGTGATGTTCATCCAGATGAACAACGCAATTGCGAGAGCTACGGCTGGAAGAAGCGAGGAACGCGCCATGCCGACGCCCACGGCGATCGAAACGAGCCAGCACGTCCCGCATACCGCGGCAAAATCCGCCAGTCCGTACGCGAGTCCGATGATGTAAAACGTGCTGAAGCGCAGCGGAAAACGCAGCAACGCGTGGAATTCAAACGGCGCGCCAAATCCCGCGATGAAAAGCGGAAAAGCCTGCCAAAACAGAAAGACGCTCCAGAACATGAGCAGGAGCCATGCGTACTGGCGGGTCGAGACGGAAAAGTAGGCGCCCCACCAGAGAAGCCAGCACAGCCCGACGACGAATACGCCGGCAAAAATCGCAGCCCAGACAAGGCCGAAAATATCCCAGCGCGAATTCCGGGTGCGCATGAGATTTCGCAGGATTCGCCAGCGTAGCCCGGCGACGAGGCGTACCTGTGCAAATACGCCGGGGCCGCTCGCTACGTCAGCCACGAAAGTTCTTCCAACTGGGAGCGAGTGGCGCCTCCGTGACCGACGATCGACAAGAAGATCTGCTCGAGCGTTCGCGGCGTCGAATCATCCGACGAAATTCCCGCGCGAAGTTCATCGAGCGATCCTTGCGCGACGAGACGCCCCTTGTGAATGATCGCGACGTGGCTGCAAAGCCGTTCGACGATTTCGAGAACGTGGGATGTGAGGAAAATGGTCACACCGCGCTCGGTCATGCGCGCGAGCAGCGCTTTCAGCGCGCCGGCAGCCAGCGCGTCCACTCCTTCAAAAGGCTCATCGAGAAAGAGAATTCGCGGCCCATGGATCACGGCAGCCGCGAGAGCCAATTTTTTCTGCATCCCGTGGGAGTAGTCGGCGATCACGGATTTGGGCCGATCATCGAGCTGCATGAAGTGGAGCAACTCGTCGGAACGTCGCTTCGACGTCTCGCGATCGAGCCCGTACATTTGACCGACGAAATTCAGGTATTCGACGCCGGTCAGGCGCTCGAAGAGCCCCATACCTTCTGGTACCACGCCGATCTGACGTTTTACCGCCACGGGATCCGCGGCGAAATCCACTCCCAGAAGCCGCACGCGTCCCGACGTCGGAGCCAGCAACCCAGTGAGCATCTTGATCGTCGTCGATTTTCCGGCGCCGTTCGGACCAAGAAATCCAAAGAATTGACCTGCGGTGACCGAGAGATTGATGCCGTCAACGGCGGTAAGAGCCCCAAAGTTGCGCGTCAGATTCTCGGTGAGAATTGCGGGTTCGCTCATTTAGTTGGAGGTAGGATGCAGCTACCCTCGGAATCACGTCACAGAATTTGACTTTAACACGAGTCATGCAGAGAGAAGTCCGAACGAAACATAGGAACAGGAAACCAACCGAGCGGTCAGTGCTTCGGCGGAACGGGCAACGGAGTCGCACCGGCCATGTGCGGTTCGCGAGCAGGCAGCGCGGCGAGAACCGCGGGAAGCTCAACGCGGAATACGGCGCCGCCGGTCTGCGCGTTGTAACACATGATTTTGCCGGCGTGCTCCTGAACGATCCCAAAGCAGATACTTAAACCGAGACCTGTACCTTTTCCGACAGGTTTCGTCGTGTAAAACGGATCGAAAACGCGATGTGGCTCTTTCAGCCCTGGACCCGTGTCAGAGAAAAGAATGATCACGCTACCGCGGTCGCGCACGGTCTTGACGGTCAGGACGCCGCCCTCATGCGATTCCATCGCATCGACGGCATTGTTGATGAGGTTGAAGAAAACCTGCATCAGCTGGTTGCCGTCGCCGCGGACGCCGGGAAGCACGGACTCGAGTTGCAGCTCGACTCGCGTCTTCGGCGAACGATCGAGAGAGCGCAGCTGGATCGCGTTGGTGACGACGGTATTGATGTCAAGCAGCGTGCGTTCCGGCGGAACCTGCCTCGCAAAGCTGAGGAGGTTGCCGACCAGTGTTTTTGTTCGCCTGGCCTGGTCTCGAATTTTCGCGGCGGTGGAGCGAGCCTTGTCGGTAAGCGACGGATCATCGGCGAGCAAGTCCGAAAATCCAAGAATGGCCGCGAGCGGATTATTGATTTCATGCGCCGCGCCCGCGGCGAGTTGGCCAAGGGATACCAACTTTTCGGTCTGGACGAGTTGGGTTTGAAGCCGCTGCAAATTGTCGACGGACTGCTCAGATCGCGACAGCAACCGCGCGCGATCTTTTTCGGCAATGTAAGTCCGAAAGAAAATGATGAGCATCAGCGGAAGCGAAGCAATCAACGCGGTCAATGTGCGGTAGTCGCGAACCTCATGGGGCTCGTTGGAATAGTGCACCGCGTAGATCGCGAATAAGGGCAACGACAGAGCTGCAGCCATGGCAAGGCGCGAAGCCCAGTTGCGCTCTCGGCTAGCGGCGTCCCCTTTGTACGCCGACTCCTCGTCCTCTGTGGGCTCGAGGTCGGCGCGATTGCGGTAAGCCACCAGCCCCGCGAACGCAAGCCAGAGGAACGACGAGACGAGAGGAATGTCGTAAATACTCCCCGTCGAGTAGCGGTGCAACGTAATCGCGACATTGATCGTCAGCGACGACAGCATGTAGAGTGTCGCGGCGCCGAAGAGATTCGCGTACACGAGCCGCCAAGCGCCCTTCGAGCGCAGCCACAAATAGCCGAGCCCCGCAACGATCACCATGTTCTGAATGTTGGTGACGAGATCGTAATTGAAGTTGTATTGCGCCTCGGAGGGCAGCGCAAACATCCACGGACATACGACGAAGACGTAGAGGAAGGTCCACCAGGTCAGCAGCGAAACGAAATCCAGATAGCCGAGGCGCAATTGAAGTTCGGCCTGGCGACGATGCGGCTGCAACGCAAGCGCAGCCATCATCGGGATTCCCTTGAGGAAGAAGACGCTATCGCCGGCGTACATCGTCGGGACCGACTCGTGCCGGTACACTTCCCAATAGGTCCAGTCGAACTCACCCAGCATCCAGAGCGTGCAGCTCAGGGCCAGCAGCATCCAGAAGATGTTGCGCCGCCAATGCGGCGTCCCGGCGTTGAGCAGCAGGAATGCGTTCGCAACGAGGGGCACGATGCACTGCACGATGTTGCCAAACGTCGAAAGCTGCTGGCTTCCATGCGGATACACCAGCGACATCGCAGCGTAGGCGGCTATCGCAACGAGCCACAGCGCCAGGAATGTGACGATTGACCGGGGAGAGGACATAGGTTTGCTATCAAATGATTTTAGGCGGGGAAGGATGGAGCACAGCACGCAGGTTCACCGCGGAATGGCCTAAGGATAACGAGAGGGGTTAACTTCGACGAAACAAACGCGATGGGCGGTCAGACGTGAGCTGCCACGGCTGGTTCGCTTATCACTCTCGCGTCGCCTCGCTCGAGAGCGACGACCTGGTCGTAGATCCACGCGTAGGTTTTTTCGAGGCCCTGGCGAAGAGTTGTGTCCGGCTCCCACTTCAACAGGCGCTGAATGAGCGTGTTGTCGCTGTTGCGGCCGTTGACGCCCTTCGGGGCGCTCAAATCGTATTTTCGGCGCAACTTGATGCCGGCGATCTCTTCGACAAGCTCAACCAGGCGATTGATCGAGACGGCTTCGCTCGAACCCAGATTAATGGGATCGATGATCTGCGAGCGCGTGATCAGGCCGATGCCCTTGATGCAATCGTCGATAAACATGAAACTGCGCGTCTGTTCGCCGGAGCCCCAGATCTCGATTTCGTGTAGCCCGCTCCGCTTGGCTTCGATAACTTTGCGGCAGATCGCGGCCGGGGCCTTCTCACGTCCGCCGTACCAGGTGCCCCAGGGACCGTAGACGTTGTGAAAACGCGCGACACGCGTTTCGATGCCGAAGTCTTCGCGGAAATGCCGGCACATTCTTTCGGAGAATAGCTTCTCCCAGCCATAGCCGTCTTCCGCCAGCGCCGGATACGCGTCTTCTTCCTTCAGCGATGGTGCTTCAAAACCTTTTTGCTTGTCGGCGTTGTACACGCACGCAGAGGAGGCGTAAAAAAAACGACGGACATCGTGCTTGATCGACGCCTGAAGCATGTGCGTGTTGATCAGGACGGACAGCATGCACAGCGCTTTGTTTTGCTCGATGAAACCCATTCCGCCCATGTTGGCCGCGAGATTGTAGACCTCGGCTGCGCCGCGCGCCGCGATTTCGCAGTTCTCTTTCAGGTTGAGATCGAGGACAAGATTCTCGACGTCGTCGAAGTGTTGGTACCACTGATGAGAAGGCTTTATGTCGACGGCGCGAATCGCGGGACAGCCGCGCCGCCGCAAATCCGCGACCAAGGCACCGCCAATGAAACCACCAGCACCAGTTACGACGATTGGGCGATTCGTAGAGAACTCCATTCAGCGATTATAGCTACACTTCAGTATTATTACTATAATATAATAGGGCGCGGCTGTTTGGATACGTCGCCGAGTCAGCCGTCCAACCGTTTAATGCTATTCGCTTTCAGAGGGTATCCGTGCGAGAGAGGAACAACGGTGGTTCGAATATGCTACGGGGTGGTTTACCGGGGTGGACCGCCGTCTTTGCTGCTCCGCGTCAAATCAAATAAAAAGCGGACGCATGCATCGCGTCCGCTTAGTTGAAGTTATCAGAATGGTTTGAGATTTGTAGCACCGCTAGGCGACAGGATGCTCCAGGATCTTCGCCAGCGCGTGGAACCGAGCCGCATCGGCAGGGGTCTTCGCTGTGTCGGCGCTTTTCTCCACCGATGGCGCCATTTTCTGCAAAGTTTTCACCTTTCCTCTGCTCAGATGAGAAGCCTCGGCATCATGGATCGCCCTCTGCAAGCTCGCGACTTGATCCGCGGGCATCGCTTGCGATCGACTCAGCTGATCGAGATAAGCCTTGGCAACCACCAGCTTCGCCGGCCACTCGATCTTCTGTTGATTCTGCACATTGAGCTCAGAGACTTTGATCGTCTTGGCCGCATCGAGTTCGTTCTGCGTCAGATCTTTCGTCGGCGTCAGTTCAAAGATGTCGAGCCCCCGCGCGATCTCCGACGCATACACGTTTCCGTTGTACCAATATGCTGACCAATCGCCGCCGAGCACCAGCATCTTCGGATCGATCGGTCCGCGATCGAAGTAGGCGATTTCAAACGGATGCGCCGTGTCGGTGAAATCCATCACCGAAATTCCGCCCTGATACCACGCCTGCACTTCAATGTCGCGCCCCGGCACCGGCACAAGCGAGCCGTTGTGTGCGACGCAATTTTCGGTGTCGCCCTGAGCCGCCGGCAGCTTGTAATAATTCGCGAACGTCAGCTTGTCGTCTTTCAGGTTGAAGATCGCGTCCGCGCCCCACTTATTCGGATCGTTTTCGCGGCACCGCGCCCCGAGCCCGCCGCCCCATTCGTCGGTGAAGACCACTTTGCTGCCGTCGTTCGAGAACGACGCCGAGTGCCAGTAGGAATAATTCGGATCGTTCACCGCATCGACGCGCTTCGGATGCACCGGATCCTTAACGTCGAGCAAAATGCCGTTGCCCGAGCACGCGCCCGCCGCGAGGCCGATAGCGGAATAGACCGTGATGTCGTGGCACTGGTCCGTGTCCGACGGCTTCTCTGGGCCCTTCTTTCCATGCGTCCCGCCGTTGCTCAACCCGTTCATCGCGCCAGTGCGCGCGTCGATAAACACGCGCGGGCTCGAAACGATCTTTGCTTCTTGCGGCGTTGCGACCGGAACCTTGATCACGTCGATGCGAAACAGCGCCGTGTTCGGATCCTTGTCCGGTTTCTCGCCCGAGCATCCCGCTAATTCTTCTGTCTGCCGAACGAACGAAGTGCCGGAGACATAGATGTAGACGTTGTCTTTGTCGTTCGGATCGAGCACGAGCGTGTGCGTGTGCGATCCGCGGCACGTTTGCACCGCCGCAACCTGCTTCGGATTTCGAATATCCGAAATATCGAAGATGCGCACGCCGCGGAAGCGATCCTTCTGCGCGGCCGGAATCCGTCGTTTCTTTTCTTTGGTTTTGTCTTTATCCTCGTCGGCCGGCGGAGGCGGCGCCGGCGGAAATCCTTCGACTCCGCAATCCAGTCGTCCGTTCGACATCTCGACCGACATGAACATCAAATTTTTGTAAACCGATACGTCTCCCTGGCCGCCCGGGCAAATCATCGAAGTCAGCAGCTTCGCGTTCGCTGGATTCGAAATATCAAAGATATTCATTCCATAGAAATTTCCCTGGAACAGGTGATTGCCCTGAAACGCCAAGTCCGAATTGGCAAATGCCAGTTGCGCAAGGACCAGATTCATCTCTTTCGGTATCTTCGGGTTGTTCATACCGAGTTGGCTCAGCGTCTTCTTGACCTTCTCCGCCTCGGGATCCGACGTCCCCAACTGAAATGCATCCGGCTTCTTGATGAGCGCCAAATGCTTCATCCCCATCGACGTTTCGCCGGCGTCATACAGTCCCGGCGTCAGCTTGGCGCGCGGATCGCTCGCGTCCGAACCTTTCATGCCAGGCGGTAGCGTCGGAGCCGGCTCAGGCGCGAACGGATTCCCGTCATCGTCGTCTTCTTTCTGTTTGTCGGCATCCTTGTTCGCATCCGCAGGTTTCTGCGCCTCCGGAGGCGTCGATGGTGCCGGCGCAGGATTCTGCGCCTGCACCCGCAGTCCTCCCGCTCCCAGCAAAATCGCGCACACCAGCACTCGCAACGTCAGATTCGGCAATCGCTTCATCGATTCTCCTCAGGCGTTTTCTTTTCCAACATCGACTGCATGATCTTGATCTCGGCACGCTGCGTATTGTCCGCGTCCGTCGCGAAATCGAAAATCTCCGCGTCCTGCCCCGCACCGGCCGTATCGAACAAATCTTTCACCATCGTCAGCGCACCGTCGTGATGCTGAATCATTCCCGTCAGAAACAGCCGATCGAATTCGGCGCCCTTCGCGTCGCGCAGCGCTTCCATTTGCTGCGCGCTGAGCATTCCGGGCATCAACGCCATCGCTCCGCCCGACGCGTCCATTCCCCGCATGCCCGCCATCTCCAGCGAGATCGGCTCGCCGCGCGTCGCCAGCCAGCGCTTCATAAATTTGATCTCGCTCGATTGTGAACTGCTGATCCGCGCCCCCAGCGTGCGCAGATCCTTGTTCTCGGTGTGCGACGCGATCAGCGCGGTCATCTCAACCGCCTGCGCATGATGCATGATCATTCCCTGCATGAACGCAACGTCCGCCTTGGAGCGCGGCGGGAGCGTCGCTGGCGTATCGGGCGGAAGCGTTTTGCTAGGTTTTCCTGGTGCGCCCGGCTGAACAACGACGGGTGATCCGGATGCAGTCCCCTGTTGGGCGAATGCCGTTGCGCCGAGACCGAAGCTTGCAACCATCATCGCAGCGAGCGCACATAAAGATGTAGCGCTGTCTTTCGCCGAAACGCGCCGCGCGCGTCTACAGTCGCAGTCCTTATCTTCGATCAATCCGCGAGCACCCATTCCTTCAGGCATCCACCCGGTAACGAACCATAATCGCGACAACGCACTACATATCATTTGCGTCGATTTTTCAAGCATAACGCAACGCGAAGCCTGTCGCTCGGCGCGCTTCGCAGTCCGCTCGACGATCGCCTTCGTCCCCGATCTGTCCCAGAAAATTCACAAGCAACTCGCAGCTCATTCATCGGGCCACCTTGACAAACTCTCAGATTAGATATATTCCAATCTAGTGCCTGCTGACCAGGTCCAAATCAAGCGCTGTCTCGAAGACAAAGGTCTGCGTTGCACTCCGCAGCGTTACGCCGTGATGGCTTTCCTGATGGAGCAAAACAGCCACCCAACCGCCGCCGAAACCTTCGAAGCCGTCAATCGCGTCGATCCGCGGTCTTCGCGAGCCACGACCTACAACAATCTCCGCGATCTGGTGAAGGCGGGTCTCGTCCGTGAAGTCGCCGTCGAAGGCCGCGCCGCGCGTTACGACGCCAAAGGAATGCGCCATCACCACTTCATCTGCGATCGCTGCGGCGAAGTCGAAGACGTCGAGTGGTACAACGTGCCCAACCCTGCATCGCGCCACCTCGGCAAACGAGTCCTGCGCGAATGCGAAATCATTTTCCGCGGACTTTGCACAAAGTGCGCGCAACGTCGCGCAAGCACGAACGCCAGCCGTCGAGCGCGATCTCATTAATTGTTAAAAAAGTTTCTGTACCAAATTTAGATCCAAACTCAAGGAGCAAAGCAACATGGCCACCGATTACACTGGAGCCGAAGCCGCAGTCCCCAGCAATCCCACCCAAGCAAAATGCCCGTTCACCGGCGCAGGCGGTCCCCGCAAACATACCGTTGCGGGCGGACCAACCAACGCCGCGTGGTGGCCCGATCAACTCAATCTCAAAATCCTCCACCAGAATTCCGCTCTCTCCAATCCCATGGATGAGAAATTCGATTACGCGAAAGAATTCAAATCGCTCGACCTCAACGCCGTCATCAAAGATCTCCACGCGCTCATGACCGATTCGCAGCCCTGGTGGCCCGCCGACTTCGGCCACTACGGTCCGTTCTTCATCCGCATGGCATGGCACAGCGCCGGCACGTATCGCATCGCCGACGGACGTGGCGGCGCCGGCTACGGCACGCAGCGTTTCGCGCCGCTCAATTCCTGGCCCGACAACGCCAACCTCGACAAAGCGCGCCGCCTCCTCTGGCCCATCAAACAAAAATACGGCCGCAAACTTTCCTGGGCCGACCTCATGATTCTCACCGGCAACGTCGCGCTCGAATCCATGGGTTTCAAAACGTACGGATTCGCCGGCGGCCGCGAAGATGTTTGGGAGCCGCAGGAAGATATTTTCTGGGGACCTGAAAGCAAGTGGCTCGCCGACGAGCGCTATCGCGGCGATCGCGAACTCGACACGCCCCTCGCCGCCGTGCAGATGGGCCTCATCTACGTCAATCCCGAAGGCCCCAACGGCAAGCCCGATCCCGTTGGTTCCGCGCGCGACATTCGTGAAACTTTCGCGCGCATGGCGATGAATGACGAAGAAACCGTCGCGCTGATCGCCGGCGGCCACACCTTCGGCAAAACGCACGGCGCCGGCGACGCCGGAAAATATGTCGGCGTCGAACCCGAAGGCGCGCCCATCGAACAGCAGGGCCTCGGCTGGAAAAATACTTTCGGCAACGGCCACAGCACGCACGCGATCACCAGCGGCCTCGAAGTCGCGTGGACCACGACGCCGACAAAGTGGAGCAACAACTACTTCGAAAATCTCTTCAAGTTCGAGTGGGAATGCATCAAGGGCCCCGGCGGCGCGTGGCAATGGACGCCGAAAAATAACGGCGGCGCGAACTCTGTGCCCGATGCCCACGACGGCTCCAAGAGCCACGCTCCCGGCATGTTGACCAGCGACATCGCGCTAAAAACCGATCCGAATTACCTGACGATCTCCAAGCGCTTCCACGATCATCCCGAGCAATTCGCCGACGCGTTCGCCAAAGCGTGGTACAAGCTCACCCATCGCGACATGGGCCCGCTCTCGCGCTATCTCGGCCCGCTCGTTCCCAAAGAAACGCTGATCTGGCAGGATCCCGTTCCAGCCGTCGATCACGAACTCGTCAACGAGCAGGACGTCGCCGCTCTGAAAGCGAAAATTCTCAGCTCCGGGTTATCGCTCTCGCAGCTCGTGCACACCGCGTGGGCATCTGCATCGACGTTCCGCGGCTCCGATAAGCGTGGCGGCGCCAACGGCGCGCGCGTTCGCCTCTCTCCGCAAAAAGATTGGGAAGCGAACGAGCCCGCTGAACTTGGCAAGGTTCTGCAAAAGCTGGAAGGAATTCAAAAAGAATTCAACAGTTCACAAGGCGGCAAGAAAAAAGTTTCGCTCGCCGATCTCATCGTCATGGGTGGCGACGCTGCGATCGAAGAGGCCGCGAAAAAAGGCGGCAACCCCGTAAAACTTCCCTTCGCGCCCGGACGCACCGACGCGTCGCAGGATCAAACCGACACGCATTCCTTCGCCGTGCTCGAGCCCGCTTCCGACGGCTTCCGCAACTATCTCAGCATGGGCCAGCATCGCCCCGCCGAAGAATTGCTCGTCGATCGCGCGCAGTTGCTCAAGCTCACCGCGCCAGAAATGACCGTGCTCGTCGGCGGCCTCCGCGCTCTCAACGCAAACTTCGGCAAAACGAAGCACGGCGTGCTCACTGATCGGCCCGAAACGCTGACGAACGATTTCTTCGTCAACCTGCTCGATATGAGGACGGAGTGGTCCGCAACTCCGACCGACGGCCTCTTCGAAGCCCGCGACCGCTCCACCGGCCAGCTCAAATGGACCGGCACCCGCGTCGACCTCGTCTTCGGCTCCAACTCCCAACTCCGCGGCATCGCCGAACGCTACGCCGCCGCCGACTCCGCCCCCCACTTCGTCCAAGCCTTCGCCGCCGCCTGGCACAAAGTCATGAACAACGACCGCTACGACCTCGCCCAAAACTAGCAAGGATGGTGCCTCAATCAGAATTTCAAACGCCGACAAATGGGATGGAGTAGCTGCGGGATCCTCTTGAATCTAGGTTGTAGAAAAAGGACCGCACGCGATTGAATGAGTGACAAACTTTAAATCACAGCGGACATTCGATCTGTTGGGATAAGGTGCGAAGGCTGGTATTCTGACGCTAGCAAAATCCTCCCAACTATAGGATGCTGTTCTTAACAAGTACATGGTTGAGCGACAACGACTGCTGTTTGCCGACAACGCGAGCGTCTCCGGCGTTCTGATCGACACTGAGATTCAAGACGCCGTTGATCGTGGTTGGTTGATCTCCAAGGAGACGTTCCACTCATCTTCTCTGGAGGCGTCCAGTTACGACGTTCGGGTCGGCGCTAAGGGAGTGGTCGGAGGCGAAGCTGTCGAAATA
>Ga0209006_10001031_pt1 | contig 25697 bp, 24 predicted proteins | sample JacPin_JW_Ref_O2_FD_188567 | JGI IMG/M metagenome (GOLD analysis project Ga0209006, IMG submission 188567) | Forest soil microbial communities from Algoma, Ontario, Canada - Jack Pine, Ontario site 1_JW_Ref_O2 (SPAdes) (version 2) | ecosystem: Environmental > Terrestrial > Soil > Boreal...
CATCCTCTCCCGTGGAGCGCTGGATGAACCCATATCCTTTCGCCCCGTTGAACCACTTGACTGTTCCCTTCTCTCTCACGGAAAAACTCCTTTCCCCCTAGTCGCTAAGAATTCGTTCTCCGGACTCTCGACTGAAAAACCTCGAATAGTTTGAGGCTCCCTCGGAAGACCGGCGAACCTGGTTGCGTCTTATTTGCGCGGAAGAAGCGCAGCCAAAAAGAAAAGACTCCTCAGTTCTCGTCCGCGATCTGTCTTCGCGGCGGGAACTACGGAGCCCGGTAATTGGTGCTTTTCTGCCACCCAACTCAACGTCAACCTGCCTACTGGTCTCACCACCGAACCATCGGTCCGGTTATGAGCAGAAGATAATAAGCAGTATTAAAACGATTCGCAAGAGGAATTAGAAGGGAATCGAAACATGACCATCGGTCATTTCTAGATAACTTTAACGTAGATAAAGAAACAGCTCGGTAACCACCGGCTGAAACTTAGGTTCCGGCAGGACGCGGCGAAAGCTCCGTACTCTGCTACGATTTAACCCAGAAACTCGTGTCCACTCCTCCTACTGCGATTATTCCGCCAGCCGTCGCTAAGCCGGTCTTTGTCCCGCCGGCCGGTGTCGCGCCGGCCAGTGTTGCGTCGGCTAGTGTTACGCCGGCTAGTGCTACCCCAGCGAAGAGCAGCCCGGGGTCGGGGGATCCTCCACCACGAAGGCCGCGCCGCTCCGGCCTGGTGCTGGCTACCACCAAGTACGTGTTACGCACCGAGGTGCACACCTTCGCTTTTTCCGTGGCGGCCAATGCCATTCTTTCGTTCTTCCCTTTTGTCGTCCTTTTGATGACGCTGATCCGCCGCGTGTTTCACTCGCGCGTGATGTATGACGTGGTGGTGCAACTCTTGCGCGATTATCTTCCTGCCGGACAGGAGTTCGTAATTCGCAACCTCAACGCCATGGTGGAGACGCGTCACCAGGTTCAGATCGTTTCGCTGGTCATTCTGCTGGTCACTTCCTCGGGTGTGTTTATGCCGCTGGAAGTGGCTCTGAATCGCATCTGGCGATTCCCGAACAACCGGTCTTACTTAGGGAATCAGCTGGTCTCGCTGGGGTTGGCCTTTGCCTGTGGAGTACTCGCCCTGGTCTCCATCGGCATGACCGCGGGTAACGTGGCGCTGTTCGAGTTTCTGCTGCACGGCCACGCCACCGGCCTGTTGCGGTTGGTGGGCTTTTTGTTGATGAAAGTCTTCGCCGTTGCCGCCAGCATCACCATTTTTTTCTTGATCTACTGGCTGCTGCCGAACGGGAAAGTTCCGGCGCGCGCTGTTGTGCCCACGGCCATCATCATGGGCTTGCTCTCCGAAGCGCTGAAATACGCCTACATCATGGCTTTGCCCCGGCTGAATTTCCAGGAAGTGTACGGCCCCTTCTCGCTCTCGGTGAGCCTGATGTTCTGGGCCTTCCTGTCAGGGTTGCTGCTGCTGGCGGGAGCGAATCTGTCTGCGGAAGAACATCTCGGCCGCGCGCTGTGAACTCCGACGGCAGCGTTGTAGGCCTCGCTCACTCTTGACGCCAGCGCAACCGTCCCGTTTTCCATTCCCGGAAATCCACAGGGATTGTGACATCCATCACATCGTTCCCCGTTCGCACCGACTAGCATAATCCCAGGTTTCCCCGGTTCCTCCGAGCAGACATTCTGACCAGGTGACTCTCCATGCATGGGAGAAGTTGTGGTTCTCTGCTCGCCCCAAGGGGCCTGGACAGTTCGGCGGGCTAGGCTCTAGGCAGGCTCTCCTCCCAGCGGCCGACCTACCTTCACTCAGCTCGCCAGAGCCACTGGGACAATCTCCGCCGGGACGGTCACCAGGATCGCACCCGGCCCTGCCGCCGGAGGTTCAGCCGTCCCGACGGTAGCCATCACCTTCCACGTCGAACCACCCCCTACGCGGTACCGTTCCGGCGGGGAGTTTACGATTCTGGAGTGGCTGGGCCTGTGGTCAAGCGGGCAGCGTTACATAAGTGGGGGAACACCTGCTTCTCTTTCTCTGCATCCCCCGAGCTCTGTATCCCCCGAGCTGTATCCCCCGAGCAAGCTTGGACTTAGCAGTGCGGCCGGAGAGCGCTGGGACAGTTCGAACTCGACTCGCGGCGGGAGCAATCCCTGCCCTCCCAACAGCAATTTGCTGCTTTCCAGGCAGATCCGCTCTGCGCAGGACGATCACGCATCGCTTTCAACGATTTTGTCCTAGCGCCGCGCCCGTCGGTTGCAGAGCAGGCGCCGGAATGATGGTAAACCTAATGAACCGTAAACCCAATGATGGCAAAGACTTCGGCGTTATGCCACGTTCGCTCCCTGGTCTCCCGACAGGCGATCGCCTTGGCAATCATCTTTTTTTCACTCTTCGGTCTCGCGCTGGAAGCCTAAATACGTCGCCGGAACCAGCTACTTCAGTTCCACGGTCACGGGCCAGCCCTTGAGCTGGGAGCGGGGACAGATCACCTATTACACCGATCCAGGCGACCTCAGCCCGGTGCTTGCCAATGCCGAAGCAACACCCTCGTCGCGAACGCCTTCGGTATGGAACCGCCGTCCCCACATCCACCGGCGGACTTTCCGGTCCGCTGGAGATCCAGGTTGTGGCGAGGGCGGGAACCACAGCGGCGCTACGGGACGTTTTGCAGGCGTTTCCAGCCGCCCCGAACTGAGGACAGCCCGAACAATCAGCCTCGTCCGCCCGCTGGGCGGCGTGGGCGCTGCTTCGCGGAAATCGCTTTGATGATGAGCTTGCGGCGCGCGCCGGCCGGCATGGGCACCTTCGCGCGGTTCAGGGCGACGTTTATCAGACTGAGCACCTCGGGATCATCCAGCACTTTGGCATCCGGATGGCCCAGGTCGTAGAGGCGGACGTTCCGGACCACGTGGCCGGTTCCCTGAAGACGCTTTGCCGGATCTGGTAAGCCCGCTCCCTGCAAAAAGCACAAAGTGACGCGGCCCGGAGGCATCACGATCGAGAAGATCGCCTCCGAGGGCCGCTCCGTGGGGCTGAATCCGATGACCAGCCAGTTGTAGTTGTCATAGACCATTTCGATCGCGCCCTTGACCAGCTTGCGCATCTTCGTGAGCGCGCGGCGCGCGAAAGCCTCAACCTCCGGGTCGTATTTCGCGAGGAAGGAGTCGAGTTGCGTTGCCGCGTCTGACTCCGACGCGGCGGGTGGTATCCCTATGGCCCGAGTTCGCCGTCTAGGTGCAGCCATACCTACTTCAAACCTCGCAATTCCCGCAGGGGTACGTTGACAGACCCCTCGCTGCGCTGGCGTGGACAGCCGAGGCGGCTCTCCCCAGATGAGCCGTGCCGGAGCCCGATGGCCGAAGCCTGAAGCCTCAGATCCGAGGTCCGCATCCGCTTCACTTCGTCCACTGATCCACCCAGTCGTTCACCGTCTTGTACCAAAGCTGCGAATTCTGCGGCTTCCCTACCCAGTGGCCTTCGTCGGGGAAATACAGCATCTTCGAGGGCACGCCTTCCATTTGCAGCGTGGTGAAAAGCTGCAAGCCTTCGCTCACATCCAGACGGTAGTCACGCTGCCCGTGGATGACCAGCGTCGGCGTCTTGAAATTCTTGGCGTACTGGTGCGGCGACCACTTCTCGTAACTCGCGCGGTTGTCGTAGGGAGTGCCTTTGAACTCCCAGTCGTTGAACCAGAGTTCTTCAGTCGTGCCCCAGGCCGACTCGGCGTTGAACATGCCGTCGTGCGACACCAGGCACTTGAAGCGGTCGGTGTGGCCGAGGATCCAATTGATCATGTATCCGCCGTAGCTGGCGCCCAGGGCGCACTCGCGATTTTTGTCGATGAACGGGTAAGTCTTCTCGGCGTAGTCGAGGCCCTTCATCAGGTCTTCATACGGAGCGCCGCCCCAGTCGCCGTTGATGGCGTCAATGAATTTCTGCCCGTAGCCGGTCGAGCCGTGGAAGTTGATCATGATGACGACGTATCCGCTGCTCGTCGATGAAGTTGGCGCCGCGAACAGTTCGGCATTCCAGCGATAGCTCCAATCGTCTCCCCAGGCTCCCTGCGGCCCGCCGTGGATGAGGAACTTCACGGGATATTTCTTCGTGGCATCGAAGTTGGGCGGCTTGACCAGGAAACCTTGCACTTTGTCGCCGTGCGCGCCGGTGAACCAGAAGGAATCGAGCTGGGACATTGCGACTTGGGAGAGGACGGCATCGTTTAGACGTGTGAGCTGCTCTCCTTTCGGGAGATCGTACGGATCAATCTTCTTGGGCAGGACAATCTTATAAATCTCGGTTGGACTCGCGATAGACATGCGAGTAAACAGCAGAACCTTGCCCTCAACGGAGAAAGTCAGATCGTCGTCGTAACCACGCGTGATTCTTTCATCGACTTGCATCGTGATCCCAGTCGGTCTCCCAGTATCGGAATTAACGACCTTGATCTGATCGCTCGCGAGTTCAGTCGACCAGATCACGTTTTGTCCCTGCTTCTGCGCTTCGTCGTCCGTATCGACGAAGTAGATCTTTCGCGAATCTGGAGACCATACATAGGTCCCGATCCAAGTGTCACGGTAGTCCGGGGTGAATTTCTTCTTCTCGCCCGTTTTGCGGTCGTAGAGCATCAGCCGGAAGCGGTCGCTCTCGTATCCCGGTCGCTGCTGGGCGCGGTAGGCGATGTAGCGGCCATCGGGCGAATAGAGCGGCGTCGAGTCACTGGCGGGATTGTCGGCGGTGATGTTTTTGGCCGGGCCTCCGCTGACCGGGACGATCCACAGGTCGTTGTTGGTGGAATCCGCCGGATTCTTGTCGTGATTCGAGGTATAACAAACCTCCTGCCCGTCGGGCGAGAAGGCATAGTTGTCCTGCCCGCCGAGAGAAAACACGGGAGCGTCGTAGTCTCCCGGCGTGAGATCGCGGGGAAGGCTTAGAACGTGTGTCACGACGGTCACATCTGCGTTGCCCCTGGGAACCTCGACCACGAAGATGTGAGTACGCTTTCCTTCTTTGTAGGCATTCCAGTGGCGATAGAGCAAATGATCGAAGATCTGCGCCTTAACCTTGCCGTTCTGCGCCGCATCGAGAGTTAGCTTATTGCAGTTGGCTTCTCCTCGATCATCGAAAGTGCAGTTGGGATTAACGTCCGAGGTGAAGAGCATATTTTTGCCGTCGGGCGACCACAGCTCACCGCTAGCTTCGGTCACGATGTCGGTGAGCTTATGGGTCGCCGTGACCGCGCCCGCGGCCCCATCGAACTCCGCGATCCAAACTTGCGAGCCGCCTTCCTTCGTCGAGGTGAACGCAAAGCGCTTCCCATCCGGCGCCCAGCGCGGACGGTCGCCGTCTTGATCCGAGATGAGCACGCGTTCCTTGCTTCCCTTGTCTCGCAAATTCGGCGAGACATGGGGCACCCCACTTTTTTCTCGGCTCCCGCTTTCTGGTTCTGCGACGAGAGGCACGATCCAGATGTGCGGCGTCTTGGTGTTGGCCTCAAGATCGACGTCGACCACGCTGAAGATCACCCACTTGCCATCGGGTGAAATTTCAGGCTCGCCCACGCGCTTCAGCTTCATCATGTCTTCGAACGTGAAGGGATGCTTGGCCTGGGCAACGGCGGGAGGGGCAATAGCGATGAGGGCGAAAAAAGCCAGGAAGAAATGGCGCATGAGGGAACCTCCTCGAAATCGACCCGTAGAGACGTAGCCTGCTACGTCTCTTCACGCCACCAGCAGCCTGCCTCTGGCGGGAAGGCGTTGCCAGCAACGTCTCTACGGCAAACGGAAAAGTGTAGCAGGGTTTCCGCTGGGCCGGCTGAGCACGGGTGGCGCGGAGCTCGGAACCCGCCGGAGCCCGAAAGCCAACGCCCGAAGCCGGCATTGTCCCCGGCAACCCATTCCGCTTTCCGGCATCCAACTAACTGGCAGAGAACTGCAGCATCCCTCCTCCGGTCTTGGTGAGCGGAATGGACCGGAGGCGGGGCTGCCGCAGCTTTGGTGTGGATAGCGACCTGCCGCGTTTCTCCGGGGAAAGCTACGTTTTCAAAACGTCTCGCTGCCATTCTGGCGGCAAAGCGATAGACTATAGTTCATGAAATCCGCGCTTCGGAATCTGCTGTCTTGTCTTACCGTCCTGGCCTGCGGGCTGGCCACGCTGCCGCTCGCCGCCCAGGAGGGCCAGCTCGATACCGCGCCTCCCGCCAACGTTACCCCGGAAGAAATCATCACGCACTTCGCGGCTAACGAAACGGAATTCGCGAAGGCCCGCGAACAATACACTTATCGGCAAGATGTGAAGGTGCAAACTCTCGAGGGCGACACTCCGGATGGTGGGGAATATCACGAAGTGTTCGACGTGATCTTCGACGATAAAGGCAAGCGCACCGAGAACGTGGTTTTCGCTCCGCAGTCGACCCTGACCAAGATTTCCATGACGCAGGAAGACATGGAGGACATCCGCCACAAGCTGCCCTTCGTGCTCACCACGGCGGAACTGCCCGAGTACAACATCCTCTACGTGGGCCAGCAGCAGGAAGACGACCTGCACTGCTACGTGTTCGACGTCGCTCCCAAGAAAATCGAAGGCAAGAAGCGCTACTTCCAGGGGCGCGTCTGGGTCGACGACAAAGACTTCCAGATCGTAAAGACCTATGGCAAGACCAACGACATCCGCAAGAAGCATGGCAACGGCAACGACGAGAACCTGTTCCCCAAGTTCACCACCTGGCGCCAGCAGATCGACGGCAAGTATTGGTTTCCCGTCTACACCAAAGCGGACGATGAACTGCATTTCAAGCTGCAGGACGTGCACATCAAAGAGATCGTGAAGTACCAGGACTACAAACGCTTCGGGTCGAACGTGAAGATTCTGTACGAAGGCAAGGAGTTGCCGAAGGATCAGCAGAAGCCGGCTCAGACTCCGGATCAGAAAAAACCGCAGTAACCAGGTTTCAGAGTTTCAGCGTTGATTGCTTGCCGAACCCGTAAAGCTTGTTATGCAGAGCGGCGCCCTTTGCCGCGAAGGACCTATGCAACTGGGCGCAAATTGCCTAGGTCCTTCGCCTCGCTCCGGATGACAGGGCGTTTTCTTAGGCTCGACTTCCAAACCTCAGTAGAACAGATACTTCCTCCACTTATCATCCGACCGGCCCATCAAACGCATGATATGCCGGCTGGTGTGGAGGTTGAAGGCGCGGGGCTCGCGCATCAGTTTCATGCTCGCTTCGGCGGCGAACTGGTTGCCCTTGCGGCGGTTGCAGGGATGGCAGCAGGCCACCAGATTTTCCCAGGTGGACGAACCGCCGCGAGAACGCGGAATCACGTGGTCGAGCGTGAGTTCGCTCGAAGGCAGCACTTCCCCGCAATACTGGCAAGTGTTGCGGTCGCGCAGCAAAATATTCTTGCGCGACAAGGCGCGGCTCTGATGCGGGATCCGGCGGTACTCGAGCAGCCGGATCACCGAAGGCACGCGCATGGCGATGCGCGCGGCGTGCAGGAAATGTCCGTTCTCTTCCTCGGTCATAGCCACGCCCTTCAGCACCAGCACCAGGGCGCGGCGAGCGGCGCAAACATTGATGGGCTCATACGACGCGTTCAGCACCAGGACAGGAGCAAGCAGGGCATGACCATCGCCCGCCCGGTGCGTAGCCGCCGGCGAGAACAGGCCGGCGGCAAAGCGGCCGGGTGGTCCGAATTCCTGTTCCATCCTCGGTGACATAGAACTCTGCTCGGTGATTCCCTTTAGGCCCGTACCTTCCTAGCTTACAGCTTTCGCCAACGACGCTTCCGAAACGTCCGCGCTCACGCCGACCGCCGGCTTCATCTCCCCATACTTAGATGCCAGTTTAAGCGTACGCGCGACCGTGGCGACCCACACTTTGGTCGCTCCCGCGCGGCGCCGCACCCGGGCGCATTTGGAAACCGTTGCGCCCGTGGTACAGACATCATCGACCAGAAGCACCTCGCGGCCGTTAACTTCCTGGGCACGCCTCACCGCAAACGCTCCGCGCACGTTCTCCTGGCGCTGATGGATGGTCAGCCCGATTTGCGATTTCGTTTCACGTTTCCGTTCCAGAACGTTCTCGCCGAGAACCATTTCATTCCGAAGCATTCCGTTTCGAACCACACGCCGATCGGCCTCAGCCAGCATGCGTCCGAGAACGCCTGCCGCAGGCCGCACGCCGCCACACTTCAGCAAGTGGATGAGTTCCCGCAGGCCGCCTTGATAGTCGCCGTAAGCCACAGCGTTCGCAAAGGGCTGTTCCACGCGTTGGCAAACAGGACCAAGCGGTTGCCCGTCAGACGCAGCCGGAACCTGAGGCGAAAGCATCCGCTCGCCGCGGACGGAACACAGTTGGCCGTAAACAGGAAGGATCTGCTCCAAGCACTCGGAGCACACCGGAAGCCGTGAAATCTTGACCAGAGGGGCCGCGCAGATGCGGCAGTCGGCAGGAAACAGAACGACGAAAAGACTCTCGGCAGCGCGGCTGGCCCGGGAGGAAGTCTTGCGCGGGACAACAGATAGCCCTGCCTCCGCCACACTGCCCTGGCTAGCCCGGATTTGGTCCTCACTACTGCTGAAGACGGCCTCCTTGCGCGCCGCGCCGGGTCAACTTTACCCGGGCGGTTCCTTTCCTAAGCCTTTGCTTCCTGCATCTTCGGTACCCTAGCAGTATAACAGCAGTATAAGAGCGCGACCGGCCGCTAGGCAACGTTGCGACTAGGCGGCGCCGGAGGTTTTGCCAGTGGATGCAATCCGCTGGCCTCCGACAACCGGTTCTTGACCGGCATAGAAATTAAACGATAGTCCCGGCGGAAGCATTCCCCGCAACGGACCGGCTTCAGCAGGAAAAGCGGCAGGATGAACCGTTCCGTGAAAGTCCGGCGGCGCGAACGGAACCCCACCTCGCAGCCGCAATCACTGCAGTGGAACGTCGGGGACAAGAGAGAGCGATCAACAGACATGCTGCACCTCGGGGGATAAGAAGCAACGAAGGGGCAGAGCAAACCAGTAAGCGTATTCTACGCTGTCCCTCCAGAACTAGCTAACAGCGCTAACGGCGCAGGCGGACGGCGCAGGGCGTTCAGGGCGCTTCAGGGCGCAGGCGGACTTGTAAACCTGCGCCCCGCGTGCTAAGGTGCGCCGTTCCAGTGTTTGGAATGAGTTAGAGTGAATTCCGCAAGAAAGTTGCGCCCATCCTAAGCGGCACAAAGGATTGGGCAAAAAGGATGGAACGATGAGCGATCCCGCCCCCAGCGCGCCCGCAAGCGGCCCCAAGAAACACCAGCCCTACGTTCCCGAAACCATGGAGATGAAGGAGTTTACGCTGCGGGCCGTGCTGCTCGGGCTGGTGCTAACGGTGGTCCTGGGCGCGGCCAACGCTTATCTGGGCTTGCGAGCCGGCATCACCATTGCGGCCACCTATCCCGCTGCGGTGATCGCCATGGCCGTGCTGCGCGCGTGGAAAGGCACTCTGCTCGAAGAAAACATCGCTCGCACGGCGGGCACCATTGGCGAGGGCCTGGCTGCGGGCGCGATCTTTACTATCCCGGCATTCGTGATTTCCAAAGCGTGGCCGTCGTTCCGTCCCGCCGACGCCTACTGGAAGTCCACGGCGTTGATGATGGTGGGCAGCATTCTCGGAGTTCTGTTTATTTCGCTGGTGCGGCGCGTCATGGTCGAGGACCCGGAACTGCCTTTTCCGGAATCTGTAGCTGCTGCGGAAATTCACAAAGCCGGACGCCGCGGAGCCCAGGCCGCGAAATATCTTTTCTGGAACATCGGCGTAGGCGGCGTGGTGTACCTGCTGGGCCGGTTTGGATTGTTCGCCGCCGACAAGGACATTCATTTCACCGTGGGCAGTCTGGGCCGCAGCCAAGTCCGCCTGGGCACCACGGGCAGCACCAATCTGGTCGCAGCGGGCGGAACCAGTACCTTCGCCGCGCCCAGCGTCAGTCCCGCATATCTCGGCGTGGGTTACATCATTGGCTTGCGCTTGGCATCGATTCAATTCGCCGGCGGCGTGTTGGCCTGGGGATTGATGGTTCCCCTGCTGATTTTTTTCCTGGGCCCGCAACTCAAACATTATCTTCCTGCGGATACGCCTGACGATTGGGCCACCATGGCCATCGCCGTGTGGAGATTCATCGTACGCCCCATCGCCGTGGGCGGAATGCTGGTGGGCGCGGCTTACACCTTGTTCAAGATGGGCCGGAGCCTCACCGCGGGCATTGGCAGGGCGTTCAGCGATCTTCGCCAAACGGCCGACCAGCGAGCCAAGATGTCGCGGACCGAGCAATACATGAGTTCGCGAGTCGTGTTCAGCTTGATCGCGCTGATGTTCATCCTCATGTGTTTTCTTTACATCCAGATATCAGGCTTGATTTGGCCCGCAGTGTTAGCTGCGGTCGTGATGCTCGTGGTCGGTTTTTTCTTCGCCACGGTTTCCGGCAGCCTGGTCGGGTTTATCGGCTCGTCGAACAATCCGGTTTCCGGGCTGACGCTTTCGACCTTGTTGATCGCTGCGCTGCTGATGGTTTCCCTCGGCGTCTCGGGGACGAAAGGCGTAGCGGTGGTCTTGGGAGTAGCCGCGGTCGTATGCGTTTCCTCGTCGGTGGCCGGTGAACTCTTGCAGGACTTCAAGGTCGGCTACATCCTCGGTGGAACGCCGCGGAAGATTCAAATGGCGGAATTGATTGCCGTGGTCGTGGCCAGCCTGGTCATGTACTGGCCGCTCTACCTGCTGGATACTGCGTTCGGGTTCGGCAGCCGTCAGCTTTCCGCTCCGCAGGCAGGCCTGATGGCAACGCTCGCCATCGGCATCGTCGGCGGAGACATGCCGTGGGCGTTGGTGGTGGTCGGCATTTTCTTCGGCATCGGACTAATCATGATGCAAGTACGCAGCCCCATGCTGGTCGCGGTCGGGATGTATCTTCCCTTTGAGACAACGTTCGCCATTTTCATCGGCGGAGTTTTTCGCGCGATCGGAGACTGGATGGCCAAGCGCCGCGGACTCAACGACGCACAGCGGGCGCGAGTGGAGAACGCCGGAGTTCTGACTGCCTCGGGGTTGATCGCGGGCGAATCAGTGTTTGGGCTGGTTTGGGCTGGTTTCATCGCGCTGGGACTTGCCACTTCCCAACAGCGCGTGTTGCAACTGCTCGAAGGCTGGGCCCGCGCCATCACCTCCGCGCAGATCTTCAATCATCCGCTATATCTTGTGGGAATCGCGGTGATGGCGCTTCTGGCCGCGCTCATGATCCTGCTCCCGCTCACCAGCGCCGGCGATCCCAGCGAACCCGCGCCACCCACCGCCATGATGTAGTGGCAGAATGCAGAATGAGAAGGCAGAATGCAGAATTTGGATGCGGCATTACTTCTCGATTCTGACTTCTCACCTCTGCATTATGCTTTAGCTCTCGCCATGTCCATCGCCGAAAACATCGCATCCATCCACGAACGAATCGCCGCAGCCGCCCGACGCGCGGGACGCAACCCAAGAGAAATCGCCTTGATGGCCGTCAGCAAGACACACCCACCCGAGTGCATCCGCGAAGCCTATGCAGCTGGTCTCAAGCTATTCGGAGAAAATCGCGTTCAGGAATTCGCCAGTAAAATCGGCGGTCTTCAGAACCTGCCCGACGCCGATTGGCACATGATCGGCCACCTGCAGACCAACAAAGCTGGCAAGACAGTGGAGCTATTCAATGCCGTGGATTCGATCGACTCGTTGAAACTCGCAGAAAAACTGGACGCCGCCGCGCGTCCACTGGCCAAGAAACTGAGCGTGCTGATCGAAGTCAATGTGGGGGGCGAAGCAGCCAAGAGTGGCGTAGCGCCGGATTCGGAAGAGCTCGACAAATTGCTGCTGGCAGCGCCCCTCCTCGAGGGGCTACAGTTCCGTGGCCTGATGACCGTGCCTCCCTTCACCGACGACCCGCAAACCGCGCGCCCCTACTTCCGCAAACTGCGCGAGCTGCGCGATGCGATCGCCGCGCGCAAACTGCGAGGCGTCGGCATGGATGTCCTCTCCATGGGCATGTCGCACGACTTCGAAATGGCCATCGAAGAAGGCTCAACCTGCGTGCGTGTAGGCACCGCCATCTTCGGCGAACGAATGAAAGCTTAGCTCCAGAGAACGGGGAGCAACACAGAGGACATGAAACTTCTCGATCGTCTCTGCGCAGGAACTCTTTTTCTGCTCGCCATCGTCGAGTGCTTGCTCGTGCCGAAGACATACACCGGCAGAATCTGGATCCTGGGCACGTACCTGGCTCTGCTCTTCACGGCCATGCTCAACCTGCTGCGCATTCGCAACGGATACGCGGTGCGGGGACTGAGAATGTTCTGCATCGCGGGCAACCTGACCATGCTCGTTTTCTTCGCTGCGCTGATGGCCAGCATCGGACAAGCGACTACCATGCGCAACCCTCAGCTTCTTCTGGTCGCAGGCCTGTTGATGTTTCAGACCGTGTTCTCGCTGGGAAAAAACGCGTGATCTCCATCGCAGAATCCCGCGGCGCGGTTACCTTCGCCGTCAAGGTTCACCCGCGCGCCAGGAAGAACTCCATCACTGGCGAACTCGGCGGCGCGCTCAAACTTTCCCTGACCTCGCCTCCCATCGACGGCCGCGCCAACCAAGCCTGCATCGAATTCTTCGCGAAACTTTTGAAGGTGCCGCGATCTTCCGTTACCATTGCCTCCGGCCAGAGCAGCCGGAACAAAGTCGTATGCGTAGCCGGGTTGACTGCCGACGAAGTTCGCCAGCGCATCGTCGTGTAGTGCCGTTACCCGCCAGGAGTCACTTTGACCTTTTCTGAACGACTGCAGGATATCCGCACCGGGTTCGAACGTCCCTTCTGGGTCGCCAATGTCAGCGAACTTTTCGAGCGGCTCTCGTACTACGCCGTGTTCGCCGTGCTGGCGCGCTATCTGCATGAGGGCCTGCATTTTGACGTCGAGCGGGCCAGCAGCCTCACCGGGATGTTTGGCGGTTGGGTGTGGTTTCTCGCGGTGGTCGGTGGAGCGATCGCCGACCGGCTCGGCTTCCGGCGCGCGTTATCGTTCGCCTACCTGCTTCTTACCTTTGCCTATTTTATGCTAGGGTCGATCGGCTCGGCCTGGCTCGCTCCGTTGCGCAACCACGTGCCGCTGGTGACGTTGGTTGCGTTCATCCTGATTTTGCCCGCGCTGGGCGTCGCCCTGGTGAAACCCGCGGTGGTCGGAACCACAGCGCGAGCATCCAAAGAAAATGTTCGCTCAGTGGGATACTCCATCTACTACACGCTGGTGAACGTCGGCAGCACCGCGGGACCGTTGCTCGCCTCCTGGGCTCAGGAACATGGCATCGTCGAAAATGTATTTCGCATCGCGGCCTTGAGTGTGTTCCTCATGTTCTTTGTCGTCCTTTTGCTATTCAAAGAGCCGCGCCGCGCCGATGAAGGCGAGCGGGCAAGTCTCCGCCAGGTGGGGAAAAACTTCCTCACCGTGCTTTCAAACCCGCGATTCATGTTGTTTCTGTTGATCTTCACGGGATACTGGGTTGTCTTCTGGCAGGAATTTATCGCGCTGCCGCTCTACATCTCCGCCTACATCGATCCCAACGCCGACACGGCGCGAATACTGGCAACCGATCCGATCGTGGTGATCTGTTTCACCATGGTGATCGGATTTCTGACCAAGCGCATGCAGGCGTTTCACGCCATCGTCCTGGGGACGCTGATCTCGAGCCTGGCGTGGATTCTCCTGATCGTGCATCCGTCGGTCTGGATGGCCGTGGCCACGCTGGTTGTGGTTGCGATCGGCGAAATCACGCAACAGCCGCGCTATTACGACTACATCTCGCGCCTCGCACCCGCGGGTCAGCAAGGGACCTACATGGGGTTTGCATTCCTTCCGCTCGGCATCGGATCGTTTATTGCGGGCAAATTCAGCGGGTGGCTGATGCATCACTTCGGCGAAGAGATGCACCGGCCGGCAATGGTCTGGTGGTCGGTGGTTGCGGTTGGCGTCGCCACCACAATACTGCTGTGGATTTATGACAAATACGCGAGAGTCCCCGCCGTCGGTCCAGCCGGCTAGCGCGCGAGGAGCGCGAGGATTGCGCGAGGATTGCAGCCTTGACTTCGGTCCCGGCCTCTGGAATCATTCGCCCCCAGCAAGCGAATCAGAAGGAGGTTCCATGCCACATTACCTGCACCAGGTAGCATATTCGCGCGAGGGCTGGGCTGCTCTGCTGGCGAATCCGCAGAACCGCATTGAGGCGGTGCGACCGGCAATCGAGAAACTCGGCGGCAAGATCGAAGCCGCCTGGTTCTCGTTCGGAGACTACGACGTGATCGTGATTGCGCAACTCCCCGACAACGTGAGCGCAGCCGCGATCGCCATGGCCTTTGCGGGCGGCGGGGCCTGCAAGTCAGTGCAGACGACGCCGTTGATTTCCCCGGAAGAAGCGTTGCAGGCCCTGAAGAAGGCTGGGGAATGCGGCTATCGGCCGGCGTCGTCGCCCGCGCGCGCAGCATGAGTATCGCCCAGAAATAAAGCAACGAACGGCCAGAGGCGGCCCTTGCGGCCGCCTTTATGGATAGGCTCAGCTTGATGATGCTTGGGATAGTAGTCGACGTAATGCTTATGTGAGGGGACAGCCCTCTTGGGCTGTCCGGTCGAGCGAAGCTCGACGGTTTCTTCGTCACGGCCGGCAAGCTGACTCACGACCTAGCTTTCAGATAGTTGAATTCCATGCCTTCACGCAGTGACACTCCATCAGAACTCGCCGCGCAGATCCGCAAAATGCTGAAAAGCGGCGGATCGCCCGAGCATGCCGCAGGCGTGCAGTGGTTTTTCAAAGATGAGATCAAGTCGCACGGCTGGTACACGGCCGACCTGCGCCGGGCAGCGCGAAGTTTCCGTCGGGAGATTCGGAAAGAGTTCGGACTCGATTTGGTTGTGAGGGTTGCCGATGAACTTTTTTCCGGGAGCGTTCTGGAAGAAAAAATCACCGCCGTGTTCCTTTTGGAAAAGCTCGACGCTGAGTTCGGCGATCGCGAGTTCAAACTGCTCGAATCCTGGCTCGACCGCATCAGCAGTTGGGCCGACCACGACGCCTTAGTGCACGACCTGATCGCGCCCATGGTAGCGTCCAGTCCTGAGCGCGTGAAGAATGTGTTTCGCTGGGCGAAGTCTCGAAATCGCTGGCACCGGCGAGCGGCATGCGTAGCTCTGATTCGGGGCACACGGGCGAAAATGTTCTTCCCTGAGATCACGAAACTCTCCAATTCGCTTCTCGCCGACGAAGACGACATGGTGCAGAAAGGCCTGGGCTGGCTGCTGCGCGAAACCGCAAAGTTCGACCCCAAGCGCACCGTGCCGTATTTGATGAAGATTCGCAGGCGTGCGCCACGCCTGGTGCAGCGCACCGCGTGCGAAACGCTGCCGGGGACAATGAAGAACCGCATCCTGGCCGATTCGCGCGCGCAGCCGAAAGGGCGCGGCCGGACCGTGGGTTGCCGCGTGTAGTTAGGGGGAGTTTGCCTCGCGGTTGCCTCGGCGATTCGCTCAAATGCTTCGGCTTTGTTTACAATAGAGGTTTGCCCATGAACCTGCCCGCCATCCAAGCTGCACTGCGCGAACGGAACATCGACGGCTGGCTTTTCTACGACCATCACCATCGCGATCCCATCGCTTATCGCGTGCTCGGTTTGTCTCCCGGTTTGATGGTCACGCGCCGCTGGTTCTATCTGATTCCCGCAGAGGGAGAGCCGGCGAAACTGGTGCACAAGATTGAGGCGGGGCATCTCGACACGCTTCCCGGCAGCAAGCATCTGTATTCCGGCTGGCAGGAATTATTCGCCACCCTCAAGACGATGCTGGCTCCCTACCGGGACCTCGCCATGCAGTACTCGCCCAACAACATCGTCTTCACGGTTTCGCTCGTCGATGGCGGCACGATCGACTTGATCCGCGGACTGGGAAAAAACGTTGTAAGTTCCGCGGACCTGGTGGCGCAGTTCGAATCAACGTGGAGCGAAGAGCAGATCGAGACTCACTTTGCCGCGCGCGACAGCATCGACAAGATTGTGGCCGCGGCCTTCCAGGAGATTGGGCGGCGCGTGCGGAACGGCGGAACCAAAGAACACGAAATTCAGCAATGGTTTATGGAAGCGTTCCAGCGCGAAAACCTGCTGACCGATGATCCGCCCATCGTTGCGGTAAACGCCAACGCCGGCAATCCGCACTACGAACCTAACCCCGGTCGTCCGGTGCCGGTACGCGAAGGCGATCTGGTGCTGCTCGATGTGTGGGGAAAAAAGAACACTCCCGGCGCTGTCTACTATGACATTACGTGGATGGGTTTTGTGGGGGCCGCGCCCTCGGGACGCATGCGTGAAATTTTTCAGATCGTGCGCGACGCGCGCGATGCCGGAGTGAAAACTGCGATCGACGCCATCGCCGCCGGACGCCGCATCGCCGGCTGGGAAGTGGACCGGGCCACGCGCAGCCACATCCGGGAAAAAGGCTACGGTGAATATTTCATTCATCGCACCGGACACTCGATCGGCACCGACGTCCACGCCAATGGCGCGAACATGGACGATCTCGAGATCCACGACGAGCGGCAACTTCTTCCCAACTCCTGTTTCTCCATTGAGCCCGGCATCTACCTGCCGGAGTTTGGCGTCCGCAGCGAGGTGAACGTGCTGGTGCGCGCCAAGTCGGCGGATGTGACGGGAAAAATCCAACGCGAGATCGTGACCATCTAATGGCAAATTCCACGGCAAAAGCAAGAACAGAAGAGACTGCGCCGGTCAATCTGATGGCGGTGGTCGCTCCCGCGCTGGGATGGCTGATTCCCGGCGCCGGCCACATGATCCAGAAGCGCTGGATACGCGGCATCCTGCTGCTGATCTCAATCGCAACTCTTTTCGTGCTGGGACTGATGATGCAGGGCCGCATCTACAAGGTGAACGGCGGCGACATTCTCGACATCCTCGGCTTCATCGGCGATATGGGAGCAGGTGGCCTCTACATCGTCACCCTCGCTCAGGATTGGGGCCAGGGTGCAATCGCTTTCGCCACGGCCGACTACGGAACAAAGTTTATGATCGTCGCGGGACTGCTGAACTTTATCGCGGTCGCTGACGCGTATCACATCGCGATTGGGAAGAAACAATGAAAAAGCTCTCAGCTCTCAGCCGTCAGCCTTCAGCGGGAACCTTCCGCTCCGCGGAGGAACTGTGACGCTACACTTCGGCCACTTCAGCGCGGCGGTGGTGTTTGCGCTGTTCACCTCCATCGTCTTCGGCATCACACACCGGGAAAATACCCGTGCCATGGTGCGCTACGGCCTCTACTGTTTCGCCGTCTTCCTCGGCGGAACCATTCTGGCCGGGTGGGCGATGTGGGTGTTGAGAAGATAGTTTTCAGCAATCAGCTCTTAGCGATTCGCCTTTAGCTTCCGGCTCACCGATTCTGAATCAACCGGAAGCTAAGCAAGTCGCCGAAAAAGAGCGAGTCATTCCGGCCAAGCGAAAAGCTGCCTTTCTCACCCTTGCCAAACAAACGCATCAAAGATTCGCTTCGTATCGAAATTCAGCCGGCGGTAGAGATCCACCGCGCGGACGTTAGCTTCCGTCACGGTTAGCGAGAGCAGCGAAAAATTTCGTTTCCTGAGGTCTGCGACCGTTGCTGCCAGCAAAGCTTCGCCAATGCCGCGGGACCGGTATTCCGGCAGAATACAGATCTGGGTCACATGACCCACGTCGTTGCGCACGCGGGAACACAGAATCAACCCAATCAGATTCTTGGCTTTTCGATCCAGCGCGACATACGAAGATTCCGCGTCGAACAAACCGCATCCCGGAAAGCGCACAATGTTATTGAGAAAGCGCAGCGACCCGCTCAGCGTGTGGTATTGATCGTTGATCTGTGCATCCACGTGTCCGCGATAAGCCGCGGTAATCACGGCTGCGGCCGCCTGGTAATCGGCCTCAGCCCACCGGCGGATTTCCACCTCCGGGTGCAGAACCCTCGACTGCGTGGCCGCCTTACCTTCTAGCGGCAGGACCATAAACAGCCGCGGGTGGCGCTGGAATCCCTGCTCCAGAAACGGACGCGCCACGGCTCCGGCTTCGTGCGCCAGCAATTGCGCCTCGACCCGGTGAATCCCCGGCGACTGTTGCAGCGTCTCGATCACATGGGTAAGCAGCCGCAGCTCGACCTGGCGCGAATCGGGCAGGCGCGCGCCATTCGTCACGTAAAGGTCGCCGATCACTCCCTTGCTTCCCTCATAAACAAAAAAGGAGTAACCAAAGATGCGCCCACGATCCACCGCGGCGTAGCCGGGCAAAATTTTTGCATCGACGTAGCGGAGAATCATCTCCGCCGAGCCGCTATAATCCCACGAAAGCAGGCGCGCCCAGAGCTGCGTCTCGTCTTCGAGAAGCGGACGCAAATCCACAGAAGAAAAATGCCTGAGGTCGAGAATCTCCAAAGCGCTCCTGCTTCGTCGGCCGCAAGAAAAGAGGTGGCAACCACCGCGGCGGCAAAAGTTCGAGTGTAGTGGGTTCGCTGACCAGAGGCAAACACCCCGAACAACGGGCGGCAACAGCCGTGGCCCTTGAAATCTTTACGAAATGCGTGCCATCCCGTGGAAGAGCGGTGCTTCAGCGCCGCGTAAACTCTTGCAATCACTGCGGGCTTCAGCCCGGTGGTCGCGCTTCTGCGTCCACAACGTGGGTTTCTCGCAACCTTTATTGCGGCGAGCCTGATCCCGCTGCCGCAACCCAATAGTAGTCAACGTGCTGCGGAGCAAAGTGTCCAAGCAGAAGAATGCGTCGGTCGGCAACCTGCCTCACAACTTCCATCCGCGAATTCTCCGGCGCTACCAGCAGATGCTCCTCGGCTGGAACACTGTCCCTGTCATAGCGCAGAATCCTTTGGTTACGATAAAACGCCAGGCCATACTCGGTTTCGCGGCGAACCTCGAAGACCGCAAGCGGCAATGAATAGGTTTCCACGCTTGCGATCTGGCTGGCCAGAGGGCGAGACGAGAGAGTCTGGTCGAGCGACACCGAACTGATTTTCAGAACAGCCGCAACCGCCAGCACCACCGGGATCAACGTTACGAAACGCAGCACGCGCAATCCCGCGCGGCTGAATAGCGTGAAGGCGACGCCAGCCGCCAGCACGAAACCAAAAGCCAGGGCACCCACCATGGAGTGTCCCCGTGGCAGGCGATGTTGCATCGCCACGTAGCCGGCGAACAACGCCGGCACGATGCACGCGCCCGCCAGCACAGCATGGAACACCACCAGCCACTTCGCAGGAGTTGCATCTTCTTCTTGCTTCAGATGCCGCCCCAGATAATCCGCAAGTAGCAGCGCGCCCGCCGGGAGCGCTGGAAGGATGTAACCCGGCAGCTTGGATTGCGAAAGCGAAAAAAATACTACCGGCACAATCAGCCACAACAACAGAAAAAACCGAAACTGAGTTTCGCAGTTTTCGTTCGCCGGGGCGTTCGACGCCCTCTCAGCCCACCACAAGCGCGTCGACTCGACCAGTGCCGCGGCCACAAAAACCGCCCACGGCACCAATGCCAACAAGGTAACGGGCAAGTAATACCAGAACGGCGCGTGGTGGTGATACAGGTTGCTGGAAAAGCGCTCCAGGTTGTGTTGCAAAAAGAAAACCCGGAAGAACTCGGGGTTTCGCAGCTGCACGGCAAAATACCAGGGCACAGAAATCGCGCAGAAAAGTGCGATGCCAGGCGGCCAGAGCGTCTTCACCAGCACCCGGAATTCGCGGGCGGCCACCGCGTAGAACACTATGATCAAACCCGCCAGAAACGGCGCAACCGGGCCTTTGGCCAGAGTACCCAGAGCCAGGAAAAAGTAAAATGCCGCGAGATAAGCTCTCTTCCCGCTCTCGCGCCAACCCCACCACGCCAGCATGGCGACGGAAAACATGGAAGCCAGCGCCATGTCGGTGCCGGCCGCCCGCGCGTAACCGATCACGCCCGCGCAGGAAGCCGTAATCAGGGCGCCATCCAGCTCAACTCCGGGACGGAAGCGGCGCAAGAAAACATAGACAGCGATCACCAGCAATGTCGCATCGAACGCGGAAGGCACGCGCGCCGCCGCGTCGCTCACACCGTACAAAGAATAGGCAACCATCGCTTGCCAGTAATACAACGGCGGTTTTTCCAGCCAAGGCTGTCCACCCAGAATCGGAGTGATCCAATCGTGGCGTTCCAGCATTTCGCGCGCGACCTGCGCGTAGCGTGGCTCGTCAGCGCCCACCAGTCCAAATTGTCCTAAGCCGTAGAAAAAGAGAAACGCGCAAAAACCCGCCAACAGAAGCACGTCGGTGCGAGTGCGGGTGGTCATGGTGAATGGCTGGTGGTTGATGGTTGATTCTTGATCGCTGATTGAACCCTCAACAGGCGGCAGTTTGGATTCTTCAATCAGAAATCAACAATCAGAAATCAACAATCGACTCTCTATTGCACCGCCGTCCCGCTCCGCAGATGAACCAAAACCTGACGCACGGCTTCGGCCAAGGGCCCGTCCACCGAACAGCCGCTGGCACATTCGTGGCCCCCGCCGCCGAAGTTCTGGGCGATACGCGCCACGTCGAGTTTGCCTTTGCTGCGCAAGCTCACCCGCTGGCGCCCGTCGGGAAGTTCGCGAAAAAAGGCCGCCACTTCCACTTCACCGATCGACAAGACATAATTCACCAGTCCCTCGCAATCTTCTTCCCTGGCGCCGCAACGATCCATCTGTTCCTGCGTCACCCACACCCAGCCCAGATTACCTTCCTGCCGCAGGTTGCGCAGCGCCTCGCCCAGCAACCGCAGCTTGGCGCTGGAATGTGCGAAGTAGATGCCGCGCGCGCAGTGCGCCGGATCGGCCCCCGCCAACACCAGCTCGCGAGCCAGTGCGAACGTGTTTTCGTTGGTGCCTTGAAACATGAACGAGCCGGTGTCGGTCATCAGCGCCGTGTAGAGACAGGTCGCGATCTCTGGAGAAAATTTCACGCGAGCTTCACGGGCCAGCCGGAAAACCATTTCCGCGGTCGCCACCGCATGCGGATCGATCCAGTTGACGTGCGCGAACGGACGGCCGGTCGCATGGTGATCGATGCTGATCAGAAATCTATTTTCCAGACCTTCCAGCCGCGTGCGATGAATGCTGTCACATTCCAGAATGATGGCCGCCTCATAACTTCCGCTGACGGTGTTGGACTGCAGCACCTCATCGGCAAAAGGCAGAGCCCGATAGATGCGCGGAACTCCATCGTGCAGCACCACATCGGCGTGCTTGCCCAAGGCGCGCAGAATCTGGCAGCACGCCAGCGCAGATCCCACCGCGTCCCCATCGGGACGCGCGTGCGAGGTCAGCACAAAACGTTCACGCTGCTCAATTTGCTTTAGAACGTCCTGCAACATGCCGCTATTTTTTCTCCTTCGCCCGTGCCGCGCTGCGGGCCGCACTCTTCTTCGCGCGCAGCCTCGTGCGCTGCAATAATTCTTCCACTCGTGCTTTCTCAATGTCGGAACGATCCAGCCGGAAATGCAATTCCGGTGCGCGTCGCAAACGCAGGCGCTCCACCAGTTCATGTCTTATATATTCCCGTGCCGCCTCGAGCCCCTCCAGGCTGCGGTCGGCATCCGCCTCGTCGCCATCCACAAACACCCACACCTGCGCCGACCGCCCGTCGTCCGCCACCATCACACTGCTCACACTCACCAACCCAATCCGCGGATCCGCCAGCTCGCCTTCCACCAGAGTCTCGATCTCCTCGCGCAGGGCTTCGCCTACACGACCGCGATGATACTTGAGCCCACGCTTCTCCAAACTTCACCTCGGATAAAACCCATGACAATATCAGAAAATCGCTCGCCTGTGTTAGCCCCAGAGCATCATTGTCTCGCGCTTTCGTGGGGGTGGGGTAAGTACAGAAGTAACAAGACGATAGACGGCCGGCGGGTTGCTAGAATGCCCCGGTGGGAGGAGCCATGAGATCGAATCGGTGGCTTGCGCCGGTCATGCTACTGTCTTTCTTCACGCTTCAGGGGCGCATCCCAGCAGCCGAAGAAACGATTGAACTTCAACTGCAACATTCTAAGTGTCTCTGTGGCATCGTCACATACGCCAACGGTGACCCGGTGCAGAACGCTAGGGTGGAAGAGTTCGGACCAGATTGGAAAGAGGCGCTGCGATCGACGAACACCGATTCAGATGGCCAGTTCACACTCGCTCCAGTCAAGGGAAGACACGTCTACTATCTTCAAGTCTCGGCGCGAGCACCGGGGGTCAACCCGCTGCGGGCCCCTGTTCAGATCAGCCACTTTCGGGGAACTAAGCTGCTGCACCTCCGATTGCACTTGGCGTAAGAGTCCTGCGCTCATGAAAGTCGTCCTGCGCGGAACGTCGCAATAAAAACGGCCTAGTAGTACTCCACCGAAGAATCCTCAACATCCGCGCCGTGGTTATTGGCGATGCGGGTAGCCGCCCGCTCCACGTTCCTCATCAAGCCATCGAGATAGTCACGCGAATCAGAGACGCTGACCACCCCGACCGTAGCCCGGTTCCACAAGTTGGAGGCGTCCAGCTCGGCCACAGAAATGTTGAAACTCGCGCGCAGACGATCCTTCAAACTGCGCACGACCTGCCGTTTGTCCTTGAGAGACTGTGCCGCTTCGATGTGCAGCTCGAGGGTAAGGAAGGCGATCATAAAAACGGGCCAGGGGCCAGAGTTCAGGGCCTAGAAAAATCTGGCCCCTAATCCCTGATCCCTGGCCCCTGCTTTAAGCGATCACTTCTGCCGCAATCCGCTCCGTAACAAACGCCTCGATGACGTCGCGAGCCTTGATGTCGCCGTAGTTTGAGATCGAGATGCCACACTCCATACCGTTGGTCACTTCTTTGGCATCGTCCTTGAAGCGGCGCAGCGAGCCGATCTTGCCCTTGAACACCACCACGTTGTCGCGCAGCAGTCGCACTTCGGAATCGCGCTTGATGAGGCCGTCGGTCACGCGGCAACCAGCAATCGTTCCCACCTTCGGGATGCGGAACGTTTCCAGCACTTCGGCGCGGCCCTGGTAAGTTTCCTTGATCGTCGGTTCGAGCAACCCGGTCATGGCGCGCTTGATCTCGTCCTGCAGTTCGTAAATGATCGAGTGCAGCCGGATGTCCACTTCTTCCTGCTCGGCCAGTTCCTGCGCTTTCCGCTCGGGCCGCACGTTGAAGCCGATGATGATGGCGTTCGACGCCGAGGCCAGCAGCACATCGGTTTCCGTGATGGCGCCAACTCCGGACCGCAGCACCTTGAGGCGAACTTTTTCGTTCGACAATTTCGCCAGCAGATCCCCCAGCACTTCGACCGACCCTTGCACATCGCCCTTCAGGATGATGTTCAATTCCTTGGTGCCGGCAGTCTTGATCTGTTCCGCAAGGCCTTCGAGCGACACGCGTGAACTCTTCGCCAGCATCGCCTCGCGCGCTTTCTGTTCGCGATATTCCGAAATGCCGCGCGCCTTGTCGCGGTCCGCAACTACCACGAACTGATCGCCCGCCTGCGGCAAACCTTCCATACCCAGAATTTCCACCGGCGTCGACGGAGGAGCCTCCTGCAACGCCGCCCCGCGATCGTCAAACATGGCGCGGACTTTGCCGTACACGTTCCCCACCACAAAATTATCGCCGGCTCTCAGCGTGCCATTCTGCACCAGCACCGTGGCCACAGGTCCGCGGCCGCGATCGAGCTTGGCTTCGAGCACCACGCCCGTGGCGGCGCGCTCGGGCGTAGCTTTCAGTTCTCCCAGGTCGGCGACCAGGGCAATCATTTCCATCAGCAGGTTCAGATTGGTTTTCTTTTTTGCGGACACATCCACGAACACGGTCTTACCGCCCCAGTCTTCCGGCATCAGCCCGCGATCGGCGAGCTGTTTCTTCACCCGGTCCGGCAGAGCTTCTGGCTTATCGATCTTGTTCACCGCCACGATGATGGGAACTTCCGCGGCGTGCGCGTGATCAATCGCCTCCAACGTCTGCGGCATCACGCCGTCATCGGCCGCAACCACCAGCACCACAATGTCGGTCGCCTTTGCGCCGCGCGAACGCATACGCGTAAACGCTTCGTGGCCGGGCGTATCGAGGAACACAATCTCGCGTCCGAATGCGGGCGACGCCGTGTCGACAATGCGAACCTTGTAGGCACCAATGTGCTGAGTAATACCGCCAGCCTCACCGCCGGCCACGTTCGTGAGGCGAATCGCATCCAGCAGCGTGGTCTTGCCGTGATCCACGTGGCCCATGATCGTGACCACCGGGGGCCGCGGCACCACTTCCACGCTCGTATCTTCGGTGACGGCCGCGTCAATTTCTTTCGAAGCCTGCTCTTCGAACGTGATCACGTTCGTCTCAGCGCCGAAAAAGCGCGCCATCTCGCTGGCCAGCTCCGCATCGAGCGTCTGGTTCACCGTGGCGAACACGCCGCGCCCCAGCAGCCGCGAGATCACATCCTTGACGCGAATGTCCAGCTTCTCCGCCAGATCTTTCACGCTGATGCCTTCGGTGATGGTGATGCTCCGCGTGATCGGCAGCGGCTCGTTCGACACCACCATGCGCGATGGCGGAACGTAGCCCTTCATCGGGCCTTCTTTTACCCCTCGCGGAACGTAGCGCTGCCCCGGCCGTCGCGAAGGCGCTCCCGGACGGCTCCCCGGACGCACGGGTCCCGGCGGTGGAAGCCCCGGACCTACGCCCAGTGGACGCGTGCCCGTCGGCGACTGCCGCGTCGGATGCATCGGACGCCGTTCCCCAGGCCGCGCAGCCGGACGCGGCGGACCACCCGGCACTTGCGGACGCGGTCGCTGAAAAATTGGTTGTCCCGGCACCGGACGCCCCGGAGCTGGACGCAACGTGCCCGGAGCGGAAGCCCCAGCTTGTGCGGTGGGCGCAACCGGCCGAGGCGGCGGAGCCTTATATACAGGTCGCGGCCCGGTCTGCGGCACGATCATGCGCGGCAAAGGAGTCTGCGGAACAACGGGAGCAGGTGGGCGCGGCGCGGCCACCGGTGCCTGTCCTGAAACAGGCGTTGAAGCTTGAGATGAAACCTGCGGTGCAACACCAGCCACAGAAGCCGGAGGCGCACTCGGCGCGGACGGCGCCACGGGCCGGGTAGGCGGAGCTGAAACCACCGGAGGCGCAAACACCGGCCTCTCAATCGGCGAAGGAGTTACGAACCGAGGCGCAACCGGCGGAGCCGCTGGCGGCGTAATAACAGCGCTCGCAGATACCACAGGTGCAGCCGGCGTCTTCGCCACCGGAGGCGCCGCAGCCACAGGCTTGCTGATAACAGGAGGCGCAGGAATCGCCGCAGGCGGCGGCGCCACACGCGCCGCTGGCGCGGACGCAGCCTCTTTCCGCTGCGTGATCGCCTTCAACACATCTCCCGGCCGGGTGATGTGCGACAGGTCAATCTTGGTTTTGATTTCGTCTTCGCCCCGCAGATTGCGGGCGGATCGCGCAGAGGGAGTCGCTTCCGCGGACGCACGGAAGTGCACCCGTACTTTTTCTGCTTCGAAGTCTTCCAGTGAACTGGAATGGGTCTTCTTCTCGGTCACCCCGACTGCCTGCAGGACATCGAGAATAGCCTTGCTTTTAACTTCCAGCTCCCTGGCGAGATCGTTGATT
>Ga0209006_10001032_pt1 | contig 25681 bp, 27 predicted proteins | sample JacPin_JW_Ref_O2_FD_188567 | JGI IMG/M metagenome (GOLD analysis project Ga0209006, IMG submission 188567) | Forest soil microbial communities from Algoma, Ontario, Canada - Jack Pine, Ontario site 1_JW_Ref_O2 (SPAdes) (version 2) | ecosystem: Environmental > Terrestrial > Soil > Boreal...
TCATGACGCGCGCTCGTTCCGTCCCCTTTGGACTCTCGAAGAGATGGGATTGCCATATGAATTGAAAATGCTGCCCTTTCCGCCAAGGGCGCGGGCACCGGATTATCTCACGGTCAATCCGCTTGGCACCGTGCCGACATTTTTAGATGGCGCGATGCGCATGACAGAATCGGCGGCGATCTGCCAGTATCTGGTAACCCGCTACGGCCCGAGCCCTTTGGCGGTGGAGACGTCGGAGCCGGATTTCGGTCCTTATCTCAACTGGCTTTATTTCGGCGAAGCGACGCTGACCTTCCCGCAAACCATCGTGCTGCGCTACTCGCTGTTGGAAACGCCGGAGCGCCGCTCGGCGCAGGTCGCAGAAGATTATACGCGGTGCTTTCTCTCGCGCCTGCGCGGTGTTGACGCTGTCGTCTCCCAGCAACCGACGCTCTGCGCCGGACGTTTTACCGTCGCCGACATATCCGTCGGCTTCGCCTTGATGCTTGCCGAATTCATCGGCCTGGATGCGAAATTTTCGCCGGCTGTCGCCGCCTATTGGCAATCGCTCAAAGAGCGCGAGGGCTTCCGCCGCGCAATCGCGAAACAGGACGGCGACCCGAATGTGCAAAGCGTGCGGGAATTTCTCAAGCAAGGCTGATCGTCCTGCGCACCGCCGATTGCGCGCCGCCGCTGACGTCTGTCCGCGGCCGGCCCCCGCGCAACTGCGGCATTCTTAACCGGCAGTTAACCCTACCGGATTCATAAGGAGATGATCGGGACAAACACGAGGGCTCGTAATGCCTCGCTTTTTGCTGGTGCTGGGATGTAGTGCAATCCTGCTCTCGAGCGGGATCGGCCTTGCGACTGCTGCCGATCTGTCGCCGCCCCCTGCTTATGTACCAGCACCGCAGGTGTTTTCCTGGACCGGATTTTACATCGGCGGCAACGCCGGTTATGGCTGGACCAACGGATCCGGCACACTCACGACGGCGACCGGAACGGAGTCGTTCACGGTCAGCGGCAACGGTTTCCTCGGCGGCGCCCAAGCCGGCTACAACTGGCAGGTCGGGCCCGCGGTCTTCGGTGCCGAAGCCGACTTCCAGGGGGCAACCGCAAGCGGACCATTCAGCGCCACCGCCGGTCCAACGATTAGCGCCACCGAGAAGGTGCCATGGTTTGGCACGGTCCGCGGACGGCTCGGCTATGCCATCGACCGCGTCATGCTCTACGCGACCGGCGGCGCGGTATACGGCGACACCACCCTGAACGGCACCGTGTCGACGGTCGGGCCATTCTCCAACTCCACAACGTTCTGGTCATGGACGGCCGGCGCTGGCGTCGAAGCGGCGTTCTGGGGCTGCTGGAGCGCCAAGCTCGAATACCTCCATATAGGCAACCCGAACCGCACGCCTGCCATTCCGGCGATAACTGCGCTGTCGGGAAGCGCGAACACCAACATCGTCCGCGCCGGCATCAACTATCATTTCTAGCAGCTCCGGCCGTCGGCCGAAGGTGACAGCCGCCGCTTGAAGCGAAGCTTCCCGGGCGGGTCAGGCCATCGCACCATCGGCCCTCGCACGATCGGCCTGCTGTCGCGTTCCGGCGATGTTTGCGCTATGGACCCTCGCGGCAGGAGTGTTGCCGGATCGCAAGCGGCGGCGAACGATGCGCCCTGCAGGTTCCAGGTAAACGGATATTCGAGAGTGAATCAGGATGCGTAGGAAGATTTTGATCATGGGGCTGCCAGGCGCCGGCAAGACCACGCTGGCCCGGCAGCTCGCGCCGCGGCTGAACGCGGTGCACTACAATGCCGTTGACGTTCGCGCCAACGTCAACAAGGATCTCGGTTTTGCCGAAGCCGATCGCGTCGAGCACGCGCGCCGCATGGGATGGCTGTGCGACCAGGTAGTGAAGGCTGGGTGTTTCGCGATCGCCGATTTCATTTGTCCGACGCCCGCCGCCCGCGAGGCGTTTTTTAGCGGTGGCGACGCCTTCGTGATCTGGCTCGACCGCATCCAGGCCGGCGCTTTCGAAGACACCAACCGGTTGTTCGTTCCGCCCGAGCGCTTCGACCTTCGCGTCACCAAAAACGGCGCGCCGGAATATTGGGCCGAGCAGGCGATGGAACGGCTGCGTCCGGTGTACGACTGGCAGCGCGCGACGGCGCTGTTCATCGGCCGCTACCAGCCTTTTCACGATGGGCATCGGGCGCTGATCGTCGAGGGACTGCGGCGCGTCGGCCAGGTTTGCATCGCGGTGCGCGACACCCACGGCCTCGACGACAAGAACCCGTACGATTTCGAATATATCAAAGCGCGCATCGAGCATGCGCTGCGCGAATTCGAGGGGCGGTTCGCGGTCGTTCCGCTGCCAAACATCACCCACGTGTTCTACGGCCGTGACGTCGGCTATGCGGTGGAGCGCATCGACCTCGATCAGTCGGTGCAGGACATCTCGGCGACGGAGTTGCGCAAAAAGCTCTCGGCCGGCACGTAGAGCATGACAAATTTAGATTGAGCCGATGGCTCGTCATGGCCGGACTTGTTCCGGCCATCCACGTCTTTGCTTTAACGCAGCCCCTAAGACGTGGATGCCCGCGACTAGCGCGGGCATGACGTGTGCTTCGAAAAAGCGGACCGGCGATCAGATCACTCGGCGGCTTTGCGCGTTTCGAAGAAGCGGTTGGTCGGCCGCGGCAGGCCGAGATTTTCGCGCAAGGTCTGTCCCTCATACTCGCGGCGGAAGATGCCGCGGCGTTGCAGCTCCGGCACCACCTGATCGCAGAACTCATCGAGGCCGCCCGGCAGATACGGGAACATGATGGTGAAGCCGTCGCTGGCTTCGGTGACGAGCCATTCCTCCATCTCGTCGGCAATCGATTTCGCCGTGCCGACCATGGCGAGGCCCGAATAGCCGCCGAGCCGCTGCGCCAGTTGGCGCACCGTGAGCTTTTCCCGTTCCGCCATTTCGACGACTCGCTGCCGCGCGCTCTTGCTGGCGTTGCTCTCCGGAATATTATCGGGCAGCGGCTTATCCGGATCGAAGCGCGAGGCGTCGTGCCCGAGCGCAATGGATAACGAAGCGATGGCATTGTCGTAGTAAACTAGGCTGTCGAGCTTGGCCCGCTTGGCGCGCGCTTCCTGGACCGTGTTGCCGACAACGACGAAACAGGCCGGCATGATCTTCATATGCTCGGGCGCGCGGCCGGCCTTCGCCATGCGGGCTTTCACGTCGGCATAGAATTCGCGCCCGGCGGCGATGTTGCTCGGTGGGGTAAAGACCGCCTCGGCGGTTTCGGCCGCAAGCTGGCGGCCGGAATCAGAGGCGCCGGCCTGAACGATGACCGGCCAGCCCTGGATCGGGCGGGCGATATTGAGCGGCCCGCGCACCGACAGATACGGGCCCTTGTGATTGAGTACGTGCAGCTTATCGGGATCGAAAAAGAGACCGCTCGCCGCGTCACGGATGAAAGCGTCGTCGGCCCACGAATCCCACAGCCCGGTCACCACGTCGTAGAACTCGCGGGCGCGGCGATAGCGCTCGCCGTGCTCCATGTGATCGTCCATGCCGAAATTCAGCGCGGCATCGGGATTGGACGTGGTCACGATATTCCAGCCGGCGCGGCCGCCGCTGAGATGATCGAGCGAAGCGAAACGCCGGGCGACGTGGTAGGGCGAATCGAACGTGGTCGAGCCGGTGGCCATGAGGCCCAGATGCTCGGTCACCATCGCCAGCGCCGACAGCAGCGTGAACGGCTCGAACGACGTCACCGTATGGCTGTGCTTGAGCGCGTCGAGCGGCATGTTCAGCACGGCCAGATGATCGGCCATGAAAAACGCGTCGAATTTGGCCCGCTCCAGCGTCTGCGCGAAACGCTTGAGATGGGCGAAATTGAAATTGGCGTCGGGGAAGGCGCCGGGATAACGCCAGGCGCCGGTATGGATTGTCGTCGGGCGCATGAAAGCGCCGAGATGCAGTTGACGTGACCCGCTCATGCCGCCCTAAAATTGGGGAGGAAGTCCCGCCGGGTCAATCCTTCACGGGGCGTGAGTTTGATCTTTTGATGCGACCGTCGCCGCTAAACCATGCTCCGGAAAGGATGGCAGCGAGAACGCTTGTTCCCTGGACCAGCAGCCCGAGCGCAAGCGCCACAAACAGCCACGTTAGCGAGCCGGTCATGCGCACCGCGAAATAGCCGCCGCCGAGTGCGACAGCCATGCGCAGAAAGCCGGCCGCGAGCGGCCAAAACAATCGACCGGCGCCCTGCGAGGCAAAATAAAGCGATAGGCCGAGCCCATAGAATCCATAGAACGGGCCGACCGCGCGCAGATAGGCGCTGCCCGCCTCGATGACGTGCGCATCGCCGCTGAATAGCGCGAGCCAGGCCTGCGGCCATATCGCGGTCGCGATGCCTATGACCTCCGTGATGACAAACGCGATGGCGCCGCCGGCCAACCCGATGCGTAGCGCGCGTTCGCGTTGTCCGGCGCCGATATTGGTGCCGACCATCGCTACCAGCGGCGCGCCAAGTCCGAAGACAAGGGGGATCAGGAGATATTCGAGCCGCGCGCCGGTGCCATAGCCTGCGACCGCATCGGCGCCTGCGACACTCGCGGCAAGCGCGGTCGCCACTGCAATGATGACGTTGGTCTGCACCGACGAGATCGACGACCAGGCGCCGACGCCGAAAATGCTGCGGATATGCGACCAACGCAACGGCGCAAACCGCAGCCGCGCGGCATTGCGGCCGGACAAAACGTACCAGCCGAGCACGGCGGTTCCGGCAACGTTGAAAAGCACCAGCGCCACGCCGCCGCCGGCAATGCCCAGAGCCGGCAATGGCCCGATGCCGAAGATCAGGCAGGGCGAGAGCGGGACCAGCACCACCACGCCGACACAGATCACCAAAGCCGGTACCAGCATGTTGCCGGTGGCGCGGATCGCGCTGGCAAGAGCATTCAGGATCCAGATGAAAATATTGCCGGCAAAAACGACATTGGAATAAGCCAGCGCGGCCGCGAGCTCGCCGCCGCGCCCGCCAAGCGCCCGGTAGATCGGCTCGCCAAACGCCAACATGACGACGGTAAAGAACAGACCCAGCGCCACGTGAATGACGATGCCGTGCACCACCAGCGCATCCGCTTCGTCGCGTCGCCCGGCACCGATGGCGCGCGCGATCGCCGACGATATGCCGCCGCCCATGGCGCCCGCCGAAATCATCTGCATCAGCATGAAGCCCGGAAAGACCAGCGCCATGCCGGCGAGCGCGTCGACGCCGAGGCGGGCGACGAAATAGGTTTCGATCAATCCGGTGGCGGCCTGCGCCAGCATGACAAGGATGTTGGGCGAGGCCAGCCGCAACAAGGTCCACACGATTGGGCCGTGCAGCAACAGGTCGGTGCGCGAGGACGTGGCGGACGCGCGTTCGGTCGCGGTCGCGCTGCCGATCGTAACATCGGCCGGCAGGACGATGGCGCTCACGCCGTATCTCTTGCTCTTGCGGGCCGCGCGCTCTTCGCACGCCTGGATGCGGTCGCTGAAAGCCCAAAGCGCCTCAGCGTGCTAGGCGGCGCGGCCGGTCCGGCGGTAAAGCGATGCTCGGCTTCGGTGATGGTTTCGCCGGTGACGCCGTCAACGAAGATGGGCTCGGCGGCTTTGCCGGTGGCCCGGTCGACGAGCAGCACGCTCTCGCCTTCCGGCGCAAAATGCTTGTTGCCCCAGGCCAGGAAGGCGATCAATACCGGCCGAAAATCGCGGCCCCGCGACGTCGGCACATACTCGTCGCGCGGCGGATGTTGGCTATAGCGGCGGCGTTCCAACAGCCCCGCCTCGACCAGCGCCTCGAGGCGTCGCGCCAACATATTCGGGGCGATGCCGAGGCTTTTCGCAAACTGATCGAAGCGCGTGTAGCCATGCAGCGCATCGCGCATAATCAGGATCGACCACCATTCGCCGACGCGCTCCAGACTCCGCGCGATCGGACAGGGCATGCCGGCCAGGCTCTTGTGCTTCATGCCGACAAGATGGCATAGTGACTATTATTATGCAAGTAACTGGGCGAGCGACGCGATCGCGAGCGAGGCGACGAAATCGTGCTTTGGCCGATAAAGCGGACTTAGCGACGCCCGGCGCAGTCAGTGGCCGGCCCGCTCGGCTATTTCGCCAGCGCGTCGCCTCCGGCCTTGGCGACTTGCGCGTCCTGCGAGGACAGCGCGCCGGAAACCCCGATGGCACCGATGATCTTGCCGTCGATCATGATCGGCAGCCCGCCCTCCAGCGGCGTGATGTCCTTGACCGCAAGGAGGCGCAATCCGGCGCCGCCGGCAGCGATGGCATCGTCGAGCGCTTTGCTCGGGCGCTTGAACGTGAGTGCCGTGCGCGCTTTGCCCTCGGAGGCGCCGATCGACGCGAGCTGGGTGTTGTCAACCTTGTGGAACATCACCAGGTTGCCGCCGCTATCGATGATGGTGATCGCGACCTGCCAGGAATTCTTCGCCGCTTCGAGCTCGGCCGCCGCCATCGCGCGCTTGGCGTCATCAAGGGTGATCGGAGGCCCGTAAGGCGGCGTCGAAGCCTGCTGGGCCGAGGCGGGGGCAAGGGCCGATCCGGCGGCCACGGCAAACGCGGCCAGCGCGCAGGCGAGCGCAAGCATCCGAGACATCGTCATCATCTCCCCAGGCACGCCGCGTCGCGCGGCGCGCGGAGCGGCACAATAAGCGGCAAAAGCGGCCGGTGGAAGCCGCCAGCACACGGAACGGGCAAGGTGCACAGTTCGCTTCGGGACGTAACGGAAAGGTTCGGCAAAAACGTGATCAAAGACCCTGCTGCACTGCACTGCCGCTGCGCCTATATTTGCTTCACCAATTATGGGAGATGCCGTGATGCTCACCTTCGGAAAAAAACTTGAAATGCCTACGGCCGATAAAGCGTTGCCGGGGCGCTCGTCACCCATCCCGACGGCCCACGAGCACTTCGTCAACGGCCATCCGCTCAAGGCCCCCTATCCCGAGGGGCTCGCCATGGCGATGTTTGGGCTCGGCTGCTTCTGGGGTGCAGAGCGCAAGTTCTGGGAGCTCGGCGACGGCGTCTACGTAACCGCCGTCGGCTATGCCGGCGGCCATACGCCGAATCCCACTTATGACGAGGTGTGCAGCGGGCGGACCGGCCACAACGAAGTCGTGCTCGTCGTCTACGATCCGAAGAAAATCTCCTACGAGCAGCTCCTGAAAACCTTTTGGGAGGACCACAACCCGACCCAGGGCATGCGCCAGGGCAACGACGTCGGCACACAATACCGGTCCGGCATCTACACGTTTTCGCCGGCGCAACATGCCGCCGCCGAAGCCTCACGCGCGAGCTACGCCAAGGCGCTTGCCGCCGAGGGTTTGGGAGCGATCACCACCGAGATCCGCGATGCGCCGCCGTTCTATTTCGCCGAGGACTACCACCAGCAATATCTGGCGAAGAATCCGCGCGGCTATTGCGGCCTCGGCGGCACCGGTGTGAGCTGCCAAATCGGAACCGGCGTCGCCAGTGTGTCAGCGCACGCCTGATCGCAGCAGACGCCTGATATTGGCGCGCTTGCGGCTGAATCGGCCATGACGGTGCACGGTAGCTGTCTCTGCGGCAGTGTTGGTTTCGCTGTCGATTTGCCGTTCGATCGCTTCGTCCATTGTCATTGTTCTCGTTGCCGCAAGGCGACCGGAACGGCTCACGCGACGAATGCGGCAGTCAAGGCTGCCGCATTCCGCTGGCTGCGGGGCGAGGAATTGGTGATCCGTTATGATCTTCCGACGGCACGAAGCTTCGCTACGTCCTTTTGCCAAAGGTGCGGCTCGCCCTTGCCGCACCTGACCCGTAGTGGCCGCGAGGTCATAGTCCCGGCGGGCACGTTTGATGACAATGTCGGGGTCAAGCCGGAACGACACGTTCACTGGGCATCTCGTGCTGATTGGTTTGCCGACGGTAACGAGATTCCAAAGGAAGAGTGAGCGTGCGATCTGCACGCCGGCCGCATTGACCGGGTGCGCCGATTGACGGCACAGTCCGGGCGGCAACGCGCCTTGACGGGGGTCCCATGCGGCAAATCGAACGCGGCTTTCAGGCGGCGATTTTTTTTTCGCGCTGGCTGCTGGCGCCGTTCCTTGTCGGTCTGGTGCTTTGCATTTTCTTGCTGATCTACCGATTCTTCGGGGACTTTTACGAGCTCGCGATCCGGCTGCCGACGGCGACGTGGCACGAGCTCATCGTCGGCGTGCTCAATATGATCGACATCGTGCTGACGGCGAATCTCGTGCTGATCGTGATTTTCTCCGGTTACGAGAACTTCATCAGCAAGATCGAACCCACTGAACATCCCAATTGGCCCGATGGTGTTACGTCGATTGATTTTAGCGCGCTCAAGCAACGGCTCCTTGGTTCGATCGCCGTCATCGCCGCGGTCGACGCGCTCGCCTGGTATCTCGACATCGAAAAAGAAGCCGATAGATCAAAGCTCGAATGGGTCATCGCGTTTCCGGTCATGTTTGTCGCCGCGATGCTGATGTTGGCGATCGCCGACCGTCTCACGCGCCCTGATCGCGGGACCCAGTAGGCGCGCCGTCCGTCGTTGCGCCGCCGATCTTGTCGGAACTTCAACGGGCATCGCGCGGCGCTAACGGCTTGGCTGGTTTGCAATTTATTGATTGTTCCCGGGCTGGTGAGGGATTGTTAACCATAACTGGCGTTAATCGGTGCTCAACGTTTGCCCAAACGGAGCCGGATTGGCGCGTATGCGGATGGTCCGTTTTCTCATTCTGTTGCTGGGTGTGGCGATGACGGCCGCTGGATGTGCGCAGCAGCCCGTCGCCTACATGACCTATCCACCGCCCGGTATGACCGCCCCATCGCCCGGCATCGACAACGTGGTCTATGGCACGGCCGCGCCGCGCGTCCCGGCGACCGCCGTGAGCTACATGGCGCCGCAATATCCGGCGCCAGTCGCGATGGCGCCGACGACAATGGTTGCGCCGCGTTACGTACCTGCCGCGCCTCCCGCTCCGGTGGTGCAGGCCGCAATGGTTGCACCGCGTTACGTACCTGCCGCGCCACCGGCGCCAATCATTGCCGCGCCGCCAGCGGCCGGCGTCTATGCCTACGCCCCAACGGTCGGTCCCGGCGAATATACGCTCGATTCCGGCGACCGGCTGCGCATCGTCGTGTTCGGTCAGGAGGGTTTGACCAACGCCTATGCGGTGGACGCCAGCGGCTTCATCGACATGCCGCTGATCGGCACCGTGCTGGCACGCGGCGCGACGACCGAAGAACTCGCGGCCCGAATTTCAGCAAAGCTGCGTGACGGGTTTATCCGCGAGCCGCATGTGGCGGTCGAGATCGAGGCCTATCGGCCCTTCTTCATCCTCGGCGAGGTTACCGCGCCCGGGCAATATCCTTACGTCGCCAACATGTCTGCGGAGGCGGCCGTGGCGATCGCGGGTGGGTTCACGCCGCGGGCCTTTCGCCGCAACCTCATCGTCAATCGTAATTTCAACGGCCGCCTGATGCGCATGACAGTGCCGCTGACCTTTCCGCTGCGCCCGGGCGACACAGTCAACGTGCAAGAGCGCTGGTTTTAACGGGCGTCCAGCGATCAGACGCCCTGATCCCACACTTCAGATCCCTGATCTTCAGGCGTGCTCGGAAGCCGCCGCCGCCGCGGAAGCCTCTTCGTAGGCCGCTTCCGTCTTTGCCAGGCCATTGAAGAACAGATTGAGCGCGACCGAAACGATCGCCGCCAACAGGATGCCGGATTCCAGCAGCGGATGCAGCACGTCCGGGGTGTAACGGAAGAAATTGGGCGCGACCAGCGGGATCATGCCAAAGCCGACCGAAATCGCGACGACGAATAAGTTGAAGCGGTTGGTCTTGAAATCGACTCCGGTGAGGATGCGCGCGCCGGTCGCCGCGACCATGCCGAACATCACCACGCCGGCGCCGCCCAACACCACCACCGGCACCGCCTCGACCAACGCCGACATCTTCGGCAGCAAGCCGAGCGCCAGCATGATCGCCCCGCCGGTCGCGGTGACCCATCGCGAGCGCACGCCGGTGACGCCGACAAGGCCGACATTCTGCGAGAATGACGTGTAGGGGAAAGTGTTGAAAATTCCGCCGAGGATGGTGCCGACGCCGTCGGCGCGCAGTCCGCGGGCGATCGCGGCCTGATCGACCTTCCGGCCGGTCATCTCGCCGAGCGCGAGGAACATGCCGGTCGACTCGATCATCACCACCACCATGACGATGCACATGGTGACGATCGGAACCAACTGAAATTTCGGCACGCCGAAACGGAACGGGATGACGGCATCGACCCACGATGCCGACACCACCCGCTCGAAGTGCATGACGCCGAGCAACGACGCCAACATCGCGCCGGCAATGATGCCGAGCAGCACCGCGACGTTGGCGACAAAGCCTTTGAAAAACCGGAGCAGGCCGAGGATCACCAGCAACACGAATAGGGCAATGCCCAAACCCTCGAGCTGACCGTAGCTGGGATTGGGAAACGCTCCCGCCGCCCCGTCGACGACCTTGGTCAAGGTCGGCAAGCCGCCGCCGGCCCAATTGATGCCGACGCGCATGAGCGAGATGCCGATTACCAGGATGATCGTGCCGGTCACCACCGGCGGGAAAAGCGGCAAAAGCTTACCCATGAAGGGAGCGACAACCAGGGCGAACACGCCGGCCGCGATCACCGATCCGTAAATTCCGAGGAGGCCGACATCGGGCGCTGCTGCCATCGACAGCATCGGGCCGACCGAGGCGAAGGTCACGCCCATCATCACCGGCAGGCGGATACCCACGCCCGGAAACCCGACGGTCTGCACGAGTGTCGCCAAGCCGCAGGCAAACAGATCGGCGCTGATCAGAAAGGCCACGTCCTCGGGAGGCAGCTTGAGCGCGCGGCCAAGAATGAGCGGCACAGCAACCGCGCCAGCATACAGGACCAGAACATGCTGAAGCCCAAGCGTCAGTAGCTTGGGAACCGGCAGAATTTGATCGACCGGATGAACGTCCTGCGCCATGGGTCACCCCCCGAAAAGCTTCGCCCCGGAGCATGTGACTCAAAAACTATGCCAACAACAACCCCGTTGGCACGCCGGCGGCGACGCCGGGCCGGTTGGCGCCGGCCCGGCGATGACGCTCCGATAGTTCGGCGCCGCGCTATTTCTTCAGGTTCTTGTCCAGGAACGCCATCGAGCGTTGCCACGCGAGCTTCGACGATGCCTCGTCATAGCTGCCGCGTTCGTCGCAATGGAAGCCGTGCTGCGCGCCGGGATAGACGTAGATTTCACAATCGCCGCCGCGTTTCTGTTTGATGATGTCGACGTCGCTCATCGGTATCGAGGCGTCTTTCTCGCCGAAATGCAGTTGCGTGGGCACTTTCGGCTTCTCGTCGGCATTCTTGACGATCTGACCGCCGTAATAGCCGATGGCGGCTGACAGGCCGCTGAGCTTGGCGGCCGCAAGGAATGCCAAGCTGCCGCCCAGGCAGAAACCAAGGATAGCCGTCGGGCCGCTTTTCTTCGCATCATCGATTGCGGCCTGCACGTCCTTCATCATCGCTCCCCAATCGGGATTGGCGACGAACTTGCGCGCATTGGCAATTTCGTCCGGCGAATAGCCGCACTCGAAATTCGGTTGCTGGCGATCGAACAAGGCCGGCGCCACGGCCGCGTAACCTTCGCCGGCAAGTCGATCGCACACCGCGCGAATGTGATGATTGACGCCAAATATCTCCTGAATGACGACAATGCCGCCCTTCGCCGTTCCGCCCGGTTCGGCGCGATAAGCACCGAGCTTGAAGCTATCCGAGGCGACAAGTGAGAAATGCTGACCCAAGACGATCCTCCTTCACTGGCAATGATGGCCCCTGCACGCACGCCTACCATATACCGGCGGCTATGTCGGTTGAAATGACAGCGGGGAGCGATGGCTGGGGCGCAGTCGCCGGCTGGCGACTAAGTTGGAACCCAACGCATGACGGCGGTCTAGCGCATCACGACGATGAAGTCGGTGCCTTGGCCGGTTTCCTCGCCAAGGCCCTGATCGGAAACGACCAGTGACGAGCCGGGAATAATCAAGTGCGAAATCCGCTCGATGACGTCCGGCGGAATCTCGACGCGTGCCAGCACCTCTTGCGGTGTTAGCGGCGGCGAAAGGGGGGTGGGCGCGACGTTTTCGCCGCGGCGGTTTCCTTTGGCAGACCTTGCGTCGACGACGGCCGCTCGCGACGTCTTGGGTAATATCTTGGGCGGCTCGCCCGGAAGCGACACGACGTTCCAGCGGAAACGGGAATGGTCGTCCAAATACTCCATCGCCGTGAAGACATGCGTCCCAAGCGATTGATCCGCACGATCAATGGTGATCGGCGCGTTGAACAGCGGCAGGAAATCCTGGCGTACGTAGATTTTCTTGTCCTTGCGGCTGACGAAAATCGAGATCGGTGTCTTGGGAGCGGTGCGCGCAATTTCGACCGGCTTGGCCGGCGGTACCGGCACCGGCGGCGCTAGCGGCGCCTCGAGAGTTGCTTCACCCGCACCAGGCTTATCGGGCTTGGGAGCTTCGCTCGCAGTGGCGTTGATCGGATCGCCGGCGGTTTGCACGAGTGCATCGGCGCCGATCGTTTTGCGCAGGGTAATGCCGGAGCTTGCTTCATCCGGCTGGGCCGATGCCAGCGCGCCGCTCGCGTCCTTGGCGGGGTTTTGCGTCTGTGCCGCGCCTTCGTCGGATTTCGTTGTCGGGGCGTCGATGGTTTTGCCGCTGTCGACCGTCTGCGCGGTCTTGATAGGTCTTTCCATCGCCGGCGCTGCTGCGGTCGAAGCCGGCGAACTGTCCTTATGCACGAACAGACGGACATCGGCGAAGTCCGAGGGCTGCAGCTCAGGGCGCGCGATGATCACGCGTGCGCCAAGCTTGGTCAGCACGAACAACCGCGTGGCAAAATCGTGCGGCATGCGGATGCAACCATGCGACGCGGGGTGGCCGAGGTTGCCGCCTTCATGGAGCGCCACCCCGGACCAGGTGATGCGCTGCATGTAAGGCATGGGCGCGCCGCTGTAGATATTGGAATGGTGCAAGATGCTTTTTTCGATGACGCTGAACACGCCCACCGGCGTCGGGTGTGCGGGAACGCCGGTCGCGATCAGCGTCTCGGCGATTTCGGCGCCGTCGCTATAGACGTGAAGCTTCTGCTGATCGATGGAAATAATGATCTGCACCGGGCCTTTCGGAATTTGTCCGAACGGCTCCTTGCTCAGGTGCTCGGCTTGTGGCGGCTTGGGCTTCGGCTTGAGCCTGGGCCGTGGCTGGTACTGGGGCTCCCAGAATTGGCCCCAGCTTTGGGCATGAGCAGGCGAAGCGGTCATGGCGAAGGCGCAGGCAATGACGACCGCGCTCGCGGCACCAAGCAGCGATCGTCTCGACATATCACCACGAAGCGGCCCAACATGCCGCGCGTAAACAGTGCTCAATTTGCCCACCCAGCCAAAGTGGAAACGCGACTCGCGCCTACATCTTAGTGCGGACATCTTAATGAACACATTGGCACGTCGCCACGCCCCCGCCAGGGGATAAGATCAAGTCCGGTAAATTAAGAGTAATGCGCGGCAGATTTGCAACGCGCGCCCGCCGGTGCAGCTTTGTGTGACAAATTTCAGACAGCCGGGGTCAGAGCAAATGCCGCCGCCAGCAGCTCGTACGAGCGCCGGCGTGCGGCGTGATCGAAGGTCATGGTGGTAATCATCAATTCGTCCGCTTGGGTTGCCTCGATCAGCGCAAGTAACCGGGCCTTAACGCTGTCGATGCCGCCGACCACCAGGCGCTCACGCTGCCGCGCGATGCGCTCGCGGTCGATCGGTGTATAGGGATAAGCGGCGGCCTCGTCGGGCGAGGCAAGGGGCACATATTCGCCCTTGGCCCGGCGCACGAAATGCAGGTCGGCGCTGGTAGCGATCCGTTCAGCCTCTGCATCGGTGTCGGCCGCCACCGCGGCCACGGCGAGGATGGCCCGAGGCTCCGGCATGGTTTGCGACGGTTTGAAGCGCGCGCGGTAGCTCAGCATCGCGCTGGCGGCATCGTGCTCCGCAAAATGGTAGGCAAAAGCGAAACCCATCCCGACCGCGGCGGCGAGCTCGGCACTGTAGCCGCTGGAGCCGAGGAGCCAGATCGGCGGCAGCGCGACATCGGACGGCACGGCATGGACGCTACGGAACGGGTGTTCCGGCGGAAAGCCGCCGCGCTCCATCAAGATGAGCTCTTGGAAGCGTTCGAGGAAATCGTCGCCCTCGCGCGCATCCTGACGGCGGCGCAGCGCATAGGAGGTGACCGGATCGGTCCCCGGCGCACGGCCGAGCCCGAGATCGATACGGCCGGGAAACAGGGCTTCCAGCACTTTGAATCGTTCGGCGACCATGAGCGGCGCGTGGTTCACCAGCATGACACCGCCGGAGCCGACGCGAATATGCGTCGTCGCCGCCGCGATCTGTCCCATCATGATGTCGGGCGCCGAACTGGCGATGCTCGCCAGATTGTGGTGCTCGGCGAGCCAGTAGCGCGTATAGCCGAGCCGGTCCGCTAGCTTCGCCAGATCGAGCGAGTTGCGCAAAGCGCCCGATCCCGGCGTGACGGTGGTGACGGGCGACAGATCGAGAACGGAAAGTGGGGTCACGCGGGCGCCGGGAGCAAATGCCTTGTCAGATACGAAGGTGGGAGTACGTGGCGCGCCGGTCAATCCCGCCTGGCGGCTTAGCGGCTCGTCGCGCTGACGAACGGACCCCCGGTCGCCGCATTCGGCTGCTTCAGCTCCTTGGGCTTTTTGGCAGCGATCCTGAAATGGCGAATGGGTACCGCCCGCCTGACAAGGTATTGGGTTTGTGGTGGCGGCGACGTCCGAAAATTCGCCTGCGTGTCGCCGAAATTCTGCTCAGCGGTCGGTGCGTATTGGCTTTGGGCGCTTTGGGTTTGCGCGTATGGCGCGGCGGCGACGCGCAGCACGCGTCGTATCCGCGCGGCGACGCGGATGCGCTTGACCTTTTTCGCCGCGGTTTTGTGCGCGCGATCGGCGGCCGGGCTGGCGGCGCCCGTGGGTTTGACTGTGAGCATGGTGCGCCCGCGGAGCAGCGGCGGCTCGTTCACGGCAAGCTCTATCACCGCATGAGGCGCAGGTTCGGTATTGGGCATGGAAACGACGGGCGATTTGATGTCTTGGTCCGGATCGGCCATCGTCGTGTTTGGAGATGGCGCCATGGTACCGGCATCGGCGGTCGTTGTTTGAGTCGTCGTCACCGACTGGGACGCTGATGCCATATTGGCCTGATCGCTCGCAGCCGCGTTATCGGATGTGACCGCCGACGCTTCGCTCGTCGTTGGTGCCGTTGGCGCAGACGGCTGTTCTGTTGGTTCGCCGGCGGCGGAAGGGATTTCTTCCGGCGCCGTGGCAGCGGACTGCGCCGGCATTGCGGGTGGGGTCTCCGGCTCGACGCGAGGTTCCGATGTGCCGCGAAGTTCCGGCGCGGCTGCCGTTGCGTTCGCTTGCGTCGCGGCGTCCGGTGAAGCTTTGACCTGAAAGCGGCGATCGAACGGTTCGCCGGACGTGAAGCCCGCGGCAGAGTTCGCGGCATTGCCGGCGACCAGCTGCAGCGGCGCGGTCGCGGCGGGCAAGCGAACGAATGGATCGTGGCTGACGCGGAAGACGGCAAACATGCCGAATCCGCAAATCAGCGCCACGACCGAGGCCAACGTTGCCGCGATCATCAGGCGTACGTTCGGAAGCATTCCACCTCGTTGAATGGCCGCAGGTGATCCGGAAAAGCACGCGTCACATCGAGCGACAGATCACGCCAGCGCCTCGCGTCGGCCAAAACTTTTTGACAAAGACCCCTTCGGCCGACGCATCATCGGACCGTAGACGTTTCCCGCCTGCCGAGTCCGAATCACAAGATTAGATGAGTCGCCGAAAAACCAAAATTAAAAATTCTGCGGACTGTGCGACCCGCAACATCAATGAAAAAGTTCCAAGTTCCGCGTTGGCGGCATGCTACGCGCCGGCGTGACCATTGAGACTGCCGCGTTAGCGCGCTGCCGAAGTCTGCGCTGACGCCGACGCTGAAGGCGAGCCTGGCAGAACGACCACGCGCGTGCCGACATTCACTCTGCTCGCGAGATCCGCGATGTCATCGTTGGTCAGGCGGATGCAGCCCGACGATACGAAGTGGCCGATCGTCGATGGTTGGTTGGTACCGTGAATCCGATAAATGGTGTTGCCGAGATACAGTGCGCGCGCGCCGAGCGGGTTGCCTTCGCCGCCGGCCATGAAGCGCGGCAGATAGGGCTGGCGCTCGATCATCTCTTTCGGCGGATGCCAGTCCGGCCACTCGCTCATGTGGCTGACGCGCTCGGTGCCGGCCCAGGTGAATCCTTCGCGTCCGACACCGACGCCGTAGCGCAGGGCCTTGCCGCGGCCGAGCACCAGATAAAGATAGGTGTGCGGCGTATCGATGATGATGGTTCCGGCCGGCTCCGGCGTGACGTAGTCGACGAGTTGCCGGTGGAACTGGCGCGGCAGCTCGACGGCCGGGCCGCCTTCGGGCTGATCCTCCGGCGGCAATCCGGCGATCGCGGTGGCGCGGTCTGGCGGCGCACCGGCAGCAGTCGGAGGATGGATTGAACCGGTTATGTCGGTTGAGCCGCTGCTGACAGCGCCCGGCGGGCGTGGAACATCCGGCGCTGCGGGGTGCGAAGCGGCGCGTCCCGGCGGCGCGTAATACGGCCGTGCTGCCGGCGGATAGGGTGGCGGTGCTTGGCCGGATTGCTCGTAAGCGCGATTGTACGAAGGTTCTGCGGCCTGTGTGCCGACATCCAGCGGCGGCACTGGTGCGCGGCTATAGGACGGCGGCGGATAATATCCATTCGGTGGCGGTGGCGGATAATAGCCATCCGGCGGCGGCGGATAATATTCCCCGGGCGGCGGCGGGTAATAATCCGCGGCCGGCGGTGGGTAATACGGCTGCGGTTGCGCCGCCGCCTCGCCGATTGAACCGGCCACGATCAACGCGACGACAACAAAACCGACACCAACGCGCACGACAAAGGCCCCCAGCCACCCGCCAACACTTATGATTTTTGCAAAAAAGATTGGGCGGCAACAAGGCGACAAAGCGGGCAGACACGGGCAATCGGTGAGCGGGAACCGGATGCGCGGGCGCTCTGACTATTCATGGATAACGAATGGTGAAAGAAGCTCGGTGGCGCCTGAGCGGTTTCACTGTTGGCTCGTTGGCGCGAACTGGTAACATGCCGGTGCCATCGGGGGATGGAAGGTAGGGACGGTGGGACCACGCGCGGACGCGGCGTTGCTGATCAGCTGCGCTATGGTGTTGTATTTCGCTCCTGCGATCGGCGCGGGAGCGCAAACTGCAGCCATCGAAGAGCTCAAGGGCAAGATTTTCGACGCCCACATGGCGCAGCAGATGTTCGCCGGCGGGCTCAAATATTGCAACGAGCTCAACGGCAAGAGCTTTTATTATCAGCTGCGCAATCGCATTCTCAATCTGGAAGAGTATTTTCAATCCCTGGAAAATCTGGTGAAGGCCGGAGTCTATAATCCGGCGCGCCGGCGCGCTTGGACTTTAGAGGACGCCAAGGAACGCTGGGAAGAAGTGAAGAGGCAGGCGCGGGAAGATAAACAGAAGTGCGAACTGGTGCAGAGCCTCCCCGAACTGGAAAGGCAGCTTCAGGAGCTGGAAAAGAACGCGGCAACGTCCGACAAAAAGGAATGAGTTGCAGCGCCACCCGTCGGGCCGCGGTGGGCTTGATCGGCAGTCCCGCACTTCGCAAATAACCTGCGGCGGCACAACGCCTGTGGAAACGGCGTGGCGAGAGCTGGCAGCGGATTTCGCCGCCGCGCCATTTCCGGTTACAAGATCGAGCCGGCAGCGAAGGAAGGACCGCATGGCGACCGTCAGCGACTGGAAGGTGCCGTCCTCGGTGCAGCCGAAGCCGGAGGATTATTCCTACGATCTCGATGTGGCCCTGGCCTGCGTCGTGGCATTGCGCGCGACCGTGCCGGCCGATGCATTCACCGCGGAGACGCTTGGCACCGAGCGCGCCGGCAACGGCGTCATCATTCGCAGCAATGGGTTGGTCCTGACCATCGGCTACCTGATCACCGAGGCGGATACGATTTGGCTGACGCTGAGCGACGGCCGTTCTGTCCAGGGGCACGTGCTCGGCTATGACCAGGAGACCGGCTTCGGACTGGTGCAGGCGCTGGCCAAGCTCGACATGCCCGCGCTTGCCTTCGGTCAGTCCGCCAAAATCTCGGTCGGCGAGCGCGTCGTCGTCGCCGGCGCCGGCGGCCGGCATCATTCGGTCGTCGCGCGCGTCGCCGCCAAACAGGAATTCGCCGGCTATTGGGAATACGTGCTCGACGAAGCGATCTTCACGGCGCCGGCGCATCCCAACTGGGGCGGCACGGCGCTGATCGGACCAGCCGGCGATCTGCTCGGCATCGGTTCGCTGCAGCTCCAGCAGGCGGTCGACAAGGGCGCGGCGCAAAACATCAACATGATGGTGCCGATCGATCTGCTCGAGCCGATCTTCGACGATCTCCTGAAATTCGGCCGGCGCAATGCGCCGTCGCGGCCGTGGCTCGGCTTTTACGCGACGGAAGTGGAGGACAGACTTGTTGTCGTCGGGCTCGCCGATCGCGGCCCGGCAAAGCGCGCCGACCTGCGCACCGGCGATATCCTGCTCGCGGTCGCCGGCACCGAGGTCAGCGATCTGGCGAGCTTGTTCCGCCGCATCTGGGCGCAAGGCCAAGCCGGTGTCGATGTGCCGGTCACCATCTATCGCGACGGCGAGACCATAGACCTGCGCATCAAATCGAGCGAGCGCGATCGCTTCCTCAAAGGGCCAAGCCTGCATTAGACCAAGCTTGCGCTGAGCGCGCGCAAGCCTTCACGATAGGTCGGATAGAGCAAATTCACGCCGAGTTCACGTTTGAGCTTGTCGTTGCGCACGCGCCGGCAGTCCTGCCAAAAACTCAAAGCCATCGGCGACATGGATGGCGCGGCTTCTTCGAAGCTCACCTCGGGCGGGGCGCCGCGCCCCAACAATTGCGCCGCCAAGGCGAGCGGATCGCCGGGCGGCGTCGGCTCGTCATCGGCGACATTGAAAATGCCCGATGCCCGCTGCGTGAACGCCGCATCGATCGCTTGGGCAATGTCGTCGACATGGATGCGGTTGAAGACCTGGCCGGGCTTGACGACGCGCCGCGCATTGCCGCGTGCGACCTGGACGAGCGCGTTCTGTCCGGGTCCATAGATGCCGGCGAGCCGCAGGACGGCGACGGCGACGCCGCTGCGGGCGCCGAGTTCTTGCCAGGCTCGCTCGGCGGCCAAGCGTTCGCGGCCGCGTGGCGTATCCGGTCGCGGCGGCGTTTCCTCGTCGACCCACGCGCCACCATGGCCGCCGTACACGCCTATTGTCGACAAATAGACGATCGATCGCAGACGGTGCGCATGCGCCAAGACGTCGCCGAAGGCCGCGAGGACCGGATCGCCGTTCTCGTTCGGCGGAACCGAAACCAGCATCAGCTCCGCTTCGCTGACGGCGTGTTTCGCCGCCGCCGTCGCCACGACGCCGTCGAACACCGACGCTTTCAGCCGGCCGGCCAGACGCGCGTTGAGCACGGCGGCGCGCTCGGCGCCGCGCACCGTGCCGACGATCCGCGCGTAGCCGTCGCCGAACATGCCGATGAAATGTTCCGCCGAATAACCGAGGCCGAAACACACGAGGGTGGACATCGACGTTTCATTCCTGGTGCGCGGCGTTCCACTCGGCGGCAACGTCCGGATCGGTCTCCGCAGTGCGCCGCTCCGCCGCCTGGCGTTCGAGCTTGGCGCGATCGAGGCGGCCAAGCGCCCATATCGCCGCGCCACGGACCAGCGGCGCGGGATCGTCGAGCAAGCGTTCGGCTTCGCTCGCCAGCGCCGCACTGCCGGAATTGCCGATCGCGATCAGCACATTGCGCACGAACCGCGCGCGGCCGATGCGCTTGACCGCGCTTTTGATGAACAGCGCGCGAAAACCGGCATCGTCGAGCCGAGCCAGTTCGGCAAGGTGCGGCGCGCGCAACACCTCCCGCGCCGCAAGCTTCGCTTCATGTCCGGCTTGCGCGAACTTGTTCCACGGGCAGACTGCCAGGCAATCGTCGCAGCCATAAATGCGGTTGCCGATCAATGGCCGCAGCGCGCGCGGTATCGGGCCTTTGTGCTCGATGGTGAGATACGAAATACAACGCCGCGCATCGAGCCGGTATGGCGCGGGAAATGCCGCCGTCGGGCAAATGTCGAGGCAAGCCTGGCACGTGCCGCAATGATCGTGCTCGGGCGTATCCGGCGGCAGATCGAGCGTGGTGAAGATCGCGCCGAGGAACAACCACGATCCGTGTGCACGCGAAACCAGGTTGGTGTGCTTGCCCTGCCAGCCGAGGCCGGCCGCCTGTGCCAGCGGCTTCTCCATCACCGGCGCGGTATCAACGAAGACTTTGATGTCGCCGCCGGCGTTCTCGATCAGCCAACGTCCAAGCGCCTTCAGCCGCGGCTTGATCACATCGTGGTAGTCGTCGCCTTGCGCATAGACCGAGATGGCGCCGCGCAGGCGCTCTTGCAGGATCGCGAGCGGATCGTCTTGCGGACCGTAATTGACGCCGAGCATGACGATCGTGCGCGTGTCTTCCCACAGTGCGCGTGGATCGCCGCGGCGGTCGGCGTTTCTCGCTATCCAATCCATGTCGCCGTGGACGCCGTCGGCCAGGAACTGCCGCAACCGCTCGGCCGCGTGCGGCATTGCGTCGGGCCGCGTGACGCCGAACGCGTCGAAGCCAGAGGCGCGGGCCGCCTCCGCCAGCGCGCTCTTGGCCGCCACCGGGGTCAGAAGTCGAGGTTGGCGTAACTCGGCGACGGCGCCAGTCCCGGGAGCGCTTCGCCCAGCAGCGTGCGGAACGAGGGTCGCGATTTGATCCTCGCGTACCAGGCCTTGGCGGTCTCGTCTTCGTTCCACGGCACGTCGCCTAGATAGTCGATCGCGGACAGGTGCGCTGCCGCGCTGAGGTCCGCATAGCTCAGCCGTTCGCCGGCGAGCCAATCGCGCCGGCGAATGAGCCAGCCGATATAGCCCAGATGGTATCGCATATTGCTTCGCGCCGCCCGCATGATCTCGGTGTCGGGCGATCCACCACCATTGTCGGACCGCATGAAGCGCTTATAGACGCGCTCCGTGACCAGCGGACCGCTCGCTTCGGCGAATAGCTTGTCGTTGAACCAGCTCATCAGGCGGCGGACTTCGACGCGCTCACCTGGTTCGCTGGGCAACAGCCGCGCCTGTGGCGCCCCCACCACATGGGTCTCGTCGAGGTATTCCGCGATGATCGCCACGCCGGGAATCGGAGGCACGCCCTCTTCGACCAGGACCGGCGTTGTTCCCGCCGGATTGAGCATGAGGAACTCCTCGCGCCGCTCCCATACCCGTTCCTCGACGAGCCGCACCGTCAAGCCGAGTTCCTCCAGGATCAGCCGCACGAAACGGGAGTGCGGACAGAAGGGATGATGGAACAATGTCAGCATACCGGCCGGCGCGTTGAAAAATTAAGACGGAAGCAGTTGTGGAAGGATCTGCGGAGCAACGGCGAATCGCTCACTTATAGGCGAAGGAATCCGGCAGGCAACACGCAACGGGTGGCCCTGTAGAGGGCGCGGCCTTTGCCGTTGCCATAATCCGCCCGCTAGGCCACAAGTTTGCCGAACCATCCTGCCAGCCCCACACGGACGGGCGCCTGCCGCGCCTTCCTCCGCCGCGGAGTTGATCCATGACATTCGATTTTATTAAGGCGATCATCCTCGGCATCGTCGAAGGGTTAACCGAGTTCATACCGGTTTCGTCGACCGGCCATCTGCTGCTGATGCAGCGGTTTTTCGGCTTCGGCGACGACGATTTCGGCAAGAGCTTCGCGGTTTTGATCCAGTTCGGGGCGATCCTGGCCTTGCTGTCGATCTATTCGATGCGGCTGTGGCAGTTGTTCCTCGGCGTGTTCAACGACCCGCAGTCGCGGCGTTTCGTTATCGGCGTGCTGATCGCCTTCCTGCCGGCGGCGGTGGTCGGGGCGCTGGCCTATAAGACCATCAAAGAGGTTCTGTTCAATCCCTGGATCGTGTGCTTTTCGCTGATCGCCGGCGGCGCCGTGTTGCTCTGGGTCGATCGGCTCGATCTAGAGCCGCGCTATCATGACGCCATGCGATTCACGCTGCCGATGTATTTGATCATCGGCCTGGCGCAGTGCCTTTCGATGATTCCGGGCGTGTCCCGTTCGGGATCGACCATTGTCGCCGCGATGCTGCTTGGCGCCGACCGTCGCGCCGCCGCCGAATTCTCATTCTGGCTCGCCATGCCGACCATGGCCGGCGCGTTCGCTTACGACCTTTACAAAGATCACGGCCAGTTGAGCCACTCCAATCTCGCGATCATTGCCGTGGGTTTCATCGTTTCCTTCATCGCCGCCTGGTTCGTGGTGAAGACTTTCCTCGGCTATGTGTCGCGCAACGGCTTTACGCTGTTCGTCTGGTGGCGCGTCGTCGTCGGCGTGCTGGGCCTTATCGCGCTGGCGGCGGGGCTTTGAGCACCTCGTCGGTCCAGGCGGCGAGCGCATCGAGCACGTCGCCGAGGACTTGCGCGTCGTTCCGGCCGGTGCGCGCCGGCACGTGGAAAGAATGATCGGCATCGGCAAATAGTTTGAGCGTTGCGCGCGGCCCGAGCGCTGCGCAGACCGGCTCGAGCTGATCGAGCATCGCCAGCGTGTCGCGGGTTCCTTGCAGGAACAGCATCGGGATATGAACGTCGAACAGGTGCTCCGCGCGATCGCGGGAAGGCTTGCCGGCGGGATGCAGCGGAAATCCGAGGAATGCCAATCCGCGCACCCCCTGCAGCGGCGCTTTCGCCTGGGCTTGCGACGTCATCCGCCCGCCAAAGGATTTGCCGCCGGCAATGAGCGTGACGCCGGGCATTGCCTGCTGCGCCGCGGCGACCGCGGCGCGAACGGTCGCGTGCGCGAGGTGCGGCGGATCGGGACGCTTGGCGCCGTGTTCCATGTAGGGAAACTGATAGCGGAGCGTGGCGATGCCGCGCTGCGAAAGTTCCGCCGCGACCGCCGCCTGGAAACGATGATTCATTCCCGCGCCGGCGCCATGGGCGAGCACGTTGCAGGCTCGCGGTTGCGGCGGCGTTTGCAGCAACCCGGAAACGTGAATGTCATGATCGCCGGCGATGGTGATAGGCTCGGCGCGGGTCGATGACATCGGGCGCTCCCTGCTAGCCGTCAATGTTGCTAGCCGTCATCATAAAGGACCAACATGATGAGGGATCAAGATGTGCCGCAATATCCGCACGCTGTTTAATTTCGAGCCGCCGGCGACGGACGACGAGATCCGCGCCTCCGCGCTGCAATTCGTGCGCAAACTGAGCGGCTGCGCGAAACCGTCGCGGGCCAATGAGGCGGCGTTCAGCCGGGCGGTGGACGAAGTGACGGACGTTGCGCACCGCCTGTTGCGGTCGCTGGAAACGACCAGCCCGGCGAAAAACCGCGAAGCAGAGGCCATAAAGGCGCGCGAGCGGGCGCGAGAGCGGTTTGCTTGACGTGCATGATCCGCAAAGTGGAAGCCGGTTTTCCGACAAGATCATGCGCCGCTAGAATTGCTGACGCTTACTTGCGGCGCGGCTTCTTGCCGGTGCCGGGCTGTAGTTGATGCACCGTGGCGGACACGCCGGCGCTGCGGCGGAGCGCGTCTTTGAGGTCAACAGGGCGGCCGTGCTTCTTGAGGAGATCGCGGAACGCCTCGTCGGCCAGTTCCTGAAAGTCCTTCATCTGGTCGTGGCCAAGAAGGTCGAGCTGCCGCCAGGTCGCTTCGTCGAATTGCACACGCTTGCCCGGCATCGGTCACCTTTTTTCAGCGTCGGCGCGGCGTCGCAGCTTTTTGAAGCTTCCACCTTTTGGCCATCGGAGTCTACGGGAGCATGATCCCGAAAAGTGGAGGCCGGTTTTCGGAAAAGATCATGCTCAAACAAAAAGTCGTGGGGTCATCGACGGCACGGTGCGCCTTGCTCTAAGCTGACGATGTCCGCGCGAGCACATTGATCGCGCGCGTGAATTTTTGGCCTTGAAAGGATCAATCCAATGGCGAAGAAATCGGAAAGCGTCTATCGAATTATCGATGTCGTCGGCGTCAGCGAGAAATCATGGGAGGATGCCGGGCGCATCGCCGTGGAGACGGCCGCCGGTTCGCTGCGTGACCTGCGCGTTGCCGAGGTCACCAAGATGGATATGAAAGTGGACGACGGAAAGGTTACGGCTTTCCGCACCCGGGTGGCGCTCTCTTTCAAATACGAGGCGTGATCCGGTTTCTTCCACATTGAGTTTGCGAAAGAAGGCGCAAGCGATCAAATTTGAATCGCTTGCGTTCTAAGCCATGCGGCCGTGGAACTGGCCGGTTTTGCGAAAGCGCCACAAATAATCCGGCACGATGGAAGCGATCGAATTGGGAATGATACCGAGCCCTTCGAGCGTGCGGCCTTGCTCGTGCGCGGCGGCCGACACGATATTGTCGGGTTTGAGCGTCTCAACCTGATCGGGCGTGAGCGGCGGCTTGGGGAGAAATTGCAGGACGGCCGCTTGCAGCTTCATCACTGCGAACGGTACCGGCACAAGCAGCCGGTGGCGCTCGATGGTGGCGAGGATGAATTCCATCAATTCCTTGAAGGTGCGGATGTCCGGTCCGCCGAGTTCGTAGATCGTGCCCGGCTTGGTTTCGCCGTCGAGCGCTTTGGCGATGGCTTCCGCCGCATCGCCGGCGAATACCGGCTGAGAGCGCGTATGGCCGCCGCCCGGGAGCGGCAGCACCGGCGAGATGCGGGCCAGTGCGGCAAAACGGTTGAAGAATTCATCTTCCGGACCGAACAGGAAAGACGGCCGCATGATCACCGCGTCAGGCCGCGCCGCGAGCACTAGCCGTTCGCCGGCCCCCTTCGAGCTGGCATAGTGCGAGGGCGAGTTCTCGTCGGCGCCGATCGCCGAGATATGGACCAGTCTGGCGCCGGCGGCATTGGCGGCGCGGGCGACCGTTTCCGCCCCCTCCGCTTGGATGGCATCGAAGCGCTGGCGGCCTTTTTCGAACAGAATGCCGACCAGGTTGATGACGGCGTCGGCATCGTGCACCGCCGCCTCGACCGATTGCGGAAAGCGCACGTTCGCCTGCACGGCATGGATCTGGCCGACGCGGCCAAGCGGCTGCAAATAACCGGTCAGTTCCGGGCGGCGGACCGCCACGCGGATGCGGTAGTCACGGTTGGCCAGCGCCCGCACCACGTGGCGGCCAAGGAAGCCCGAGCCGCCGAACACGGTGACCAGCGTGTCAGAATTGGTCTTCACAGCCATCGCCCGGCGGAAATACAGGATCGATTTGGGACTGTATAGAGGGGTAGCGCGTTCGATTGACAACGAGAAGACGGCTCCGTACCTATCGCCGCATCAGCCCAGGTGGCGGAATTGGTAGACGCACTAGTTTCAGGTACTAGCGCCGCGAGGAGTGGAGGTTCGAGTCCTCTCCTGGGC
>Ga0209006_10001033_pt1 | contig 25657 bp, 37 predicted proteins | sample JacPin_JW_Ref_O2_FD_188567 | JGI IMG/M metagenome (GOLD analysis project Ga0209006, IMG submission 188567) | Forest soil microbial communities from Algoma, Ontario, Canada - Jack Pine, Ontario site 1_JW_Ref_O2 (SPAdes) (version 2) | ecosystem: Environmental > Terrestrial > Soil > Boreal...
CATTAACCACAAGGACATTTTCTTTAGCTCTTTATCAATATCAATGCCGTCGTATGTTTCTTGAAGTTGTTTTAGTATCTGAGAATCAAGACCTTGGAACTTATTAGATTCACGGTCGAAGAACACAGAATTGCGATTATCTTTAGCCATTTCCTATACACTTTATTTTTTAGGTTGGGATAATTACACACTTCTGGTAGTGTAGAATTGCTTAGTATCTATACCCCCAAGGTGCATGCTATCCTAACGAGGAGCATTACAGTGTTCCTCGTTTCATTTCATCAAGCTATATCATAGTAAAATTTGCTGCAATCATTTTTTGTAATCTTTAGGGATTCGTTTTGTTATATGTTCCCTAGTGCGCCTGAAAACTTCTCTCAACCTTTCGCCATCCTGATAACAAAATCTACAGGCATTTCTGATTAAATCCTGCGCTGTAACCAATTTTCCACTGTAGCTAGACTCTAATGATGCTATCTCTTGGATTTGTCTGTATTCTTCTTCTTCAAACCTAGTAGAAACAACTAAGCTATTCTTAAAAACTGCCGGCCGTGCCATTGAACCTCCTATCTATATGCCAACAAAATAATTAGTATACCATATCTTGACAAGAACAATAAGGTGAGCTATCAATCATTTTATTAAGTTCAATTTTTAAATATGGAGATTTATGGAAAATATTCGCAGCGAAACATGGAAAGAAGTGAAAGAAGGATTGTGGGATGCATTAAAAATAGTAATATATTCGGCTCTGGGATTAGGTCTGTTTTTTGGAGCAGGTTATGTCTACCTCACTTGCTTCCACTAACATCCCGCGGGTAACAGAGATCCTTCGCCCGTTTACAAGCTACGACCAAGTACCAAAAGAAATCCTCGAGAGAGCTGCCGCAAGGGGAACATCAGTGCATGCTTTGTGTGCCGGCATCGCTAAAGGTAACTGGATTCCTGATGGCATGATCGGTGAAGAACTGTTCGGTTATGTGCAATCTTTTAAACAGTGGGCAGCAGCACAGGTCAAGGAATTCGTTATTATAGAAAAGCGATACACAGATGGAGAAAAGCGATTCACAGGACAGTTGGACTTCGTAGTGAAATGCACGGATGACAAGCTGTACTTGGTTGATTTAAAGACAAGCGCAAGGCCTCAAAAAACGTATCCAATTCAAATGAGTGCCTACGAGGAATTGCTGCTTCAAAATGGCATACGAGTAGAAGGAACGATGCTTGTTTATCTGAATAAAGAAGGCGAGTTTCCAGATATAGATTTAATGGGAAACCTGCGAAGTGAATTTATGATATTTTTATGTGCAGTTAAATGTTATGAATATTTTAAAATAAGGAAAAAGAAAGATGGAGCCAACAGTGAAAAATGTATACCAGAGAATCCTAGCAGTGATGTCTGAGCTTGATTATATCCAAAAGGGTACGAAAATGTTAAACAATCAATATCGATATGTTTCTCACGACCAAGTCACGGCATCGATTCATCCTTTATTGGTAAAACATGGCATTGCAGTGATTCCTACCGTTAATAAATACACCCAAGAAGGGAATCGAACTACAGTAGAAATAGATGTTTTTTTTGTTAATGCAGACAATCCACAAGATCAATTTAGTGTGAAGTCTATCGGTTTTGGTGTAGATCCGTCAGATAAGGGGCCTGGTAAAGCAATATCCTACGCATTTAAACTGGCCTGCCTGAAGACATTCTGCCTTGAGACAGGTGAAGATAGCGACCATGACCAAAAATCGCGCTACGAGGCTCCTAGATGCTTAGAATTCGATTTAGCGATACCTTTATCATTCACAGAAGCAGAAAAGAAGCGATTGAACAAGTTCCTTATCGAATCGGCTGAAGCGCAAGGCAAACATGTAGAAGAAATAAAGGCCAGCGCACTGGGTAAGATGGAGCAGTTTCTTGAGGTATTTAAAAAATGGAGTGGTAAGAAATGAAGATAATTCTAATGGGTATTTGTATAATGATGTTAGCCGGCTGTGCAGCAATCTTGCCTCCATTGATAGAGGTTGTCGAAGAAGCCATTGTGTTAGAAGCAAATGAAATAGAATCAAAGTAAGGGGTTTCGCGAGATTCCCCTTTTGTATTATTTCTTGTTTGACTTTCCTGCCTTATTCATTGCGATAGCTATTGCTTGCTTTTCTGGCTTGCCGGCTTCGCGTTCTGTCTTTATATTAGATGAAATAGTTTTTTGACCTGATCCTTGTTTTAGAGGCATTGTTTTTCCTTTTGTTTATGTTCCGATAAAATATCCTGCAAATGAAGAAGAAATATTAGAACCAAATGCACCACCACCAACACTTACAGTTTGAGTTGTTTTCGCTGCATTAACTAAAATATTTACCGTGTCTCCTGCCGTCATAGGGATAATCCAAGAAGCTGATGAGAAATAATTTCCTGAGCCATTGACTGATCCTGATCCAACACTATAAGTGAATTGATCGAATGCCGAACCTTGAATTGCTATAAGAATTGAAGTAGAAGTAACATCTAATCCTTCGAGGGCTATATTTGCTGTAAAATTATATAGACCTGTTTTTGGCGCAGTGAAATTACCTGTTCCTGTGTTAAATGCAGTTCCATCGTTTCTTTGAGTTGAATCGAATAAAACAGTATAACTAACACCATTTCCTGTGACATTTGTTTTATTAGCACTACAAAAAGCATAAAACGCTGTGGCAGATCCCCCTGGAATTGGAGCAACACCCATTTGTCCTGTAGTACTATCAATAGTTACCATTTCGCTATTAGAAGTGGTGACACCTACAATACCAGCAATAAAGCATTCATCTATTTCGAACTCACCTGAACCTTGTGTGCCTAACCTCATAACATTATTATCACCAGGAACACCAGCATTTCCTACGACTGTATTGTCGGATTCTGTAGTATAGTTTGATCCAGATTGATTTCCTCCTAGAGTTGTATTCCTAGATCCTGTAGTTAAAGACTGAGCATTTTGTAATCCAAAACTACTATTTCCTGAGCCTGTAGTTAATAATGGTAAAGTCCCATAACCGTAGCTACAATTTCCTGAACCTGTAGTGATAACATTAAGATTACCATATCCCAGAGAAGTATTTGAAATACCTGATTGCGTTAAAGAACCTGAATTTTTACCAAGACAGGTATTGAAATTTGCATCAGTTACATTAAGTTTTGATATTGTTCCTGAATTAACAAACTCCACAGAAGAACCAGAATTATTGGCTGTATTATCGGCATAGATAGTCACCGTGCTTCCGGTTATTGATCCTGTATCGCCATTGATCGTTTGTATGCTACCACCACCTCCGCCTCCTGAGCCTATTAGTGAACCTGATTGACTCATTATGACCTCCTCGCGTAGATACCTTCGATATACACTGAGCCTAGACTTGGTGAACCGGAAGATTTAACATAAAATTGAGTACCGATTGCCATTACGAAATCATCTAAAGTCGAAACTGGAGGTGCATTCGTAGATAGGTCCCAAAGAAGAAATGTCTTGGTAGGCAGATAGAAGTTGTCGGTCGTTCCATCTGCACTAATAGTCACATCTGCATCGGTGGTATTAAGTATGCGAAACTCACGCCAGTTCTGAGTCAAAGGAGACCCCACTGTTGCGTAAGTTCCGGTAATGCTTCCAAAGGCCAGTGACCTCAGAGCATCGAATCTTGATACTGCCATATAGCCTCCTTAAGTCAGTGTGATTGTTCCGCTATTGTCAGTAATAACCCATGTGGTGTTTGCAACGACGCATTGGATTGCCATAACCTGAGCTGCTGCGGTTGCTGAAGCTGCGTTACCTGTTGTGACTGTAGAGCTGCCTGCTGGTCCCCATATGATTTGCCCTGTCGTGTAGGTTACTTTCCATCCGCCAGTGTTCAGAGCACTCCCAACGATTTTAATAATGTCTCCTACCGCAGAAGTTGCAGGTAAAGTAAATGTTGTTAGCGACGCATTATTAGCAATGTAGGTATGTCCCGATGTCATGGCTTGTGTTGTGCCGGCTACTGGGGTTACTATGAGCTGAGGTGTTGCTGTTTGGAAACTTGGATCAGCAGAAGCGCCCCCAGAGACTAAGAATTGACCTACAGTACCTGCTGTTGTAGAAGCTACGTTAGATGCACCTTCGCCGATAAGAACACCATGAGCAGTGGAACCTGTGATTGCCAAGGTAGTCGCATGAACTGGTCGAGGTGTAGTGCTACCAAATCCCAGAACAGGTGGAGAAGCAAAGTCTGCTGATGCCGCTGCTGATAAGGTCGCAGGCGAGATATATTTGTAATTGATGGTACCCGCTTCGGCTTCGGCAATAGTGGCTGCTTGTACTTCGGAAGGTTGTGTATATGGCGTACCGGTAACTCGTGGTGGGTATCCGGCGTGACCTAGTGGATTTGTGAAAAGTCCCATGTGATTCTCCTTTTAAAATAATTTGTTGTCATTTTAGGCAAAATTTTTTTAGTTGCAGTTATATTTGTGTTTTGTTATAGTGTTAAAAACAAAGGAATTAATTATGTCAATTGTAGGTATTCTTTCTGCTGCGTTCTTATTATGGGTTATGGAAGCTATGGATTAGTCTTCTTCTTCGTCTAGTACATCTCCCAAGTGTTCCCATGCTGCTAAGAACTTAATAGGATCATTCTGATGCTTTGCTGCCTGTTTCCAAGCTCTGCGCACTGCTGGACTGGTTGCCATCTTGGTTAATAGCTTCCTGCCTACAAGGGTAATTACTGTGTTCGGTAAACCAAGTTTCATAAGAGCAAATACACCCATTGCAGCCTTCGGTGTTAGACCTAATGCATCGGCAAACCAAGCATTCCATTTCTTCATCTTTGCTTGAACTGGAAAGTCTTTAGCCGCCATTCTTTCTAATAACTTCTGTCCTTTCTCGCCGGTTGTTTCCTTCTTGCGACGTACACCTGTTTCAATGGCTTCTTCGCCTGCTTTTGCTACTTTTGGCTTTTTAATATTTTTTGCTTTGGTCTTAGCTATTAGATCTTTTCCTCGTTTGGCTTCACTTTTAGTTGGAATTCTATCAAGCATTTTTACATTTTTATCTAATACATTCACTTCAGCTTCTAATCCTCTAAAGAATTGGACTGCTTCTTCGCCTCCTAATTCTCTAAGGTTATTCATTGCTGCTGCATCTTTAAGAAATGGTTTTAGCTTTTTAACATCAATCACGCCGGAAGGAGAAGTAATAGAAGAAATCATGTCGTTTAATGTCTGCTTTTCAAGATATTCTTTTACTGGCGTCCAATTAGGACTGTCTTTAAATGTGTCTTTTATTATCTTTTGACCTTTCTGAGTCTTCCATAAGTTCAATGTTTTCTCTGGTCTTGCGCCGGTTGTAAATGCATTACTCATGTCATTAAGAATACCCTCTTGCGTTTGTTTTTTGCGGAACTGAAGATTATGAGGGTTCTTTGACTCGACAATATCCTTGGCTATCTTCCTTGTATCGGCTGATAATTGCTTCTGCATTTCTCGGTATGTCTTTGCAGCTTTCTCGTAGTTCATTTCATTCATTTTCTCAAGGATTTCGCGCTCAATCTGTAGCATTTGTTTCGGAGATAACACATTGCGCATATCTTCCACTGCTGTAGGTGACTTAATCGCTTGTGCAGCTCTTTCCCCTGCTTCTTTTTGTCTAATAGCTCTTATCGAGTCCTTGTTATACAGATTAGCTACTCTCGCATGTTCAGCTTCAGCAAGTTCATATGCAGTTAAGGCATCAGGGTTTGCTTTCAGTCCTATACGTACATCCTGTTTAATTGCTGCTGCAACAGGTTTAAGTATGTTCTTCACAGTAGGATCAATTGTTTCATAATTAATTAAATTATTTACTCTGCGTCCAAGTTCAATACTATTAGCCACTGGAACTTCACCATTCTGTACTATTAATTCAATTGCCCCTCTCTGACCTTTAGGTGCTGGCGCTCTTTGAATCGTATAACCAGAATCTTCGAGAATTCCCTCTAACTTATTCATAGTTGATTCGTATTCGGGCGGCTTAGTTTTTAATGGTTTACCTGCTGTAGGGCTTTCTAATTTCTTTAATTTGTTTCCTGCTTCTTTTGCAGTACCTTCAGGATTATGCATTATTCCTTCTGCTGCTTCTTCTGCTTCGGTATATAACGGCTTGTAACCTTCTCTAGCTTCATGAAGGTTTTTTTCTATATCTTCTTTGATCCCAGTACCTAATTCTTGCTCTGAAGGCGCTCTTTCTCCGATTGTCTCTATCTGTTTCTCTATTGCGGAATTTTCCAGTGCTTCGGCTTCGTAAACAAAATTTATATTCTCTGGTTGGTATGCTTCGGCGTTGTATCGTGTTTCCTGAATCAATGGGGTTAATTTCTCTTGTGTGATCTTCTTACCCTTGAGATCTTGTGGTGAGACCGCCTCTTGTGTGAAACGCTCTTGTGCTAGGGTTTCTATTGGTTCTTGAGCCTTAGATGCTACTTTCAGTTCTCTCGTCGCAAGCTCTGGTTCTTTCTCAAGGATTTCAAGCGCTGTCTGTGCTACTTTTTCTGGCTGGTTAAGATCAACACCCGAATCCTTTATCTTTGTAACGACATTATCTAAAACCTCATAGGCTCCTTGCTTTCCACCTTTGCTAAATAATCCTTTAGTGAACTGATAACTTTTACCTAATATACCTAAACCAATGTCGATAGATGCCCATTCCAAGCCTTTATCTAATAATTCCTCTGCACTTGGCTGCCTACCTTTTACAAGTTCTTCTGCTTCAAAGTGTGCAACTCCGGCAGTAGTAATACCTAAAAGATTCGCGAGTCCCGTAGCTTGTTTCTGTAATATAGGACTCTTTGCAGCTAATTTAGTAAGAGCACCGCCAAAGAAATTATATAATTTTGTAATAGGAAGAAGTGCACCAACTGCTTTACCTGTTCCTGAAGCAATATTCTCGCCTGCTTCTAATCCTGGCACTTTTTCAGATAAACCAAATGTAACTCCTGATAATAATCCTCGTATCCCTTCAGCAGTTCCTAATTCGGCAGCTCTTTCAAATTCCCCTTCAGCTTCCGGTTCAAATCCCTTCTCTCTAGATTCTTCTGAAATAACATCATGCACAGGAGATTTCTTAGGTTCTTCTACTGTCCAGCCTTCAGTCAATGTATTCTCTTTTTTCTTTGGTTCCTCATCGACTGTCCAGCCTTGAGTTAAACCTTTTACTTCTTCAGCCATCTGACACCATCGCTATAGTATTTCTGACCATCAGGCGAAGTAATTGTCTTGCCTTTAAGTTCTTTTACATTCTTCATTTCTTGTTCTGGAATTGTACCTTTCGGTGCTTCTTCTCCGGCTAAATCATAATCCATCATTGCATCGCTAAGTGTTTCAGATTCTCTATCGAATTTAGAAACAACATCTTTGGGAGGAGTACCATCATATTTATCGTATAGAGCCATTCTAGCTTGTGCTCTGTTAAGTGCTTGAGTAGCGAAATGTTTTAAGGCTTTGATTTTACCTGGAATTGACCAAGGTGCGTCTGTAGCTCTAATCTGGTATTTATCTTGGATGATCTTCAGCTTTTGAGTAGCTATAGGACCAGAAGGGTTAAATGTCTTCACGATAGGCTCGATCAATGGAAAGGAAACAGCCTCTAATTCGGCAGCTTTCTCGGTGTTCAATAAACCTTTAAGAGGACCATATACTCCTAATTCTTTGGCTAGCTTCGAAGCATATTCAATGTTTTCGACGGTTGACTGAAGCTTAGGAATTTCTTTGGTTAGATCGATATAATCTTCTGCTTGCTTTTCCTGAATTTTCTTATCAAATGCGCTTACCTTTCCGCCGGCAGTAACTTGATGTTTGTATAGATCTGTCGCTTGCTGAAGAGGTAGATTTCCTTTGAATTTTCCTTTGGTTTCATCGTCAATATCGAGTTTATCAATCAAAGTATCGGCAGCTACTCTTTCGGAATCTTCTTTAGCTTGTTCTTTATTAGCTTTATTTGTTGTAATAGTATTCTTTGCTGCGGAATTTCCTTCAACGGCTTGGGCACGTCTCTTCGTTTCGGCAAATTGGGATGCACCTAAATAATTCTTAAATGCAGTTTGTTTAGCTTGAGGATTGTATGTTTTAGTTCCTGTCACGGCATCGAGTATCTGCCTTGGTGATGCATCCGGCGGTAAACTACTAATTGATTTCTGTAGCGCCATCTCATCTGCACGGTTCTGGTATCCTTCAGATACACCTTTACCTATAGATTCAAATGCACCTGACCAGTCGTTTTCTTTAGGAAGAATTGTTACCATTGTTTACCCCGCGATGATGCTTTTAGCTGCATTTAGTATTCCTGTTCCTGCACCTGGGATTGCTCCACCTATTGCGTTTCCAGCACCTTGACCTATACCTTTAACAAGTCCTTGCAATGCGCCCTCTGTTCCTGGCTTGTAGATATTCTCAACGCCTTGTCTTCCAATAGCCGTATTAAGACCACTGATCCTGTTTTGCTTCTGATTCTGCTGTGCACCATACATTAACTCTGCTAGTTTCGATTGTAGGTCTCCGCCTGCTTTGGTTGCTGCATTGACGTTAGCTGAACCAAAACCTTGACCTGCGAATTTCTCTAGAATGCCTGGTAGTATCTTCTCTTGGAAATTCTTCAGTGCCGGCTCAGATACACCTTTTTCGAATTCTTCTTTATTAAACTCACCAAAGATATCTTTCAATGGTCCTTCGCCGCTTGTGATTCCTTCTTTGATAAGACCCAGCAATTCTTCTTGATCCGGCGTTAAGGTAGAAGCACTCTTGATCTTTCCTTTAGTTCCTGTTAAAAACCCTTTAGGCATAATTCCTCTTTATTTTGTATATTCAAGTGTTATATTAACTATGTAATTCAACCATGCTCCGTTAGTTGTATAAACATAAACATTAGTTGGATCTAGCAATAAACCAATTCCATTAGCAGGGGCAACCGGATCATTGTAAGGTAAAGGCAATCCAAGAGCTGCTATAGGATGCGCGTCTTGTGCTGTTCCGCTAAAGGAAACCAATGTGTCTATCGAAGCTATCCCGTGCGCAATAGGTGTCAATCCTGGTATCACTGTGATTGTACTTACTAATGTTTTTGTCCATATCGGCTTGCCATCTACCCATCTAAAGCTTGTCTGCCGCTCTGTAAAAAAATGGCTCTCGTCATCAATTGTTGCGTTTATTGCGTTTGCTAATACTATATGGTTTTGTTGAAGCTGATATTGAAACTGTTCTTTCTGGTCTTCTTCTTTGCCTTCATACTTCTGCCAACTAAAATTAGGTTGTACTTTGCTCATTAGTTAAATATCCTTCCGGCAGGTTTGAAATAAGGCACCATCGCATGAATATAAATCGGTTGGTCAGTCTCATCTTCAATTGTGTAATTCTGATAAAACCTTATTGTGTGCTCTTTTCCTACTGCGCCTACATATATCCTTTTCCAGACTTTAGTTTGATTTGTTGTAGGACTCATTGCATCTTTAGTATTGAATGTTAGTATGTTCTCTTGATAGAAGCCTGCTGGATTACCTGACCCATCTATATAGAGCTGATCGTTGACATAGAACTGCACTCTTAAGGTTGAATTCTGATTAGCAGATACGAACAAATCCACATATCCTAATCGAGCAAATTGACCTGTCTCTATAAAAGGATTGAAGTTCTTCGTTATTACATTCATCAGCACAGGGACATAATCACCAGCTACGTTTGTCTGTAAATTATCACTGTTAAGTTCAAATACTCTGTCAAACTGGTCGCCCCCGAGATCTAGTAATGCATTCTTCTGAAGCTGATATGAATCCCATGTGTCCAGCATGTCTTCCCATCGAGTAAATGTAGTGCTCCAGGTAGGCACATTAGTCACTTGTCCGAAACCAATACAGCTAAGAGGAAATGAATATATTGCATAAGTCCCATCGAGATAGTTATATGCCAATACATTATCTGACGCAGTATTCGTTGTCTGAGCTTGAGGACCACTATTGTAGCAAAGCCAGCCTTCCTTGATGTCGTCGAATCTCTCACCGTAGGATTGCTGTATGCTTGTCTGATTTAAGAATGGTACCGGAACCTGTTGAGATAGTCTTGTTGGGTCAGTGAAGTCAGGAAGGTGGTCATCTGCTCGTTTTATGTTAACTCCATCAGAACCGACAATCCCAGGTTTACCCACTGTAGAGAACCAAGTATCATAGTTTATGTCACCGAAATCAGAATCACAGTCCCAGACATTATTTGTTGAGTCCCACCTAAAAGGATCATTCTCATCTGCGGTATATCTAAACACTCTTTCTGATGAAGCAAATCTTACTATAAGGTCAGTATTGATATATCCGAATGTACGTATTGCCTCACTTGTTGGAGCTTGACGGAACCCACCATTGACAAAAATAAGTGGCTGAAGAATGACTGACCAGTATATAGTATTAGGTTGCTGACCATTAGCCTGAGTTGTGACATTGATAAGAAGAAGCCTGTCTCTATATGCAAAGACATGAAGGCAACGAGTTATATCATAATTTAATGGAATACCACCCGAAGATGTTGTTAACTTTAATGTAAGACTTGTATTAAGATAATGTATTGATATTCCGTCATAGTAAAATATTGGATCTACATTGTTAGTAAAGAATGCTTTGAATTGAAAATTAGTTAATGAAAAGAAGTTAGTTATTGACCCATGAAATAATTGACCATATATACCAACTGTTGCATCAAAGACATCCCCACTTGCAGGAGCTGTTGTAAATGTGACTGTGTAAGCCCCTGTGACATAATTTATGCTGCCGGTGACAAAACCTACTACATTAAATCCACCAACCCCATTATCTGTGAACGAAGTGACCAATGAATTTAAAGGAGGAGGAGGTGTACCACCAAAATATTCCGAAATTACAACTGTGCCAGGCACTAATGGATGACCTGATAATGTTCCTGAGAATGTCTGAGTAGCTCCGTCGCCTGTAAAGATTGCTGATTGATAGTAGTCATGCGGTATCTCACTTATTCCATTAATTGCTTGAGCTTGCATTGCTAATATACCCGAGATTGGAACTATGATACCTACGCGGTGCTGATCGAATACCATTACTTGCTGGATACTGTTCTGCGCGAAGTACTGCTTGATACCCATGATTGCTAGATTCCCAGGAGATGCGCTGTCCCAAATGATAAATATAGAGCTGTATGTATTTGATGGTGGTGCTGTATTAAATGTTATAGAATAAGCTCCAGTAACAATATTGACAGTACCTGAACCGCCTGCACTACCTATGAGATTTATGACAGTAGAAGATGCATCAGATAAATATGAGAATGTCTCTGCTGAAGTTCCTACAACAATAGTCCCATATGCAAAGAAGTTAGTCGTTGTTGGGAGAATCGGAGATAGCATTGTACCCAGATAACCAGTGAATGTCTTTGTTACCCCATCAGGAGTTCCAAGGCTTTGAATGTTTCTGTAGCTCATAGTTGCAAAAAGACGGTATCCTTCGATCTTCTCAAGAACTCCACGATACAAGTGAGCATTAATCATGACTTGGTATGCATCACGAGGTAATAGCCATGGTTCAACCCCTTCGTCAAAACCAGTACGGAAGTTAGATATAGGGAAACCTTGATACTCTTTCATTATATCGGCCAGTATATGTATTTATATGAGGCACTGTATGAAGATGAATCTGTAGTAGCTACCTGAAAGTTATTACCTACGATCGCTACTGATAATGTTACCTGGCTACCTGTCACTGGGTAAGGTTGCTGCCAGAAAGGAACTCCACCAACCATGTTAAAACTGAATGTAAGCGACTGATTTGTTAATGCAGGAATACGGCCTTGAATCATCACAAAACCGATACAATCATTAGGTACTGCGAAAATAGTGGTAAAAGAAGGAGTTAAGGCTGCTATGGCTGTGGCACTGATTCCTGAAACTGGTCTCTTTGCTCCATTCCAACTAAAGATATTATTTCCGATTGTATAAATTACGGCTGCAATACCAGTTCCCATTGATATAATGTCACTACCTTGATTAGGCATAGACATCTTATTATGTGACCCATCTGTAGGTGTATTAGCTAGATTATCAGTCCAGATATGATCGACTTGCATTGCAGTGTTTATATATTGGAAGTTATTCAGTATCGGTACTTGAGTTGATGCTATCTGCTGGTTTCCCTGTGGAACGTTAGGTGTATAGATTGTCATTGAGTCTCCTAAAAAGTTGGAACTGATCTTGTATAAATCAGCTCTTCGTATGTGTCTTGCATGCAGATGTCTTTGAATCTCAGAAACTCAGGCATGTATTGATCGTATTGGTCCATCTGGTTGAATAGCTTGAATCTGTGAAGCGCTGCACCCAAAGCAATCAAAGGACCTAGATCAGGACGAAAAGGGACGTCTGTGTAATTGATGAAAGCCAGCGGTATCTTGATTCCTTGCATCTTGATGACGTAGACTTGATCAGGAATTGGCCTCAGTACGTACATATTTACTGCATTGAGTGTTGCCTGCGTCGCGTCTGTGATAGCTTGCTGTGGAAAGAATAAGATGCCTTGCGGACGATTTGAGAAATATGTCTGGGATGTTGCCGTGATTGTTGTGTTTGCTGCCGGTATATTAGGAAAAACTAAAGAAGAAACTACGCCACTAGAATATGTAACTGTACCGCTGCCGCCAGTAAAAGGAGAAATAGCATTAACAAGGTTTCCCGTGGTCGCATTGATTGGGATATCTTGCATGACTTGAGTGCCATCTGTGACATATAAACTCCTTTGTATGATTGGGTATGCTGATGTATTAAAACTGAAACTATTAAGAGTGCCGTTTCCATTGCCTACTACGATCTTATTTTCATTCTGAGGGTAATCTTGATAGAATGTGTCAGGACTTAGATACCATTCAATAGGGAAACCGTCAGCCCATACACTAGGATTTACTGTTTGAAACCCTGCCGGAGCTAAATATTGGTCAACCCCCTCTTGTGTAAAGAATTCATAGAATGTGTAGCCCCAGAAGATCTTTAACTCCTTGGGCAACACATATTGATAGTAATAATTGATAAGAGTCGCGCATTGGGCATCTGAATACATGGAAGCATCAGGGATACCACAAATCGAACGGAACTCACTCAGGATGGCATTGAAGTTCCAGCCGGCAGTAGAGTTGGTATTTGTTAAAGGATAGCCACTGATAGGTCCAATGCTCATTATGCAGCCCTCTCACAGACAAAGTGTGTTTTGTAGCCGGCAATGTATATCTCTGGTAAACCGGTTTGTGCATTCTTTCGGTATTTCTCGATATTCTCTCTGCAACCTTCTAGATTCTTTATTACCTCTCTTGGAAGCGGATACTCTTGACCGTCTACCAATGTATAATTCTTAAAAGGATGCGTCTTGCTAGCATAATGAAACTCAAGTGGATACCCAGGATCGCGTTGGTTTCTGAATGTAATCTTCTCATACTGTGGGACTTCGTTAGCAATTACAACTTTCTTGTCTTGAAGCTTTTCTCTTACTTCCTCTATCGATTCATTAGCTGGACCTGTTAAGTGATCCTCTTGCAATTTCTCTACTGGAACTTTTTTTACTTTTTTAAATGCCATATATTTCCTAAACGTTAATTGGTTGTGTGTTGTACATGAGACCAGGTGGTTGCCCAGCCAAAGGAGGGTATGATATAATGTTGATCTGACCGCCTCCCACGTACGAATTAAATAAGCTTGTATCAATCGGGAAACCTTGAATATCGTAGAGCGCGAAAGTCATTGCAATCGTGTCTAAGCTTCCCATGATGTATCTATTGCGGTTCACCTGGTACATGCCTAGCACGCCAGAGAAAGTTATCGTCATGCCGGTCACCAAATAGAATGCGCCAGTCTCAGCAACAGAGGAAACGGTCACAACGCCTGGCTTACCTTGCGTGATGTTAGTTACCATGTAGACTGTCTCTGGGGGGAATCCAACGGGTGATGTCATGTTTACCTATTTTATTAATAAGGAAGGGCACTGCACCCCTCCTCAATTGTTTATTACCAGCCAGTCGGTGTTTGCCAGATTGCTTCCCACCACAAGACGTTTCCATTAGCACCAAGAACAGCAGAACCAAGAGTAAGTCCTTCGTAACCCATGTCGTATTGCAAGCCCGCTGGGGAACCTGGAATAAGTACTTGGCCATTGACCGGATTTAATATTGGAGCCGTAGGAGGGTAAGAAATAACGTCAAGCTGCGCATTAGGAGATGTAGTGAACGTCCCAAGAGCAGTTGTGTTTACAGGATTGCCAAAGGTGTCGTACAAGTTGAATGTCTGACTACCTGTAGCACCAGAGATGCCAGCGACGATATAACGATTGGTGTTTAACCCTGTCATTCCATTCACGCCGGAGATCGTCACTGTCATACCGTTAACCAGAACCATTGAATTAGCTGGATTAACCGGGTTGACTGTCACGACACCAGGATTTGCATTAGAAATACCTGTAACCGTGTATGTGGTATTCTGCCAATCAGCACCTAAGATGACGGGCGTGATACCATTGGTTGTGATATAGGAAACAGCAGGGGCGCCAGCAGTATATGTAGTCTGAAGAGCGCTACCACTAGGCATCGGCTTCAACCACAGAGATTCGGCTACTGTTGCACTGTTCGGTGGGTTCACTTCTAGGATAGTTAAATTGTATAACTGAAACCTGTCTGGAACGAACCCTAGCATTAAATTCACTCCACTAGCGATTAAAGCAGTCGTAGAGTTGATGATTCCGCTTCTATATTGACTCATTTGTTTCTCCTATTGATTAAAGATTCTGTGTTGACAAGAGGCGTGTGATCCAGTTGTCATTCAATAGGCGAGTAGCAAACGGATACTTGTAACCCACTGAGCCTCTTTGGTTTAATGGATCAGATGTACCGCTAGAACCTAAAGGCTTAACGATGAATTCGGCTTCTTTAGAACCAAGCTTGACTACCCCGTACGCTTCTTGACCTAGAATGATATTTGACCAAACAGGGATCGAAGCACCATTGTTGTAACCATTCGTTGATAATAACCATCTCACGTTGTTTGTGGAACCCCATTCAGCCTCTAGAGCATCCATAGGGTTAGGATAGTTAGCGGCAGATAGGAAGTCAGCGCATGCTTCTAAGTCCACTTGCAGGTTAACATCCATAAAGCCCCAGTAAGAACTACGCACTGGACTAGTTGCAAAGCGGTTTTCACCAGGAATTGGCTTAGTCATCAGCCTTGCATTACCAAGACGAAGGGCTCGCACCGCTGTCTTAATATCTGCAGTCGTTATTTCTGTTGGAGTATTGCCATTTGTGCCCTGTGAACATAGTATAGAGCTTGCGGTAGATACCATCATATTTCGAATTAAAGTATCAATGGTCAACCCTAATTGCAATGAAAGTACCCTTGTAGCCTCATTGAGGACCCGATCTTGCACTGTGAACTGGACTTGATCGGTAATAGTGACGAAGTTTCCGTACCATTTGATCTGTGTTGAGAAGTCAGTAACGCTGAGGCTATCTCCTGGGGGCGATGTGCCATCAAGAATCGGAACCGTGGCTGCTGAAAGCGTTGAATAGCGTCTGAAGACCATCTGATCGCCAGAGTTCAATGGAATAGTTCGCTTTTGGGCAAACATGTCGTAAATGTAATAAGGTCGTGCTAAGGTCAACAGAAGGCGGTCAAAATATGTACGTACTTCTGGTGGCACTTGTGCGGTTGTTGTGATTGGCATATCTTCCCTTTATGGGTTTAGATATTCGCCAGATTCTTCCCTGCAATCTTCATAAAATCATCATCAGACATGCTTGCGTAATAATCAGCCGAGCTTAACGTTCCTTGACCACCGATCGAATTGATTGTCTGTGGTTTCTGAGAGTTAGCGATTGCTCTCTGCGCATCACTGTTTTGTGGGAATTGACCCTGGTGAGTTTGCTGTTGAGTTTTCGAGTTCAGTTCGGCTAACAAGTACGCAGCTTCATATGGATTGCTTGAGTTCTTAATCATCTCTGCGAATATCGGATTTTTACTTGTTAACTGCGGTACATGCTGAGTGACCAAGTTGTTCCAGTCCGAGTGTTGGCTCTTCGTCTGAACTGCTGCTAATTGATCCCTAAACTCATCTCTAAGTCTCTGGTTGTCATTGCGCATAGTTTCAAACGCTTGCTTAACATTGCTCGAATCGCCCCAGTCTGCCTCGTCCCACTTACTCGTAGGGTCCGGTTGCTGTTGCGGTGCTGGAGTCGGAGTTCTCGAATAGGCTTCTGCTTGGCCTTTCCAATACTCTCGCTCTTCCTTCATCTTGCTTACTTCACCACGTAGTGCCTCGAAGTTCATTTCCTTCTGAGACATCTGACCTTGACTGGCGACTTCAGGGTTTTGTTTTACGCCCATATCTAAAGGATTCCCGACGTCAGAACCAACATTTACGTCTTGATAAGAGTTGTATTTCGTTGCTGTAACCGCGGCATCAGGGAACAACTCATTTCCTGGTCGCGACATATCCAATTCGTCCATTCATTTCCTTTGATCCCGGCGACAGATCTAATTACGCCCTTTAAAATAAAAACTTGACATTCAGGACAAAATTTTTTTATGCAAGCAATATCGATCCTGATTTCTTTGCTGCTTGTGCGATTGTAGGGATGAAATCTTCCTTGCGATGCGACAACTCGATACCACTGATCGGAATATCATACGGAAGGCTTAAGTCAGTCTCTACTTCGAGATTCTTATCCACAGAGTTCCATTTAAAGACCATAACACCTACCATTGCTGCCGGAGGTCTTTTTGCTATCACTTCCCACCCCATGACCAGTGCATTTGCTTGCTTCACGTGTGGTTTAGCTGCAAACAGTATCCAAAAGTGGCCCTCAAGCTTTTCTGCATACTTCTCGGCTAAACGTTGCGCATCGGACCAACAGTCTTTAGCCATCGGTTCTCTCGTCTCGCCCATCTCCTGCATATTAGAGTTGCGTGTCTGACCTATTAATGTTGTCTGCATTATTCACCTAAGCCCATGGGTATTCTCTGAACTGAGAGTGCGCCATACCGTTGCTCTTCTCACAGCCGCGTTTACCAGCTAGTCCATAAGCTTCATCCATAGCTTCCTCTTTCATTTCCATGACCGCATTCCAATTCATCGCTACTGTCTCTGGAGTTGTCTCTGATTGATGACTTACCATTGGACTGCGTTCGTTGTAGTGCTCCATGCTTTCGAATCCACCTTGACGGCCTGACGGATTTTCTTTCATGTAATTCTCCTTTGTGTTACATTGATTACTTACACGATTGGGAATTACTAAAATCTGTTACTAGCTTGTTTTTTTTCAGCTTCCAATCGTGTATTTTTATTTGCTAGCCATCTTTTTTAGGATGACTCGCCTTCTTTAACCTCTTTTTGATACTAGAGGGTGTATGTGCATGCTCTGCTTTCTTCAACAGACTGCGTGCTTTTTCTAATGGGTTCTTCTTCTTCATCTATTTGGTATCTCTCTATTGTCATTGTATAAATCGAAGGCGACCAGAAAGAACGAAATTGCATCTTATCTTTTTGTTCAAACTCTTCCCGTACACTTGTTTCGCTCATACACATTACTCTTCTTTTTGCAGCTTCCAGGAGATGTAATACTTTTTCCCTATCCATAACCTCTTCCTTCAGTCCCGTATTTCGCACTTGGAAGCAATGTGTTCTGTAGCTCTCTTGGGTTCTCGTATACTGCTTTACCTGGCTTCACACCTTGCCACTCTTCCCAATATTCATGTTGTGCCCTCTCACTTGCTAAGGCTCGCTGTATTTCAGTCTGTCCCGATGTAGATGACTTCTCCGGTGATTGTGACCTGTCTACCGTACCATTCAATTGTCTCTGAGCCCACACTCCCGGAAGTGGATGAAACTGTGGATTGTAGCTGTTCGTCTGACCCGGCTGCGGCTTCAGTGTGTTCATTGGTTCGTTTCCGCGCATTAGAATGATCCTTTGCCAAGGGGGCTGCTTCCATCGTTGTGACCGTTTTCATATATGTAGGTCTGCTCATGTTGTTTCCGTTCGTTTTCCTGCATCACCTGCATGTCGCTCATCGGTTTGTTGGGTTGCCCTTGGATTATCGGCTCAATAGCTGGTCCTGGTATTTTCGCCTTTGTCTGTGGGCCGACCACTGCTACGTAACCGCCTTCTCCTTGGAACATGCTTGCTGTCATTATGGCATCCCTGAGAACTGAATCCCTTCGCAGTAATCAATCTCTTGCCCTGCAATCATTGTGTATTTCCGTGCACTGCGCATCGATGTCTCGTCTCTTTCTAGGTACTCTCGTGCGTGCGGCTGCATCCCTGTTGTATCCAATTGCGTCGCCCAACTCGGAAGCAGTTCATCAGTTTCGTATTTGTCTAGCCTTCGTGTTGGTTCACTTACTAAGAAATCATTGGCGTGACTTCGATTAGCGTCATTCATTCCCTTCTGCTCTTCTGATCTGGATGTTCGAAACTCTTGCTTGATTGTCTCGTCATCACCTTTCCATCTCTGATTCTTCATTGCTACCTCTTGTAATGTTGAGCCAAATCATACAAACGTCTCTCTCTGGCTTCTTTATGCTGCGCTGCTTCGTTCATTATTGCCTCATGCACTTCGATCTGGCTAACTGGCGTGCTGTGTTCTGCTGCGTTCCCTGTGCGTTTCTGCCGGTTGTGCTGTAAGTCATTGCCGGCTATTCTCATATCTGACTGCCCTGCGCCCATCTGTCCTATGCCGTCTTGCATCTAACGCGAAGCCTCTTGTACATGCCGTGTATGTGTAGCTAATTTGTGTCGGGCTTCTTCGGCTCTAATTGCTTTTTTTAATTCACTGATTTCGCTTTTTTCATTTTCAGCTTTTTTTTGTTCCGCTCTTTTACGTTCACTATCATTCGCTAAAACATTCCCATAAATTCTATTTGAAGATTCTTGGGATTTAGCTTTTGATTCAGACTTTCTTAATTGTGCTTTGTACTCTTCTTTACTCACTACTTCACCTTTGTTTTAGTTTTTTCTTTGATTGCCGGCTGCGGAACCACTGTATCTGCTGCATTCAATCGCTGGTTCTCTTCAATCGCCAAGATCATGTTTAATATCTTCTCTGCGTGTTCGACACCCTTACCGTGCAAATTAGCGTCCATCTCTTCGAATTCCTTGCTAGCCCTGACGATATCAAGTACACTTCTTGCTCTCTCTTCCTGCGCTGCTGCCAATCTTTCTTCTGACAAGGCTGCATCGTATTTGATTCTGCTGAGCCTTTCTTCTCCCAGTGCGACATCTCCATATGCTTTTGCTTCGAGTAGCTTGTTGACCCGCTGCTTGTCTTCCATTTCCTGCTGATGCTCTTCCTTCGCTTGCTCTGTTTGCTGCTCGATCTTCTCCATGAATTTCTTGTTGATCGGAAACGGTGATAACTCCCAAAGCATCTCGTCTGGTACAGCAACTCCACCGGCCTTCATTGTCCATGCCTGTAGGAATGCGCTCTGCTTCTGGTTCTCTGTCATCACTGCTGGAACAATATCAACATCATACTCAAGAAATGTCCTGTTGTAGAACTCTGGTGTCGGCTGTTGCTTAATGATTCGCTGCACCTTTTCCGGCGTGTAGTTCTGTATCATCTTGAGCACTTTCTTACTCAACAGGTATTGTGACTCGCGCAGGTTCTCAAATATCGGTCCCAGTCCCATCATTCCCAAGGCTTGCTTCATTTGGAATAGCACGGAACTCATTCTATCTGTGTCGTCTACGGTCAAGCTGCTCAGGTCCACCATATCTGTCATGTCTTTATCGAAACTGTCGGACAAGGCGAACAAACTCTCTGGTATCGAAGGAGCATCTATTCTTTCGGCATCACTCACTTCGTAACCAGGATTGAAGAATATCACCTTTCCCTGCCCTGATTGAAACAAGGACTTCGGATTAGATACTGCGCCAGATTTAACCTTCCAGCCACTTCCTATCTGAGAATCGACGATGTCCAGTAGCTTGGAGCGCCTCATATTTAATTCTTCCTGGGGGTCTCTGAGTATCCTGACGAGGCCTTGTATCTTCCACTGAAATAGATCGTAGGACCCGTCGTAGAGGCAGTAGAAGGGCACAAAAGGGTACTCGCCTATGCCCCAAGGATCGTCACCACTGTAAAGGAGCCTGTTCTCAACTATTACATTATACTCGACTGTTTTGTAGTAGCCCTCTATCACAGCAAGGTTTGGAAAGAATCGCTGCATCATTGCCAGTCTTTTCTTGTCTCCCTTCCATGGCTTCTGTTCCCCTGTGGTCTTGTCTATAAGCAGTGAACCCTTCTTGTACCGCTGTTTCCAGTACTCATTGTATGCTAAAAGTTCCTGTAGACCCCACTGGCGGGCATATGGCTCATAGGTAAACTTTTCGTCCCTGTTACCATATCCCATTGCATCGATCTCACGCTCACACCCGGGGACCATTGACTTGATCACATCCTTGGCTAAATACTTCCTGCGGGCTACAAAGGTACAGTCTTCCAAGTCACAACGAGTGCTGAATGGGTCCCAGATCACATCATTCCAATTATCCAAGTGAAAACTGATTTGTCCATTTACATAATCTTTTCTATAATCTACCCAAGGAGAAACCCAACAAACACCTGTAATTAAGCTCTTTAGAAATGCTTCACTGATAATTCGATACCCATTGGGCTGCATTACATGGCGAAGAAGCTCGGTCAATTGCTCTGCTGTTTCCTCGTTACCTGTTTCGAATGGAAGAACTACACTGGAATTGGCATGCGCTTTTTGATAGCCGGATACCATGTTGATAATCTTGCGGATCTTGTTGAAGGTAAAACTATTTCGTCTCTCTTCATTTAGATACCGCATTTGCTCAAGACTCCACTGATTTCCCAAGTAAAAGCCGGTGTCTCTGTATGCTTCGGCGTAGTAAGTGTTAAGCAACATGTAGGCTCTGTTATAGTCTTGGGTGAAGTCGGAGACGATATCGTAATCTGGCATGAGTCCTACTGGTTCAAATAAATTGTATATATACTTATTTATTTAACCACATAGACTTTATTTTAATTTTTTACAAGAAGAATTTTCATTTCGTTTAATATTTTGACAATAAGGGGAAAAAGGAGTAATTTGACCTAGAAAAAGGAAAGGGCCGCCCCGTAAAAGCAGCCCTACATGTTTGATAACCCTATGCCCCGCACTTCACCTCAGAACATAGAACTCAGGAACTATAGCCTCAGTATCTAACTTTTCTAGGTTTTAGTGCAAGCAAAACTTAGGAAATTATGAACTACCAGAAGTGTGAAACTCAAAACTCCCCAAGAATCCATCATCACCGCCTCGATAAAGACTACTCAGTTCTAGCTAATCATGGCGTAGAAAACCCTAATCTTTCCTATGCAGCCAAGGGATTACTTTGGTATATGCTAAGCAGAGAATCAACTTTTGAAATCCATACATGGCATTTATCTAAAATCTATATTGGTAAGAAAAGAGGTAACAGTAGAGATGCAGTACAAATACTTTTAAAAGAGCTTCAAGAACAAGGATATCTTACTCATCAAGTCTATAAAAATGAGAAGGGACAATGGCAGCATAGATATGATATTTATCCCCTTCCTCACAGTGAGTTTAAAATAAAGTTTCCCGAACAGGATAAGGCGTTGCCGGATAAGGCGGTGCCGGTAAACTGCCATGTATTACCTATTACTGAGTTACCTATTACTGAACAACATGTTTTGTTTGTTAAGGAATCGTCGCCTGTTGCTCCTCTTCCGATGAAAAAGAACACAAAAAAACAAGGACAAGAAGAACAAATGCCTAGAACGAAAGAGAATCTATATGCTCAATGCGTATTAAATAAAAAAGACTGGGTCAAAGAAGAGATCGAAGAAGCTTGGAAAATCCTTGAAGAATATCCATCTCCTGTGACAAACTGGTTCAACTTTTGCGATGGTACTATAAAAAACCTCCGAAAGATGCATAAAATAAAACAAATAGATGAGAATAAATCATGTCAGAATTCAGAAGAAAAATTACCCTTGAAAAAGCCATTATTCAATATCAAAGAAAAAACTTCGGAGACAGATACTGCGGCGCATCCCTTAGCCAATTGGAGGCAGGAGATGGGGTGGGAGAAATAATATTAGAGTTTATGAAAAATCCAAAAAATATGTTAATTTATCATGGAAATCCTGGAATCGGTAAAACTTATCTATGTGCTGCGATGACTGAATGGGCTTTACGAGTTTTTGATACAAGAAGATACCACCGCGAAGAAAGCATTTTAAGGCGGCTACGTTGCGGTATCAGTGATGGGCAGGGTGATTACCTTGTCGCGCTAGAATATCTCATTGACGACGAACTGGTGATGCTTGACGACGTAGGATCTGGTATTAACCCAAGTAAATTAACTTATAGAGATTTGGAATTCCGAAGAGAAGTATTTTTTAGCTTTTTAGATTATCGCTACAACTCCGGAAAGCCAACGATTATCACAAGCAATTTTACTAAAGATGAATTTGAAAAAGTTTACTCAGAAAGAATATGTGATCGATTATTTGCCAAAGAAAACACTATAATAAGTATATTTGATCAAGAAAGTAAGCGAAAAATAGGAAAATAATTCACTTAACCTTTAGCAAGATATCAAGGACGCCATCGCACAATTGAGGTGAAAAAACCTTGTTATGCGAAGTAAAAACAAACATGCAACCAAACCTATAGGAAACCATGACAAATTCAGATACCCCTGCCGGAGCCAATCGAAATTCGAAGACTTCTGCACAAATAGAATCAGACATTTTACGTGACCTTATTTATTCTTATATTAATGATTATTTGGATACTAAACCTTCCAACCCCACCGCTCCTTCATCTGCCCATACTGAGAATCCGAAACGCCGCCATCAGGACGAAAGTCGCTCTCAGTTATCGCTAGATACCGAAATGCATCACTCCCGTGGCTCGTATAATCATGAAATGGCTTGTCCCCGTACACCCGAAACTTCTCATTGTAGGACTTCCGGTAATTCTCCAGACACTTCAAACCATGCTTACACTTCTCCTCGTCAAACCAGCAGCGACTTAAAAGCATACGTACAGATTCTATACCAGATTCAAGACTTAATCGAGGAGCTACACGAAAATTTAGACCCAACCTTCGCGCAGTCTCAAGTCTTGTCTTCCCTGTTGTCAACTCCCTCGCTTGAATATCGTGTGGTGCTACGTGAAGATCATATACACATCCGGTTTCGCGACGGTAATCATCCAGAACACGTGCATAGTGAGCTAATCCTTCACCGCAATTTTCATAGTAATTAATTAAATGTATCTCTTTTTCAACAAATTGTGCATACCATATTGCAGTGCTGTCCCCTACCCCCAGGTCCCAGTAAGTTCGAACAGGAACTGCTGGGTCAAATGGCACTTTACATATTTGGCCTTTTATGCGAAGCTGTTCCATCTGCCTACCATAATAGGAGCCTTCTTGTCCTCTGTTAAAATTGCAGTAAAATTCCTGTTGTATCATGTCATCTGGCATACCTTTGCGGCGCTCAGACTCAATTTGCTCCGTAGTAAGCACACCCGTTTCTTTCACTGTAAGAATTTCAAAGAACCATTCATCAGGATTGCGCTTGGCAATTTCAGCAAGTTCCTTACCATGATTGGCACCACGCGGAGTGTAAATGAATGCGGCCCACCCACCATTAGCAGCAAGAATAGGCTTAATGAAGTCGTAAGCCATCGGATCCATCAAGGACCACTCGCTAAATACTACACCCCTAGGATTTGTACCCATGATGGCATCGTAACTGTCCGCACCTATCAATTGTATCAGGGATTGTCCTTTGGCACCATTGATCCAGATCTTCATTTCTGTGTTATTTGGGTTCCCGTCTATAATTGCCTTTGGAATATAGTCGAGCATCCTTTTGCCATCGTTCGTCATACCATCCCAAATAACCCTCTTGGCTTGCGCGAAACTAGGAAGGAAGTAGTAATATGTCCCCGGCTCTAAATATGCCCGCTTGATCATATAGTTCCACATCGTAGTGTCTTTACCACCTCGGCGATGGACAACCCAGCATACGTTCCGGCAGCCGTTGTCTAGTGCTTGTAATACTTTTTCTTGATATGGTCGAGGTTCGTACCCGTAAGGAAGCGTAATTGTTGTCATTTGTAAAAGCCTTTTTTTAGAATCTTACCCATAACTTATTCTTGAATTATGTACAACTTATTTGAAAAAGAAAGGCCAGCTATATGGATACCTACTTCCACATAACCGGCCACATCTCAAACGGAATTATTATTATGCAATAAAGTGGGCCGAAGCTAGGAATCGCACCTAGAACAGAGATTTTTTACATCATCTTGCTTTCTTTCTTCGGTATATGGTGATAGGAGAGAATTGAACCCTCATACTACGAACCACAATCGTCTGCATTACCATTATGCTACTATCACATGCTCTCTGAAGGAATCGAACCTCCGCAACTTGAGTACAAAACAAGAGGACTACCATTATCCTAAAAGAGCTTACGGGCCATCAAAGAAAGGACTACTGTGTCGTGTGGGTCTCTGGCATTAGCACCGTACACATGTCCATTGGAGAAGGCAGGAATCGAACCTACACCTAGTACTTGCAAAGCACCAACACTACCATTATGCAACATCCCCGTTTTGCCTCGCAACGACTCGAACCCCATCTAATAGAATCAAAGTCTACTGTGCTACCATTACACCACAAGGCAGCTCTAATCTTTTGAAAGCAACTTAAGCATCTCTTGAAAGGCACCTCGATCACACTCTAAAAACTGCGACCAACTTTCATCATAAGTCAGACCATCATCGTATTGATTTTCCTTATACCATCTTATTTGACGATACAAAATTCCTTTCAATCTCTGAAGTGTATCTGAATCTTTGCAAGGACACATAAATCAACCTATCTAAATGAAGAAGGAGGGACTCGAACCCCCGCGCTGCACGAAAACGATACCAGGTTTATACTATTACGCACAGGCTAGGTATTCCCCACACCACCATCGCTCGTCCCGGCTCTACCAACTGAGCTACTTCTCCTTAAAAAGCGGTCTTACATCAGGATTCCTCACTTAAGTGGACCCATCTAATGCCGCAAGCCGGATGCAGGAATCGAACCTACCCATGGCCTCCTTGTTAGGGAAGCTGCTTTCACCAGTTAGCTAATCCAGCATATAGGCTCATGATGGAATTGAACCACCGACATTTTGATTAACAGTCAAATGCTCTAACCACTGAGCTAATGAGCCGATGACCCTAGTAGGAATTGAACCCACATCCCTCGTTTAATAGACAAGTGCTTTACCCAGTAAGCTATAGGATCAATATCTAAACTAACACTTGCCTTTCTTTTCCATCTTGTCCATCTTCTTATCTTGCACCTTATCAGCTTTCAATAATACTTTGTTATCTTTTTTTGCTTTGTCGATGTCTTTTTCTACTTTATTGATCAATTTGTCCATGTTTTTCTCCTATTTGATTTGTTTTTCTAGCTCTTCGATTCTTTGTGACAACTTGTAAATTTCATAAGCAATGTCAGCATGGTATCTATCTTGATTATCCGGCCATTTAAACTCATCTAATTTACCATATATCCATGACTTACGAAACTTCTCTTTTT
>Ga0209006_10001034_pt1 | contig 25648 bp, 20 predicted proteins | sample JacPin_JW_Ref_O2_FD_188567 | JGI IMG/M metagenome (GOLD analysis project Ga0209006, IMG submission 188567) | Forest soil microbial communities from Algoma, Ontario, Canada - Jack Pine, Ontario site 1_JW_Ref_O2 (SPAdes) (version 2) | ecosystem: Environmental > Terrestrial > Soil > Boreal...
CGGTAGAATCACGAACTCCACCCGCGCATCCATCATGAGCACTCCTGCCGATTTAGTCCTGGTTGACGGCTCCTCGTACTTGTACCGGGCCTTTCATGCGCTGCCGCCACTGTCAAATTCGCGCGGCGAGCCCACCGGTGCGCTGCTCGGCGTCCTCAATATGCTCTTGAAGTTTTTGAAGGAGTATCGACCGGCGCACATCGCGGTGGTTTTCGACGCCCCCGGCAGAACTTTCCGCGACGATCTGTTTGCCCAGTACAAGGCGCACCGGCCGAGCATGCCGGATGATCTGCGCTCACAGGTGGAGCCGCTGCTTCTGATCCTGCGCACTCAGGGCCTGCCGGTGCTGCGCATTGCCGGAGTCGAGGCCGACGATGTCATCGGCACTCTGGCATGTCGCGCTGCGGCGGCGGGCCAACGCGTTCTCATTTCCACTGGCGACAAGGACATGGCGCAGCTCGTCAACGAGTCGATCACGCTCATCAATACCATGAGCAACAGCACGCTCGATCGGGCGGGAGTGAAGCTCAAATTTGACGTTTTCCCGGAACAGATCGTCGATTATTTGGCGCTCGTCGGGGATTCATCCGACAACATCCCCGGCATCAACATGGTGGGCCCGAAGACTGCGGCCAAGCTCTTGGGTCAATACGGCACGCTCGACGTATTAGTTGAGCGAGTCGCCGAGGTCGCGGGCAAGGTCGGCGAGAACCTGCGTGCCGGACTTGAGACTCTCGCGCTGTCACGCAGCCTCGCGCGCCTGCGCACCGATCTCGAACTGCCGCTCACGCCCGAGGAATTGCGGCCCGCTGCTGCGGACCTTGGCGAATTGCGCTCACTCTACGAGCGCTATGAACTGCGCTCGCTGTTACGGCAGCTGGAAGGCGCAGACTCTGGCGAGGAGCGCCCCGTGCCGCAGGCTGCCGCGGCGGCGGCCGTCGCGCGCGTGCCGCGCCACTACGAGACCATCACATCGTGGCCGGATCTGGAGCGCTGGCTCGAAAGGCTGCGCTGGGCGGCGCTCATGGCCTTCGATACCGAAACCACGAGCCTCGACTACATGCGCGCCGAGATCGTCGGTGTATCCTTCTGTATTGACCCCGGATTCGCAGCCTACGTGCCGCTGCAGCACGACTATGCCGGCGCGCCCGAACAATTGGATCGCGCACAGGTGCTCGCCGCGTTGCGGCCGATCCTTGAAAACCCTGGGATCGCCAAGGTCGGCCATCATCTCAAATACGACGCACATGTGCTGCTCAACTATGGCATTCGTCTCGAGGGCATGCGCTATGACACCATGCTCGAGTCCTATGTCCTGAACAGTGTCGCCACGCGCCACGACATGGACAGCGCGGCGCTGCGCTATCTGGGCGTCAACACCATCAAATATGAGGACGTCGCCGGCAAAGGCGCGAAGCAGCTCGGCTTCAATGAAGTGCCGGTCGAGCGCGCCGCCGAATACTCGGCCGAGGATGCCGACGTGACGTTGCAGCTGCATCGCGCGCTATGGCCGCAAATCGAAGCCATCCCCGCCCTGCAGCGCCTCTATGAGGAAATCGAGCAGCCGCTCGTGCCGATATTGCTCAACATGGAGCACCACGGAGTGCTCATCGATAGGGCGCTTCTGGAGGCGCAAAGCCGCAGCATCGCGACGCAGCTCGCGGAGCTCTTGGCGCAAGCTCACGCTCAGGCGGGTTTTGCCTTCAATATCGAATCGCCCAAGCAGCTGCAGCAGGTGCTGTTTGAGAAGCTGCAGCTGCCCGTATTGCGCAAGACGCCGACCGGGCAGCCCTCCACCGCCGAGGACGTGCTCGAGGAGCTTGCGACGTCATACGAGCTGCCGCGCACCGTGCTCGACTACCGCACGCTCGCCAAGCTCAAATCCACTTACACGGACAAGCTGCCGCAGCAGATCAATCCCGATACCGGCCGCGTGCACACTTCGTATCACCAGGCCGTGGCGCAGACCGGGCGGCTGTCCTCAGCCGATCCCAATCTGCAGAACATTCCGATTCGCCGCGCCGAGGGACGGCGCATCCGACAGGCGTTCATCGCAGCCCCCGGATATGTACTGATGGCGGCGGATTACTCGCAGATTGAGCTACGCATCATGGCGCATCTGTCGGACGACGCGGGCCTTCTGTCCGCGTTCGCCGCCGATCTTGACGTGCACTGCGCGACCGCAGCGGAGGTCTTCGGCGTGGCCGTTGACGCCGTTAGCGCCGATCAGCGGCGCCTTGCGAAGACGATCAACTTTGGATTGATCTACGGCATGTCGCCGTTCGGGCTTGCGCGGCAACTCGGCATCGATCGCGGCGCTGCGCAGAAATATGTCGATGTGTATTTCGCCCGCTATCCGGGGGTGAAGCGCTTCATGGATCAGACGCGCCTACAGGCGCGCGAGAATGGCTTTGTCGAAACCGTCTTCGGCCGACGGCTCTATCTGCCTGACATTCGCGCAAGCAACCAGCAGCTGCGCCAGGCGGCGGAGCGCAGTGCCATCAACGCTCCCATGCAGGGAACCGCCGCCGACATCATCAAGCGCGCGATGATCGGCGTGGATGCCTGGTGTCGGCTCGAGAACTTTCCCGCTCGGGTCATCATGCAGGTGCATGATGAACTCGTGCTCGAGGTGCGCGCAGACGCAACGGACAGGGTTGCCGTGGGCATCCGTGAACAAATGGCGGGCGCTGCGGAACTCAAGGTGCCACTTCGTATTCACATTGGAGTCGGCATGAACTGGGACGAAGCCCATTAGCTTTCGCCCGCGAAGGCGCTAGCGTAACCTTGGGCGCAGTGGCCGACACTCTATGGATCAATAAAGGACTTGGGTCATGCGAAAGTTTCTATTGGCAGGCGTACTCGTGCTTGCGGGGACTGCGGTGCAGGCAGCGGACGGCGTTTACGTAGGCGCGGGGATAGGCAAGAGCAATTTGGACAATGTGTTTGGGGATGGCTTCAATCTGGATTCCAATGGCGTCTCGTGGAAGGCCCTCGTGGGATTTCGACCCATCGACTTCTTTGCAGTCGAGGCCAACTACATAGACCTGGGCCATCAGACGAAGGATTTCGGTCCTGGCGTACAGACCGCCGATGCCAAGGCATTTGGAGCCTACGGCGTCGGGATCCTGCCGCTTCCCTATCTAGACTTCTTCGCGAAGTTGGGGGCTGCGCGCTGGAAGTTGGACGGCAGCATCTCCGGTGGCGGACAGTTCTTTGCATTCGACAACCGCGGGACGCAGTTTGCCTATGGCAGCGGCATACAGGCGAACTGGGGCGCGTTCTCCGCACGATTCGAGTACGACGGTTTTCAGATCCGCAATACCGACGGCCTCAATATGTACTCGGTCGATGCAATATGGACTTTCCTGTAGCGATGAGGACTGAGCTCCTACGGCGAAGTCTCTGATCCACCTGGCAATATTCGCGCTGCGCGCGGTGGAACTTTGTGTATCGCGGGTCGTCTAATTTTCTGAGCGCCTCCAGCGCTCCCCGCTTCCCTCCCTAGGCGGGTCAACCCGGTTCACGAGACCTGTGCCGGGTTAGTCTGCCCCGGTGATCTCGCTAGAGATCGCCGGGGTCTTTTTATTGGACAGCCATTGCGCAAGCTTATTCTGTGCTTCGGCGACGCCGGTGGTCGCATGTGCCGAAAAAAGCTGCACGCTAACCTCGCCCGCAAGGCACCTCTTTGCCGCCTGCAATGCGCGCGCCCCTTCGTTGCGCGTCAGCTTGTCAACTTTTGACAACAGCACGTGAACGCCGATCTCCTGCGGGTTGCTCCACGCGATGAGTTCCTGATCGGCGTCAGCGATCCCGCGCCGCGCGTCGACAATCAAAAACAATCCGTACAGCGAGCGACGCGCACGCAAAGCGTCAATGAGGGGCGCCCATGTGCGCCGCTCGCTCTCCGGGGCACTCGCGTAGCCATAGCCCGGCAGATCGACAATGCGACCCTGTGGCATGAGCTCGAAGAAATTGAGAAGCCGCGTTCTTCCCGGCGCCTTGCTCGTTCGGGCGAGCGCATGGCGATGGGCAATGGCATTGATCGCACTCGACTTGCCGGCATTGGAACGGCCGGCAAAGGCGACTTCGGCGCCCTCGTCGGCTGGAAACTGCGCGGGCGCGGCTGCGCTCACCAGAAATCGGGCATGGGGGAATCGGCTCATTGCGCGCGATCGGGAGCTGTCAAGCGGCTGCGGACTGTAGTGTACAATTTGCCGCCGTCGCACAAGTCGATAGGATGCGGAAAAGCTACAATGTCGAAGAGAAACATAGCCGTTGGCGCATGGGGCTTGATGCTGGCGACTTGGCTTGCGAACGCGCTGGCTGCGCCCGCGGCGACGCCTTACGACCACGGCACGGTGCAAGGCGGTACAGCCAAAGCCGCCGTATGTTTCGGCTGCCACGGCCCGAATGGCAACAGCTCCAATCCCGCCTGGCCAACGCTCGCCGGCCAGAGTGCCATCTACGTGGCCGAGCAGCTGCGCCTGTTTCGCTCCAAGGTACGCGATAACCCGGTCATGACGGCGCTTGCCGTACCTCTTTCCGATGCCGACATTGATGATCTTGCCGTGTACTTTGCGGCGCAGACGCCGACCGGTCTCGAGGCGGATCCCTCGTACTGGCAGGCGGGACAGCTCGTTTACCAGCGCGGCGATAAGAGTCGCGCCATTCCCGCCTGCATCGCCTGCCACGGGCCACTCGGGCGAGGCAATCTCGCCGCCGCTTATCCTGCGCTGCGCGCCCAGCAATCGGGTTACACGATAAAGCAGCTCAACGATTATGCGCAGGGCACCCGTTATGCCGGCGCGAGCGCTACGCAACCGGCGAGCGCTAACGGCTACATCATGGCCACGATCGCCAAGCGTTTAACGGCTGAGGACATCCGCAACCTTGCGTCCTACGTCCAGGGTCTTCGCTAAAGTGAGGCTTTTCATCATGCTCCGATCCGTCGCGCTGGCCGCCCTTGTAAGTGTGAGCGCCGTAGCCTGCGGCCATGCGCCCTCCCCCCAGACGTCCGCGTCACTCGCCGCACCGCTGCCCGCTCCAAGTGCTGCTGTTGCCGCTTCCCCGGCGCCCGCCGCCCAGAGCGAGTCTGCGCGCGCGCCGGCTGCAGTCGAGGCCACGGGCGAAGAGCGGGCGGACGCCGGACTTGAGCACTTGGCCGCGCTACCCGCCGACCAGCAGCTGCCGGGCGGCCGCTGGAAGGTCGGCACGAACTACCTGCCCGTCGTTCCGGCGCAGCCGACGAGCGTCGGGCCAGACAAGGTCGAAGTCATGGAAGTGTTCTGGTATGCCTGCCCGCACTGCTTCGATCTTGAGCCCTACATGCAAAGCTGGCTGAAGAAGAAGCCCGCCAACGTCGAATTCGTGCGCGTGCCGATCATGTGGGGACCTGTGCACCGGGCGCACGCACACCTCTTCTACACGCTCCAGGCCCTGCAGCGCTCGGATCTGGACCAAAAGGTCTTCGAGGCCATCCATAACGAGCACGCCATGCTGTTCGCCAATAGCGAACCGGAGACGCTGAATCTGCAGACGCAGTTTGCGGTCGCGCATGGGATCAATGCCGACGCCTTCCGCACCGCGTATAACTCCTTCACGGTGAGTTCGAACCTGGCGCGGGCAGAGGAGCTGACCGCTCGCTACCACGTCGAGGGCGTGCCTCTCGTCATCGTCAACGGCAAGTACGAGACCGATGTCGGCAAGGCCGGCGGCCCAACCGAGCTTATCGCGCTCATCAACGACCTGGTCGCGAGCGAGAAACATCACTAGCGGGGTGCGGATTTTAAAGCCAGTGGCGCGCCCGACTGGATTCGAACCAGCGACCTGCAGCTTCGGAGGCTGCCACTCTATCCAACTGAGCTACGGGCGCGTGCGCGAAAGCTTAACCGATCGCAGCCGCGAGGGCCGCAAGCAGCGTTATTTCCGGGTGTGCCTGCCGAATCGCTATAATGGGCAGGCCTTCATAATCGCGCACGGATGACATCGTGAGCAAACAAGATACGCACTTCATCAACATCTTCAGTCTGGTCATCGGCATTCTGGTTGCGATTGCGATCGCGATCTTCGCCCTGGCGCGCGACGTAGCAAGCCATACGCAGGATCAGGACGTGCGGGCCGAGGCGCAATATCTGAAGAGCGTCGATGGGCGCATTCAACCCTTCTCACACGAGGCGGTGGCGGGCCAGGACAACGCGGCCCTTGCCATCAAGGCGGATGCGGGCGCCGCGGCAAGCGGTTCCGCGGCGGTCATGCCCAAGGATGGCGCCGAAGTCTTTCAGCAGACCTGCAGCGTTTGTCATGGCCAAGGCATTGCCGGTGCTCCCAAGGCGGGAGATCGCGCCGCCTGGGCGCCGCGCATCGCCAAAGGCAAGGCCGTGCTCTATCAGCACGCCTTGCAGGGATTCCAGGGCACCGCGGGCGTCATGCCTGCCAAAGGGGGTCGCGCCGACCTGCCGGATGACTTGGTCAAGGCCGCGGTCGATCACATGGTCGGCATGGCTCAGCAGTAGAAGCTAGCTACCGCGCCGATTCTGCGCGGATTCCAATTCCTGCACCCGCGCTTCGAGCGCCTCAAGCCGTGCGCGCGTTCTCTCCAACACCTTCGATTGCACCGCGAATTCATCGCGGGAGACAAGATCGAGCCGCGAGAGACTTGCGCGCAGGACCGCGCGGAAATTCTCCTCCAGATCAGCTTGGATGTTGCGGGCCGCCTCAGGCACTTTCCCGAGCAGACGCTTGGCGATCTCATCGATCCTCGACTGTTCCATAAGGGCCGCACCCTGATGCTGCGTGATTGACGTTGCACTGAATATAAGCACGTCTTCGAAGGAAGGCTCTAAAATAGTGCGCCGCGCGATGTGCGAGCGGGCGCAAACCATCGAAAGTTCGCGAGAAATCCTTCGTGGCATGGAAACTGCACTTGCAGCTTTCGCGCTCTAGAAGCATACGCACGGCGCAGACCGTTCGCTACGCCGATGACGAGCTCAAATTGATCCGGGGGAGATCATGCGCATGCCTGCAAAGACTGCTCGAACGACTGTTTGGCTGACGGCAGCGGTGTTGGCGCTGCTGGGACCGGCGCTTGCGTGCGCCGCGGCAGCTGCACCGGTGCCTAACAAGGGCGACACCGCATGGATGCTGACCTCCACCGCATTCGTGCTGTTGATGTCAGTGCCGGCACTCGGGCTCTTCTACGGCGGCTTGGTGCGCACCAAGAACATGCTGTCGGTGCTGATGCAGGTTTTCGTCGGCTTCTCGCTGATCACGGTCCTGTGGTGCATCTACGGCTACTCGCTGGCCTTTACCCCCGGTAACGCCTTTATCGGCGGCTTCAGCCGCTTGTTTCTGAGCGGGACCTTTGATCCTGCGACCAACTCTTTTGCGCTGGTCGGCACCTTCAGCAAAAACACGCCGATGTACGAACTCGTATATGTCGCCTTCCAGGCAACATTCGCGGCCATCACCTGCTGCCTCATCCTCGGCGCCGTCGTCGAGCGCATCAAATTCTCCGGCGCCCTGCTGTTTCTGGTTCTCTGGTTCACCTGCAGCTACCTGCCCGTCGCGCACATGGTGTGGTTCTGGGCCGGCCCGGACGCCTACACGGCCACTGCCAATAAAGACGCGGTCGACGCAACCGCGGGCCTCCTTTGGCAATGGGGCGCGCTCGATTTCGCCGGCGGCACGGTGGTGCACATCAACGCCGGCGTCGCAGGTCTCGTCGGAGCGTTTGTGCTCGGCAAGCGCATCGGCTTCGGCAAGGAACCGATGGCGCCGCACAGCCTGACGATGACCATGATCGGCGCTTCGCTCCTGTGGTTCGGATGGTTCGGTTTCAATGCGGGATCCGCACTCGAGGCGAACTCCTCCGCAGCGCTTGCCTTCATGAATACCTATCTCGCCACGGCCTGCGCCGTGCTGTCCTGGATATTCATGGAATGGATTCTCAAGGGTAAGCCCTCCATGCTCGGCGCCGCATCGGGCGCAGTGGCAGGCTTGGTCGCCATTACGCCGGCGGCGGGCAACGTGGGGATTCCCGGTGCTTTCGTGATTGGTCTTGCCGCCGGCGTCGTGTGCCTGTGGGGCGTCACTGGGCTGAAGAGAATCATCAAGGCGGACGATTCGCTCGACGTATTTGGCGTGCATGCATTAGGCGGCGCCCTCGGAGCACTCCTGACCGGTATCTTCAATGCGCCACAGCTGGGCGGCCCCGGCCAGGTCGTTGACTGGGCAACCGGCAAGATGGGCTATCCCGGCATCGGCGCGCAGCTTCTCATCCAGGCGAAAGCCGTGCTCCTGGTGGCCGTTTGGACCGCGACGGTATCGTTCGTGGCGTTCCACCTCGTTAAATATGTCGTCGGCATCCGCGTGACGGAAGAGGAAGAGCGCGAGGGACTAGACATCTCCTTGCATGGGGAGCGCGCCTACGACCTGTAGTCGGTGCATAATGTGACGGGGTTCAAAGGTCGGCTGGCCCGAAGTGGGGATACTCTGCCGGGCACGGGAGGCGCGTTCGCATGCTCCGGATCTTATCGCTTGCCTTGTTCTTGACTGGCGCAGCTCTCGCCGCGCCGGCGGCAGACGTCTACCGTTACGTGGATGCCCAGGGCGGCGTTCACTACACGGACACCTGGGTTCCCGGTTCCACCCTCATCAAGGTAGATCACCCAAAGGGTGCTCCCGCCGCCGCAGCCCCGACACGCGCGCCACAGAGCAAGGCCCTCGCTACGGCAAGTGATCGTGCCTCGGCCGATGTCGCCAGGGCGGCCGATGAACGCGCTGTGAAAGCTGACGTCGCGCAGGCCCAGGAAGAGGGGTGCAAAACTGCGAAGGACAACTACACCAAGGCCGTGGCATCGCGGCGCATCATCAAGTCCGGAACCGATGGCCAGCGCGAGTACCTGAGCGAAGATGACGCCAACGCATACCGTCTGCAGCTGCACGACGCCATGCAGGCGGCCTGCGGAACCGACACAAAGTAGTTAGAGTAATGCCCGCGGCCGCTCCGGCCGTCTGCCAAGCGGATCCGTCATGCGCGTAGGCTTCGTAGGGCTCGGCGCCATGGGCGCCTTCATGGCGCGCAATCTGCATCGCGCCGGCCTATTGACCACCGTCTGGAATCGCACAGCTGAAAAATCCCAGGCGCTGGCCGCCGAGCTCGGCTGTCACGCTGCCCCCACGCTTGCGAGCCTCGCTGCTGAAGTGGATGCGGTCGTCATCTGTGTCGCGGCAGATGCCGACGTACTCGATGTCGTCGGGCAGCTCGCGCCGTCCCTGAAGGCCGGCAGTCTGGTTTTCGACTGCTCGACGGTGAGTGCTCAGACGGCACAGCGCGCGGCCGAGATGCTGCGCGGCTCCGAATTTCTAGACTGCCCCGTCAGCGGCGGCGTCGAAGGCGCGCGCGATGCAACGCTTGTCATCATGGCGGGAGGAAATCCGCAGGCCTTCGAACGGGCACGGCCGATTCTTGCGGCAATGGGCAAGACGATCACGCATTTTGGCCCGACCGGCAGCGGCCAGGCCGCGAAGGCGACCAATCAGATCATGTGCGCCGGCATCATTGAAGCCGTCGCCGAAGCGATGGCCTTCGCGCATGCCCAGGGTCTGCCGCTCACGCAACTCGTCGACACGCTTGGCAAGGGAGCAGGCTCGAGCTGGTATTTCGTGCATCGAGCGCCCAACATGATTCGCGAGAGCTATCCGCCGGGCTTCAAGGTACGTCTGCATGCCAAGGATCTGGGCATCTGCCGCGATATGGCGGCGCGCTTCGGCGTGACGCTCCCGGTGGTTGAACGCATGCTCGATGTCTACAGCGAGCTCATCGCCCGCGGCTATGGCGATGAAGACATCTCGGCGACTTACAGATTGACGGAAGAGCTCTTCGGCGCGTAGTCGAAGGAGTCAAAGAAGAGCGCATCTCCTCGCGCACCGGCTGCCGGAAAAGTCGCGCGAATGGCCTCGATCAACGCGGGTGGCCCCGCGGCATAGATGTCATGGCGGGCGAGGTCCGGATGCCGGGCGAGCACCGCCTCATGTACCCAGCCGATCTGCCGCTCGCCGACCTCCTGATCAGCCGACTCCGACAGCACAGCCTGGAAATGAAACTGCGGAAAGCTGCGCGCCCATTGAAGCACGAGCGCCTCCTCGTAGAGATCCGTCGGCCTGCGCGCGCCCCAATAAAAATGGATCTCGCGCTTGACTCCCTGTTCGAGCATATGGCGCAGCATTGACTTCAACGGTGCGAACCCCGTGCCGCCCGCGATGAAAATCAGGGGCGCGGTGCCCCGCCGATAGACGAACTGCCCGATGGGCCCCTCGATGCGCAATAGCGCACCAGGTCGCAGTTCCTTGAAAAGCCGCTCGGTGAAGCCCCCTCCTGGCACGTAGCGCGCGTGCAGCTCTATAAGACCGGCGTCATGAGGGGGATTGGCGATGGAGAAACTCCTGCGGCCGCCATCCTCCAGAAGCACATCCAAGTATTGGCCCGGCTGAAAATCGAGCGCCTCGACCGAGGGCAGCCGCAGGAACACCTGCATGACATCCGCTGCCAGAGGGTTCATGCGCTCTATACGGCAAGGCAGCGTCTTGATCTCAACTTCTGTGACTGCGGCGACGAGCCGCACGTCGACGGTGAGATCCGAGAGCGCTCGCGCCTGACAGAGGAGCACTTGACCGGCGCGCGCCTCTTCGACCGTGAGCCCCAGGGGAGTTCCGTGCGGATAGTGGATGTGGCCTGTAAGGAGGCGCGCACGGCAGGAGCTGCAGTGTCCCGACTTGCAACTGTGTGGAAGATTGAGTCCGGCATCGAGCGCCGCATCCAGAATCGATTGCTCGGCCTTGGCGCGCACGACTCGGCCGTGCGGGGTAATGCGAACCTCGAATACTTGGCTCATCAGCCGTACGATACGCCCGCGCGTGCCGCGGCACCCGGATTGGATTCAGGTATTCTTCGCTGTCATGCGCGTGGACTTCACGAAAATGCATGGCCTCGGCAACGACTTCATCATATTCGACGCGCCCGTTGCGGGGTTCGCGCCAGCGCGCGAACTGTGGCAGCGCCTGGCGGCGCGTCACACGGGCATAGGCTTTGATCAGGCGCTGATGCTGGAGAAGCCGCGGCAACCCGGTTCCACCGCCTTCTATCGGATCTTCAACGCCGACGGTGCCGAGGTTGAACAGTGCGGCAATGGCGCACGCTGTATCGCCGCGCTCTTGAGCCGCCGCGGCACGACGCCCCGCGGAGCGATGACGCTCGAAAGCGCCGGGGGTCTGGTGCATGCGCGCATGGCTGGAGAGAAGCTCGTCGCCATCGACCTAGGCATCCCGAACTTTTCACCTGAAGCTTTGCCCTTCGAGGCGCCAAGCGAGGCTCAGGTCTATTTCCTTGAGGTCGAAGGAGAGGACATCGAAATCGGGGCCGTCAGCGTCGGCAATCCACACGCCGTATTGAGCGTCGCCAACGTCGCAACCGCCGCGGTCGAGCGCCTGGGTCCCGCCATCGAGCATCACCCGCGTTTCAGCCAAGGCGTGAATGTCGGATTTATGGAAATCACCGACCGCTCCCGCATCCGCCTGCGCGTCCATGAACGCGGCGTCGGTGAGACGCTTGCCTGCGGCACGGGCGCCTGCGCGGCAGTCGCTGTCGCACGAGCGCGCGGCCAACTCGACGCTGACGTGCAAGTGAGCGTGCGCGGCGGCGAGTTGCGCGTAAACTGGGCGGGACCTGGGGAACCTATCTGGCTGACGGGACCTGCGGAAGTCTCGTTTGCCGGTTACTTCGAGGTGTGAAAATGACGACACGTGAAGCTCGCGGACTACCTGCGCCGGATGCCGAGGAAGAATCCGTCGCGCGTTATCTGCAACACAATCCGGAATTCTTCGAACGCCATCAGGCGCTTTTGGCGCGGCTGCGACTGCCGCACTCGCGCGGCGGCTCCACGATCTCGCTCGTGGAGCGTCAAATCGAAGTCATGCGCGAGCGCCACGCGGCGCTCGAGGCAAAACTGGCGGAGCTCGTGCGCGTGGCGCGCGACAATGACGCCATCGCCGAGCGCTTCCACCGCTTCGCCCGCAGACTGCTGCGCGCGCCGTCGCGCCAGGCGGCACTCGATGGGATCGAGGCTAGCCTGCGCGATGATTTTGACGCATTCCATTCCGTGCTGCTGCTCATTGGCGGCGCATCCCCCGAATCCACGCAGCGCTTTCCGCGTTTGATTTCGCCGGACGACCCGAACCTGAAATCCTTCGAATCCCTGTTCGCGAGCGCAAAGCCGCGTTGCGGGCAGGTGCGCGACTCGCAGCGCGAGTTCTTGTTCGGCAGCGATGCGAATGACATCGGCTCGGTTGCTCTCGTGCCGCTCGGTGAGAAAGGCTCGCTGGGACTCTTGGCACTCGGCAGCACCGAGCGCGACCGGTTTCATCCCGGCATGAGCACGGAGTTTCTGGGACGCATGGCGGATCTGATTGCGGACGCCGTCGCACGGCAATGACGCCCGCGGCGCTCGAGTGGATCGCCGGTTTCCGGCGCCACCTTGCGATTGAACGCCGACTCTCAGCTCACACCGACTCGAACTACGCCCGCGATCTTGCCGCGCTCGTAAAGTATTGCGACCGGCACGGCCTCAAGGACTGGGCGGCGCTCGATGGCCAGCATGTGCGCACTTTCGCGGCGCACTCCCACGCGGCCGGACTTGCGCCACGCAGCGTTCAGCGGCGGCTCTCCGCGGTACGCAGCTTCTGTAATTATCTCGTGCGCGAACGCGCGCTGCCCGGCAACCCGGCTTATGAAATCCGGGCTCCGAAGGCAGGCCGGCGCCTGCCGCACACGCTCGACGCCGACCAGATGGCGCAACTGCTCAATGTGCCTCCCGGCGATGCGCTGGTCGCGCGCGACCACGCCTTAATGGAGCTGCTGTATTCCTCCGGCCTGCGTCTTGCCGAGCTCGTCGGACTCGACCTTCCCGACCTTGATCTGAAGGACCGCACGGTTCGCGTGCTCGGCAAGGGCAGAAAGTCGCGCATCATTCCGGTGGGGAAAAAAGCGGTGCAGGCGCTCGAGCATTGGCTGCGGGAGCGCTCGGCCATGGTCAAGCCTGCGCAGGCCGCCGTTTTCATCGGCAGGAACGGCCTGCGCTTGGGCGCGCGCGCCGTGCAGTTGCGCGTCGCCACCTGGGCGCGGCGCCGCGGGATCGGCGTGCCGGTGCATCCGCACCTGTTCAGACACTCCTTTGCCTCTCATCTGCTTGAATCCAGTGGAGAACTTCGCGGCGTGCAGGAACTCCTCGGCCACGCCGACATCTCCACGACGCAGATTTATACGCATCTTGACTTCCAACACCTCGCCCGCATCTACGATCGTACCCACCCTCGAGCACGGAGGAAGCCCTGACCGGCATCCTTAAGATGAGCGCCAGTCCAAAATTCGATCCGCACGGCACGACCATTCTGGCCGTGCGCCGCAACGGCGCGGTCGCCATGGGCGGAGACGGGCAGGTCACGCTCGGCAATACCGTGATGAAGGGTAACGCCCGCAAGGTTCGGCGCCTCTACAACGACAAGGTGCTGGCGGGTTTTGCCGGCGGCACCGCCGATGCGTTTACGCTCTTTGAGCGCTTCGAAGGCAAGCTCGAAAAGTACGGCAACTTGACGCGCGCCGCGATAGAGCTCGCCAAAGACTGGCGCTCTGACCGGTATTTGCGCCGCTTGGAGGCGCTGCTTCTGGTTGCCGATCCGGAGAAGATCTTCGTCATCTCGGGCAACGGCGATGTGATCGAGCCCGAATACGAAGTGGCTGCGATTGGTTCAGGAGGACAGTTCGCCCAAGCGGCGGCACGCGCCCTGGTCGAAAACACCGAGCTTGGCGCGCGCAGCATCGTGGAGCGCGCTTTGAACATCGCCGCCGAGATCTGTATTTATACGAACCGCAATCTCGTCATCGATGAGCTTAGCTAAGCATGCTGCCTTCCCTGACACCGCGTGAAATCGTCGTCGAGCTCGACAAGCACATCATCGGCCAGCAGGCGGCCAAGCGCGCCGTCGCGATTGCGCTGCGCAACCGCTGGCGCCGCATGCAGGTCGATGAGCCGCTGCGCCAGGAAATCACGCCGAAGAACATTCTGATGATCGGCCCGACCGGCGTCGGCAAGACCGAGATCGCGCGGCGTCTCGCCAAGCTTGCCAATGCTCCGTTCGTCAAAGTTGAAGCGACCAAGTTCACCGAGGTCGGCTACGTCGGTCGCGATGTGGACTCCATCGTCAAGGAACTCGTGGACGTCGCGGTCAAGATGACGCGTGAGCAGGAGATGGAGAAAGTGCGGCGCCGCGCGCTCGACGCTGCCGAAGAGCGCGTGCTCGACGCCCTCCTGCCGAAGCCGCGCATGATGGGCTTTTCCACCGACGAGCCGAGCCAGCCGCGCGACGCCGAGACCCGGCAGAAGCTGCGCAAGCAGATGCGCGAAGGTGCGCTCGATGATCGCGAAATAGAGCTTGAGCTGCGCGCCATGCCCATGGGCGTCGAAATCATGGCGCCGCCCGGTATGGAAGAGATGCAGCAGCAGCTGCAGTCGATGTTTCAGAACCTGGGCGGCAACCGCACTCGCACCCGCAAGGTCAAGGTCAAAGAGGCGGCCAAGCTCCTGATCGACGAGGAAGCCTCCAAGCTCATCAACGAGGAGGAGCTCAAGGTCGTCGCGGTCGCCAATGCCGAGCAAAACGGCATCGTTTTCATCGACGAGATCGACAAGGTCACGCGCCGTCAGGAGACCCTCGGGGCAGACGTATCACGCGAGGGCGTGCAGCGCGATCTCCTGCCGCTCGTCGAGGGTTCGACCGTCACGACCAAGTACGGGCCGGTGAAGACCGATCATGTGCTCTTCATCGCCTCTGGCGCCTTCAGCATGTCCAAACCCTCGGACCTGATTCCGGAACTGCAGGGCAGACTCCCGATCCGCGTGGAGCTCGACTCCCTGAAGGTGGAGGATTTCGTGCGCATCCTGACCGAGCCGGACGCATCCCTCACCACCCAATACCACGCTCTTATGAATACCGAGGGCGTCAGCGTCGATTTTGCGGCGAGCGGCGTGCGCCGCATCGCGGAGATCGCCTTCCAAGTCAACGAACGCACCGAGAATATCGGCGCGCGGCGCCTGCACACGGTGATGGAGCGGTTGCTCGAGACCGTCTCCTACGATGCGACCGAGCAGAGCGGCACGTCCGTGACCATCGACGCCAAGTACGTCGACGACAATCTGGGAAATCTCGTCAAGGACGAGGACTTGAGCCGCTATATTCTGTAGCAGCAGCGGCCCGTGCACGTTAAGAGCTAAGTTCTATCTGCCGCGTCTGGCGTCGCATTCGCACCAAGTCCGCAAACCCGCCGCAGCTCACGCCGGCTGACGCAATTGCGGATCTGACTCGCGGACTTAAAAGCGCGGCGAGCTCGTCGGCATGACGGTACTGACTCATGGATGCTGCGATGATCGATCCCGATTGCGCAGCCGGGTGCAGATAGATCTCTGTGACGCCCGAAGGCAGGCGCCTCACAATTTGCAGCATTCTCACCTCGTCCATGGCGCCGCTCGCGGCGACACCGAAGATATGATCGTTGTACAAGACCCGAGCACTGCGCAGCCGGCGCTTCATGAAACGAACCCATGGGGTAAGCAGCGCGGCACCGACGCCGGAGAGCCACGCGCCGTCGCTCGCCGCGAACCATAAAGGCTCGTTGGGAACTCGCACTGCGCGCACGCCGAACTCCTTTCCGATTCTGAGCAGCATCTCCAAGACGATCGGGTGCAAATGGAAGTGCTTGTGCACATTGACATGATCCAGCGCCAGGCCAGTTCGTGCGAATTGCGCAAATTGCGCGCGGATCTCGGCTTGCAGCTGTCTACGCACCGAAGGTAGTAGTGCGAAGCGCATAGCATCCGTGAACATGAAGTTATTCATGCGGCCAGCGGCGTCCGCAAGCGCCGGAATAAGAACGGGCGGCAGCATTGCGTGACCGTCCGTTAACACCAAATGCAGGCCCACGCGCAGCTGCGGTAGCTTGCGCGCGCGACGAATGGCGTCCGCGGCGGCAGGCGCCGCCACCATTAGACTCGCAGTAGTGAGCACTCCGGCGCGGCTTGCCTGCTCGACGGCATCATTCACAGCATGGTGTAGGCCGAAATCGTCAGCAGTCACAATCAAGAACTTTGACATTTTATACACGCGGACGAACGTCCCGAACACACTGCGATCCCCTCGGAACGGTCGAGTCTAAGTTCGCACCGTACTCTGCATTCTTCGACCTTCCAGCCATTGCCACGACATCAGCGCCGGCAGCCCACATAATATTTCGCGCATGCGCTTGGCCATTGAGACCGCCAACGCAAGCTCGCTGCCGACGCCCAGGACGTGGCCGATTATCACCAGGCTGGCTTCCTGGACACCAAGGCCGGCCGGTATGACGAACGCCAAATGGCGCACCGCCTGAGTCAGGCTTTCGAGTATCAGCGCGCTTTTGATGTCCACCGGGTGGCCGAAGAGCCGCAGGGCAAACCAGACTTCAAATGAGCCCGAAAGCAACGCAGCGAATTGCAGGGCGCCGGCTACAAGCAGCGAACTTCGCCGCCGCAGGCAGGCACGCAGCTCACGGTCTAGCGACTTCGCTGCTGCGGACATGCCGCTTTCCCGCACGAACGGCTGCAACAGTCGATGCATGCGCTCAAATACCGAGCCATATCGCAGCAGCAGCGCCGTGATCGCCGGCACCGGGAGGCTTAGCAGGAACGCAAGCAGCAGACGGCGGTATTCGTGGCCAGCCGTGCCGAAGTCGCTAAGTAGGAACAGCCCGACGAAGGTAAATACGTATGACACAATCAGTGTCAGCAGTATTTCTACGATCACCGTGGCACTGATGGATGCCGTATCGAGCCCACGCCAGCGCACCAGACGAACCCCCACGATGCTGCCTCCGACGCTGGCTACTGGCAACAGACGGTCGATTGCATCGCGCACGCTGCTCACCCAAATTAGATACCCAAGCCGCGCGTGGCGCTGCGGATCGTAGGGTCTGAGAAGGACCAGCCAGCCGTTCGCGTACAGCAAATATAAAAGCGCGCGATAGGGGATTAACCAAAGCAGTTGTCCTCCGGCCGCTGCCAATATCGCCACAATTGCGGTGATGTCAGTGCGAATGAGAAGAGTGACCAGCAAAGCCACGCCGAGCAGACCGCCGGTGTACGCCGCAGCCTTCACATCTTGCCCTCTCCGACGCCGGTGGCTAGAGCGCTGGTTGCGGCACATCGATCGATCCGGCGCATGCCACCGTCAGCGTCCACATCAAACTCATTGCCCCGCCACGTCACACGCGAAGTCAAAAAGCTTCGACACCAGACATAGCACGTCAACAAATCGCGGACCGCGAGCAGCCACAAGTCGGCGAGTAGTGGCCGATCATCGCGCAACCGATGCAAGAAGTGCACGGCCAGCCGGGCAATGACTGCTATGTCGAAGGCGATCAATCCAGCCGTCGACAGCGCCGGCTCCGCCGCCGTGAGCACAAGTCCAAGGGCGCCGAGCGGCAAACTGAAGGTCAGAAACAAGAGGTAGAAACTGGACGGCCGCAATACGCGCAGTGTTCGCATCCACCGCAACTCATGCTTGGTAAGCGAGTCAAACGTTGGCTCATGATGCTTCCCGTCGAGTACATAGCGAGAAAAACATACCCGTAATCCCAAGCCTCGCACCAGTTGGCCCAAGCGATAGTCGTCGGCAAGATGGTTGGCCACCGCCGCCAGACCACCGATGGCCTGCAAGGTAGTGCGGCTTAGGCAAATGGTTTGGCCGGAAACGTAGCCTTCGTAACGAAACAGCCATGTTAGAAGCACCGAGGGCATGAACCACTCGTTGGAGTACATCGCGCCGAGCCGCGACCAAATGCGCTGTGTTGGCACGCCACGGTAAGTGCATGTTACCAGTCCTATGCGGGGTTCAAGCAGGGGTGCCGTGACCTCAGCAAGATAGTCGGCTCCGACTCGCGTGTCGCTGTCGGCAATTGCCAGCAGATCATGGCGTGCGCGCGCCATCATATTAATCAAGTTGCTGACCTTCAGGTTGCATCCGTGCAGCCGCGGATCGATTACAACATCGATCGATAACGACGGAAATTCACCTATGAGCTGCTCGACCACCGCAAGCGCTGGGTCAGTCGGATCGCGCACGCCGAATACAATTTGAAACTGCGGGTAATTCTGGGTGCAAAACGAGCGCAAATTGTCGTACAGGCCGGGTTCGGCGCCGCACAGCGGCTTGAGGAGGGTAACCGCCGGCTGCCATGGCGCTTTCTGCGACGCCGTGCGACGCAGCCGCCAGATCAGCACCGCTCCCAGCACCAGAACGGCATAGAAGGTTGCAAGCGCCAAACTGACAATGCCAATGATCGCCGGGACTGGATGAATAAAGAGCATCGATGCCTCGGCGGTAAAACCTGTATCCGGCCCTCAAACTGTGCCGCAATGGATAAATTGAATCGCTCTATATTTTCGAGACGCTGCTGCGGGATGCCGCCGCGGCATCCACTTCAGACCTCGTGTGCACGTAGGAAGCGAAAGAATTCGACGCCCTCGCGTAGACGCCGCTTCGTCATGTCCCAGCTGGTCATCATTTCCCTGACGATCTCCCAGATCTTGCTCGGCCGGAAGTAGAAGCGTTTGTAGAATTCTTCCGTGCTGTGGTAGATCTGTTCCTTTGAAAGATGTGGGTAGCTGATTGCCGCCAGCTGCACGCCTTTGTTGTTGACGAGATGGGTGGCATCAGTTTCCTGCAGCCAGCCGTTATCGACCGCTTGGCGATACATCGACGTGCCAGGATAGGGCGCAGCCAGTGAGACCTGGATGGTGTGCGGATTGATTTCCTTCGCGAACCTTATGGTCTTCTCGATCGTCTCGGTAGTTTCGCCCGGCAGCCCGAGAATAAAGGTACCGTGGATCAGGATACCGAGCTTGCGGCAGTCATTTGTAAAGCGGCGCGCAATGTCCGTTCGCAGGCCCTTTTTGATGTTGCGCAGGATCTGATCATCGCCGGACTCATAACCGACCAACAGCAGACGCAGGCCGTTGTCCTTCATCACCTTGAGGATGTCATAAGGCACATTGGCCTTGGCGTTGCAGCTCCAGGTGATTCCTAGCGCACCCATGCCGCGCGCAATGGCCTCGACGCGCGAGAAGTTGCTGGAATCGGTGAACGTATCGTCGTCGAACATGATCTCTTTCACTTCGGGCATGTTCTCTTTGATCCATTGCACTTCTGCGATGACGTGCTCCGCCGAACGAACGCGGTAGCGGTGACCGCCAACAGTCTGTGGCCAGAGGCAAAACGTGCACTTGGAGCGGCAGCCCCGGCCTGTGTAGAAGCTGACGTACGGGTGCAACAAATAGCCGATAAAATAGTTCTCGACTTTCAAATCCCGGCGGTAGACCGGGGCGACGAATGGCAACTCATCCATGTTCTCGAGTACCGCTCTGGGCGGGTTGTGAACGATTCGCCCGTCATCACTGCGGTAGGACAAGCCTTCGACCTGCGGGAGCGGCGCCCCGGCGGCAACGTCCCTGCAGGTGTAATCAAATTCTTCCCGGCAGACAAAATCCACCGCAACGGCGGCCCTCAGGGTCCCTGCCGGGTCGACCATAGTCTTTGCACCGACCATACCAATTAATATGGCCGGATTGTCTTGCTTCAAAAGCTTGGCGAATCTGGCATCGGTTGGAAACGATGGCGAACTCGTGTGCATGATTACGAGATCATAGGCGCGCGCCAATTTTCGGCTTTGTTCGATGCTTAGGCCATCAGCCGACGCGTCCAACAAACGGCAACCGGGTACCAACGCTGCCGGCTGCGCGAGCCAGGTGGGATACCAGAATGATTTGATCTCTCGTTTGGCCTGATAACGGGACCCAGCACCGCCATCGAACCCATCGAACGATGGGGCCTGCAGAAACAAGGTCTTCAATGGCTTTCTATCATCGGTAGTCATTTGCACGTCCTGGTTGATTTGTGCGCCGCTACGTCCTAGCCGACTGTCGGCGCCACAGGTTGTAACTGACCGGAGCCCGCCGCTTCTTGGTGTTAGCAATTACAATGCCTCCGCCATCAGCGCAGAAGCCGCACGCTGACAGCCCGCATCATCGCGTCGGCGGCGAATGCGGGACCTGCGGTCGTGGCCGATAGAAACTAGCCGCGCCGCTTTGCAATGCAAAGTTACATGCTTGATTGAGAAACGCAAGTGCGGCTGACGCTAGACCTTTGCGAGCTTTCCGGTAATCGCCGCCGCGGCTTGGATGCGCTGCGAAACGCTGGCGGATGCTTGTCCGTAAAGCGCATCTGCGCACCCGCGTTCGTTGCTCAGGAGGACATCGGCGACCCGATTGCCTTGCGTTGAGGAGTCGAAGATTGCTCAGCAGCCGCTGCCGGTGAATTCCCGCATGCGCCATTCACCGGCAGGCGGGATATGTGGCGGTCATGAGCGGGGCCGCCAGCGCTTGCTCGATTACTTCGCGACGGCTGCCGCCTTCTCGGCAGGAAGCTCCAGGTAAACAGACAACTCGCTGATGTCCAAGGGCTTCACCAAATGGGCGTCGAAGCCGGCCTCCGCCGTGCGCTTGCGGTCGGTGTCCTGGCCCCAGCCGGTGAGTGCGATGAGCGTCATTGCCCGCCCCCAGGATTCGGCGCGAATCTTGTGACCCACCTGTACGCCGTCGAGTTTCGGCATGCCGATATCGAGCAGTGCGATCTGCGGCCGGTGCTTCGCGGCCTGTTCGACGGCTTGCTCGCCGTCACAGGCGGTGTAAACCTCGTGGCCATCGCAGCGCAGCAAGGCGGCGAGACTTTCGAGCGAATCGGCATTGTCGTCGGCCACCAAGATGCGGCGTGGTGCCGTCGGCTCGCGTTTAACGGAGGTCACCGCCGCGGACCTTCGCTGCGGGCGCCGCGTCAGGAGCGGCAGCCGGATCAAGAACTCGCTACCTTGGCTTGCGCCCTGGCTGTAAGCGGCCACGGTGCCACCGTGCATTTCAACGAGCTTGCGCACCAGCGCCAATCCAATGCCCAAGCCGCCTTGCGCACGATGCGTCGTGGAGTCCGATTGAGTAAAGAGGTTGAACAAGCGCGGTAGCAACTCCGGGGAGATACCCAGACCCGAATCCTTGACCCGTACCTCGACCAGTTCCTCGCCGCTGCGCTGCACCGCAACGCTGATCTGGCCGCCCGGCTCCGTGTATTTCGTCGCGTTGTTCAGCAAATTGCCGAGCGCCTGGGTGAGCCGTGTCAGATCCCCTTCGACCTCGAGCGCCGGGTCCGGCATGTCGATCATGAGTTTGTGTTTCTGGCGCACGATCAACGGCTGCACCGTCTCTATGGCGCGCTTCACGACGGTCGCTACCAGCACAGGCTCGCGCGCCAAGGTGATCGCGCCGCGGGTGATGCGCGACACGTCCAGTAGATCGTCGACCAGCCGCGCCAAATGCCGCAGCTGCCGCTCCACGATATCGCGCGCCCAGGTCAGCTGCGGATCGTCGATGGGCCGCCGCCGCATGATTTCGACGGCGTTGTTGATCGGCGCAAGCGGATTGCGCAGTTCATGCGCAAGAATCGCAAGGAACTCATCCTTGTTCCGATCCGCTTCCTTCAATGCCGCCTCGGCTCTACCGCGCACGGCGACTTCATTCTGCAAAGCCTGATTCGCCTGCTCAAGTTCGGTATTCGCCTGCCGCAGATTCAGATTCAGGCACTCGAGCTCACGCGTCTTTTCCGCCTCGAGCGTCGAGTTCTTGAGGGCGAGAAGCGCGTTCGCCTCGCCGAGGCTGACGTTCAAGAGCTGCAGCTCGCGCCGCTTCAGATGCAGCTCCACCAGCACCGAGATTTTGCTGCGCAGAATTTCCGGGACGACCGGCACATTGACGTAGTCAATCGCGCCGAGCTTGTAACCCCGTAGACACTCGAACTCCGTCACGTGCACTCCGGTGACGAAGATGATCGGTGTACGCTCGAAGCGCGGATGATCGTGGATGAGGCTCGCGGTTTCAAAGCCGTCCATGCCGGGCATGCTCACATCGAGCAGGACCACCGCGAATTCCTCCTTCATCAGGCACTGCAGCGCCTCGAAGCCCGAATGCGCATGTACCAGATTCTGGCCAAGTTCCCGCAGGATCGTGTCATAGGTCAGCAGGCGTGACTCTTGGTCATCGACCAAGAGGATGCTGACCTTTTCGTGCGTCGTGTTGGAAGCCATTGGACAGGCTCTCCTTAACCGTACAGCCACATGCGAACGAGTGATAACAGCTGATCCGTGTTGACGGGTTTGGCGACGTAATCCGACGCGCCGGCTTCAAGACATTTCTCACGATCACCCTTCATGGCCTTCGCGGTGAGGGCAATGATCGGCAGCGTGCGGAATTTTGGAGTCGCGCGAATGCGCCGCATCGTCTCGTAACCGTCCATTTCCGGCATCATGATGTCCATCAGCACCAACGACAGATCCTCGGTATCGTCGACCAGCTTGATCGCCTCCTGACCATTGTTGGCGCTGATGACCTGCATGCTGTGGCGTTCGAGCAGGCTGTTGAGCGCGAAGATATTGCGGATGTCATCATCGACCACCAGCACCTTCTTACCGCGCAGCGGCTCATCGCTGCGGTGCAGCGTCTCGATCATCTGCTGCTTGGCGGGCGGCAGATCGCTCATCACGCGGTGCAAAAACAGCGCCGTCTCATCAAGGAGCCGCTCCGGTGAGCGCACGCCCTTCAAGACGATGCTCTTGGCGCGCTTGCGCAGCTCAGCGGCTTCCTCCTCCGAAAGCTCGCGGCCGGTGAACACGACGATCGGCGTGTCACGCAGCTGCGCATCCTGCTGCACCGCCTCGAGCAGTTCAAAGCCGCTGATATCGGGCAGCTTCAGGTCGAGAACCACGCAGTCGAATCCGCGCTCGCGCATCAGGGTGAGCGCCTCGCGGCCGCTCCCGGCCGCGGTGATCTCGATATCTCCGGAGCGCAGGAGCTCGCCGATGCTGAGCTGCTCGGCGGGGTCGTCCTCGACCACGAGCAGCTGACGGATGCGCGGCCGCGCGAATTGTTTGATGCGCTCGAGGGCCTCCTCCAGACCATCGGTTGTCAGCGGCTTGTTCATGAATGAGAACGCGCCGCGCTCGAGGCCGTACTGGCGCTCTTCTTCTACGGTCAACACCTGCACGGGAATATGCCGTGTCGACGGGTCGCGCTTGAGCTCACTCAGCACGGTCCAACCGAGCATATCGGGCAGGAAGACATCGAGGGATATAGCCGTCGGCTTGTGCTCGCGCGCAAGGCGCAGGGCCTCCGTTCCGCTCTTCGCCACGATGACCTTGAAGCCCTTGTCGCGCGCGAGATTCAACAGCACCTTGGCGTAGTGCGGATCGTCCTCGATGACGAGCAGTACCGTGTCTTCCGGATCGAGCGCCTCGCGGTCGTCTGCCAGCTCCTCGGCACGGGCCGCCGGCAGGATGATCGTTGACTGGAAGGAAGCCTCCGTGCTGCCACCCGCAGATGGCGGCAGCGCGCTCTTCGACTGAGCCGAACCGATATAAGTCAACGGCAGATACAACGTGAAGGTGCTGCCCTTGGCCGGTACGCTCGTCAGCCGGATTTCGCCGCCCAAGAGATGCGCAAGCTCGCGGCTGATGGCAAGTCCAAGTCCCGTGCCGCCATAACGACGCGCGGTGCCGGCGTCGGCCTGCTGGAAGGCTTCGAAGATGATGCGCTGCTTCTCCGGCGGTATTCCGATGCCGGTGTCGCTGACCGAGAACTCCACCACGGTCGGCGCCTGCGAGAGCGAGGGGTGGTCGATTGTCCACCCGCCCGTGGCTGCGCCGACGCGCAGCCGCACGCCGCCGTGCTCCGTGAACTTCAGCGCATTCGACAGGAGATTCTTCAGCACCTGCATCAGGCGCTTCGAATCGGTCGTCATCGTGCGTCCGAGGTGCTGATCGAAATCCGCCGTGAAGGCGAGCTTGCGCGCATCGGCTTCGTGGCGGAAATTGCGTTCCAGCGTCTCCCGCAGATGCGCAAACGAGACGTCTTCGACTTCGACGGTCACGGTACCCGACTCGATCTTCGACAGGTCAAGAATGTCGCTGATGAGATTGAGCAAGTCAGTCCCGGCGCTGTGAATGGTCTTGGAAAATTCCACCTGCCGCGCGGTCAGGTTGTGATCGGCATTCTCCGCGAGCTGCTGTCCCAAAATCAGAATGCTGTTGAGCGGTGTACGCAGCTCGTGCGACATATTCGCCAGAAATTCTGATTTATAACGTGACGTCAGTGCGAGCTCCGCCGCCTTCTCCTCGAGGGCACGGCGTGCGAGCTCGATTTCCTGATTCTTGCGCTCGACCTCGGCATTCTGCTCCGCGAGCAGGCGCGCCTTATTGGCGAGCTCCGCATTCGTCTGCTGCAGTTCCGTCTGCTGCGTCTGCAGCTCGCCGGCGAGCTGCTGCGATTGCTTGAGGAGGCCCTCGGTGCGCATCGTCGCCTCAATGGTATTGAGAACGACCCCGATGCTACCGGTGAGCTGCTCGAGAAAGGCAAGATGCGAGGCTGTGAATTGATGCGTGGAGGCAAGCTCAATGACTGCTTTGACTTCGCCTTCGTAGAGAACCGGCAGTGCAATGACATTGCGCGGCCGCGCGCTGACGAGGCCGCCGCGCACGTGAATGAGCTCCTCGGGAATGTCTTCAAGCAGCAGGCGCTGACGGTCGGCGGCCGCCTGGCCAACGATCCCCTCGCCGAGCGCGTAGCGACGCGGCTCGGCGCCAACCTCCGGATCGGCGTAGGTCGCCAGCTGCCGGAAATGAATCGCGCCCTCGCCACTTTCTACGACGTAGACGATGCCGTGCTGCGCATTCACGAGCGGTGCGAGCTCCGAGAGGAGCATCTCGCCCACGGGCACTAGATCGCGCTGGCCCTGCATCATGCGGCTGAACTTGGCGAGATTGGTCTTCAGCCAGTCCTGTTCGGTGTTACGCGCCGTCGTGCCGCGCAGATTGCCGATCATCGCGTTGATGTTGTCCTTAAGATCGGACACTTCACCGCGCGCTTCGACTTGGATCGACCGAGTGAGGTCACCCTGCGTCACGGCGGTTGCGACCTCGGCGATGGCGCGTACCTGAGTCGTGAGGTTCGCCGCCAGCAGATTGACGTTGGCGGTGAGATCCTTCCACGTGCCGGCGACTCCCGGCACCACCGCCTGACCGCCCAACTTGCCTTCGGTACCGACCTCGCGCGCAACGGTCGTGACCTGATCGGCGAAGATCGCTAGGGTGTCGGTCATGCTGTTGATCGTGTCGGCGAGAGCTGCAACCTCACCCTTCGACTCCACCATCAGCCGCTGGCGCAGATCGCCATTGGCGACCGCGGTGACGACCTTCACGATGCCACGCACCTGATTCGTGAGGTTGTTGGCCATCACATTGACGTTGTCGGTGAGATCCTTCCAGGTGCCGGCGACTCCTGGCACCACCGCCTGGCCGCCCAACTTGCCTTCGGTACCGACCTCGCGTGCAACGCGCGTCACCTCGGCCGCAAAGCCGTTCAGCTGATCGACCATCGTGTTGATGGTTTCCTTCAGCTGCAAAATTTCGCCA
>Ga0209006_10001035_pt1 | contig 25648 bp, 20 predicted proteins | sample JacPin_JW_Ref_O2_FD_188567 | JGI IMG/M metagenome (GOLD analysis project Ga0209006, IMG submission 188567) | Forest soil microbial communities from Algoma, Ontario, Canada - Jack Pine, Ontario site 1_JW_Ref_O2 (SPAdes) (version 2) | ecosystem: Environmental > Terrestrial > Soil > Boreal...
CCTTCCTACAACATCCCCACCGTGGGCGCGTAGCTCAATTGGCAGAGCAACTGACTCTTAATCAGTAGGTTGTAGGTTCGATTCCTACCGCGCTCACCACTTCTTTTCAAGCACTTGCCATCCATCGTCTTCGGTTTACTTACTTGTAACTGTGGCTGTTTTTGTGGCTGTTGCTACATCACGCACTTCTGCTGATTAAGCCGGTCGATGACGACTTTGATCTGTGCCGTTTCCGGATGCAGATAACCCATCGTCGTCGTGAGACTCTCATGCCCCATGATTTCCTTCACCAGTCCCGGATTTTTCGTCTCTGCCATAGCGACGGTGCCGAACGTGTGCCGTGCGCAATACAGCTTCAGGGCATCCGGAATTTCGAGCTTCCGAGCCACAGTTCTGAACGCGTGCTCGAGTCCGCTCAGCCCGATATGGCCTGCACGAGACTTCTTCGAAGGAAAGACCCAACCCTCTCGTAGGCCCAACTGTTCAAGCTGAATTGTCCTGAGAAGTGCGATCACGCGCTCACTCAACGGCACCGGCCGACGAGCTTTACGCGTCTTGCCCCTGGGGTTGAAATAGAAGGCGCTTTCCCAGTTGATCGTCTCCCAGCGCATTCTGATGACCTCCCCATTTCTCAATCCAGAGTCCAGCATGATGATCAGGACATCTTTCAAGGGTCGTTTGCACGCTGCCAAGAGTCGTCTCTCATCTTCGACCGTGACCATGCGGTCCCGGGGGAAGACTTTGACCGTCTTGATCCTTGGCGCTTCACGAAGCACTTTCCAATCGCGGGCTTTGCCAAGCATCCGGCGCAGTGTTCGAATGGCAGAGTTCCTGCTGTGGGGCGATTCGTGAAATTTTGTGGTCTCCACGTCATCGGCCGTGATTTGATCCATGCGCATCCCGGACAGCGGGGTCTTCAGGATCAAACGCCGGCCGTTTTTGTAGTCGGCCTTTGTGTTCTCGGCAAGCGTCGTTTTGTCGAGCCAGTCAACGAATTGCTCGGCGAACTCCCGAACCAGAGGTACCCGCTTGGGCCGCAACGACTCTCCTTCCTCTGCCGCAACCCGTTTTCTAGCCTCGACGCGCTCGGCTTGCTTTTGGTTCTTGGTTTTGGTGCTGCCGCGGTTCCGCCTTCCATTGATATAGAAGAGGTAGTACCAGACATCACCCCGCTGGTAGATAGACATTCCGTTCCTCCTTGCTTGCGCGCACAGAGGAAACACGGATGCCAGATCGGATGAACTCATCCAGATCGGCTATATCATACAGCGCGCGTCCACGGGGTTTGTAGAATTTCGGTCCTCCCCCTTGGGATCTCCAAACTCGCAGCGTACTGGCTGGAACCCCCGAATATTCGGCTGCCGCCTTTGTCCCCAAGAAGCGTTTGTTTTCGTTTTCCACTCTCACTGCCACAACGGGCCTCCATTTGCATTGCTTGTAGAGCAAACAGAAAATTCAGTCAAAAATTAAGACGAAGAGTGCAGCGCCTTCGTATTCGCAAAGGAACCGGGCATCTATTTGACCGACATTTCAATCGGGGTTAGGTTGCTCGCACACTGAGACCGGAAGCATGATCTCGTGCACAGGAGTTCAGCGTGTTTTCCTCTCTGAAAGATGTGAGCGAAGGGCTTAGGTCCACTGGCTACATCGCCGATTCCATTGCCGCAACCACCGTTTACCTGGCGGCGAAGCTGCACAAGCCGCTGCTGCTGGAAGGTCCCGCAGGCAGCGGCAAGACGCAACTGGCATATGCAGTTGCGGAGGCAGCCGGCACCACGGTCGAGCGCCTGCAGTGCTATGAGGGGATCAACGAAGAAAAGGCCATCGGCAAATTCGATGAGTCCCTGCAAAGGCTTTGCGTCGAACTGAGAACCAAATCCGCCGATGCCGATTGGGAATCCCTGCAGGCTGAATTGCACAGCCAGCAATTCTTCAGCGCCGGTCCGCTCCTACGGGCTCTGCAGTACGAGAAGCCTTGCGTCCTGCTCATCGACGAACTCGACAAGGTGGACCACGCGTTTGAAGCATTGTTACTGGAATTGCTGAGCGTGTGGCAGTTGAGCATTCCGAAGCTGGGCACGGTCAAAGCTGAGAGCGTTCCGTTTGTGGTGCTCACGTCAAACGAAGAGAGGCGCATCGGCGATCCCCTGCGCCGGCGCAGTTTCTACTTGCGGGTTGAACATCCGGCAGCAGAGCGAGAGGCCGAGATCGTGGCCCTGAGAACGCCGGATTCGAGCCGTGAATTTCACGCAGGAATGGCGGGTCTGGCCAAGGCGTTGCGGGGCTGGAGCCTCGAGAAACCGCCGTCGGTCTCCGAAATTCTGGATCTGGCACAGGCCCTCAAGCTCCTTGGCGCTGAGGGAGTCACGGCAGAAATGCGAGACATCCTATTGCCCCTCCTGGCCAAGACAGAGGCCGACCGCAGAAAACTGCTGCTTCGCGACGGATTCGCCAGCCTGATCTACGACGCCCACCAATACACCCAGGAAGCACTGCGGAGCGCTGTATGAGCAGGTGCCTCTGCTTCGTCCTGATCGCTTGCGGAGTTCTCTATTCTCAGGCCCAGCCGCGAAAAACCCCTGCTCGGCTCGAAGCCGAATACTACGTAGCGGCGTATGCGCGGCACTACGGCGTGCCCATAGAGTTTGTGCGGGCGATTGTTGAACAAGAATCAGGTTGGCATCCGTGCGCCATCTCGCCCAAAGGGGCGGCCGGACTGATGCAGCTAATGCCCTCAACGGCCGCACGACTGGGAGTGCGAGACCGTTGCAACGTTCACGAGAACGTCGCTGGCGGTGTGCTTTACCTCGCTTGGCTTATGCACGCATTTCCGGGAGATCTGCGATTGGTTGCCGCCGGTTACATTGCCGGCGAAGACGTGGTTACGCGACGTGGTCTCGCCTACCACAATGTTGAAGTCGTGACCTATGTATCTCGAATCAGAGCCAATTGTCGGCCACAACTTGCGGATGGTACACGAGGGAATCCCGCACCAGAAAGGAGCAGAGCAATCCAATGAAAATTTGTTGGATTTTTGTGCATTTGATAACGCTGTCCTATTGCTTGGCCCAGTCGGACTCACCTCCAAGGGTCTTGCCCGATGCGCGAATCGCGCGCCTGACACTCGACACACAAAGCGTGACTGTCCTGCACCTGAGACCAGGGTACGTCAGCTCGGTGCGATTGCCCGAGGACGTCAGTTCGGTTGTATTGGGGAATCCGGGCACCTTCAAGGCCGAGCATTCTGAGGCCGAGCCGCGGCTGGTGTTCTTGAAACCAACGACCGCAAGTCGCGCCGAAACCAATGCGCTGATCACGACTAGGACTGGGCATGAGATTTCCTTGCACTTGGTCAGTGCAGGAAACTCGGATCGCACCGTCGCGGTTGATTTCGTGCTGCAATACGACCTTCCGCACACCTTTCTTCTCGGGAATTCGCAATCCAGTTTCGTGATTGGCGAGACGAAGAGTGTCGCACCGGAGCCCTTGCCAAGCACTGTTGGGAGCAACGCACCTGCGACCAGCGCCCAAGAACCCCTCAGACCGCTACGCGATCCGAATCCGCATTGGCTAGGCAAAATACTGCTGGTTGCCGTAGGACGGATCACCGAGAAGGATCAGCAGATGACAGTGGAGTTCTCAGTGCTGAATGCTTCGTCTAAAACCATTGAACTATTACCTCCGCAGATCCAACTTGCGGGCACATCCAAGGAAAAGCACAAAAAGGCGGTGAAGGCGGATCCCGTGCCCATCAAGGACTATTCGATGACGATCCGACGTGTGCCGCCGGGCGCCAGAGCGGACGGGGTCGTGGTATTCGATCGCCCCTCTTTCAAGGAATCCAGGGAACAGATGCTGCTCCAAGTCGCTCAGGCCGAGGGCGTGGATCAACCAGTTCTTGTTCCGGTCGCATTCGTGGCGCCAGAAGGAGAAACAAGATGATTCCTCAACACGGAAAGAATGGAAACGGGACACTTGTGCCGGACGCAGTTCCGGAAGCAGCATCCAATGTTCATGAAGCAAGAACCGCGGGCGTGCAGCCGATTGACTTAGCGACGCGGACGCGGCAACGGGCACGGCAACAATTTCAACAGAACAAGTTCGTGATCATGGGAGCCGGCGCGCTGGTGCTCGCACTGCTGCTGTTTGTTGCCCTCTTGGTCCCGCATAAGCACACGGTTCAAAAGCCGCGAGGAACAGTTGCGGGCCAACAGGATCCAACTCAGCCAAGTGAGTCTTCTTCCGTTGAACCAAGTCTTCTGCCAATCACCGATTCCGGCAGACCTCCAACAAAAGCAACCCACGAAGGCTTTGTTGATGAGCAGGACCTGCAGCGAACTGCAACCAGGCAGTTGGCGCCGTCGTCCCGCGGCACCCAGAGCGGAACGTTAGCTTCGGTACCACCTTTTCCTGAGCAATGGCAGGCGCCTCCGTATCAAACCGGGGCCGATGGCAGCGCGCAACCAGGAGATCTGAGCAAAACCGAACGAGAGGCTCTGGAGAAATCTTCGGTCACTTATGTGCGCAATGTTTCTGCCTCACAAGGCGGTTCTCCAAAATTGGCCGACAGTGAGCCTGTAATCGACCTCGGACTTCCCACCGGCTCGCGCTTGCGGGCGCGTCTCGAATCGGCTGCAAGTACAGCGGTCAGGACTCCGGTCTTGGCGGTGATCGAGTACAACTACGAACGTGAAGGGGAGATTATTGTTCCAGCTGGCGCAAAAGCCGTGGGACACATTCAACAGGCCGACCGCTCCGGGTATATGACGATCCAGTTCGATTCGTTGATGCTGCCAGGCGGAGCGACGGTTCCCATCGAAGGAGTTGCGACAAACTTGAGCCTCGGCCCGCCCAGGGGCAAGGTCGAGGGCAAGAACACGGGGAAGAACGTGCTCGTTCGGTCTTTATCCGGGATCGGCGAGGTGGGCGCGATGCTCGTAGGTCGAGGAAACTTGGACCAGCCCTTAAGCGAAGAGGACATGCTGCGGGAGCGTGTCAGCAACAATGTCGGCGAAGCTTCGGACGAGCAGGTATCTAGACTCGCTTTGACGGAACATGTCGTGGTCACTATTCCCGCGAACACTGCGATCTATGTGGTGCTCGAAAAGACGGCAAGTTCCAGGACAGGTTCAGAGAGAGCCACATTGGGGCGGGCGCAGTCCGCGGGTTCAGCGAGCACAGATCAACTTCGTCAATTGTTACAACTGCAGCGGACACTACAACAAACGGCAGCGGTCAACGAGGAAAAATAGCTCCAACTAGTCGAGTCCGGTAAATCATGTTTCGGCAATTAGGGCCTTCACAGAGTCGTTGAACAGGCAAGCCAAAGTAGTCGAGAACATCGGCTTCGCAATCGCGCACAAAACAGGTTGGGAGTACATTGGCATCGATCTTTCTCCCGCACCCCTGCGGGATATCTCGATCGGTGGCGCGATTGAGGATCTTGCGAAGCGACCCTGCGGGGCCAGTGGTACATGACAGTCGCGGCGGAGACCACCGCCGTCCTCAAGGCCGCTCTCGTCAAGCACGCGGGTTACTCCGGTCTCGTGCTGCCAAGTGCTCGAAGACAAACGACCGGCGCAGCGATGGAGCGAGCGCAGGATTTCTCTGGATGCTCTTCTGGCATCTTCCGCCTGTGGTACGGGTCTTGACGTTGTAACCATTGCCAGGGGACATCAGTGAAGCAGGCTTGGCGCGAATAATCGGCGATGTAGCCAGCCTGTCGGCAAAGTGGCACAAGCCACTGTCCGCCCGACTGCTGCCCGTTTCCGGGAAGAAAGCCGGGGACCGCACTGATTTCGACAGTCCATAACTTGTGTAATGACACACTTCAGTCGTTGATCTCGCGGTGAGGAAAATCGATCCTGCAGTACACGAGCTTTGGATTGTTGGGCGATTGGGCATTATGTTTGATGTGACCACCTCCCTCGTACTATTTCTGCCCCCGCGTTACCGCATCTGACTGAGCACTTCACGCCCCTCTCGCCTCGCAAAGGCAACCAAGTTTGGTTCACGCATGCTCGTCTCGAAACCCCGACAATTAAGATCCATGGACACCTTCCGTTTTTCCTCCTTGTGGTCTCTATTTGGAGAACCCACCCGCGCTTTAAGGTCCAGATCCGTCAGTCTCGTGAGCCTGCGGCACGTCGGAAACATGCCAAGAGTCGTTCTTAGGTCAGCGTCTTCAATATACGTGCACTTGCGATGGGACAAATCCCTGCCGTTGACAGGGATAACACTCTGAGGGAGTGAATAAATCTGTGCTCAATGGTGACCGGTTCCGTCGTTTTGCCGCAATATTGGTGGTCTTCGCCACCTGTGTGGCGCTTCCAGGGCCTGCATCGGCACAGTCAACGAGTGCATCCGTCTCGGGGCGGATCACCGACTCGTCGGGGCGGCTTTAGAAGGCGCGGAAGTGGCCCTGACAAATGTCGATACCGAGGCCTTGCAGCGGACGACATCGAACGGTGAAGATTTTTACAGCTTTCCCAACCTCGCGCCGGTCAAGACAAACTGTCGCGGAATTTCGTTCTTCCGGTCGGATCCATATCCGAGTCCATCACGGTGACGGTGGACAGCATCAGCGTGAACACGACGGATGCAGCGGTCGGGACCGTGATGACCAAACCCGGGAGTCATCTAGCTCGCGTTGCGCATCAATTTCTGACCATGACCTAAAGACTTGGCAAGACCTAAAAGTTGCCATGGTCAACAAACCTTACACTCAGGGGGCAGTAAATGAGCAAGATGAAATCATTTAGCACGAGGTGCGTACTGCTGGTCTTGGCACTATGCGTCGTTGTTTCCAGTTGTGTCGCGGCCGAGCCTAAAGGCTGGCTGATTGTCGAAGGAGGCATGTGGCCGCCGAACCCTCGGATCGCAGACAAGTTTCGGGAACTGATTGGTGGTGCTGATGCAGCTGTTCTTTTCATCCCGACAGCCGCGTCTGACGAACGCCTACAGGAAGCGAAGGCGACGGGGGAAGTAGAGAAAATCTTTAAGGAGCTGGGCTTGAACAATTGCAAGCTGTGGCATACGCGGGACCGCAACGAAGCCAACTCGGAAGCTTTTGTCGCGCCTCTTCGCGCCACCAAGGGCGTGTGGATCCACGGAGGACACAATCCACTCCTTGCGGAAGCCTACGTCGGAACTCGGGTGCAAAAAGAACTGCAAGCGTTTTACGAGCGCGGCGGGGTGATTGCCGGCCCTTCGGCGGGCGCGATGATTATGGGCTCATTTTTGGTTCAGCCAGGAAAATCTGACGAGAAAGGCAACACTGTTTTGCTTGTATCTCCAACAAATCATGAAGGATTTGGACTCCTTGAAAATGTTGTGGTGGTTCCGCATGTAAATCAACGTCATCTTGAAGGCGCGCTGGTTCCCATCATTGCGGAACATCCCGAGCTTTTGGGAATTGGCATTGATGCGGGCACAGGGATTCTGGTGCATAGCCATTGGTTTGAAGTGATCGGTGGCTCGGATGCCCGTGTGACCATTACCGACGGCAAGCAGCATAACGGCAACCCCTATTACTTCCTCCATTTAGGCGATAGGTTTGATTTAGCGAAGCGAGTGGCGGCAACTTCTGCACACATAAGATAGGCCCCTAGGGAGGAAAAAGTGAGGAGCATTCGAGGATGGATTAGCACATCATCTCTAACGGCGCAAAGACCCTCCGCTTCACTAGATCTTCCAGGTCATGCAGGCTACTTAGCCGGCTAAGTAAACGGAACGGTTCGGCGCGCAGGCTCCCAATGGCCTATGCCTGCCATTGCTTGTCGATATCGGACTGCTGCTCTGCGACGGGAGGAAGTCGAAAGTGTACGCCGGATATTTAGTGCCTGGCTTTCGGTGGCTAGCAATTCTAGGCTTAGCCGCTTGCGCCGCTAAACGTCGCTCCCTCACGGCCTGGACGTTAGTGGGGATCGTTGCCGGCGCAGAAGTCGGGCACGATTGGTCCAGAGTTGCCATTGCTTTTCAAGTGCTAGGTACGATCTTCCTCCGTTTAATTAGAGTGATCATCGCACCACTGTTGTTTGGGACCCTCGTGGTTGGAATCGCTGGACACGCCGACGTCAAGAAAATCGGACGCATGGGGATCAAGGCCCTCATCTATTTTGAAATAGTTTCCACGCTGGCGATGATGATAGGGTTTGTGGCTATAAACGTGTCCCGTGCTGGTCGCGGTCAGGCTTTCAGCAAGAGCGAGCATCGGTCTCCGTTTCATTTCAGGGACGAGTGCGAGCGCCACGGCGAATAGAATGCTGAACACGACGACTTGCAGAATTTGATCTTCCGCTACAGATTTGGCGATGTTTTCAGGGAACATGCCGATAAGCAGTTCCTCCGGAGAGCGCAGTCGTGAACTCGGCACTTCACTCGACGCCGCGGCCGGGAATTGCACGCCGACACCAGACTGCCGACCGTGTATGCCATTGCCCCAAAAACGGCCACCGGCGCGAGGAGCATGATGAGATTGGTGGAACTTCATCATGTATGGGAATGAGTGTTTTCCTTCCCCTAACAAGACTCTTGACGACAATGTATGTGACGCTGATCAGTTTTACCATCATAGTGCTCCTGCCGATCGCGATCCTGTTTGGAGTCCCGGTCAGGCGATTTGCCGCCGCTGTTGCGGAACCCGTGAGCATTGCTTTCGCGACCGCAAGCTCTGAAGCCGCACTGCCGCGAGCCATCGAACAAATGGAAAAGTTGGGCGTGTCGCCGGAGACCGTCGCCTTCGTTCTCCCTACCGGTTACAGCTTCAACCTGGATGGCTCGAGCGTCTACCAATCCTTGGCCTTGGTCTTCGTTGCGCAAGCCGCGGGCATTCATCTCAGCGTTGGCCAACAAAGCCTAATGCTTCTGACACTGCTTGCAAGCAGCAAAGGGACTGCCGGCGTAGCCCGTGCATCGCTGGTGGTGGTTCTCGGAGTAGCACCATCGTTTGGCTTGCCGTCTGGACCGATCCTTCTTCTCTTCGGAATCGACCAACTCATGGACATGGGACGAACGGCAATAAACGTCCTCGGGAACTGCCTCGCTACAATGGTAATCGCTCGTTGGGAAGGTGAAACCGTTCCGTTCCTGACGGAAGTGCCGCAAATATCCAATGACAGACCAGATTAGTATGACGAGCACGTGGTGAGACGAGGATGATCAGCCGAGGTCGGATGCAACGATCAACTCGCCAGTCCCGATCATTGATGCAGACTCCGGATCAGATCGGCTCGAGAGCGTGTGAAGCCTGAGCACTACGTGACCAGCAGATCGATCCCCCGCCCGGGTTCCGTTGCCGGTTTTGCGCGTATTAGCAGTTTGTGTCCGGCAACGGAAAACCGTCTCCACAAGACTTTCCGCGACCAAGCACACGAAACAATCTCACGAAAAACCTACGGCAAAGGCTGCAGGGTCGCATTCACAAGGACGGGATCATCGAATTCGGTGCGATCGCCCGGCTTCGTGTCAGCCACAGGCAGCAACCGCGCCGACAATGGCTTGTGCAACTTAACTGCCAGCGTGGCCATGTCTCCGATCATCCTTTCGAGTTGTTCCTGGGAAGTGTCCCCGGGCAGTGGAATGGTGTCGAGTCCCGTGCCGCAGACAGCCGAGTAGGCCAACATGTCGTCCACGCTCAGTTTACCCTCGCTCCAGCGCTGGGCGAGAAGGCTGTCTTCCAGGATTGGAAGCATCACGCCGGAATAGCCGGCATGCTGTACCGGTAGACGGCGAAGAACGCCGGTGATGGTCGCGACAGCGGTCATGGTTCCGCTCGAGCCGAACCGGGCATGAGTCAGATTCTCGATTGCGGCGCCAATCGAAACATCTTTGAGGGGAGCGGGAGAAAGATCCAATCCCATGTATTTCCATCCAGTCTTGGCTTCCATTTGGCGTGCGATTTCTTCCACTTTGCGCGCATGATCCCCAAGCGCAGTTTCCAGCGCCTTTCCGGCGGCTATGGGATTAGAAGCGGAAGCAAACACCGCTGCCACGACATTGGCGGATTGCATGCCCACGGCAAATTCACCGCCTTCGTCGTCATGATACGAGCCTGGGTAAAAGGGCGCGTGTGGCGGCAGCATCGCGGTAGCCGCAAAATTGAAGTTTCCCAGGCTGTGGGTCGTGTGCGCCTCGACATATTTCACCAGGCGGGCGGCAGCACGCACCGCGTTCCACCGAATACCATCTTCGGCGGCCACGACAATGCTGCCTCCCAAGCCTGTCGTACCGCTCAAGATTTCGGCGAGCAACTCAGCCGGAGCGCTGTCGTCGGCCGGGGAGAACATCGCCGGCCCGATGGAAGCGTCGAAGTTTTCCTTGCGAGCCAAGGCGTCGTAGTCGCGGAAGAAAGCCAGAGCTTGTTCTTTCGAGAGGCCGCGCACATAATACGGAAATGGCTGGGTGGTAATGCGAATCGATTGCACTTCGTAGCCACCCTGCTCAAACGCAGCCTTCGCCTGGCGCAGCTTGATAAGCGTTTCGTTGATCTGCACCTGATAGTGGCTGCGGTCCAGTTGGATGAAAGCCGTGAGCGCGCGGATCTTCGGCACGGGTGCAGAGACCTGAGCAAGTAATGTGACCGTGTTGAGGAGGAGCAGGAAAATCGAGAGCTTGGCGTCGCGCAAGTTGGTGTACCTCCATTCCTAGTGTCGCTGCCACCAGTTCACGCCACGAACTGAGGCGTGTGGTGACAGAAGCAGGTAAAACAATTGTTCATGAGAATTAGGAATTCTTTTGAGCACAACGCTTCAGCAATCTCCATAGCGGAACGCCTTTTACTCGCGCCTCGGCTTCTCAGACCGTATTTCGAGCGCGCCCTCTGCCATCCGACGAGCTCGCACCTGTGCCAGAATTGATCCCTTGAAGAAATCAAATGTTATGCCTGCGCCGTTGGCGCTCGTTCATAAACCGCCGCTGCCGCAGCGGCACCCTGGAGGGCTGTGCCCGTGGCGTCAAACACAACGATTTCCTCTCTCGAACTGCGTCCTGGCTTCTTGCCGATGACGATCTCGCCCAATTCCGCATAAACATCTTCTTCTCACATACCCTTTTCCAGGGTGTCGTGGAGTTCACCGGCCCGGGAACGCTGAGCGAGCACATCCACCACAACCTTGTTCGATTTCAGGAGCCTAGGGTCTAATTCCCTTCTTTCCGAGCTGTCCGCTCCCATCGCGGCAATGAAGGTTCCAGGTGAGACCATATTCCGCTTCAAGTAGTAGCATCGCGAGGGGGTACACGTGACGCAGATATCAGATTGCCGCACGGCCTCTTCGACGTTCGTGGTTGCCACGACCGCGGCTCCCGACGATTGCAACGACTCCTTTGCAAGTTCCTTGATCGGCAAGAGAGCACGAATATCACTGAGCTTCAACAACAATGTTCCATGAGGCTTCATACACGGTCTTCGCCTCGCGATAGTTCGTACCTATGGTCCTCTCGAAACGAAGGCGCGGCAAGAATCTTCGCATATACGGCTGGGTCGACGTTCCCGCCGCTCACAACGCAGCAGACCGCTCGGCCTCTGAACCTTTCGGGCTCAGTCAATAGAGCGCCAATGCTCAAGGCGCCAGTAGGCTCAACTTTCAGATTTGCCAGGTCGAATAGAAGACGCACGCCCTGTATGATGTTCTCCTCGGGAACCTCGACAATGCCTGCCAGGCCTCCTTTGAGAATCGGCCAGTTATGCTGACCCAAGCTAACTACTCGCGCGCCGTCTGCGATGGTCAGCGGTTCGACCTCGTTGCGGACGATCTTTCCCGCCCGCAGAGACCGCGCAGCATCGTTCGCAAGAAGAGGTTCGGCACCTACGACAGCCATTCGTTTGCCGGACTTGCACATTCCCTGGATGATGCCCGCCGATAAGCCGCCTCCGCCAATGGGCACCACCACATCATCGAAGTTGTAGTCGAGAGCCGCCAACTCCCGCCCGAGGCTCGCATTACCTTCAATCACAAGGGGGTCGTCGTACGCGCTTGCGACGTATGCTTCGGGGTGTTGGTTTGCTATTTCATGGACCCGCTCCGCGCGGCTCTTGACTCGCACGTCGACCAGTTCCACTTGACCGCCGAACTCCCTAACAGCATCTACCTTCACCTTGGCCGCAGTTGTAGGCATCACAATGATGGACGATTTCTTCAGCATCGAACAGGCGCAAGCGAGGGCCTGTCCGAAATTCCCAGAAGACGCAGTGATGAGTAGTGTTTGTGGGACCCGCGAAGCAAGGTTCTGGGCCGCCCGAAACTTGAAACTGCCAGTGGTTTGAAATGTCTCGCTGACAATAACGACATTCGCGCCGAGCAATTTTGCCAAACGCGGCGCTTCGACGACGGTTGTAGGACGAATCATTTCTGGTCTCGCGCCTGCGCGCGATCCTCACCCGCTAACCATTCCTGTCGATGACGCCTCCCATCCGGGACACTCGCGAATACTGGCGAACTGGGAATGCGTTCCGACACCAACTTCCGTGATCGTTTAGATGGTTGCAACATGGTTAGCTTTCGCCTCTTCTATTTCCTCTCGTCCGTGTTCAAAACCGTTCGTTCCTCAACGTGCTGAGCAAGTTCGGATCGTGCACGCCAGACCTCGCGCCAGTCTTTCTTGGCCAACAGTGCAAGTTGATCGCCATAATGCGGCGAATTGGGATCACTGGAATTGCCATAGGTCAGCAAAACTCTCGCCTTCAGTGGAACTGAGAATTCCACTTCTGCCATGAAGGAATCACCAAAGTTGGATTCAAAACGTCCGCCCTCCGCGTGCGTGTAACTAACGACGTCGAAGATCCCAAGACGTCCTGCGCCGCCGCTTCCGGCAAAATCAAACGTCCCCCTGTGAAGCCGAAAGACGTTGCCCCACGGGACGTCCAAAGGAAGATTTCTCCGCCGAAGCTCACCCGCTGAGGCAATTAGGGCTGCCACGGCAGCATTCGGGTCTTTTAATTCACGCGGCGTATCAAGCGGGTGTCCCACGTCAAATGACTCAGCGAAGAAATTGTCCCCCATCTTTTGCAGCCATGTATAAAACAGCACGGCGCCTTTGCTGTCGGCATTGGTTTCGCGGTCCCATTTATCGAGAATGGCTGCCGCTTCAAGAGCAAGGTGATTATCAGATTGTCTAGCCGCCGCGATTAAATCATTCAAAACACGATCGGCCAACTCACAACGTGTGGAATATTGATCCGCAAGCAGTTTGTCGTACGAGATTTTGGATTCCTGCAGCAGCATTTTCATGCCCCGTTGTTCGCGAGTGCTGGGCTCACCACGCGGCGCAATATCGGGAGGATACTGGGCGGTACTCAGAAAAGGTTCGGTCATGTACCAGGGCACGCTATTTGAGTTTTGTACCCACCCGGAAGCAGGATTAATCGCCTTGGGGAGGTCTTTGAAGCCATAGAATTTGTTCCAAACTGCCGTCGAACTGGCGCCGGAAAGAACGCCAGTTTGATCCGAGGAAGCGCCACCGTTTCGCCTGGGCACTAGTCCGTCATAAACCAACTCGATATTCCCTTCCCGGTCGGCGTAAATTACGTTAAACATTGGCAACTGCATTTGATTGAGAGCAGATTGGAACTGCGCGAAAGTTCTGGCTCGGCCCATCTCCCACCATTCCTGGAGGGCACGGGCGAATGATCCGGCTTGCAAACCGGCAATTCGGACGGCGAAAAGTTTGCCGTCATTCTCGACAACAGGTCCCAAAAGAGATCGGCGAATCTTGATGTATTCATCCTTCAAATTCCCATCGTTTTGCTTGACCTTGATCAGTTCCTCTTTGGAATCGAATGCACGCATCTGCCCGTCGAACTGGTAACTGTCTTTCTCAGATACCAGCGCATAGGTATCGCAACCGCGGACCGGGTTTATTGTGTGAGTCCATCCATGCGTATCATTGAAAGCGATCTGGAGAACCGGAAACCCAAGTAGGGCGGCCCCGTACGCTTTATAGCCCGGAGCAGAAATCTGCGCCTCGAAGAAGGTGTACTCGCCGCTACTCCAGGGCAAATGAGGATTCGCCAGGAGCATCGCATGACCATCAGTGGAGTGCGAAGGTCCTATGGCCCAGCCGTTGGAGCCTTTGGCCGCGCGGTCACCCTGCTCAACAACAGAACATCCACCACCCGAGTGGATGCTCGCTTCATTGATAAACATTTCGAGCACCCGAATTGTGTGGGCTAGGATGTCAGTTCCGTCTACAGGCAAGATAGACCTGCCCACAGCCTCCACTTTCTCCGGATGTTCTCGCGCGTATTCATTGATGCCTGCGGCAAACGCATCGAGATCGCGGCGAAACCGTGGAGTCTGCTGCACATACCATGCGCGAGCCGTCGCGTACAATCCGAGCGTGTGAACCACCCGATCCCCATTGAAATAGTGTTCTCCGTAAAACTCCGCGCCGCGACCTCGGCCCTGTGCAATAAGCCGGAGCAGTACACCTTCATGATTGTGCATCTGAGCCCAGCCGAAAGCTCGAAAAGCACTGACTTCACTTTGGGCGAAGATGTGTGGTACGCCCCAGGTGTCCCACACAATTTCTGTTCCGGACTTTGCGGGGCGCCTAACGTCCGGGTTCGAATCGGGGTTGTTCAAACTGCCGGCCGGGTGCGGCTCGCCGGCCGCGGGGGCTGAAGCCGGCGTGCTTAAACTTAGCGCCATGATGAGAACAAACAGAACCAATTTTATTTTCACCCTCTCTTTCATGCTCCATTCCATCTCAGTCATCTTCAATGTCCTAAATTGGTCTGTCTCAAGGTGATTTCGCAATACTCCGGTGATGGACCATCGAGCAGCGCCGATTTCTACCCGCGGTGATATTTACAAGAGAAAACCTCGACGTACGCCTTCGTGACGGCAGAAGCTCGTGGTCGGATCAATTGATCCCATCTGGACTTTTACCCGTCCGTGCCGACCTTAAGGCAGCTTGGTGGCCTTCTGAAGCGTCGGATATCCCGTTACGGTAAAGCCAGCTACCTGACCGCTCTCGTCATTTGTGAATGTAAGGTGGATCTCGTTTTTTTCCACCGAAAAGAACTCACCTGCGGACAGAGGTAGAAGCTGATGTTTCTTGTCGTCATTTTGACCTAGATCAATCCATAGCCCCTCTTGCGTGGCGGTGATCTCGACCGGAGATCTCTTCGTTCCCGGAGGGTCATCAGGCGGCAGAATCGGTTGATATCTCCCCGTGAACGTTTTCAGAACTTCGGGAGACAAATGAATCGCCTGCGGCGATGGAGGTGGGGGTTTTGTTCCATGATCAGCCTGGTTTAACCGCTCCATAAGATCCCTATAGGCCGCTTCGACGGATGCAGCCTCCGGACTCTTGTTCGCATAGTTCATGATCGGCTTGATGAATACATCCATCGCCCTATCAATCTCGACGAATAGATTGTTGTTCGACTTCGCGAGAGACTTATCCCCACCCCCTCCTTCTGCTTGATCCCAGCTGCGCTCCAGGATGCGTGCGTGTTCGGCAGCCAGAGCCAGATTCCCTTTCTGGAAATCCTGATGGGCGAGTTGGGCAAGGGCACGATACGCGCCCATTTTGGTATCGTCGACACCCGCAGTTTGTCCCACGTGATTTCCCTGCGCCATGCAGGATGCAATTGTTGCGGTCAGCAACAAAGGCACTAAGCAGACAACGAAAACGATCCCACTGATGTTACGGAACATCGGTTTCATAAGATGAGCTCTCCTTAGTTGTGACTCTACAGCACTAAAGATATGTAAGTGGGCACGTCACTCCATTTGCAGCAGGCATCTCGGATAGCACCGGTTCCCGTGAATAACAAATATCCAATGGCCACTGGCTGCCGAGTCACTTTTGTCCAGCTCGTTCAAGATCCACGGCGGCGACCCGCCCATATCGCGCGGAGAAGATCGCGGCCTGCACGCGCAGCTCCTGCAATCCCCACGGACACGAGAGCTTGCGTCGTGCCCAGCGCGATCGCGGCCGAAAGAGAGCCGCTTGAACCAGGCTGAGAAAGCGAGGCGCCAAAAGTATCAATTCGCGAGCTTCGACACCTTTTATAGCTCCAAGGCTTTTTCTTGTATCACCTTGCAAGCTGTTAACTATCAAAAGATCACCTTGAGGGAAAGCTGCATGGAGCGTGGGCCACCCATCTGGTACGTGCTGCTCAGACCTCCCAGCGAATTATTGAGTGTGGATCCGCTTAACCCGAAAGCAAAACCCGCCGTAGTAATATGTCCAAAGTTTGGATGGTTGAAGACATTGAAAGCCTCGGCGCGGAATTGCAGCTTCAGCCTATCGTGAATCGGAAACTCCCGGCGAATGGCCAGGTCCATCTGTACGGCATCAAATGCACGCAATTGGTTGCGGGGCGCCAAGCCACCTACCGTGGGGTTTTGCTCAGGGCAGAGCGGATATGCCGGACCCCCAATGGAATAAAATGCACAAGGATTTATCGCTCTTCCTCCCGGACATTGATTGGGTGTGCCAAGAGCCTGGAAAAGCGGGCTAAAAAAAGCGTTGCAAGTGGATCCGGTGAGATAGAGCGGCTGGCCCGGAATCGTGTCATAGCTTCCAGGAATTTCTTGGTTAGCAAGTGAATTGAATTGCGGGTTTCCTTGCAGAAATACCGGAAAGGCGGTTCTTGCCGTAAACCGGTCGTCCACTCCCCAGTGGTCTAGAATCGCCTTCACAAATTTGTTTTGACCTATATTTGCCAGATCATAAGAGAAAGCAGTCGAGAGATTATGCCGGATGTCAAAATCGCAATTTCCGCGTTGCTGCTGGATAAAAATGTTCGCCGAGCCCCAGTCAATACAATGCGACCAACTGTACGAAGCCAGGACCGTCAATCCCCTTGCAAGTCTGCGCTGAAATTGCACTTGCAACGCCCCGTAATCTGACGTCGAACCATTTTGAACCAAGAGAAAAGGATACGCAGCAGTAGGCGAAGCGAGAAATGTATTTGCCTGGAGCAGCCTGGATCCATGGGCACCGACGTAGGAAACTGTAAGAGCTTGTGCCTCGCCCAGTGCTTGCATGACACTGACGTTCCATTGCAGGGTATACGGAAGTTGCAAATGCGGGGAAAAGCCGTATGTAGGCCCGACATATCCCGCTATATTCTGAACATTGGGAATTTGCGATGCTATGCATTCGGTAGGTCCAGTAGGGGTACACGTTGCACCGCTCACAAATGGGCTAGGGGATGGCAAGTTTTGGGTTGCAAAATAGCCCTGTCCAAAGAAACCCTGCGTTCCCAATTGCTGTCCGCTATCGAAGAACACTCCGCCGCCCCCACGCACCACGGTTTCCCATCCAGGAGTGTCGCGTATGACGTATGCCACACCCAGCCGGGGCGCGAAATTAAACCAAGTGGTGTGCCAAAGCGGAGTGCCTGACGACGCCAACGCCCAGTTACTGGGATTACTTGAGCCATTAAGGGCTATGGTATAGGGCAGTACCCCTCGCGTGACGCCCGGAGGAGGATTCACTTCCCAGCGCACTCCGAAGGAAAGGGTCAGACGGTGCCATACTTTCCAGTTGTCCTGAGCAAAGGCTGAGAAATTTGTGAACAGGGGATATGCGGTATTCTGATTTAAAACTTGACTTTGGCCATCAGCGATATCTTGTTCAATAGCAGGTTCACTCTGAATGTTGTATAGCACAGTAGGGCTACCCGGTACCAATATTGGCGCTAATCTACGGTAGTCCACGCCAAACTTAAACTGATGCGCTCCCACGGAGTAACTCACCGTATCCACAAGGTTCCATTGTCGTTGTTGATTGACAATGCCCGAAGTCTGCTGCATCACGTCTTGATAATTCCCCAAGGTAAAAACAATCTCCGGTGCTGCTGTCGGGTGAGCCCCAAGCCCTAAATACGCCGCAAGGTTATATGAACCATCGGCATTGACGGGCATACTTCCTGCGGTTGCGACAACAGAGTTATCAACTAATACGCTGGAGGAGGTGTAGTTCAAGCGAAACTCATTACTCATCTGGCTGGAAAAGATATTATTGACCCCAGCCGTATAGACCCTCGATACAGAAGGTATCTGAGCGATTACCTCAGGTGCAGCCACTGCACGCGATTGTATATTGGAGTTGGTATCGCTGAACCGGAAGAAGCCCGTCATCTTGTCATTGACAACTTGATCGAACCGGATACTGGTGGAATTAATGGATGAGGGGCTTGAAAAACCTGCGACATACGCAGCTAACCCGTCGACGGGATCCAATTCTCCACGGTTGGCCAAAGGAAACGCATTTACGACAGGCAAGAGCGTAGGCCCGGCCGGCGCTCGAGTGATCCCCAAAACAGACTCCAATACGGGGTTTAGATTCGCGCAAGACGTTGGACCGGCTCTACCGCGCATGCAGTCATCCGGCACACCGGTAACACTAGCCTGTTCCGGCTGGGTCAACCGCAACCCTTCGTAGGAGACAAAAAAGAACGTCTTGTCCTTGCCATCATATAGATGCGGAATGCGAACGGGGCCACCCAGCGTGCCGCCAAAATCATTCTGTCGCAGGGCCTGCTGCGGCGTCCCAAAGAAGTTATTGAACCAATTACTGGCATCGAACGCATCATTTCTAAGATAGTCGTACGCCGTGCCGTGCCACAGATTGGTGCCGGATTTGGTTTCAAAGGCAATTTGGCCGCCGGAATTCCGCCCATATTCCGCGGAGTACGTCGAGCTCTGCACGCGAAACTCCTGCAAGTCATCCACAGAAACCAAGGCTTGTGTGGTGCCCAGCGCCGTTGCGGCGGCAACAGAGCCAGTGGCTCCTGCGCTTTGTACTCCCTGTGAAATTGCAGATGCTATGCCTGTATTGGCACTCACACCGTCCACGATGTAGTAATTGGATTCGGTACGCTGCCCATTAACGCTGAATTCGCCGTTATTTCCCACACTAGTGCCATTCTGGGGGCTGCTGCTGACTACGCCCGGCGTGAGCAGAATCAAATCCTGGAAGCTGCGGCCATTCAGCGGCATATTCTTTATATAGGTTTGGTCGATCACGGTGCTTACCGTTGCATCCGTCGTGTTCAGGCTGATGCTGTCCGCCGTCACCGTGATGGACTCGGAGATGGATCCGACCGGAAGAACGAAATTCCGCGACAGTTTGTCTTGAAGGTCGAGCGTGATCCCGGTAACCGAAACCGACCGGAAAGATTGCTTGTGCACACTCATCAGGTAATTTCCCGGCGCGACGTTGGGAAAGCTGTAAAAACCTTCACCGTTCGATATCGTCCGCTGCAAGGCCTCGGTATCGACATTTGTCAGGATCACTTCCGCGCCCTCTAAAGCCGCCCCCGACGAGTCGGTGATCCGCCCCGAGACGGATGCACTCGTTGACTGTGCCGATGCAAGCCCTGAAAACGCCACACAGGTGGCGAAGGCGACTAATATTGCGGCAAAACGGCGGAACCGGTCACCATTGAGCACAGATTTATTTACTCCCTCAGAGTGTTATCCTGTCGACGACAGAGATTTGTCCCATCGCAAGTGCACGCATATTGAAGACGCTGACCTAAGAACGACCTTGGCATCTGTCCGACGTGCCGCAGGCTCACGAAACTGAAGAAACTAGACCTTAAAGCGCGGGTGGGTTCTCCAAATCGAAACCCACAAGGGGAAAACGGAGGGGATGGGTCGGTGCTACGTTCCTCTGCAGAGACAGCAAAATAGAATGGGCGACCAACCGAAAGCGCCACATAGGAATAACGGCGAAAAAAGCCCTCGCACTTTAGGGATGGTTTGGCTGTCCCCTCAAATACGCATACATTAACTGCGGTCCTTTAGGATCGAGTGAGCTTCCGTTGGGGGCCTCTAAGGTGACGAAGACGGAATCGATGTCAGCTAAGATTTTCGGGTCATCGCATTTGAACACCCATCGTTTTTGGATCTTATCATCAGCGAAGAAAATGCCGAGACGGCGGATTTGCTTGTCCTCGCCTTCCTTCTTCGCCCACACCCGGTACTCGAGGTGGGTTTTTTCCAATTTCGTTTCATTCAAATCATAGGCGTAGAACACCAGTGACTTGCCCTCAGTAAAAAAGATCCGACCAAACGCGGGCTGGTTTTTTCCCCGGCCGTCGGTGTCTACAACGTCCACGATATGCAGGTTCCGCGCCGCCATGAGGTTGGAAACGTCGTGATCGTGCAGAAGCAACTGACGCGCTTTTTCAAGAGCCGCGGTTCTTGTGTCCAATTCAGCCCGGAGATCCCCGATCTTCGTTTGGTTGTCGACCAGCAAGGCCTCAAGCTCTTCTGCGCGACCCTGTACGCCTGCCAGTTCACTTCGGGCTTCCGCGGCCTGCTGTTTGGCTTCGGCCCCTCTCTGCTCTGTTGCACGGGCTTCTGACTCGAGCGCATCGCGCTCTCTAAGCAAATCCTTGTACTTGCGGGAGGATAGTTCGAGATTCGCATCGCGAAGCTTGACCTGTTCCTTCAGTTGGCGAAGGTCGACATTATTCAGGTGCTCGATTTGAGCCAACAGAGTCTGCTTTTCTCTTACCAATTCATCGGCACGTTGTACAGAAGAAACTGAACCGCGACCTGCGGCCTCCGAAGCTAGCGACAAAGCGGTTGAAGATGAACCCACGTTGTTCGGCGAAACGTGGGGACGACGATAGACAGCGACCGACAAGAGCAGCAAGACGGCAGCAAAGGCAAATCGTGGCAACAATTGACGAGATGATCGCGCCAAACGAACCCGCTGTGGAGTGACGGCGTCGATCCCCCGTCCAACTTCCGACGAAAAATGAATACATCGACTTTCCGCACGCTCCAAGAAACGCTGAGTCATAAGGTGCGAGTTCAAGCATTCATAGGCTTCTTGTCGAGTAAGCTTGCTGTCGTTCTGTGCCTTGGCGAAATGTTGTGCCGCCAAGCTTAAGTATTCCTGGTAGGCCAGGCGACAACGTTCGCAGAGCGAGGCATGCTGCTCAAACTCTAGAAGCTCTTCCACCGAAGCTTGTCCGATGCTCGCTGCGGCGGCAAGTTCATCGAAATGATCATGTTTCAACACGGCTTTCCTCTCAAAGCTGAACGTGCAACGTTGTGTCATGGTCATCGGGTTTTCCGGTCGCCAAAAACTCTCGCAATCGTTCCAACCCTCGATAATAGTGATGACGCACGTTGGAAAATGTTTGCTCGGTGCGTTCGGCGATTTCCTTCAAGGTAAGTCCTTCAAAGAAAAACATCTCGATTGTGCGGCGCTGCGCTTCGGGCAGTATTGCGATCAGTTCGTCCGAAAGGCAGATGCTCTCCGGTGTGTGCAAGGAAAAAGGCGACCATATCCCTTGGGCTTTTTCAGCTTCGCCAATCTCTTCCTGTCTCTTAAAGTGACGCACCGAAAGATAATTCCGACGATTCATGCTGCGGCTGTACGCAAATTGTAGAAGCCATATCTTAAGTGTGCCGCGTGCAGGATCAAACTGTCCCGCTCGGCCATAGATCTCAAAGAATACCGCTTGCGTGAGATCCTCGGCTTCCCCTGCGTCGCGCAGTAGGCGCAGGGCGGTCGTATGGACCAGGCGATGATATCGTTGAAAGATAACGGCGAACGCGTCGTCACGGCCTGCAACAAGCTCGCGCATGAGCCGCTCATCGTCCAGGTTGAGCAGTTCGGCGTACGGAATGAGCTCCCTGGGTTGTTGATCTCCGCTCACTTGGCCCCCATCAGTGCTCAACTCTATAACATAGAAGTGACGGATAATGTAATCCAAAAATTACTTTCGGCAGAATGGGACAAAACGGTCCTGGACCCGGAAAACTCCCAATCCCAGAATTGGGGCCACGCTCCCTTCGCACAAGATCCCGATGCCATTCGCCAGACAAGTCAGCTTGGTACAGAAGCAATATTTCAGCAGTATACGTAAATGATCGAGACCGCTCTGGCTAGGAGCACGGGAAGAATTATGAGGATGTCGCGCGAGTGCTGCAGATTGTGAGGTGCATATCCGGACTTCGCCACCTTCCGACGAGTCGAGGCCTTTCTTACCGAATCTCTTCGTGGCTAAAACTTCAACGCCCCCTCGCCTCCAAATATCCCGCACTCACCTGCGATACAAATAAATGGTAAACGCTGGGTTTCCTCTACGCTTGCAAATCGATTTCATGGAAGGAGCTTCATGAAAATTAAACTTCGGATCGCTTGGTGGGGTCAAAACGCTCGCGCGGGAGGAAAATGGCCACCAACACGTCGTGCAGAATGTCTTCGGCTTCGGACCGTTCGCGGAGAATCTTAAAAGCCAGCACAAAGACCTGCCGGAAATAGCGATGAAAGAGCAGCGCAAAGCATTCGTGCTCCAGCAGCACATCGTCGAGAACGCGTCGTGATGCTCGTCGGTCAACATCTAACCGGCGAATTATCGGCACGGTTGCGACAGGGAAACAAGGGGAACACGGTGAGGATTATTTTTCGTTTCCGTGAGACAAATTGCCTCTCAGGCACTGGGGGCGTTTGCCAAAAACGCCAGCAATCAATTGGCGCTGCGGGGGATTGAGTTCCTTCTCGACTCCAGGGTCGCGTCTTAGATAAGTGTTTGAGACACTACCGAACCCACGATCATGCACTACAAAAGCCGTAGCACGACCCCGAGTATCCATTTTTGAACTCCGATGTTGGATGCCGATCCTTTCCGCCGGCTATTTGTGAGATGAGTTCTAATGTTACTGGAGCGCGACTGCGTTTTCTTGCGGGCCACGTTTAGTGAAACAGGCATGTGAAGCGGCAAGCGCAGATCCCGCCGCGACTGCTGGGGGAGAAAAAGATTGCGCCCAAGCCCAAAGGCGCGTGTAACAGGGCCGATGAGGTAGCAGAGTAAAGTTCGGGCGAAGCTGAACGCTCAATCCGAAGGGGAAGCCGAACGGCATTCCGGGATGTTCCGAACACCATCGGAGCGTAGCGACGAAAGGAAGCAACGGCAGTCAGCGATTCGGTTCCACCGTTTACGACGAGAGAACGAGCCAAGAGCCTTACATTGGCACGTTCGGCTTGGGCTCTTAAGCCAGTAAATCGTAATGGTCATACGAACTTGACATCAAGTGGATATTGCCAACCGCCAACTCAAGGCCGATCTTGGTAGATTCAACTGGGAGGACGCCAGAGAGAAGAGAGGGATTTCCTCATGTTGAAAACAATCAGCCGATCAAGATACCCAGTGGAGTCTTTCAAATCTCGACAAGAAACGCAATTCACCCATGCAGGGTAAAAAGGAAAAACCGTGATGAATACCGCTTACCGTTACGTTCATACTAAGCGCAAGTTTTCAGCCGCGCCGCTTGTGGCTTTACTCGTGACCCTGATCGCTCCTGTGGCGCTGCCGGCGTATGCGGACGGCGGAAAGTTCGTTGCACACAACACTCCCCCCTATGTAACCGCGGCGAAGAACCTGGGGGCTGAGGACCCGGCAAAGACAATGGAAGTCAGCTTGTGGCTGAATCTTCACGATCAAGCCGGACTCGACACCCTGGCTCAACAACTCTACGATCCCAGTTCTCCGAACTACCGTCATTTCTTGAAGTCGTCTCAGGTTGCCGAGCAGTTTGCCCCGACCGCCGCAGAGGCGAAAACGGTGCAGGAGTTTCTTCAATCCCACAACTTGAGCGTGGTTCGAGTCGGGCCCAACAATTTCTTCGTGAGAGCACGCGGAACCGTGGGCGACGTCGAGACTGCGTTCCACGTGCAGCTCAACAACTATCAGGTACACGGCAAGACCATTCGCGCTAACGATCGCGATCCTTATGTCGATGGGGCCGCAGGCCCGTTGGTCAGATCCATTGCCGGCCTCGATTCCGGTGAATATGAGCATCCAGCGATTGCCCGGCCGAGCGTGCTGCCCACTCAAAAGACGGCGGCGATGACGGTTCAGCAGGCAGTTGCCACCGATAGTTTATATTCCAACAATTGCTTTAACGGCACCGAAAAAGGGTCGTATTCGACCAATAACGATGGTGAATTTCCGATCGTGAGCTTCAAAGGCAACCACTTGAACATGTATAGCCAGACCAGCTCGGGTTGCGGCTACACTCCGACAATGATTCAGCCGGCGTACGGACTCTCGGCTCTCTATGCCAAAGGATTCGACGGCACCGGCCAAACCATCGGGATCATCGACTGGTATGGTTCGCTGACCATCCTGGCTGATGCCAACGCCTTCTCAGCGCAGTTTGCGTTACCGCCGCTGACCGCGGCGAACTTCACCACCACCTATCTTCCGGTCCCAAGCTACAACGCGAGCTATGACGAGGTCGAGATCAACATTGACGTTGAGTGGGCACACGCGGTTGCGCCCGGCGCCAACATCAACCTCATTGTTACCCCCTCACCCTTCTTTCAAGACATTGACGAAGCCGAGTTCGAGGTAGTGAACAATGGTCTCGCGAATGTTATCTCAGGCAGCTACGGTTCGCCCGAATCCCAGACTCCGCCGAACATCATGGAGACCGAAAACCTGATTTCCGAAATCGCCGCCGTCGTGGGCATTTCCACCAATTTTGCTTCGGGAGATGCAGGAGATTTTACTCAATATGGTCTCGCCCCGACGGTCAGCACTCCTGCAGACGTTCCCTGGGCCACGTCGGTAGGCGGCGTCACTCTGGCTCTGAATTCCGACAACTCGATTGCGTGGCAGGCGGGCTGGGGAACCAATGTAACTCTGCTGGCCCAGCAAGGATTCGTCTATGATCCGCCCTTTTTTTTGGGCTTTAGCGGGGGATCTGGCGGCGGATCCAGCAATTGTGCCTTCCAGGATTCTAATTCCAACTGCCTTCGGGGTTTCCCCAAGCCGTCCTATCAAAAAAAGCTGCCCGGCAAATATCGGCAAGTTCCGGACATTTCGTGGCTGGCCGATCCGTGGACTGGGGTGGCGATCATGATCAGCCTTGCGGGCGACAATCCCCAACAGGTTTGGCAGGTATGGGGAGGGACGAGTGTAGCGTGTCCGATGTTCTCGGCACTATGGGCGATCGCCAACCAGGAAGCTGGTGCTCCTCTTGGCCAGGCCGCTCCCTACCTGTACTCCTTACCGGCGGGGGCCGTTACCGATATCGTTCCCGTGAGTTCCAAGAACAACGTTACGGCTTCGATTCAGGAGTCCCCTACGGTCACCGACAAGTACACGGCGGAAATGGTTCTGGGTCCCTGGGCACAGGGAACGTTCGTCAGCGCTATCTGGGACGACGCTGTCGAACTGGACGCGTCGGCGGTGATTTCGTTCGGCACTGACTGTTCAACTATAGCGCCCGGAGTGACGCCGTGCACATTTCCTACCAGCCTGCATACGAGAGTTGGTTGGGACAACGTGACTGGCGTAGGAACACCGAACGCACAGGCATTTGCCGATGCATTCGCGCCTCCTCCTAGTGACTCCGGAACAAAGAAGTAGGACGTTTCCATCGGTGTCGCCCCGATACCAGTGCTATGCACAGGAGACGAGATCATGGGACCACATAAGATTGACCGGCAGAGCGGCGGGAGGAAATCCAGCGGGAGTGATCTGGTGCGAGGCCAGCGGCAAGCACGCAGTGGACATGGGGATGATGCTGCAGTCGTTGGTCCCAGGTATGGAGCACACTGGAGAAGCCGATCTCGGCTCCAAGGTGCCGAGGATCGCGGGCGATCTGCAGCAGGGTTTCGGCGCTGGCGCGAAACAGCAGGTTGTAGATCAGACGCTTGT
>Ga0209006_10001037_pt1 | contig 25615 bp, 16 predicted proteins | sample JacPin_JW_Ref_O2_FD_188567 | JGI IMG/M metagenome (GOLD analysis project Ga0209006, IMG submission 188567) | Forest soil microbial communities from Algoma, Ontario, Canada - Jack Pine, Ontario site 1_JW_Ref_O2 (SPAdes) (version 2) | ecosystem: Environmental > Terrestrial > Soil > Boreal...
TTACGCGATAAGCCGGACAAGCGGGGAGATCCATTCGGCGCGCTCCGCCTGGAAACCGGCTCCGGTCAGGATGACAAATTCCGGAAATACTGATCCCAGGACGTGATCATCCCTTTGCTCGAAACCGATGGATTCCGGCGATCCGTAGCCAGCTTACTGCTCGACGACCACTACCGAGGGGTGCAGGTTGGTGGGCGACTCGTCGATGTAAAAAGTCACATTCCCATTCGAAACTGAGACCGTTTCCCCGCCGAATGTACCGCTGCCGTCTTTATTAATCGTGTAGGAGCCGGTCAGCAATTGGCTGGGAAGAAGAACGCAGTTGGGTTGCGGGGGAGTGGCGCTGCAACCGTAACTAACGTCGCGTGTGAACGTTTCTTCGATCGAAGGATTCGGGGCGAACGTTCCCGCAGTGGTGGAAGCGCCGCTGGGAAGGGCGTAGACGACGCCCTCGAACGCGGTGGTTTGCTGATCGAGGAGTTCGTCGGTGCCGTGCGAGTAGTCGCCTTCGATATAGATGTTGCTGAACGGTGGAGGCGGAGCGAGGGCCGCAGTCTGAAATTCGAGCATGCCATCCTGCGCGGTGGCGTCGGTGCCGACGATGAATCCACCGATGCAGGTCGCGGGCGTGCTGCAACTCTGGCGGACCATGGTAGACGGCAGAGGAACAACGTACGCCACAAACGGATGCGCTCCCAGGGTTTGACCTTGGGTCGGCGCGGTGAAGACAGCGCGGCCCGTGGTGGAATCGATCTGATATTGACCGGCGAGTGTGGTGGTTGAGATGGTGCCGCCCGCGTCTTCGTAGACGGTGCCGCCGACGCCGCTAACGCCATCAAACGACATGATGCCGACGCTGACGTCGGGCCCACTCGACGCGACGCCGCCGATGTGGAAGATCTCCGTATTCTGCAGCGATCCGTTGACGAAGGAGCTTGCCGTCGTGACGGCTTCTCCAGCGACAATCGGCTGGCCCGCAGCCGGCGGAACGGACGCCAGAATCGCTTCATTTTTGCTGACCACATACACCGAGATCGGCAAGGCGGTTTGGCCGACGGTGATTGTTCCAGCGCTGTTGCCATAGGTATCAGGAGCGGAGTAGCTGCCGGTGCCACCGGTCAGTTGTGAGCTGAGTGTGCCGGCGTCATCAATATCAGCGGCAACTGAACTCAGGCTAGCTGAGCTGGCTTGAAATGATCCGGCCATAGCATAGTGTGCGGGGGTTGCATCCCAGCCGCTCAGGCCGAAGGCGTAAGGTCCGCTCAATCCTGCTGACAAACTGGATGGATCTTGCCATCGCATGATGCCTGTTGCTCGGGTAGATGATGTGCAAGTCGACGACGCCGGGGTGCAGTCGTCGAACTCGATAATGCGGCCCGTCGTGAAGTAACCGGCTGCGATGTTGTCGCCGGAGCTGTCCTGGGTCATGCCGCAGGCATTGTCGTTGGTGTGGACTAGTAGATTTTCAGTCCAGTGGTTGGAGCATCCGCCCAAGGTGAAGGCGAATGTGGTGTTGCCGGTGGGCGTGGCCAGCGTCATGCAACCGCGGCTGTAAGAATACAGTACCGGACCTCCCGAAGTCTGAGAGACGGTTCCGACTACGTAGTAGCTGGAAGCGTTCGTGGTGCTGGACTGGATGGTCAGATGTTGTGAACCCCCGCTGCGCGTGACATCTTCTTCTCCGCCCATGATGCCGCCGTTCCCATCTACTGCGACGCTTCCGGCGATGACAACGGGACCATTCGAATCGAAGCCGCGCAACAGGAAGGCGAGCGATCCCTGAAGATATGCTTCACCGGGAATTGCGGTGCCGCCGACAATTCCACCGTTGGCGGCCGTTCCGGTCGCTTGAATTGGGATTGCCTGATTGCTCGCCGAACAGGGTTGCGCCAAAGAGTCGTCCGTGAAATTCGAAAGGTTTGCGATTCCTACTGCCGGATACGGCAGCTCGCTATCGCTAACCTGGATGACGGTGGGATAGTGTCCATTGTTGCCATTTGCCTGACCATTGGAGCCCACATCGGAGTAGGGGTTTGGTGTTCCTTGAATCGTCGCGATAGAACTTGTTGTATTGACCAGAGTCAACCCAGAGGGAAGGTCCGATCCGTTGTCGCTCGGATCGACCACCCAGGTGTAAGGACCGGTGCCACTAGTGGCAATCAGAGAAACCGGCGCGTATGCGATTCCTGGATCGTTGTTTTTGGCGGGATTGTTATAAGCCGAGGGATAATTCGGTATCGTTACTTTTAATGTAGTAGGGATTACAACCGCATTGAAAGCAAATGGACCCTGAGGGCTTGCGACGCCCATCGAGTCAGTAACCTGCAATGCGAAGGTCGAGCAGCCGGGTGTAATGGGCGTTCCTTCGATTGATAGGCTGGAGCTGTTGGAACCGGGAGTGAGCGTAAGACCCGCCGGAAGCGCCCCTGAAGTGATCTGCCAGGTATACGGCGGAATTCCGCCGGTTGCGGTTAATGGTCCAATATTGGTGAACGCATTGACCTGAGCGACACCAAACGATCCCGAAAAAGTCGGCGGCTGGATGATCGTTGTCGTCGCAGCCGGCGGACAGCAAGTCAATGCTCCGAGAGGGCAGCAGGGGCCCCCGGCAGCGGTGCATTGACTTCCACCAAAGGTGTTGGCGGAAACGTTGCTGATGGTCGCAAGATTTTGAATGACGACGACCGAGAGCGTTGCGCTTTCGTTGGCGGTCGTCGTCGCGACGATCTGATCCTGCCACGGTATGCAGGTCTGCGTGCTCGTCGAACCGGGCGCCGGCGCGGTATAAGTTGCGCCCGTGGGCGTCTCGTTGCTGAGCGTGCCCACCGGAGATCCGTGACCGCAGCCGCTTTGCAGGGTCCAGGTTACGTTCTCGTTTACGGTCACGGCGAAGCTCTGCGGAGGGTTGGCCACTTCGACGGTTGGGCTGTTCATGGGCGCGGTGAAGGCGAGCCCCGTGGGTCCCGTGCCAGTTCCACCCGAGCTGCTTTTGGAATTTGAGCTCGAGCAACTTAAGCCAAATAAGCTCAGCGATAAGCCAAGACCGAGCGAAATCCATCGTTTCGTTCTAATCAAACGCATTCTCTCCCCTGTGCAGCGAGTCGCCGCTCTCCTAATTTGTTGGAGCATTACTGGTTGGCGCATTTCCGGCAGCCACGGACGCCGTAGACGAAATTTTGCCGGCAGGAGTGGCGCCCTGATCTTTCAACTTATCCTTGATCCAGCGGAACAGCCGCCCTTGACCCTCGCGCGTGCCGAGATCGTTGAAGCTGGCGAAGCGGACGACTTCTGCCTGCTTGGGAGCGGCCGCACCAATCTTCTCTTTGCATTCGATTGGCAGGGCTTCGCTGTCGCGAACCAACTGGACGCGAACCGGAATTTTCAGCTCCGGAAGCCACTTCACGGGATCCAGATTCGCGACCTTCTTCAGGAATTCGGGTTTTACATAATCTTCGTGTTTCGGATCGTCCTCGACTACTGGCGACTTGGCGAGAAAGTCTGGCCAGTCTGCCCAAGGCTCGAGTGCATCGACAACCTTGATGCGCGGATCGGCTACGGCGGCGAGAATCGCGACCGTGCCTCCGGAACTCTCACCGAACATGCCGACCCGATTCATGTCGACATCGCCGCGCTGAGCCAGATAATCGAGAACGAATTTCACATCATGGACGGTACTACCGATGGATTCCTGCAGTTCGCTGACCATCCATTGATTCAACGGACGGTCATGAAAGCGCGGGCCCGTCAGCGCGCCGACAAAGCCAACCGCGGCGTAGCCGTCGGCGACAACGCGCTGCGCCCATCCGTCATCGCGAAAACGATCCGTTCCCTGATCGGCGCCGTAGAGATATAAAACGACTGGCGGATTTTTAACTCCATGGGGAAGAACGATCCAGAGATCGATGGGGTCCCCCGGACGCCATTTCACCTGTACCAGGATGCGAGTATACGTATCTTGCTCCTCGGTTTGCGCGACCAGCGGCGGTTCGGGTTCGAGTTTGCTGGTCCCGATTGCGAGCGAACTCCAGTCTTCCTGAATGGTTTCGTAGAGCGGTGTCCGCGTCTTCGGATCAAACCCAGGCGGTTGGGAAGGATGAGGAAGCGTTGGCTGAGCCTGGGGCTGGGCTGAGGAAGAATCTGACGAACCAGACGACGCAGAGGACTGCGCAAACACCAGAGATGAAGGCAGAATCAGGGCGAAAGCCAGCGCGATCGTGAAAAAGAAATCTCTTGAAACAAATTTGCCGGTGAAGCGGCCAACCAATAACAACTTAGTCCACTGCATAGAAAACCTCAAATCGGAAGTAAGAATTATGGATAATTGCCCGGGCACGTGAGCCATCCTTAATACGCAAAAACGACCGGAGGAAGAAGAGCCGAACTGGCCCTTCTTTCTCCAGCCGTGCTAACCCCGCTGACTCTTCGAATGAGTCAGGCGAAATCGTTACTGGTGCAGGCCATAGATCTCGGCTGGCTTTTTGCCAGCGGTGATCCCGCCGAAATCGGTTGCGCCGAAGTCAACGTCAGCCTGAACCGTGAGGATCGAGCCGCCCTCGTCGCCGCCGACATCAACCAGGCACGTCGTCGCTCCCGATTTGCCGCCGGTGATGTTGACACCGGTGAAGCCGGAAGTGCAGCCTTTGTGGCCATTCTGCGGATTGACGGTGGACTGCGCGAAGTGCGAGCGGAACACGCCCAGGTTAAGGTTGCCTGTCGGAAGCGTACCGCCATCCCACAGGTACTGAACCGCAGTCGCGTGAACAGGAAGAGCGATTGAAGCTCCCGAGCTGCTTACGCAGGGAGAGTTGACCACCATCTGAGTCGTGCTGGTGACCGAGGAAATGGTGCAATAATCGCCAGCGATGTTAACCGAACCAGTCCAGCTGGTGCTGAACGGATCCGAGGGGTTGGTCGCAGTCTGAACCAGTGTGACCGTCGAGTGTCCACCACTTACAGCGGTGTTAGTGACGGCGCCGGCGCCCTGACTGTAGGCGGCTGCGCTCACTCCGCTAAACAGCGGAACGAAGTCGGAGAGCAGGAAGCTGGGATCGACTGATTCGCTTTCTGCAGCAGCGACCATGTTGACGACGCCCGCCGGAGTGGCTTGCTTCAGGACCGACTGGTCACCCGTGGGGGTAGCCGCAACGGTGCTGAAAGTGGCCAGACGCAGCAGCGACCAGATGGGATACGAACCATCCAGAATGTGCGTGAACGGCAGTTGCTGGCAGGGGAATTTAGCGTTGACCTTGGTGAGGACGGCGGCGCATTCCGGGAAGGCAAAGGCGCCCGTCGGGTTTTCGATGGTGGTGGCAGACAACGTCGGAGGATAGGAGCCGCCCGGCGAGTTGAACAAAGGATCAACTCCGTCGACTGTGAGGTAGTGTGAATTGAAGCTGGCGCAGGAAACGTCGCCACTGGCGACGCTGGTGGTGCAGCTGGTGCTGTTGGCCGTACCGGAGAAGTTCTGATAGCCCCAGAACGCGTAACCGATACCATCGCCGACCGTGAGGCCGACGCCAGCGCCGCCGTTGAAAGCGCCGCGGACGGCCGAAACTTCTTCGCCCGTTCCGATAGCGCGTGCCTTGTAGTAGGTGCCGCTTTCGCAAACGCCCGAGGGTCCCGGGTTGTAGAGCGGATCGCCGCAAGCTTGAGCGCCAGTGACGCCGGTAACGCCCTTGTTGTAGCCGCAAGCGCCCGTGCCATCCGAGCTGTAGTTGGTGGCTGGCCCGGTGGTCAGATTGCCGAACACATCGAGTTCCTGACCAGCGTCGTCGTTGCTGATCCAGGCAGTGGCTGCAACCGTGCTCTGCTTGACAGCCGTGGCGGCGCTGCCGGTCAGAGTGCGGATTCCACCGTATTCGAACGTGTTATAGGTTCCGGAGAGAGGCTCACGAACGATGACGTTCAGAGCCGGACCCGCTCCAGCGCCAGTAGGCGCGGCGGAGGGCTGCATGTCGCCCGTGCAGAGCGACGTGCCGTTAAACACGCTCGCAAGGGTCGGACGGTTGATGTTGGTGAAAACGTAGTTTCCACTGCTGGTGCTGCCCAGACCCTGAGCGCCCGTGTCATGGTTTGAGACCATAACCAGCACCGGATCCGCGCCGGTGGCCATTGTGGTGTAAACCGGAACAGTAGCCGCTGTAACAGGATCGGCGCCGCTCAACTTAAACGACAGAACGTTGAACAATTTGCCCTGGGAGAAAGCGTCGTGCAGCTCGCAACCATGGGTGGCACTTGCGGCTCCGCAACCAGCCTGAGCATAGCCCAGACCAGCCAGGCCGTTGGTGGTGCTGTAGGCGCTCAGTGCGCGAGTGGTCGCGAAGAGGGCGTCTTCCGGACGGATGTCAGTCATGCCGGCGTTAAAGTAGCAGAACAGGGTTGTCGCCGCCACCAGGCCAGCTTGACCGCAACCGGGCTGGGGAGTTTGCGTCGAAGTGGTAGGAGCAGGGGAGGAAACGAGGAATGACTGAATGGCCGTCGGAGGAACGCCAGTGTCAGTCAGTCCCGGAACGGCATTAGCGCCCGCTGCGCCTTCCCAGTTCGTACCCGGATCGAGACCGTAAACGGCGCCGTATTCGCGGGCAACAGGCGTGGTCTGTTTGGCATAGGCAAAAAAGTTCTTGATCCCGATGCCGGAGTCAGTGCTGTAATAAACGTACACGTCGCAAAGTGCGTTGTTATCCCATGCAACCCACGCCGTGAGGCCCGTATCGGTTGCAGCGGGATTGAAGCGCGTGTCTTGCAGCTGGGCACCCGTTGTGGTCCAGAAGTTCGGCAAGCCCAGGCCCTTCACCGCACCATAGGCAAAAGTGTTGATCTGCGCGGACGAGCCGGCGGCAACAAACTGGGCGAGAACGCCGCTGCTGCAAGCTTGTCCAAAGCTATTTGTGCTGAGCAGCGCCGTCCCTGCAAGGACCAACGCCACGAGAAACTTTTTCATCTCGATGTTCTCCTTTGAATTACAGCTTCAAACGGTTGTTAAGTGGACTGTGTGGGAGCGCACAAATGTTTTTTGGTGAGACCGCCCCAAGTAAGTGAAGACAGAACGCCCGAAGCACAGGACGACCTGGGATTCTGCGCTTGCGTGCGCGAGTAATATCGTCGACAGCTGTTACGTCAGGATGATTAATTTATTAAAAGGAGGTGAATTTATAGGTTAGAGCTCGTGAGTAAGTGAACACGTTGGTCCGGATTACGTACGTGTTTTCCACGTGCTGTGGGAAAGCGGGACGATACTTGAAGGTCAGAATTTCCAGCTCCTCTGTCACGCGAAATTAATTCGCGCTTCATCGCCTTGTAACAATTCATCGCTAGCCTTATGCCCTCACCGGGGACATCACCGCCCAGGAAGGCAAGTGTGTGCCTGCGCTCGGCAGGCTGGAGGGTTCGTGACATTTTTGCGATCGTTAGGTCTTGGGGCAATTCTTGTCTGGATCTGCTCGAGCCTGGCTGGCGCTCTTTCAAATCCAATCATGGTCGACGAATCTGGCCGTGCAGTTTCTCAGAGTGAAGGACCATCGATTCACGGCGTGGTGATTGTTCCTAACGGCGCTCCGTTGGGAAACGCGCGAGTGTCAGTGAAGGGCGCGGGCGAAGCCTCCGCGCTCACGAACGAAAAAGGCGAGTACACCGTTAGCGGGTTGAAGCCCGGAGTCTATAACGTTCGCATCTCAGCCCCCGGATTCGAAGCTTTTGATGTGCAGGTCACAGTGGGAGGGAGTGGAGCGGCGGAAGCGGACGCCGTATTGATGGCATTACAGGCGAAGCCGATAGAAGCTGCTCCCGCAGCTGAACCTTCCGCCACGCCTTCCACTCCGGCCGAAAATGCTCCTTCTGCGGATCGGACGACGTCGGAAGCATCGGCGCAAACTCAAGCGCGTGCGCAAACTCCTATCCCTCAGCAAACGACGACGGTGCAGAACTTCGTAGTGGAGGTGCAGCACGGCAAAGGCGCTTTGTATGGAATTGTGACCGATCAATCGGGCGCGGTGATTCCCAATGGAACCGTGACACTCACCGCACCCGGAGCGCCTTCGATAACGGCGGTGGTGAATGCGCAAGGCCGCTATGTGCTGAATGGGCTGACGGCCGGACAGTATCACTTGAAAGTGGAGGCGCAGGGCTTCGCGGCATTTGAAACGGATGTGACTGCAACGACCGGCCTGGCCTTGGAAATCGATGCCTCGCTGCTTCCGCCGAGCGAAGTGCAGAAGGTCAACGTAGAGGCGTCGAATGCGGCGGAAGTGAAGACTGCCGAATCGCATATTGAAGGAACGATTACTGAAAAAGAAGTTCTGAAGACAGGTTTGAACGGACGCAACTTCACGCAGTTGATCGCGCTTGCCCCCGGGGTCAGCAATCAGACAGGACAGGATGAAGCGCTGGTCGGCGTCAAGGGCAGCGTGAAATATAGCGTGAACGGCGGCCGAGTCGAATACAACAATTTCGACGTGGATGGCAGCGACGTGCTGAACGCTGGCCTTAATGGTGCAGAAAGCACCCTTATGGTTTATCCGAGTCTCGACGCCATCCAGGAAGTGAAGGTGCTGACGTCCAATTATGGCGCGATGTATGGACGCAGCGCGTCCGGCACTGTGCTGGTAACGACGAAATCAGGAACGAAGGATTTTCACGGCGGCGCTTACGATTTTCTGCGCAATGAATTTTTCAACGCGCGCAACTACTTCGACGAAACGACGAAAGCGCCTCTTTACCGCCGGCAGGATTTCGGCGGAACACTCGGCGGACCGCTCTATATCCCAGGCGTGTTCAACGCAGGAAAGAACAAGTCATACTTCTTTTGGTCAGAGGAGTTTCGACTGGAGAAGACGCCGCAGGAGTTCAACCAGTCCGTGCCCAGCGCCGCCGAGCGCGGCATCGGCGTGACCTGCCCGAACGGCGTCTATGCGAATGGCGTCAACTCATGCGGTGACTTTAGCGATGTTTGCCCGGTCGCTGGAACCATCGTAGTGAATCAGGCGTTGTATCCCGATTGTCCGATCGCGGCGGCGGGGCCCGATCAGTTTCCCAACAATCTGGTTCCAATCGATCAGCGATCTTCGGTATTTCTGCAGGCCGGACTTATTCCCCTGGCGAACTCTTCGACGGGATGCAACTCAAGCCTGGCCGGTACGCCCAACATTTCTACAGGACAGCCAAACATCGTCTGCTATGACAATGTAATCTCTCCGTCAACGTATTGGCGGGAAGAAATGGGCCGCTTCGACCAGGACTTTACCTCGAGCATGCGGCTTTCGTTCCGCTACATTCATGATTCCTGGGATACGACCGATCCGACGCCGCTTTGGGGTTACGTGCAGAATAGTTTTCCCACCGTGCAAAACCGGTTAAACGGTCCGGGAACCAGCATGGTTGTCCGGTTGACGAATACGATTTCTCCGACCCTGCTGAACGAATTCGTCGTCAGTTACGTCGACTCGCACATCACGCTGAAGAATCAACTGCAAGCGGGAGTGAGCCTGCCGGTTTTTCCGGACTGCCAATCGTCCGGTTCAGGAACCTCGACGATCCCCTGCATCGGATATCTGTTTAACAATGGCGCGGGGGGAAAGACGCCGGGTATTGCGATTGCCGGAACGAACGCCGCTTACGGCGGAATCGGATTTACCCTCGATCCTTCCTACGCGCCCTGGGATCACACCAGTCCGACTTATAGCCTCGCGGACAATTTGAGCAAGGCCGTGGGCCGGCATACGCTGCAGTTCGGCATTCAGGTGGTGGACGCGCAGCGCAACGAAATCAATGGCGCGATTGGCTCGGCAACCGGCGATCTGCAGGGCATTCTGACCTTCAGCAATCAGAACAATGTGACGTCGGGAAATGCATTTGCCGATTTTCTGGCCGGACCGGATGTGCCTTCTTGTACGGTTGGCTGCACATTCAATGCCATCAAGAGCTACCAGCAGGACAGCGCTCAACTCAAGTACTACAACAACTACTGGATCGCCGAACCTTATTTTCAGGACGACTGGAGAGTGACGCAACATCTCACGGTCAATTTGGGATTGCGCGCGAGCTTGTTCTGGAACTATCACGAGAAAAATCTCAACGCGTGGAATTGGGTCCCGAGCGACTATAACCCGGCGAATACGGCAGGCATTACGCTGGCGCCGTATACCTTCCCTATCAATGGCGGATATTTCACGCCCGTCACCTATGCTTGCACCAACTTCAATACTTGCCAGCCGATTCCATTCGATCCGAACCATCCTGGCAATCTGAATCCGCAGCTGGCATCAATTTTGACCAACGGATTAGTGCAATGCGGCAAGAACGGCGTACCCGACAGCTGCATGAGCAGCCACATTTTCAATCCTGCGCCACGCATCGGATTTGCCTGGGATCCGAAGGGCGACGGCAAAACCTCCATTCGTGGCGGCTATGGAGTCTTCTTCGAACACGGAACTGCCAAGGAAGCCAATACCGGATCATTAGAAGGCGGCGCACCGCCGGTGCTGACGATGACCGCACCACAACCGTTTAACTACTCGAATATTGGCATCTGCAACGGTTGTCCAAATTCAGCTCCTGCAGCTTTTCCGATTGACGTTACTTCCATCCCAACGAAATCGATTTGGCCCTATGTGCAGCAGTGGAGCTTCAGCGTACAGCGGCAGCTGCCGAAGGATATGGTGGCGTCCCTTGCGTACGTCGGCAGCAAGGGGACACATCTGAGCGCGGAGCTGCAGAGCAATCAGCTATCTGCGCCGCCCGTTGGCCCGGACACGGGAATTTTCCCCTCGGGCAATCCATTTAACCCAGGCCAGCCGTTGACCGTCGATGGAGAGTGCGCTTCTTTTCAGAACAATCATTTCCTGGTAAATAACATTCCGATTGCGCCGCCGCAGCCGGCTTTCAATAATCTGGCGGCAGCGTGTTTCGGAGCGCGCGATCTGATTAACGGCCAGGTTCTCAGTGGTATTCCCAATCCGAATACGCTGCGGCCATATTTTGGATTCCAGCGGATTCTTTCGTTGCAGGATATTGCGGACTCCCAGTATCACGCGATGCAAGCTACGCTGCGGAGAACGCGCGGTCCGTTGACCGTCGGCCTCTCTTACACTTACAGCCACTCGCTCGACGATTCGTCGGATCGCTCGGATGCTTCATTCGTAAATTCAGCCGATATCAAGTCGAGTTGGGCGAGTTCCAATTTCGACCAACGACACCTTTTCAACTTCAATTACATCTACGACCTGCCAAAGTTTGCGCGCAATCTGGAGCGGCTGGTTAGCTATCGCGCTGCTGAGGCGGCGACTGCTTCTCCCGGTCCTCCTGCTTCGACATTTCTCCACACATTGTTGGACGGCTGGCAGATTTCCGGCATCACGATATTTCAATCGGGAACGCCGTTCAGCGTGATCAATGGCGGCAGTACGAATGGCATCTCTGTGCTGGATAACGCAGGAGTCGCCAATGGCGCGGGCTCCGGGTCTTATCCAGATATTGCGGGGTCGCCGAATGCACCGCTTCCAACCGGCGTCGAACGGTTCAGTTCGCAAAGCATCGGACCTCTTCTCTACAATCCCGCCGCCTTTGCTGCACCGCGCGGATTGACCTTCGGCAATGCCGGCCGAAACTTCCTGAACAATCCGCACCGCATCAACTTCGATGTTTCGCTGTTGAAGACATTCAAGGTGACGGAAGGCAGCAATCTGGAGTTTCGCGCGGAAGGGTTCAACGTGTTCAATCACACGCAATTCCGGATTTTCAATCCAAACATCGGAAACGCGGCGAACAACACGATCAGTTGCTACGGCGGCGGCCTCGGCGGACCGTACACCGCCGCGGGAGGCTTAACGATTCTTCCAGGAACGTCGAACCCCGAACCGGAGAATGTCGATTGCACGAGCGGCAGCGCGTTTCTCCATCCCATTGATGCGCACCGGCCCCGAACTATTCAACTGGGTTTGAAGTACAGCTTCTGAGAGTCGGCTTTTGAGGCAGCAATGAAGATTTCGAAAAACATTACGGCCGACTGCAAGGCGAGCTCAGAGCAAGGATATATTCTGCTCGCGTTGCTACTGACCGTGGCGGTGATGACGATTGCTATGGCCATCATGGTGCCGAGAATCGCATTCGAGATCAGGCGCGATAAAGAAGAGGAATTGGTTCATCGCGGGGTGCAATACACGCGGGCGATCCGCAATTTTTCCAAGAAGACGGGGCACTATCCATCGACGCTTGCAGAGTTGCAAGATCCTAACGGCATAAAATATATCCGTAAGTTTTACAAAGATCCGATGACGGGGAAAGACTTCAAGCTGCTGCATCAGGCAGATATCCCGTCGCTCGGCGGGCCGCCGGCGGCGGGGCCAGGCTCGCCGTTGAACTCGACGGGGAGCGATTCCAACGCTTCCGCGGATGTGCAGGCTGCGGCCGGCGCGCTCGATCCAGCCCAAAATAATGGACAAACGCCAGATGGTCAGACGATACCTGCGGATCCGAATCAAAATAGCCCAAATCAAAATAATCCAACTCAGAATAATTCAGGCCGAGGCGCAATAGGCGCAGGCGGTTCGGCAACCGGGCCTTCCTTCGGTAATCCTTCTTCGCGCGCATCCATTGGTTCCACGGATAACGGATCGCAACCGGGGCAGTCGATTTTTGGCGTTGCGAGTACGAGCAAAAGGGCGAGCATTCGCGAGTTCGACAAGAAGAATCACTATAACGACTGGCTCTTTTTCTACTCGCCGCAATACGACATGGGCTTCGAAATCAAGGGACCAACGTCCTCTTCAGTTACCACCATGGTGGGTATGGCAGGGTCGCGGCCCGGGCAAGCGTGGCAGCAGCAAGGTGCGGGGATCGCAGCGCAACAACCACAGGAAGCACCGCCTGCGGAGCCCGAAAATACGGAGCCTGTTCCGGGCGGCATTCAATAAATTTGAACTAGGTTAGGTGATCAGGTGAGTCGAGCCGATTTATTGGCCGATTCGATTTAACGCATCGCGTGCGCGAGCGAAGCTTGGGTCCAGCTTGAGCGCGGCTTGAAAGGAATTCTTCGCATCGGAAGCGCGTCCAACGGACTGTTGCAGCTGTCCGAGTTGGAAGTAAGTGTTTGGCGATGGAATGTGGGACGCGGCAGCGGTGAGTTCCTGGATTCGCTCTTCCATCCCCAGCTTGCCGAGATTCATGAAGATCGTACGATTTCCCGGCTCGAATTTTAATGACCGAAGATAGGCATCTCTTGCCGCCGGGTAATCTCCCAATTGTTCATCGACCGCTCCCAGGTCAGTAAGACTCTTGCTCAACAGGTGCGGATCGGCTGTCAGTTGCTGGACGATCTGGTATTGTTCGGCGGCCTCGCGCAGTTGGCCGTGCTCGTGGAGATACGCTCCAATGTTCAAGTGGGAGATGGGATCGTTGGGGTTGATGCGCGCCGCGTTCTGAAAGTGGGCGAAAGCCTCGTCGGAGAAGCGCTGGCCTGTGGCTTCGTAGGTTTGAAGCAAAATCGCCGAGCCCACATAGTTCTCCGCCATGAAGTTATCGCGAGTGACTTTGAGTGCGTGCGCCCAGAGATCGTAGCTGCTATGCCAGACTCCGATCTGACGCCAGGTCAGAGCCGACAACAAAAGCAGAATCGCGGCCGTGCCATACGCGAGTGAGCGAACAGAGAAGTGTTGAGACCCGGCGAAGTCCGTGACTCCCCAGACCACCGCGCAGAAAATCCCGATCAACGGAAGGTAAGCGTAACGATCCGCCATCGACTGCGTTCCAACTTGAACGATGCCGATCATCGGAACGAGCGTGCCGAGGAACCAAAGCCAGCCGACGGCAGGATAAGTCCGGCCTCGAAAACGCCACGCCAGATAGGAAAAGCAAGCCAGAACGAAGAGGGCGGAAAAGAATTGCCATCCGTTGAGACGCTCGCCTTCATAGGGATAAAACGATGCCAGATGCGCGGGCCAAAAGCATTTCGCGAGATAAGCGGAATAAGCATAAATCGCGTTGCCGATGCGGGGCAATAGCGGGAGCGCTTCATTCTGGGCGATTGCGCCCCTCTGCGCCATCATCGTCACGACACTGCTTGCGATCGAAAGTAGCAATAGCGGAATCTTTTCCAGAACCAACCATCCGAGCCGGTATTGCGGTGCGGGAAACGTCGCAGATGGAGTCTGCGACTGCACTCGCCGAAGCGGCCAGAAATCCAGAAGCAGAAGCGCAAAAGGGAAGGTTACAACCATCGGCTTCGCGGTCAGCGCGAGTGCAAAAAGCAGCGCGACCAGCAAATAGCGTGTCACTTTCGGCTTGCGCGCATACCAGCCGTAAGCAGCCAGGGCCAGCAGAAAGAAAAACATCGACAAGACTGTCTTGCGCTCTGAAACCCAGGCGACGCTTTCCACGTTGATGGGATGAAGGGCGAACAGCAGCGCGACCACAAGACTGCGGCCGGTTCTTCCCGTCGCCCAGGCCAGAAGCAGGAAAAGCATTCCGGCATTCAGAGCGTGCAGCAGGATGCTGGTCACGTGATGGCCGGTCGGGTTAAGGCCGTAGAGCTGACAATCGATTGCGTGGGACATCCAGGTGAGGGGATGCCAGTTTCCGGCATCGAAGGTGGTCAGGGACCAGCGAAACGTGGCGCGAGTCAATCCCTGTTGGACCTGGGAATTTTCGGTCACATAGGGCTGATCGTCGAAATTCACAAAGGGATTTCCCGCCGCGCGGATGTATACGACGCAGGTGGCAGCGATGATCAGAGCGCATAGTAGGAGGCGCAGGCGAGCGGGATTGGCGGCGGCTGGCTTATCCGCCGTTTGCAGCGGTGAGTGCCCAGATTTTTCGTGAACCGTCCGGCGCGTAGCGCTTGCCTGGACGCGTGCAGCTGATTTCGCGATTCTCGATTTCGCAACTCTGGATTTCGTGGTGGGCATGGTGAAAAAGCCGAGCGGCCTGGCCGAGGCTTGAGGCTAACAAAACTGCGAACCTTGCGATAGGCAAAGACGGGGATGTTCGCAGTCTTTTAATCTCACTGTCATCTGTTGTTAACATTTCGAGAGAGTTAGCGCGTTCGACACGCTCTAATGCGATGCTGCCGGGTTGAAGCCGGCAGGCAGTGCGATCGAGGGATCGAGTTGCTGCGCGCGTGCGAAGGCTTGTCGGGCATCGGCATTTTTGCCGGATAGCGCCAAGAGCATGCCGAGCCTCACATAGCCTTGGGCTACGGGCCGTGCGTTGAGATTCTGGGCCAGCCCAGCTTCCATCTGCGAAATTGCGTTTGCATCGGTGTCGAGGGCCATCGCCGCGCTGCGTTGAGCTTTGGCCATGTCTCCCAACTGGGCATAAGTCATTCCGAGGTTGGCATACGTGATCGCGATGATTCCTGGATCGAGTCCAGATGTGCCGTGCTGGATCAGCACATCATTGGCGCGAATTGCCTTCTCGTACTCCAGTGCCGCGTCCGAGAATTGTCCCCTGTCTTGATCGTCGGCCGCAACGCGCGCGTGTGCGCCTGGGTCGAGTGGTTCAAGTCGCGCATAATTGCGCAGGTGAAGCATTCCGTCCCGATAATCGCCGGCGGCGAACTGAGCATTGGCCAGAAAATTCTCAGCCAGCGTGTTGTCTTCGGTCACATCCAAGGCATGAGTCCACAGGTCGACCGTGCTTTGCCAGTATCCAAGTTGCTGCCAGGTTAGAAAACTCAGAGCTCCAAGAATGACGAGAGCTACAGCTCCGCGCGTCGCAATGGATTTATCGGACGTCGAGCCATCGGGCAAGAGCAGCCACGAGGCAATGACGAAGATGCCAATCAGCGGAACGTAGGCGTAGCGGTCGGCTACGACCTGCACTCCCACTTGCACGATTCCGATGATCGGTACGGCTGTTCCTAGATACCAAAGCCATCCCGTAACGATAAAGGGACGCCGTTTCCGCTGCACCCATGCAATCGAGCTCACGACAATGATGAGCATCGCACCGAGCAAGGGCTTCCAGTCCGCGAGGGTTCGCCCTGGGTGCGGATAGATCAACGCCAGATGCAGCGGCCAGATTGCTTTCCAGATATACGTTCCATAGGCGTAGAACGTGGTTTCGAATCTGACCGCGAGTGGAAGTGTATGTGCCGACACTTCGCTGGGTTGCTGAGCAACGACGGTGATGATCGCGCTGCCGGCCGACAGGATCAGTAGCGGCAGTTTTTCGAGAACGAGGCGTGAGAACGGCAACTGCCGAACCGGGAACGCTTGCGCGGGCTGCGTCCAGTTCTCGATTCGTCCGAGGGGCCAAAAATCGAGCAATAGCAGAACGAAGGGAAGCGTGATGACCATCGGCTTCGCAGCGAGTCCGAGTGCGAACAACAGCGTTAACAGCAGGTAGCGGCGGACATCCGGTTTGCGTGCGTACCACCCGTATGCCCCTAGCGCGAGAAGAAAAAACAATGTGCTGAGAACGTTCTTGCGCTCAGCAATCCACGCCACCGATTCGACGTTCAACGGATGCAACGCAAAAAGCGCAGCGGCGAACAGACTTCTCCATCGCGCGGCGGTTACCCTCTCTAACAGCAGGAACAAAAGAGCAACATTCAAAACATGAATCAGCAGGTTGGTCCAATGGTGGCCGGACGGATTCAGGCCGTAGAGTTCACAATCTGCCGCGTGCGACAGCCACGTCACCGGATGCCAGTTGCTGGCTTGTGTCGACGTCCAGGCCCAGCTGAAGGTATCCCACGTGAGGCCCGCTTTTACGTGAGCGTTATTGGTTACGTAGTCCTGGTCGTCGTAGTCGATAAACGGATGTGAGCCTACCGAGTGGTAGACGGCCAGTGTCGCCAGCGCGAGTGAGACCGCCAGGGCGAACGTGATCAGCCTATGGTGGCGAGCGTCAGGGGAAGTAATCTCTGGTGTGCTTCCGCGGAGCCGAGTCGGACCACGCTTCGACGGTGTGCTACGCGGTTTGGTTTTTAGCGTGGCAGGCATGCGGAAGGCGAAAACGATGAACTGGATAGACTAGCGAAAAGAAACCGGTTCGGACGCCTGCGGCGAAAATTTAACCGGATTGTAACGTTCGCAGTAGTCGGGGCGCGTTTTTTTTCATCACGCTACTGAGTTCGCGCCGCGTTCCCCAGAGCTTCCGATCGAGTTTCAGAGTTTCGCGACATGACGCCCATGGCATACGCGATCTGCAATCCTGCAGTTCCGACGCGTCAATCCGCCGTAAATTTATGTTCAGTTCATTCGACAGTCATTGCTCCGTAACATTCATCTGTGATATTGATCCCGCATTTCGCTTAGCCGTTGGTGTTGAAGTTCCCAAGGTTTGGTCCGGTAGATTGAAGGCAATTCGCCCGCACGAGGCGACGGTGCTTGTGTTCCGCAGTCTTTCGACTACTCGGGTCAAAAAGAATCAGATCGACGGCTGATCGACGCAGACACGAAAGCCAAACAATCAACCCGTAATCACAACGCGTCATTACGCTTTACAGACTGAATGATTTGCCGGGGCGAGGGGGATTCAGCTGTAAGAGTTGTGTATTCCTGCCTCTGATCATGCTTCTTTAACTCCACTTGTGGCGCTGTGGGAGATCTCCGCGTGAAAAAGGTTGTGTCTGGTTCGGAAAACGGCGGGCAGAAACGCCGGATCTTGATTTTGGTGGTTGTGATGCTGCCACTGCTGGTTTTGTTGTGGGCGGGCAAAGCGAAGCTGCCAGCGGCAAGAAAACCAATCTCCGTCGCCGGCGCTGGTCAGGTCGCGCATAGCCTTTCCAAAGGCTGTTCAGCAGCGAGCGTAGGTACGGAGTTGTGCATGAACGCCGTGGGACGGCCAACGGTAAAGGTTCCTGAGCCGACTCCATTGTTGCTGGTGGGTACAGGTCTGCTGTCGGTCGCGGTTTTCATACGTAAGAAGATCATGAGGTAGGCGGTTTTGTCGTTGCTAGGGGCGGGTGACGCTTGTCACTAGGGGGCAGAGCATTGGCAAGTTTTCCGAATGAAGGGACACAAGCGCTTTACCGGGGATTGAGTGAACTGGAGCGAATCGACTCCGGTCAATATGACTCGAAATGGTATGCCGTTTTTACCATGACGCGTCATGAAAAACGGCTGACGCGCCTCTGTGAAGAGCGCCGGATCGAATCGTTCCTGCCGCTCTATCACGTCAAGAATCGGTGGAAAAACCGCTGCACCGTTACCGTGGAGTTGCCGCTGTTTCCAAACTATCTTTTTGTGCGGATCAATGCGCAGAAACGAGTGCACATCCTCAACCTGCCGGGCGTATTGTCGATTGTTTCTGCCGGACGCAATCTGCTACCTGTGCCTGACGACTACGTCAGCTCACTGCGCGGCGGATTGCTGGCACACAAGATCGAACCGCATCCTAATGTGGAAGCCGGCGATCGTGTTTGTATTACCGCCGGCCCGATGACCGGAATGGAGGGCATTCTGGATCGCAGGAAAAATGGGTTGCGAGTGGTGGTCAGGCTCGACATGATTGGCCGCAGTGTATCGGTGGAAGTCGACGACACAGAAATTTCGCCGATTGGTCCGGCCCGGGTGCGGCGGCCTGCCGCCATTCTGAACTAGCGAAGTGCTGATGCCGGTGACCGCAACCCTAAAATTCCGCAGGTTTTGAAACGCGATGTTACTCATCGTAAATGCCGACGATCTAGGAACGAGCCAGAGCGTCAACGACGATATCTTCGCGTTGATGAAAAGGGGTCTGGTGACTTCTGCTTCGATCATTGCAAATGCTCCTGCCTTTGAAGACGCAGTGGCGCAGGCTCGCCAATTTCCGAACTGCTCATTTGGCGTGCATCTGAATCTGACGGTGTTCGCTCCCATCAAACCATGCAGGGAACTCAGCCCCGTGCTCGATGAAAATGGATGGCTGTCGAAGAAGTTGCTCCGAACTACGATCACGGCGGACCTGCGCCGGGGGCTGTTTCGGGAGCTGGCGTTTCAAGTACGGCGGGTTTACGACGCAGGTTTACCGGTCAGTCATTTTGATTCGCATCAGCATATTCACACCATTCCCAAATTATTTCCCATCCTGAAATCGTTGCAGCGCAAGTTCGGAGTACGCAAGGTGCGGTCCACGATCTCTCTGCTGCCTTCGGGAGAAAAGATGACACCGCTTCGATCATTGAGAAAGCGGGTGTTCTGTCTCGCTCTCCGGTGGGTCTATGCCACGAAAAATCCCGAGGGCCTCGGCGATTTCCGCGACTTCCATGCTGCTTTACTGGGCGGGCGTATTCCGCAGTTTCGCGCGCTGGAGTTGATGGTCCATCCCGGAACTGCGAATCCGCGATACCGTCAGGAAGTCGACCTGCTGCGCTCCGACTGGCGTCAACTTTTGCCTTCCGATGTGACGCTCGGAAGCTATCACGCATTATGATTCGCGTTCGAACAGCGAGTCTCGATGATCTCGATGCCGTTCGCGCAGTGTCGGTGCGCAACGGGCTTTCCGGATTCGATTGCGAGGAGAGAAGGCGCTGGTGGTTGTCCCATCCTTTTCAAAAGGAATTCGACGGAGTACCGATCGGATGGGTTCTGGAAAATTCTGACGGGAAAATTGTTGGCACATTTTCCAACGTTCACATGATGTACGAAATCGACGGGCAACGATTCAAATGCGGAATTGCAGGCTCGTGGGGCGTGGATGCGGAATATCGAAGTGCGTCGCTACTTCTCGCAGCGTCGTTCTTCAGCCAAAAGGGCGTCGACATTTGTTTTAACGGGAGCGCCAGTAGTGTTTCTTCCCGCCTAATGCCTGTGATGCGGGCGAAAAAGTTCGAAGCGGCGGACTACGACGTCAGTTATCTCTGGATTACGGGGCATCAGTCATTCGCAGAGGCAGTACTGCGGAAGAAAAACGTCCCCGGCGCGGAAGTTGTTTCCCGCGCGGCTGGGTTGGTGCTCAGCGCGGCTGACCGCTGGACAGTAAAGTGTCGAAGCCACAATTGTTCAGTGAAGGAGCTCCGCGGATTTGGGGAGGAGTTCGACTATTTGTGGAAAACGCTCAGTCGAAAAGGCGGATGTTTTCGAGGAGTTCGCAGTGCTGCTGCACTAGAGTGGCGCTTTGGAGAGGGATTGCGGACGAAGCATGCGATTGTGCTTGGCGCGACGAAGAATGGAAAGCTCTCAGGCTATGTTGTGCTTTGCGAAAAGAGCCGCGAGCATCTCAAGCTGAAAGAATTCGTAATCAAGGATCTGCAAGTCGTGGATGACTCGCCGGAATTGATTCTTGATTTGCTCTCCGCCGCCATCGAAGTCACACGCGAACGAGGACTTGATGCGCTCGAATTCCAGGGCTGGAATGCGGCGAAAAGGAAAGCTGCGCTTGCGCTCAGACCCAGGGCTTACCGCTATCCGGTATGGCCGCTTTACTACAAGGCAATTAACCCAGAACTTATCAGTACTCTTGCTTGCGCCGAAGCCCTGGACTGTTCGCCCTTTGATGCTTTTTAAGCAATCCGCACCGATTTATATGGAGAACTCATAATGAATGTTGAACAGGGGATTGAACAAATACAAACGATGGTTTCCGAAGCACTCACCGCGAAAGGTTTGCCTACTCAGAAACTTACCGAAGACACGGTGTTGCTGGGAGGGGGCGTGAACATTGACTCGCTGGACTTGGCGGGAATTGTGGTAACCCTTACAGAGATCACGCAGCGAGATCCGTTTCAGGACGGATTCATCGAATTTCGTACGGTGGGCGAACTCGCGAAGCTTTACGCTGAATGCGGAGACAAGGTTGGGGTATCTGCGTTGTGAGAGCTAGCCGGCAGACCTAGACGGCCACGAGCGTCGTGCTTCGACGTTCGTTGAACGCCAGGCTTGGATCGCGTCCCAAGCTAATTGCCTCAATAGCGCCATACATTTGCCAGGCGGAGACGTAATGCACGTTAGCGCTTTGGCGCTCCGCTTCGTCACTGACCACGCGAAACAAATCCCGCAGGCCTGTGTTTAGCAGAAATTCACAATTCGAATCTTGCGCGCCGTGCGTGTAGAGCTTCAAAAAAAGATGTTCGCCAAGTTGAGGAGCCAGATTGAACCAGCGCCGGACGCGATACGGCGTGGCATGATCGTAGGACGCGAGTTCGCCAGTTTCCATGCGCGGCACAAGCCGCTGGCGCCAGCGCAATCCAAGAGGGCCGGGGATCATCAGGAGATCGCCCTTCTTGCCCTCGCCTTCACGGACGGGAACCCCAAGATCATAGGATTTGGCAGCGCTGGGATCGTCCGTGCACCAGTATGCGTGGTTGATCGTCCTCGCCTGGCTGGCGCTGGGGCCGGAAGGCATGGTGAAGTCTGCGTAGCAACCGAGGTCGCGCAGCAAGGTAATTTCATTGTTAAGGCCGCAGCACTTGCTTCCTGGGAGCGAGTTATCCAGCGCCCAATTGCCGTGAATGAACCCGAAGCGCGGTTGGCCCTTAACTTTTCGAAGCAGGTCATGACGCTCAGTCAGCTTTTGACAGAACGCTCCGATGCTGTTGACAAACGCATCGCTTCCTTCGCCGTCGTGATGGATATGAACCTCAACATCACCGATTCCGTCCCGCGTCATCTCCGCGAGCATATCGAGTAGTTCCGGATGATATTGCTCCACCGGATAAAACCAGGTGTATCTGGGTGGGGTGTCTTGGCCGGTGGACTGAGCCGCGATTTCAGGCCAGCGCTTTCTCCAGGCTACAACCCGACGGCGCGCAGTAGCGAGATCGGCATGATTCCAGAAAGGCTCGAAGTGGTCGGCAATCGTAATCCAGATATGCCGGATAGGAAAAGAGCCAGAGGAAATCCATCTGCGCGCCCGGTCGATCAGGTACGGGCGCATCCAGATTTCCATGTGGCGGGGCAGTTTCATCGCTGAACTCTACGACACTGCTCCCATGCCTAGTTTCCGGCTCGCAGGCACTGGCACCGAGAAACTCGTCAGGCGGTCGCCAGCAAATGCCCAGGCGAGTCCGATTCCGTAAACGAGAGCCGCAGCGGAAAGATGAATGAGCACCGTGAAGTATGTATGTGGAACGAACCAGCTTTTCATCAGCAGCATGGTGACGACCATCGGCATGCAGAGAAGGATTGGAAGCGTATAGGCTTCGCGTAGATACGTGTTCAGGCTGATGTGGAGGCGGCGGCACATGTGTCCCGGTAAAAAGAAGATGGTCGTGCAAAAGAGCGGGATGGCTGTTCCGATCGAGTCGCCAATGATCCCATAAGGCCGGATCAGAAGGATGCTGAGAAGCACATTCGAAATTCCTTCGATTAACGTCACCACAGCGAGGGTCTTATGCTCGCCAATGCCAAAAAGGATGCGGGTTGACGCACCCTGCGCCCACATCAACGTCATTACCACGATCATGATAACGAGCACGGGATAGCTTGTGGCGATGTACTTTTTCCCAACCCATACTTCGATGATGGATTTGCCCAGAATGATCAGGACAGCGGAAATCGGAAAAATTACGAACGCGCAAAAACGATTACCGACGACAAAAATGCGACGCAGTCCGTCCGGACGTCCGATTGCTTCGGTGTGGCTCGACATCGGAAGGAAAACCTGAGCCAGTCCCTGGACAACCGATCCGGCATAGTCGACAATACGCGCGCCGATGTTGAAATAGGTGATCGCGCTGGCCGTCATCATGCTGCCGATGATGATTTCGTCGGTTTTGAACTTAAGGCGTCCGGCAACAATCGTCATGAACGTGATGCCGCTGTAAGTCGCCATCTGATGAAAAGTGGACCGGTCGATATATCGCCAACCGAATCGCAAATGGCAGATTTGTTGAACGATCACTCCTCTGACTACGGACGTAAGCAGAGGAATTGCCATCGTGATCAAGGCGACGCTGAGTAGTCCATAGCCGCTGTTTAGCGCAATCACAATCAGAACAGCCCGCACAATGGTCGCGACGATGCCAGTCGCATTCACGATGTCGAAACGTTGCAATCCCTCCAGAAGACTGCCCGCTAGTTCGAGAGGGAAACCCAGTGCAATCGCTCCGCCTGAGATGATCAGAAGCCAGCGCGCAGTCCGCTGAAACTCTGGTGCGATGTGAAAAAAACTGTCGAGATGAGGGACAAAGACGAGCGTCAGCAGAAAAGTAAGCGCGCCGATGCAGCTGTAGCTGAACAAGCTGGTGTTGAAAACCTTTATTAATCCCTCTTCGTCCTTCATCGCCAACGACCGTGAGAAATAGCGAAGCACGGAAGAGCGAATGCCAAAATCAAAAAGTCCGTAGTATCCGGTGATCGAGAAGATCAAAACCCAGATGCCGAAAGCGGAGTCTCCCAGATGGGAAAGGATGAAGGGAGACAGAAAAATACCGGCTACGATGTTGGCTGCCAACATGAGCCAGTTCGAGCTGACATTTTTCAATATCTGGAGTTTTTCCAGCTTACGCATGGCAATGTGGTGAAGGAATTTTGAGTCGATGAAGCGAGGAAACGCTGTAGTTAAAGTGAAACGAGTCTCATCGAATAGCACTCAACACGCGCGTGGGTGCGTCAGTCGATGCGAGGGAATATCCGAGGGAAGCCATGAGATCTCCCCATGCGGACTCTATTTGTTGCAATGATGAGACGGAAAGTTGGGCGCGCCCTCTTCCTGATGTGGCCGTGCCTACGAAAGGGATGTCCTTGCGATGTTTCTTCGTCGCGGCCCACTGATTTTCTTCCTGCTTCTCCAATTGCCGCATGCGGTCGGCTGAACAATTCTTGATGGCGCGTTCGATGTTTGTGTTGGATGACGGCACGGCCATGAATTCGGCGATGCGCAGAAGTTCTCGGCGCGCATCCTTGAGCATGTCTTCGAAGCGCAGCAGCAGAAACTGCGGATTTGTGCCGCGAGTGCAAACCCAACTCGCAACGTTTTCACCCCAAGTTCCCCAGCTTTTTGAATTAAGCCTTCCGTGGACGAAGTCAGCGATGTACAGATCGAGAGGAAGATTGTCGTCGATTTGTCCGTATTTACGTTGAAAGTTGTAGAACGAGACGGCAACATCGCGAGGATCGCGCACGATGTAGATCACCCGCGGGTAGCGATGATCGAAATATTCGTGACTCTTGATGATTCGAGGACGAGAAATCTTCTTTAACGCTCGACTCGAAATGGCAGCCGTGTCAGGAACGAGATTTTCGATGTTGGTGAAGCTGACATCCAGGTCGGGATGCAAAAGATTGGCAATGAGAAATCTGGTCCACGTATTCCCCGAACGGGGATAAGAAACAATCATCGTGTCGTCCGCGAAGACAGCAAAGTTGCGGCCGGCACAATCTTTGCCGAGCAGGTATTTCGCAATCGCCTTTATTCCGTAGATCATCTTTCGTGGATCATGAAAAAATGTTTTGCAGGATATGTAAATGTTCGCCCAGTTCGGCTGCTAGGTCTCCGGCGCGGCTTCGCAGGTAAGCGATACTCGCTCACCGAGGTAATAGACTTCAAGATCGTCCCAACGCTTGATTCCCGCTTTTGACCAATCGTAGTAGCGAAGAACGCGAAATCCAGTTGCCTGCAACATGAGCTCAAGCGCCGAGCGGGATGGTTTGCCGATGACAATATGGGTTGGGCGGCCGGGCTCACCGACCGCTCCGTTGCTTTCGGTCTCGACTTTTTCGGCTTTCATTTCGATGATGTTGGCCGGGCTGACCGAAATCAGCGTATCGACGATAAGATTCTTCGGCTTCAGCCGCGCAATCTTCCGCAGCAAGGGCATGTGATCCAAGGTGTGATAGAAAAATCCGAAGCAGAAGACGGTGTCGAAGCGGCCGGGCTCCAACTGGTCTAACTCGGCGAACATGTCCCCCTGCACAAACTGCACGCTGCGGTCTGACACGCCATACTCACGCACGTTGATACGCGCGGATTCGACCAGGTGATGGCGCGCTTCAACCCCCAACACCTCTTTGGCGCCAGCCTGGTGCGCGGCAAAAGACCAGCGGCCGTCGTGCGAAGCAAGATCGAGAATCCGCTTGCCGGCGATGATTGCAGCGTTCGACTCAATCAGCGCACGATGCCTATGATTGAGGCGGTCGGGTTCAGGATGCGTCGCGCTGGTGGTAAAGAAGCGCGGGTAATTATCGAAGAACCCGCGTTCGCCAGACCGGGTGCGGCCGGTAACGGCCAGGCGAAACCAGCGCTGGCGGTTGGCATAGCGAACTCGATGTTGAATTTCAGTGAGAAGTGTAGGATTTGTTGCTTTGCTGTTCATAATATGAAAAAGCTTTGATCTGTAGCCAAGCTGCGTACGATGTTAGCTTGCCTCCCGATGTCGAATACGATTCCAGGTTTCGATCAATTTGAAAGTGGCTTCTGGCGCGACTCCCAGGCCAAATACGGCGAGATTGACCGCAGGGCGCCGGAAGTAGAGATTCGCCTCGCAAAACAATTCTTTTGCCTTGCCAAATTGCCGGATTCCCAATTGCCGCTTTGCTTCCTCCATTTGGAAAAATGCCTTCGACTCAACCAGGCGGGTTGTAATCAAGCGGCGCTCGGCCGCCGAAAGAGGCAGCGTGCACAACATCTTTTCCAGGATCGACCAATATGCCGCGACGATCCTGTGAATCGATTCACCCAGAGAGCCGGGCCTTTTCCCGCTGCATCGTGCCTGCACATCGCGCGTGTAGGCGATCTTGCCGCCATGAAAAGCGGTGCGCAG
>Ga0209006_10001038_pt1 | contig 25589 bp, 21 predicted proteins | sample JacPin_JW_Ref_O2_FD_188567 | JGI IMG/M metagenome (GOLD analysis project Ga0209006, IMG submission 188567) | Forest soil microbial communities from Algoma, Ontario, Canada - Jack Pine, Ontario site 1_JW_Ref_O2 (SPAdes) (version 2) | ecosystem: Environmental > Terrestrial > Soil > Boreal...
CCCATCGCCTGCCCGAAGGACAATACAAATATCTCGTCGCCGCGCCGGCCGCCCGCGCCGATTTCGTTCCCGATGCGATCGTCGTCTACGGAAATTCCGCGCAAGTCTTGCGCCTTCTCACCGGCGCGCTCTGGAAACGCGGTGGCGCCATCACCAGTTCCTTCACCGGCGGCAGCGTGCCTGGTTTGATTCAGATTCGCGATCAAGAAATTCCCGCTCTCGGCAGTGATCTCGATCAATTGGCTGCCGGACTCGCCAACGGACTCAACACCGCGAATGCAGCCGGCTTCGATTTGAACGGCAATGCCGGCACAAATCTTTTCGTACCTCCGCCCGTTGGTGGCGTAGGTGCTGCGGCGTCATTAGCCGTCGCCTTCACCGATCCATCTTTGCTGGCCGCCAGTTCAGACGGCACATCCGGCAGCAACGGGAATCTTGCTGTGCTCTCCGCAGTGGGCACACCGCCTCTGGCAAATGGTGAGACGCCGATCAATTCGTATTCCAGTATCGTGTTTCAAGTAGGCGACGCCACGTCCAACACCTCCGCCGACGCTGATTCCTCCGGGCTTATCCTGCAACAGTTGCAAGACCAGCGCGGCAGCGTTTCTGGCGTATCGCTAGACGAAGAAGCGTCGAATCTTATCCAGTATCAGACCGCCTATCAGGCTGCGGCGCGCGTCGTTTCCACCGTCAACGCCCTACTTTCAGATGCTGTCAACCTAGGCCTCGGTGCAGCCGTTCAGTAAGACGCGCAACGCGCGCCGGTTAATTTCTGACACTGATTCGAATATTTTGAATCCGCCAAATCCAACGAGGTAACTTGCATGCGCGTCAATCCAAATCCTCTCCCCGATCTGCTCGCGGCCCTCAACCAGACCGAACTAGACGCACAGGAAGCTTCGCTCCAGATCGCGACTGGCCGGAGCGTCAACGAGCCTTCGGACAATCCAACCGCCGCCGCCTTGCTCGTCATAAACGACGATCAAGCCACCTTCAACGGCGGATACCTGCAGAGCCTCAGCGCCGTACAGGGCCAACTTTCCACCGCCGACTCGACTCTGAGTTCAGTCACAACCGCTCTTCAGCAAGCACTGAGCCTTGGCGTCGAGGCCGGAGGAGGCACGCTCTCTCCCGGTGACCTGGCCGCAATCGCCACGCAGTTGCAAGGCATTCAGAACCAGATTCTGTCGTTGGCCAACACTACCTACCAAGGCAATTACGTGTTCGCCGGCACCAATACGACCACTGCGCCGTTCATACTAGGTACCTCGCCCTCCGGTGTTAACTACGTCGGCAATAGCGACGTCAATCAGGTATCGATTGGCAGCGGGTATAAACTCGCCGTCAACGTGCCCGGATCACAACTCTTCTCTGCTTCCGGAAGCGATATTTTCCTGGCCGTCGGCAATCTCATCCAAGCCGTAGAAACCAATACTGGCATTCCTGCTGCCGTTAACGCAGTCAGTTCTGCGTCCAGCTATCTCTCCGCGCAACGCGTGTTCTATGGCAACGCTCTTAACCAGACGCAGTCGCAAACCACTTACCTCAACAGCACAAAGTTGCAGATCAGTCAGCAGGAAACAACGCTGGGCGGCGCGGATCTTGCGGCCGACGCAACGAATCTTTCCCAGGCGCAGACCGATACCCAAGCCGCGCTCGCAGCTATCAGCAAGTTCTCGCAGAATAATCTTTTTAATTATTTGCAGTGACGAAAATCGAAAACACTCTGCCAAGCTCAGCAGCTACCGCTTCATCCGCGCGATCAGAAAGAGAATGATCGAGAGCACGACACTGATCAGGATGGAACTCGCCAGCGGAAAATAAAACGTAGTGCTCTTGCCCTGGTACAGAATATCGCCCGGCAAACGTCCTAACGGCACTCCGGTTCGACCCAGCAACATGAGAGTGCCACCGACAACGACGAGCGCCACCCCGAGAATTATCAACAGCCGTCCTATGTCCAGCACGCTTCGATTTTAACTCCCCCAACCGGTGCTAGCATTGTGCCTATGACTGCAGAGACAGCTCGTTGTTTGCTGGCGCTCACATTAACCGGGTTGCTAAACGGAGTATGGGTTGCCAACGGCGAAGAGAAGGTACACCCGCCAACCAGACACTTCGAATGCAGGGATTGGGAGACTCAACCCACAGTTCTCCTCGCTGCGCTGGTATTGCGCGGCGATAGTTCATATCAAGCCACGGATAAGGTCGACGATTTAACCGCGAGCCGCCCGTCCGCAACAGGCAAATACACCTACGACGAAAGCAAACAATCGATCAATTGGACTTCTGGGGGCTGGAAAGGGCGCAGTGGAACCTACCTACCGAACGTGAAGGGCACCGACTTCGTGATCGTGCACGCCAAACAGGATCCCGAAGGGAAAGTCTCCGGTGCGTTGCGCTGTGCTCGCAGCTCGCCCACTCGATAACGCAGTTGCTCCAAAATACGAATGAAGGTGATTCTCCAAACTCCACGCCTGTTACTGCGCGAGTTCGTCCCTGAAGACGTCGGCGCCCTGGCCAAAATCCTCTCCGACCCTGTAACCATGCGCCACTATCCCGCGCCGTTTGATCGAGCGGGCGTGGAGCAGTGGATCGCCCGCAACCAGCAGCGCTACCGCGACGACGGAGTCGCGCTCTGGGCCATGGAGTCATTGAATGAGCGAGAAGTCATCGGCGATTGCGGAATCATCGTGCAACACGTCGACGACGAGATGCTCTACGAAATCGGATACCACCTGCGCCGCGACCTTTGGGGACAAGGCCTCGCCACCGAAGCCGCCATCGCTTGCCGCGATTGGGGCTTCGCGAACTTGAAAACTGACCGCCTGATTTCCCTGATTCGACCTGAGAATATTCCGTCGCGCCGCGTCGCCGAGCGCAACGGTATGACTATTTGGAAAGAAATAAGTTGGCGTGGGCTCACCCACTACGTGTACTCGATCCAGAGAACACCCGCGCTGCCTGTAGATGTTCGTGCGTGATGAATGTGCTCAACCAAGCGGGGCAGAGCCCCGCTACCACGCAACCTAAACCAAATCCTCGACCTTCAACTCGACCCCTCCGCCTTTCCACGCCTTGCGAAACTCCTGCTCCACAAACCACGCATCAGAGTTGCGATCCTGTTCCTTCAGTGCCCGCTGCAGACCGAATAACGACCGCGGATTCCGCGGATTTTTCGCCAGGTCCGCGCGAAAAACCTGCTCTGCTCCCTTGGCATCGCCACTAATCAACAGTGCGCCGCCGAGCGACTCTCGTACCGGAAAAAACCAATCCTGAGGTTCGTCGTACTTCAAAGTATCCTGAACAGCAACCGCCTCGCGAAGCATGCTCACCGCGGCAGCATTGTCTTTTTTCGCGAGAGCTATCTGAGCGCCCAAAACATTTTCAGCAATCCTCAGAACGTCTTTGGTCTTGTTGTTCACCGGCATCACAAAGATTTCATCTGGCGATGTCGCCTTCTCCGCTTCGCTCACGATCCTGTATTCTGCTTCAGCCTCAGCGGTCCTGCCCTTTCCTGCCAGAGCCATCCCGCGCGCGAAATGCCAGAATCCCACCGTGGTCTTCATGTCAGCGGGAGGTTCCTTCATCGCCAGAATCGCGTTCCACTTGTGGAAACGTACATCCACCGCCATCGGGATGGTCATGAACCCTTGCAGTGGAGGCATATCCTTTACCGCCGGCTCGACGTGGGCCGCCAGCATCACCGCCGCTTTGTGCGATTCGGTGTAGTCCCCGGTCATGGCCGCGCACATGGCGATGAAATGCAGATTGTGGCTGTAGTACATCATCGGATATATGCCTTGCGCTCCGGTTCTCTCGATGTAGGTCCGATCCACTGCCGCTGCTTCTTCGTTGGTCTTCGCGGCTGCGGCATAGTCTCCGGTGCGGATGTAGATGTGCGCCGGCATATGTACGATGTGTCCCGCAGACGGGGCCAGCGCAGCCAACCGAGTCGCACCGGCCAAAGCCCGCTCCGGAGAATTCGACGCCTCGACAGCATGAATGTAGTAATGAATCGCTCCGAGATGATTCGGATCCCTTTTGATCACCGACTCGAGCGTGGCGACGATTTCCTCCGTGCCATCGGCGGGCGTTCCATCGAGATGCCACAAGCCCCAGGGGTGCAGGTTCATCCCGGACTCCGCAAACAAGGTTGCCGCGTCCAGATCATCAGGATATTTCTTCACCACTTCCCGCATCGCATCGTGATAATCTTCCGCAGCTTTCCGCAAGTCTGACTTCGGATCTGCGGGAAAACGCTTCGCCATCGCCAGAATGTAATCCCGTTCCGCCTCCGAAGCGCCGCCACTCAAGTCAACGGCCTTCTGTATCGCGTCGTGCGCCTGCTTGAATCGATCTTCGCTCGCAGGATCGTTGTAGTTCGGGCCTACCGCCTCCGCGATTCCCCAATAAGCCATTGCTAGTTTCGGATCAAGTTCGGCCGCTTTCTGAAATGAGCGCCCCGATTCACCATGATTAAACGCGTAAATCAGCCGCAGTCCCTGATCGAAGAAATTCTGGGCCTCCGCATTCTTTGTCGAAACCGGATGATGCAAATCACCCAGTCCCGTCATCATGTGCACCGACGACGCGGGCGGCTTAGCCGCGCCCATGGCGTGATCTTGAGCGGCGGCAACAACCGAATGGCCGACATAAATCATGATCGCGGAGCACAACACAGCCCGAGCAGCCGCCAGCAGTTTCATAGGAATTTCCTCCTGAAAACACCCAAGCCGATTTCAATCGTGAAAATAACGAACGCCCCAGTGTTCCTTGCGTGCCAGCATAGTGCAGACTTGGACTGGGAAGCAATCGCCTGCTAACCTATCGCGTTGAGTTCCAACTTTTCACGGTAATACAAAACTGGCACCAAGCCTTGGGAACCAGTATGCCGAAAAAAACCGCCGCTCCCTTCGTTCTCGCCGACGCTCTACTTTCGTCCTTCGACACCAACGATCGAATCAACCAATATCTGTTGGACAATCTCTCGGCTGAAGCCTGGCGCGCCGATCCTCCCAATAAAAAGGGACGCGACATCGCCGGCGTGTTCGCCCACATGCACAACGTCCGCGTGATGTGGTTGAAGGCCACCAAGGGAAAAGTGCCCGAGCAACTCGATCGCTTTACGGTCACGCCGGCTCAAGCCAAGAAGGCTCTTGATGCAAGCCGAGTCGCGCTGCGCGAAGTTCTCGAAGCGTCATTGAAAGCCGACGGCCGCATCAAAAGCTTCCGTCCAGATGTCGCCGGCTTCTTCGGTTATCTAATCGCGCACGATGCGCACCATCGTGGGCAGATCACCATGCTCGCGCGTCAAGCCGGACACCCCATCCCCCAAAAGGCATCGTTCGGTATGTGGGAGTGGGGTACACGTTAACCTTCCTGTAACGTGGCGCGCCAAACTGTGCGCTAAACTCAAGGTATTAGCCAACGCATGCGCAAAGCTACCATCCTGTTCAATCCCAACTCGGGCCGCCCGAAGCGCGACGCGGAACTTAATCATGCTATTGGCGTTATCCAATCGGCGGGCGTGCGGACCGAACTCACCGTTTGCCGGTCCAGCCAGGAAGCCACCGATAACACACGCTGCGCCGTCGCTGACGGCAGTGATACGGTGTTCGCTTGCGGCGGCGACGGCACGATCCACGACGTGATTCAAGGATTAGCCGGGACGCCGGTGGCACTCGCCGTTCTTCCTTTTGGCACCGCGAACGCTCTCGCCCACGATTTGAAGATTCCGCTTCGACCGAGCCTCGCCGCGAAGTTGGCGGTCGAAGGCACGGTCCGGCGCATTCCACTTGGACGAATCGAGTTCGAAGATTTCAAAGGCAAGCCCGCCGCGCGTTACTTTACTGTCGCCGCCGGCGTCGGTGTGGATGCCCACCTTTTCTACAACCTCACCGCGGAACTCAAGAACCGTTCGGGAATGGCGGCTTACTATCTGAAAGCTTTGCAGTTGGTCGCCAGCTATAACATGCGCCGCTTTGAGGTCGAATACTCCAACGGAAACGGCCATCGCGAACGCGCTTCTTTGACCGAGTTGCTGGCGGTTAGAATTCGTTTCTTCGGAAATGTTCTGCGCGAACTCGTTCCGGGAGCCTCTTTAGATTGTGCCGACCTACGCGTCGTCATGTGCCGTACCGCCAGCCGCCACGCTTACTTGCAGTATGTGGCCGGAACACTGCTCGGCCGGCGCTGGAAGATCGACGGCATCGATGTTGTCAGCAGCCCCGAGATCGTATGTAATTTGCCGAAAGACAGCGACGATGCGGGCCGCGTCTATGTCGAGGCAGATGGCGAATTGCTGGGCCGCCTCCCGGCCCGCATGAGCATGGAAGCGGATGCGCTGTCATTAGTCGTTCCCGGTAAAGGGAAATAGTGCTCGATCTCTGACTTTTCCCGCGTCTCCAGTTAAACTCTCTTCAACTCCTGTGGAACCTGTCACCCACTTTCTATTCGGCGCCGCCATGGGCCGCGCCGGACTCAACCGCAAAACGGCGCTCGCCACCGCTACGTTGACCTTGGCCGCCGAAGCGCCCGACCTCGATGTCCTCAGTCGTTTCGGAGGTCCCGCATTTGGTTTGAATCATCACCGCGGGTTCACTCACTCATTCCTGGGAGTGCCGCTGGTAGCCGTCGCTGTGGTCGCCTTCGTCTATGGAATTTGGCGTCTGCGCGGCCGTAAAACGCGCGATCCGAATCTCCCTCCGCGCTGGGGATTGCTCTTCCTGTATGGCTGCCTCGCCGGACTTAGCCACATTCTCCTCGACTACACCACCAGCTATGGAGTGCGGCCACTATGGCCATTCTCCGAACGGTGGATATCCTGGGACATCGTTTTTATCGTTGAACCCGTCCTGCTTGTCATCCTCATTCTCGGTCTGATCGTGCCGTCGTTGTTTTCGCTGATCAACGAAGAAATCGGCGCGCGCAACAAAGGTCCGGGGACGCCGAAGGGCAGAATTGCGGCGACTCTAGCTTTGCTCGGCGTCGTCTCCTACTGGGGGTTGTGCGACCACGAGCATCGCCGTGCCATAGCCGCTCTCGAAGTCCGCAATTATCAGGGAGCGAACGCCATCCGAGTATCCGCCTATCCGTACATGACGAATCCGTTTCGGTGGTATGCGGTGGCCGAAACACCAGCCTTCTTCGCCACCATGAACGTCAATTCCATCACGCCTGAAGTCGATCCCGAAGCCGACATGCAGATTCACTACAAGCCCGAGGAAACACCCATAACTCTCGCCGCTAAGAAAACCTACCTTGGCCGCGTCTATCTGAGTTGGGCCAAATATCCGTTGGTCGAAACCGAGCAGCTGCAAGACGATCCAGCCGATAATCACCGCGCCGCCTACGTCGTCCGCTTTCGCGATCTCCGCTACAGCTATCCCGGAAGCATAGCGCGAGGCAGCCTGAGTGGGAGAGTTTTCCTGACCCGCGATCTCCAAGTCGTGGATGAACAGTTCGGCAACCGCGGCTCGAATCCAAACACTCGCTGACCGTCAGCTGCAGATCAGGACCTTCTGCAGAAGTATGCGGACGATGAGCAGAACTATTTCAGTCCTTCCACCAGATACAAATCCGCCAGCATGCGGTGATATCCAAACACGCAAGTCTTCGTGTCGGGCGTCATCAGAATGGGACCGATCGTTTCCACGCCCGCCGGATCCGTCGGCATCAATTCTTTCCACAAAGTCCGTTGGCCGGTATGTACGTCAAGGCGAATCAGCTTAGCCGGCAGTTCGCCGGGCTGATATATGTAGAGCGAGGCGCCGTCGGTGCTAAACGTGATGGGCTGTTCCCCGGGATTAAACCCTGGAATGACGCGCGGATCGCCGCCGCCAACCGGATACAAATATCCTTTTTGATCTGGACCAATTCCCGCGACCCACTGCGAGTCGGGAGAGATCACAAACTCATTGCCGTTCACGCCTTCCTGGGTAATCGCCTCGCTCTTGCCGGACGCAACATCTCTCACGTACAACTTCACACCCTTGCCTTGCTCGTTGCCCGTAAACAGAATGCGTTTCCCATCCGGAAACCAACGCGACCAGGAATGATTGACTTTGTCGTCGGTGAGTACCTTCGCTTCGCCCGCTCCCGTAGTCAGCAGCCGAAGTTGAGACGGCGAATCCTGAGTCTGTGCGATCACCGATTTTCCATCCGGAGACAACGCAACTGCGCCGCCTTCGCCTAGCAGCACCGCTGGCGATCCATCGGTCTTGCGAATATAAACGGCGTACGATAGACCGCCCGACTTGGAGTAGTCGAGCGAACCGCCGCCACCCTCTTCATCGAACAGCAACGTTTTACCGTCGGCCGAAAGGTCAGCGGGATAGGTGTAATCGAGCCACGAAAGATCGTGCTGTTTCGCATCGTCCGCCGTCATGCCGACTAATTCACGCCGCCAACTTGCGCGCATCAGCAACACCCGGCCGTCCTTGAAGATGTCAAAGATCATCACCGCGCCGGGCAGACGCAGCACCATCCGCTCCTTGCCATCCAATGTCACGGCGTAAAGGGTCCGATCCACGCCCGACTTGCTGGCCGTGAACCAAATCTCTTTTGCATCCGGAGACCACGCCACGCCCTGAATGGTGAACCATTGGCCAGACAGCGTCTTCACTTTGCCCGCCATATCCACAACCGCGAGCGATCCGCTGTCATCACCCTGCACCGGGTGATCGATGAAAGCGATCAAGTCTCCCTTCGGCGATACCCGCGGATGGCCGACCCATCCACCGGTTTCGTATAACGACTTGCCAATCGGAAACTCCAGGCGATTTCTTCCGCCCATGTCCCGCACCACGGCAAGGCTGGTTCCGTCCGCCGACCAATCGGCCCATTGCACTTGCTCCAACACTTCTCGCGGAGCGCCACCCACCAGCGGAGCCCGCGCCAGCGTGCCCATGTTCACCCATGTGCCGATAGCTTTACTGTTGAGCAGCACCGCCATTTCCGAAGCCGAGGACACCGACACCAACTGCGTTCGGCTGAGCCCCATCGACCGCGCTTCGGGAGCTTCCGGGCGCGCGGTGAACACATCCACCGGACCGCCCTGCCACGCCGCGCTATACAGAATCGTCTGGCCATCGGGAGCAAAGCGCGCCGACCGAATGCTGCCGCGCCGGAAAGTAAGTTGCCGGTAGATCGGCGGCGGTGGCGGCGTAGTCGTGAACCAGAGTTTGCCGGCGTAGAGTCCAGCGCCAAGCGCTGCCAAAGTACACACGGCGAATACCATCTTCGATATGGAGCCCTTGCCCCCAGCGGACGCAACCGCAGCCGTACCAGACGAGTTGGTTGATGTCCCGGACGAAGCCGACGACAAAGACGCGACCGGCGATGATCCCGTTCTAGGACTCCCCGGCGCTGGTTCCGCATTGGCTTCCGACACCACCGAAGTCCGTGACGAATCAATCGATCGCTGCACCCGTTTGAGATCAGCTCGCAACTCGGCCGCGGTCTGGCAACGCAGTTCGCGATCTTTCTCCAAAGCCTTGCTGATCGTCTCTTCTAATTTCACCGGAAGCTGCGGACGTAGCCGCGTCGCAGTAGTTGGTGTCCTGTTAAGAATCGAATCGGTAATGACCGCCGAGGTTTCTCCGCGAAATGGCACAACTCCGGTGGCCATTTCGTAAAGCACGACTCCGAACGAGAACAGGTCGGTTCGCCCGTCTAGTTCTTTGCCACGCAACTGCTCCGGCGACATATAAGCCACCGTACCCACCGCTGTACCCGGACTCGTCAAGTCCAGCGCGCTCGCGTCGCCGCGCGTCTGCGCGTCATCTTGTCCCGGCTTGTGGCCGCGAGCAATCTTGGCCAATCCAAAATCGAGGACCTTCGCATGCCCGCGATCCGTCACAAAAATGTTTGCCGGTTTTATATCGCGATGGACAATTCCCTTGCTGTGCGCCGCATCCAGCGCCTCGGCGACTTCGACGCCGATTCCCAGAAGCGATTCCAACTCCATCGGCTTGCCCTCGATCAAATGTTTCAGGGTCTGACCGGTCAGGCATTCCATCACGATGAACAGTTGTCCTTCGTGCTGTCCAATTTCATGAATGGTGCAAATGTTGGGATGATTCAACGACGAAGCGGCCCGCGCTTCCCGGCGGAAACGCTCCAGCGCTTGCGGATCCTGCGAAGCTTCTTCAGGCAGAAACTTCAGAGCAACGAATCGCCCCAGCGCAGTGTCTTCCGCTTTATAGACAACTCCCATGCCGCCACCACCCAGCATTTCTACAATGCGGTAGTGGGAGACCGTTTTTCCAATCATCAAATTTTTTCAAGTCTGCGCGGAGTTTTCGGGGGAACCCGAGCGCCTCATCTTAAGGGTAAGTCGCGATCACGTCAACGATTCCAATGGGCGGTATATCGAATGCGCCCGTCACTTCAAACCATCAACCGCATAAAGATCTGAAAGCGTCCGTATGTAGCCATATACGTAAGTGTTAGCATTCGGGGCGATGGTGATTTGCCGGATGGTATCGATTCCAGCAGCATCCGCCGGCACCAGTTCCTTCCATAGCTTTCTCTTCCCGGTGGATAATTCCAACTCATACACCTTGGCGGGAATCAATCCAAAGCGAAACACATAAATTGACCGGCCGTCCGCAGACCACCCGGTGGGCGCTTCTCCCGGTTCGGCGCCCGAGACCGGCACCGGTTCGCCACCCCCAATGGGATAGCGATAAATCTTATGGTCGGGACCGACGCTGGCTGCAAAATCGCCTTTCGGAGAAATCACAACCGACGGGTTCACACCCTCTGGAGAAATCGCGACTGGCTTGCCTTCTCCGGGCGTCTCCATGTAGAGCCGAAATCCGTGTCCGGCCTCATTGCCCGAAAACACAATCCGTTTCCCGTCGGGAAGCCATCGAGCCCAGAGGTGATTGATGGAATCGTGAGTGAGAGGCCTTGACTCGCCGACTCCAGTCGGCATCAACACCAACGGCGACGGAGTGATATTGGGTCGAGAGAGCGCCCATTTCCCATCCGGCGACAAGGCCACCCCAATTCCCTCGCTCAGCCGGATCGCAGGCGAACCATCCGTTTTGCGAAGATAGACGGCATACTTCGGCCCTCCGCCTTCTCCGGTTTCGCCGAACAGGACGGTACGGCCGTCGGCTGATAAGTCACCCGGCACTGACCAATCGAGCCAGGACAGGTCGGCTTCCTTGGTGTCGCCAGGCGCCAGACCGATCATTCCTGCTCGATCGTTGCCGCGCGTAAGTAGCACGTTGCCTTCGCGGTTCACGTCGAGCAACGTCAATTCACCCGGAACGCGCGCCAGTAATCGGACCACGCCTGCCGGAGTAACCGCATACAAAGACCGATCTCCACCAGTGCGAGTTGCGGTAAACCAGACCTCATCGCCATTTGGCGACCATGCTATTCCCGCTACGCTGTCCCAGCCCGTGCAAAGAGTTTTCAGTTTTCCGGAGAGATCGACCATCGCAACTGCGCCGCCATCGTCCCCCAATTGGGGATGGTCAATTAAAGCGATGGCATCGCCTTTGGGCGAAATACGAATGTGTCCGATCCATCCGTCAGCCTGGTAAAGAACTTTGCCGGGAGGAAACTCCAATCGATGACGTCCTTGTTCCTGGCGCACAATCGCCAGTGTGCTTCCATCCGGAGACCAATCTGCCCACTCCACATCCTCCATGACCTCGCGTGGCGCTCCGCCCACGAGCGGTACGCGCGCCAGCGTGCCTGAATAAAGAAACTGTGCCGCCGGATGGCTCCGCAGCGCCAGTGCCATTTCTCCCGTAGCCGACACCGCGAGCACATCCGCTCCTGCGGGCTCCAGTTCGTGCGACTCCGGACTTTCCGGACGCGTCGTAAACAATTGCAACGATTTCCCTTCCCACGCCGCGCTATAAATAATCGTCTTGCCGTCAGGCGCAAACCGCGCCGCGTGAACCATGCCTCTGCGGAATGTAAGCGGATGGTAAACGGGCAATGCGGTCTGTTCCGCCGGACGCTGCAATAAATATCGTCCCGCCGCCAGCCCCGCAATGAGCGCGACGGCCGCCGCTCCCAGAGCCAGGAGGGGCAGTCGCAATCCATTGCGCGATTGTGCCTTGCTCTCGACAACTGGTGCGACTGGCGGTTCCGGAATGATTGGAATGGCGGTTGAGCTTGCCGATCTCACCCGAGACGTGTCTAGGGCACGCTTGACTCGCTTCAAATCTCCGCGCAGTTCAGCTGCCGTCTGGTAACGGAATTCGCGTTCTTTCTCGATCGCCTTGAAAATGATCTCCTCAAGCTTCGGCGGCAACGCGGGATTCGTAACAGAAGGCGGCGCCGGAGTGCGATTCAGAATGGCCTCAGATATGACGCCGCTACTGCTTCCCGAAAATGCCAGCGCTCCGGTAGCCATTTCGTAAAGCACCGAGCCGAACGCAAACAAATCCGTGCGCGGGTCCAGGCTTTCGGCGCGAACCTGCTCCGGCGACATATAGGCCACAGTTCCAATCGTGGAGCCGGGCGTGGTCATCATCATCCCATCGGTCGCCGTTTGCAGCGCGAACTCGGCGCTGCCCATCCGGTTGTCGGGTGACTGCTTCGCCAGACCGAAGTCGAGTAACTTAGCTTGCCCGCGCTTGGTCACGAAGATATTCGCAGGTTTGATATCGCGATGAATGATTCCCTTGGAATGTGCGGCATCGAGCGCGTCGGCAATCTCAATCGCCAGATTCAACAATGTCTCGGTGTCGATCGGACGCCCAGCAATGCGATGCTTGAGCGTCTGACCTTCCAGAAACTCCATGACTATGAAAGGCTGACCGTCCTGCTGGCTGATCTCATGAATCGTGCAAATATTTGGATGGTTGAGTGCAGATGCCGCTTGCGCTTCGCGTTGGAAGCGGGTCAGAGCCTGGGTATCTTTGGCAACTTCCTCTGGCAGAAATTTCAGGGCGACGAAACGCCCGAGCGTGGTGTCTTCCGCTTTGTAGACAACTCCCATCCCACCGCCACCGAGCATTTCTACAATGCGGTAGTGGGAGACTGTTTTTCCAATCATCAGGTTGGTTCAACCCGTGGCGCTAGTTTTCGGGGGAACACGGGCGACTCATATTAGGAGCTAGTTGCCATGCAGTCAATCACCCATTTCGCGACTACCCTTGACCGCCAGTGTCCGCTCGCGCAACAATCCTAATGACGACGAACGAGGCACGACGAACCACGAGCCGAACGAGGTAATCATGTTGGCGTATCTATACGTAATTTTTGCAGTCCTGTCGCGGATGCCTTTCATGCCGCATCCCTGGAATTTCACTCCGGTAGCAGCCTCGCTGCTTTATTTCGGAGCCCGTGGCTCGCGCCGCCAGCTTTGGATTCCTTTCGCGCTGCTCGCTGCTTCTGACGTGATCTTGACCAAGTTCGTGTACTCGTATCCGCTCGCCTGGGACCAACTCGTAGTGTGGGCGTGGTACGGCGCGGTTCTTCTGCTCGGCACCCGGCTACGCGAGAATTCAAACTGGCTGCGGATCGGCGGCGCTGCGCTGGCCAGCTCCGTCTCTTTCTTCATAGTCAGTAACTTCGCGGTATGGGTCTCTGGAACCATGTATCCCAAAACCGGGGCCGGACTAATGACTTGTTACGCCGCCGGATTGCCGTTCTTTCGACATACGCTAACGGGCGATCTGGTCTTCACGGTGGTGATGTTCGGCTTGCCGGCGCTTGCAACCGCGATAGCCCACTCCACGGATAAGGCCCACGGAGCCGCAGCCGCCTAGCTTCAGCCTGGAGTGCTCAACTCTTAACGCAGTCCTCTGCACGTAGTCCTCTGCAAGAGCGATTAAGCCGACGCGGAGGGATCTGCCGTCCGTCTGCGCTCAAACCTGCGACGTTTGGCGCCACGCCAAATAATTACTCCTACTACCAGCAAAACCGTCGCCGCCAGAATCCACCCAAAGTGGTGAGCGAAAACGTTCACCGTCATCGTCACAATCTCCGGGCCAAACCACAGCGTCAACAAAGCCTCGATCAAAAAACGCACGAACCGTCCCGCGAAAATCGCCAGTAGAAAGTGCCCGAAGTTCATCTCAAAGGCCGCCGCGGCCAGCACCACGATCTTGAAAGGCGTGGGGGGTGGCAACATCGCGGGAAACATCAGCGCCCAGAATTCATGGCGGTCGAAAGAGTCGTGAATCTTCTCGAAGCGCGCTGGCGAAAGCCGCTTGCGCAACAGAACTTCTCCGCCGGTGTAACCGATAACGTAAATAACGATGCTGCCCAGTGCTGACCCAGCCGAAGCCAGCAGCACATACATCAGAAAGCGCGAACGATCGTTGTAGACATAGCCAACGAAAATCGCATCCAGCGGCATGCCGAGGAAGGAGCCATCGACGGCGGCAAACAGCAGCAGCCCCCAGGGTCCCAGCGGCGCAAGGGCATGTTTGATCCAGTCGCCGTACGCATGGATGAAATGTTTGATCTTGTTCAAGTCGTTAGTTTACGTGAGAGGTACGCTAGTGCTCGGTCTTCCCGGCGATCAATTCCAACGCATGCGGCAGCAAGTCCAAGACGGCTTCCAGCGACTCGACGGCTCCCGCCGGACTGCCGGGCAGATTTAGGATCAGGCTGGTTACGCGGATCCCGCATATTCCTCGGCTTAGAGCTGCGAAGCGAGTCTTGCGCGCCCCGACCAATCGCATCTGCTCGGCAACGCCTTCTACTAATCGCTCGCAAACCGCAGCGGTCGCCTCTGGCGTCACGTCTCGCGGAGCGAGGCCGGTTCCGCCTGTGGTCACCACGAGTCGCGCTGATCTGCACAACTCGACTAGCTTTTCTTCAATCACGGCGCGCTCGTCTGCCGCCACGCTGCGCACCAGCACTTGAAAATTCCGCCGTCCCAACGCTTCCGCCACGGCGGGACCGGAGAGATCCACTCTTTCGCCGCGCGAACAAGAATCGCTAACCGTTAATACCGCCGCAGTTATTTTCTGCGACGCCGCATCACGTGTCGAGGAGGACATCTTCACCCTCGGCCGCCGCATCCCGCTGCGCTTCATCCAATTGCCGCAGTCCTTCCATCAACAGGCCCTGCGTATTCAGAGTGGTCGTTTCCTGCGACGACTTGCCGTTGAAATCCACCTGGAAGTTTCCTTCTGTCCAGCGCAGCACTTTGAAAACTGCGTCGTCGCCCACGACTGAACCATATGCCGCGTGCTTCGCCTGTCCCTGGTTAAAGTAGATTTCGCATTTCTCGTCGCTCCTGGTCATCGTGAGCAGGCAACTCTTGCGACCCATCTCCAGCGATTGCACCAGGTCGATGACGTTCATCTGCGCCAGATTGCCGCGCAGCACGCCATCCGTCGATGCCGCCTTGCTCAATTTTTCCAGCGCGATCCGGTCGACTACGCGCTTGATTTTGTGCGTAGCGTCTTTCAGGAAGAAAGGCTTCTCCAAATAGTCTTCAATCGGATCCTGCATCGACAGTCGTTCGCTGATGTCGGCTTTGCTGGCCATCAGGATTACCGCGATACTCGCCGTCGCCGGACGGCTCTTCAGTTTTTCCAGCAACTGACGCCCGTCCATCCCCGGCATACGGTAATCGCAGATCATCACGTCCGGCAGATCGTCGACCGCCTTCAATAAAGCGTCCGCCGCATCGGTCGCGACCGTCACCGAGCCCATGGTCGAGAGCGCTTGCTGCAGCATCCCGAGCACCATCGGGTTGTCATCTACCAATAGGATTTTGACGTCGCTCGCCATAAATTAATAAAAATCCAGCTCAGCTACTTCGCGCTTCTCTTGTAATCTCCACTCTTGCCGCCCGACTTCCGCTCCAGCACTACTTCGCGTATTTCGATGCCCTTATCGAGCGCCTTGCACATGTCATACACGGTGAGGGCCGCAACGCTGGCCGCAACCAGTGCTTCCATCTCCACTCCGGTCTCGGCCGTAGTCTTTACTTTTGTGGCGATAGAAACGCCATTCTCGCACACGCATAGGGTCACAGCAATGTGCGACAGCGGCACCGGATGGCACATCGGAATTAGCTCCGAAGTCCGCTTCGCTGCCATAATTCCCGCGGTTCGCGCTACTTCCAACGGATCGCCCTTGGGATTCTGCGGAAGCGCCCGCAACACCGCCGGAGTCATTGCGACGAAGGCGCTGGCCTCCGCTTCGCGTGCCGTTCGCGGCTTTCGCGATACATCCACCATGCGCGCTTGACCGTCGGCGCCGTAATGAGAAAGTTTCTTACGCATCGCCTACAGGTTATCGCACCCCGCCGCGATAAAAGTCCGGAATTTTCCGCGCGGTTTTATTCCCGCCGGAGTGCGCTCTTCACCGCAGCAACAACGGCACCCATTCGCCCACTTCAATCCGCTCGCGCTCGGGAGGAATCACGATATAGCAATTTGCCCGAGCCAACGCGGAGATGTCGCCGGAGCCTTGCCACGGCATCAACTCCACCTCGGCGTTCTCAAATTCTCCCGAGAGCGTCGCTGGAAGAAAACGCTTCAAGCCAGTCTTCGTTCTAATTTCTGATTTCAGCCGCGCGCGAAGAAATATCAGAGGCCGCGACGCCATCCCGGCGAGAGCTTCGATCATGGGTCGAGCAAACAATTCAAAAGTGACCATGGTCGATACTGGATTCCCCGGTAGGCCGAAGAAATATCTTGCTGCACAAGAACCAAATACCGCTGGTCGACCGGGCTGAATCTCTGCTCCGGTGAAATAGAACTCTGCTTGCAACTCAGCAAGCACTTGCTCCACTAGATCGTACTTCCCCATCGAGACGCCGCCAGCTAGCAACAAAAGATCGAACTGCAATCCTTCTTCAATCAAAGGTCGGAGCCGTCCGCGCTCATCCGGTGCGACCGGCAGAATCACCGCTTCGCCGCCGGCGTTTTGAATCTGCGCCGCCAGCGAATAAGAATTCGAATTCCGAATCTGCACTGGTCCCGGAGTGGCGTCGATCCCCACTAATTCATCTCCGGTCGAAAGCACCGCCACGCGCGGCTTTCGAAAGACCTTCACGTGGCTCTTGCCTACGGATGCAGCAATGGCGATTCCGGCGTGATCCAATCGCTGTCCGCTGTTCAACAGGAGCCGTCCAGCGAGCGCTTCTGCTCCGCGGGGAACAAAATTTTCGCCCGCGCTCACGCCGCGTTGAACTTCGACCGCGTGATCGGTTGGCGACGTGTACTCCACCATCACCACTGCGTCCGCCCCGGCCGGCAGGGGAGCGCCCGTCATGATCGATGCAGCCTGCCCGTGTCCAACAACAACGGCACTCTGCTCGGGGGTTTCACCTGCTTTGATCTCCGCAATGACTTCGAGCCTTGCCGGGACCTTGGTTAAGTCCGCCGACCGGACTGCGTATCCATCGCGAGTCGCCCGCGGAAATGGAGGGAAGTCGCGGTCGGCTAGAATATCTTCCGCCAGTACCCTACCCAAGGCGGCCAGCAAATCGATCGTCTCGACCTCAGGCGGGGACACGCGCTCGGCATGCTCCTCGACCAGTCGTCGAGCTTTTTCGAAGCTCAGCATCTTTTCGAAGGTCACGGCCTTTATCTTTTCGAAGCTCCGCATCGAAGACATTTCGGAATCATACGCTGGAGATCCGTGGTGTCGACGGCGCGACGCCTGCGGCCGGGAGATCGGCGCTGCTTTTGTAGCGCATGTTTACTATTTGGATATTAATGCGTGTTTACTACTACCCCCTCCCCCTCCCTATTGGAATCATGGGGTTGCGAGGGGTGATCTATAGCAAAGTATGTGATCTAAAGGAGTTATTTTTAAAGTATTTCGGAATAAGGACTTAGGTCGAATTCCTTCGTTTTTCTACCAATTTCGGTATGAAACGCCCCTGGCGATCAGCGTCGAACACCCTCCAAATTGATTATCAAAGAGTAATTATTGACCCGTCTCTGGAAACAGGCACCCTTTTCCTGCGTCGATCTGGAAATATCTTTGCACTGGCTGAGGTGCCTGTCAGTGATCGCCATCACAGTTGATTGTGATGAAAAAATGAGGATACGACTGGAGCAAGATGAGGGTCGAGGTCGTGCTCCAAGACGATAGCGTTGTTGCGTGAGGCGGAACACAGCGAGAACTGTAGTGTCGAGACCTAAGATCTGAGACCTAAGACCGGACCTACCTTGCCAGTTCCTGCCCCAGCACGGTTGCGTTGCTGGCGAAACACAGACCGGTTTCCAGATCGACCAATCCCGAGCGGACTAGTTTCGCAATCTCGCCATCGAAGTGCTGCATGCCTTCGTTTTCGCTGGCTTTGATGGCGTCTAACAGGGTGCGTCCGGGACGTTCGCCCTGCTCCACGCAATCGCGGGTGCGCGAATTGGATTTCAGAATTTCGACTACGGCAACTCGGTCGCCGCCGTCACTGCGCGCGATCAATCTCTGCGCAATGATGTAGCGGAAAGTTTTCGCCAGCCGCTCTCTTACCGATTGCTGTTCTCCGGTCGGAAACGCGCCGACGACGCGTTCGATCGTCTTTGAGGCGTCCACCGTATTCATGCTGGACAAAACCAGATGTCCGTTTTCGGCAGCTTCGAGAAGAATCTCCAGCGTCTCGCGGTCGCGGATTTCGCCTACCATGATCACGCGCGGCGCCTGGCGCAATGCGGCCCTCAGGGCAAGCGTGAAATTCGGAGCATCGCTGTGCAGCTCGCGCTGATGCACTGTCGATCGTTTGTGACGGTGTAAAAATTCGATGGGATCTTCCACGGTCAGGACGTGATAGCAATATTCACTGTTGATGCGGTCAATTAAGGCGGCGAGAGTGGAAGACTTGCCCGAGCCGCTCCCTCCGGTCACCAGGATGATTCCGTTGCGAACTTTTGCGGTCTCTTCCAGTTGCGCCGGCAGGCGAAGCGCTCCGAAAGTTGGAATGATGGTTGGGATTACCCGCATGACGATCGCGCAACTTCCGCGCTGAATAAAGACGTTGACGCGAAAGCGCGCCATCCCGGGCAAGCCGTAGGAAACGTCGCACGAACCCTGCTCGCGCAGTGTGGTGAGCGCTTGCTTATTGGTGCCGATCAAGTCGGCAGCGATGCGGCGCGTGTCGTCGGCGGAAAGGACGCCGCTGCCGGGGAATTCGACTCCGGTGAGTTGACCGTGGATTTCAACCTGGGGAGGGCGTCCGGGCGAGAAGATGAGATCGCTGACTTTTTCAGACGCGCGCAACATACCGGCCAGCAAGGCAGAGGTCGGGATCGAGCCCGTGCCCGTTCCACTCAGGCCTTCGAAGGCGATTGCGATCGGGGAATTCCCCGGAGCAGCCATTGCGTACACTCCCAGCTATCGATATCAGTGACACCGTTATTGACACAACCAGGGAGAACGTCGCGCAAAGGGCCGCGCCGTCGGGGGATCTATGTATTGAATGTAGCTTGGAAGGGCGGAACAGCGAAGGACAAGTAGGACATAGACCACGGTAACCAGTAGCCGGAATCGCTGTTGGCGGTTCACTTTGCAGCAAAAGCCATACCGCCAACAGCGGACTTTTTCTCTATTTCTTAACCGGTGGTTTCTTCTTGCCAAAGCCGGTTTCTACCGTTGCTCCGATACTGGTGAGCATTTCTTTAGCTGGTTCCGCGAATCGGCCGGTTGGCTCCAGTTCCAGATATTTCTGGAAGGCTTCGGCTGTGCCCGGAGGCGCGGTCGCCTTACCGTCTTTGCCGATCGTTTCCTTGCCGATCAGGTTGATGCCCTTTTGATAGTAGGCCTCGGCTTTCGTGGGATCGAGGGCAATAACTTTGTCAAAAGCAGTGATGGCGTCATCCACCTTGCCCGCATTGGTCAGAACCGCGCCGATGTTGAACCAATAGCCCGCAGCCTTTGTCGGATCAAGTGCGGCAGCTTTCTGGTAGTTGGCTACGGCCTCATCCACTTTGTGCGATCGCTGGTCGGCGTCGGCGAGATTGTTATAGTAGGCCGCCATCGTCTCATTATTCTTGGGGTCTTTTTGCGCTGTCTCTGATGCGGTGCGCAGGTCGATAGCTTTCTGATAGTCGGTGACGGCGGCTTCGTAACGCTTCTGTTTTTCTGCCGGATCGGTCTGCTTTATTGCAGACTGGCGGTTCGCGTCGCCGAGCGCATACCAGATGAGATCGCGGGTGCCATCGATCTGGTTGGCTTCGTTCAAAGTGGCAATCGCGGTATCGTAATCTCCGGCGGCGGAGGCGGTGCGCGCAGCATTCAATTTCTCGTTGAGCGTTCCGACGGTTTTCTTTTCGCCTTCGGCTTTGGCGGCTGCTTCTGCCTGAGCTTTGGCTTGTTCAGGAGTCAGGCCCTGGCCCGCGGCGGCGGCCGCCTGTTCCTTCTTCAAGTCGAATGGAATGTCCGTTTCATCCAGGCCTACGGTAATTCCATTGAGGTGAAAAAGTTCCTTACCGTCCTTGCGAAGAAAGACGTTGTATTTACCGGGGACGATACCCAGCGAAAAATATTCACCCTTGTTATTGGTCTTGAGTTTGTAGGTGTGGCCGGATTCGGTGCCCACCCATTCCACTTCGGCGCCGACGATCGGGACGCCCTGTGCATCTTTGCAAACTCCCTTCACCGTGCCCGTGGTTTGCGCCAACGCGATTGAAGCAGACAGCGCTGCGGCGACAACGACGAGCAGCAGGGAAAGGATGGGATGTTTCCTCATGATTTTTGCCTCCCGGCAGTGAAACTTGATTTACGCCCTTCTAGGGCTTCACTATCTACGAAATTCCTCGCATTAACCTCGGCGACATTGCGCCTTGCTCGGGCGAGGACGCCAGGCGCTCAACCAGCTAACGCTTGTCACTCAATTTCTCCGCAATCTCCACGTACGGAATGGGATCTCGCGCTCCGGCTTCGCGAAACGCTCGCAGGCGGAGCACACAGCTGTCGCAGACTCCGCAGGCACGATCTTCGCGTTGATAGCATGACCACGTTAAATCGAATGGGGCATTTAGTTCAAGGCCAAGCCGGACAATCTCGGCTTTGTGCATGGCGATGAGCGGCGTAACGATACGGATGGTCCCTTCTTTTGTGCCCGCCTTTACCACTTCGTTGAACGCTCGATAATACTCCGGGCGGCAATCAGGATAGCCGGAGCTATCAGGCTCAACGGCTCCAATGTAGATTTGTTCGGCTCCGAGCACTTCGGCCCAGCTCACGGCTACGGCGAGAAAATGTGCGTTGCGAAAAGGGACGTAAGTCACAGGGATGGACGAGCCGATCTGGTGGGACTCGGGAACGTCGATAGTTGCGTCGGTAAGGGCCGATCCTCCGATGGCTCGTAGACCTTCGTTGCGAACTATGAGGCGGTCTTTAATTTCAAGCCGGTCGCAGATGGCTTCAAAAGACCGTCGCTCGCGTTGCTCGGTACGCTGCCCGTAGCTGATGTGGACGGCGGCGGTTTGATGTTCGCGGGCGGCTAGGGCGGCGCAGACGGAGGAATCCATGCCTCCGCTTAGGAGGATGATGGCGCGGGTCTTGTTGCTAGTCGTTGCAGAGGGCATTTAGTTGAATATTTCCTCTGATTTTATGATAGCTGGAGGTATTTCGGTGCCTATTTTTGGCGCCGATTTAGGAGTTCTCATCCACTTTTTACTGGATTGGTTCCACCGTCCGCGTTTGCTGCTGAGTAGTGGGCGATTCCGCCGCTCTACCAAGTCCAGACCACTTTGGGCCTTGGGTGCTCTCTAATTTCCACTTTTTACTTTATTGATTCCGGCGAGCCTCTTATTCGTAGCGCAGGCTTTCTACGGGATCCAATTGGGAGGCGCGGATGGCGGGTAGGGTTCCAAACAGGATGCCGACCAGCGATGACACGATGATGGCGATAATGGCGGACAGGCCTGAAATCGGGATGCGATACTCCGTGAAATAGCGGACCGAAAACGGGATCGCAAGCCCGATGATGATGCCTAGTACTCCGCCAATGAGGGAAATCAAAATCGCTTCAGAGAGAAATTGGAAACGGATCTCGCGGTTGGTGGCTCCGATCGCTTTGCGGATTCCGATCTCGCGGATGCGGGCGCTGACTGTGGCCAGCATGATGTTCATGATGCCGATACCACTGACAAGCAGCACCACCAGCGACACTGCCAGCAAAACCATGGTCATGGCAGTGGCGGTTTTGTCCGCAACCGATACGATCTCGCTGAGATTTCTTACTGTGTAAACCGACTCCGGCCGATGCCGCGCCAGAATCACTCTCTGCACCTGCGCAGTGATCGGCACCACCAGAGACGCGTCCGCGGCGGAAAAGAAAATCTGCTTCACCGTCGGAGTCTCATGAAAATAACGCATCACGGTGTACGGAATGAGCATGGTGTTGTCGGTCACTTCCGATTGCCCGAAAGTATCCACTCGCTCGCGGAAAGTACCGATGATGGTGAAGGGAAGGCCGCTCAGCTTTACCGTCTTGCCGAGGGACGCTTGCTCGGATCCGTAGAGGTCGATGGCGAGCTTCGGGGTAATGACGCCAACTTTGTTGTGCGCCTGGGAATCCTGTTTGTCGAAAAAGCGGCCGGAGAGGATGATCAGGTTCCGAACTTGCTGGTAATCCGGATAAACACCCATGATTTGCAGGTCGCGCTCTTTGCCGCCACCAACCGCGACGCGCTCGTTGAGCGGCTGTACTGGCGAGGCGGCGACGATGCCAGCGACCTCGCGCTGTACCGCCTCCATGTCTTGAATTGTCAGAGAATCGTTGCCGGTATCAGTGATGCGTCCGCCGCCGCTTTCGTATTCGGCATAGATCCAGTTCGATCCGATCGCCTGAATCTGATTGAGGAGGTATTGTTTGCCGGTGAGTCCGATGGTGGTGACGAGGATGAGCGAGGCGGTTCCAATGACCATGCCCAGCGCGGTTAGAGCAAAGCGGATCTTGTTGCTCATGAACGTTTCGTAGGCAAAGCTGAAAATTTCGCCGAGCGCGAGGTGGGAGCGTCCGTTCTGTTGGGCTGGGTTGCTCATTCTGATTTAGACATTAAACTGATTTACGCATCAAGTTAGATGCTACGAGGGGCTGAGTCGGTCCGCAAGCGTGGTGCTGGCTTCCTGTTGCGAGTATTTTCTGTTGTAATTCCCGATAACGTTTGGCAATGGACCTTACACTCTGAAGACTAAACACATTGTTGTCCGCATAGTTGGATTATTGTTACTCTCCGCCATCGCTCTTCTCATTCATGGCTACCATCCTTACGCTGAAGACGCGGAGATTTATCTTCCCGGCGTTCTGAAAATCCTGAATCCAAGCTTGTTTCCGGCTAATGCGGAGTTTTTTGGAGAACATGCCGGGCACTCGCTGTATCCGAATTTGATCGCTTTTTCGGTGCGAGCGACCCATGTGGCTTTGCCTTGGATGGCTTTTCTGTGGCAGTTGCTTTCCATTTTCTTGTTGCTGGCGGCGAGTTGGCGGCTGGCTTCGGCTTTTTTTGAATCGCGGTCGCCCGAGGATGAGAGGGCACGCTGGGCTGGGGTTGCATCCATGGCAGCGTTGCTGACTTTGCCGATTGCCGGGACGTTTCTCTACATACTCGACCAGTTTTTGAATCCGCGAAATTTGGCCGCATTCGCAGTGTTGTTCGCGGTGGCGGAAGTGTTGCACCGGAAATACGTACGCTCCGCGTTGTGGCTGGCATTTGCCGCAGCTATGCACCCGTTTATGGCCAGCTTTGGAATTTTGTTTTGTGTGTGGCTGGTTTTGCTTGATCGATTCAGACCGCGAATTTTGGGTTTTGGTGATGCTGTCCCCGCCCCGCCTGCCGGGGGAGAGTCCCGTCACCACACAAGCATCAGTGGCATCCTCGCGGTCGCGCTGCCGTTCGGAATTTCATTCGAGCCCCCGCCTCCTGCGTATCACGAAGTCGCGCTGCGCCAGCGTTCGCACTTCGTTCTCCGCTGGGAGTGGTATGAGTGGCTGGGAGTAATTGGTCCGGTACTGATCTTTTTATGGATGGGGAGTTGGGCAAGACGGCGTGGCCTCAGGAATCTGGAGCTCGTGTCGCGGGCGATGGTGCCGTTTGTGCTGGTGGCAGCGGTTGCGGCGATTGGGCTTGGCATTCCGGCGCGCTTCGAAGCTCTGACGCGGCTCCAGCCTTTGCGTTGCATGGCGCTTTGCTACATGGTGCTGGTGGTCGCGGGCGGCGGACTGCTCGGGCAATTTGTGCTGAAGAATAAAGCTTGGCGCTGGATGGCGTTGCTCCTGCCGCTGAGTTTGGGGATGTATTATGCGCAGCGGCAAGTGTTTCCCGCGAGCGAACATATCGAGTGGCCGGGGACCGATCCGCGCAATCAGTGGGCACGGGCCTTTGAGTGGATCCGTGGAAACACACCGGTGGATGCGCTGTTTGCGCTCGATCCAGGACACATGGAGATACCGGGTGAAGACGAAAATGGATTTCGCGCTCGCGCCGAGCGCAGCATGTTAGCCGACCTGGTCAAAGACAAGGGAGCGGCTTCGATGTTTCCGCCGCTCTCAGTGGAATGGGCCAAGCAAGTCGCCGATGAGAAAGACTGGAAACATTTTGGGCCATCGGATTTCGCACGCCTGCGGCAGAAATACGGTGTGACCTGGGTAGTGGTGCAGTCGCCTGGTCCCGAGGGACTGCACTGTGGGTACGAGAATGCGGTAGTCAGAGTATGCGAGGTTCGATGAGGCGCATCCTGCCGTGCGTTTAGCGTAAAATGATTGCATCTAACAAAATCAGGCATGGCGACTCCGATCACAACCCCCGAAATTCGCTCGCTGTTTCCGTACGAAAAATGGTCTTCTCAGCTCTTCAGTCTGCGTAGGCAGTTTCGCGACAACCAACCCTATCCGCATGTGCATTTGAAGGATTTTCTAGATCCGGTCGTGGCCGCGGATATGGCTCGCGAGTTCCCCGACATGGCGACTGATGCCTGGACTCGCTACAAACATCAGAACGAAAACAAGTTGGGTTTGGCGAAGCGGTCTATGTTTCCTCAGTTGCTGGGCGAGGTGGTAGACGAACTCAACTCGGAATCGTTCGTGGACTGGCTCTCGCAACTGACCGGAATTGCCGGCCTGGTATCGGACGAAATGCTCGAAGGCGGCGGACTCCATCAGTCGACGACCGGCGGATTTCTCAATGTCCATACTGACTTCAGCAATCATCACTATCACAAACACTGGCGACGGCAGGTCAATCTGATTCTGTATCTCAACCCCAACTGGGATGAACAGTGGGGCGGTGCGCTTGAACTCTGGGATCGTGAAATGCGGGAATGCGTGTCGAAAGTGCCGCCGCTGTTCAACGACGCGCTGATCTTCCGCACCGATGAAATTTCCTATCACGGGTTCCCTGACCCACTGCGCTGTCCGGAAGGCGAATCGCGCAAGAGCCTGGCGCTGTACTACTACACCGTCGAGTCAGAGGCTGAAGTCAAGACGCGTTCGACGAACTATCGCCCGCGCCCGGAGGACGGACCGATCAAGTCGAGCATGATCTGGCTCGATAAAAAAGCGGTGGACATGTATTCGCGCGCAAAGGCGCGCTTCGGATTCTCCGATGAGTTCGCCAGCAAAATTCTGGGCTTTTTGTCACGTAAGAAATAATCCCATTCCTTACATGGTTGCTTCTACTCTTCGATAAGAACGT
>Ga0209006_10001039_pt1 | contig 25588 bp, 27 predicted proteins | sample JacPin_JW_Ref_O2_FD_188567 | JGI IMG/M metagenome (GOLD analysis project Ga0209006, IMG submission 188567) | Forest soil microbial communities from Algoma, Ontario, Canada - Jack Pine, Ontario site 1_JW_Ref_O2 (SPAdes) (version 2) | ecosystem: Environmental > Terrestrial > Soil > Boreal...
TGGCTGGTATCGGGACTGACGCTCGGCGCGGTGAAAGGTTAATCGCAGACATGGCAGCAACCAACGTCACGATGCAAGCCGCCGTATTTCATGGTCAGGAACGCATTACGATCGAGCGCGTCAGGATTCCCGATGTCGGGGAAGGCGAGGTGCTGGTGCGGATCTCGCGCACGGCGCTGTGCGGCTCGGATTTCAAGCTGTGGCACAAGGGCGCGGAATTCACGGCGGGCCACGAGATTTTCGGCGTCGTCGAGCAGCCCGGCCACCGCATGCACGGCCGGCGCTGCGCGGTCTATATCCCCGTGCATTGCGACCGCTGCGCCGCCTGCCGCCGCGGTGATACCCAAATGTGCCTGGAAATCTCCAGCCTGATCGGCTGGAACCGGCCCGGGGGCTATGCGGAATACCTGCCGGTGCCAGAGAATTGCCTGCTGCCGGTGCCTGATGACATCGAAGACAGTTTGGCGCCGCTGCTGTTGGATACGATCGGCACCTCGGCGCATGCGGTTCGTTTCGTCAGTCGGGTGGTGCCGCCGGAGGAAGCCGGACCCGTTCTCGTCACCGGCGCCGGACCGGTCGGGCTCGGCGTCATTCTCGCACTCCGGGATGCCGGCTACCGCGATATTCACGTTTCCGATCCCAATGTCAGGCGGCTCCGGATCGCACAGGCGTTTGGCGCGCAATCGCATCCCGTAGGCGACACCGGCAAGCGTTTTGCGCTGATCATGGAATGCTCCGGCGCCCATGCCGCGCGTAATCTCGGCATCGAAACCGTGCTGCCGCGCGGCGCGCTGGTTTTGATCGGCGAAAACGCCGCTCCCTGGACCATCGAGGAAGGCAAGGTCTTCCGCCGCAAGGACTTTTTCATGGTCCGCACCTTCTATTTCCCGATCGGCGATTTCGAGCCGAATATCGCGCTGCTGCGTCGCTATAAGGATGAGTACCGCGTCCTGGTCGACGGTGAGTTCGGACTGCACGACCTTCCGAAGAATTTTGCGCGGTTTGCGGAGGGCGAGCTGATCAAGCCGGTGCTGGCTCCGGAAAAACGCTGATGGCCGCTATTTCAATCCGCAATCTGGTCAAGCGTTACGGCAGCATCACGGTCGTTCCCGATCTCAGCCTCGAGATCGCCGATCATGAGTTCGTGGTGTTCGTCGGGCCGTCGGGCTGCGGCAAATCGACCATGCTGCGGATCATCGCGGGGCTGGAACCGATCACCAGCGGCGATCTCTTCATCGGCGACAAGCGCGTCAACGGCGTGCCGGCCGCGCAGCGCGACATCGCCATGGTTTTCCAGGATTACGCGCTTTATCCGCATATGCGCGTCTACGACAATATGGCGTTCGCGCTCGAACTACGCGGCATGCCGAAGGCGGAGATCGACTCTCGGGTAAGGCAGGCGGCTTCGTTATTGCACATCGAGGCCTATCTCGATCGCAAGCCGAAGGAACTCTCCGGCGGCCAGCGCCAGCGCGTCGCCATGGGCCGGGCCATCGTGCGCAACCCGCAAGTGTTTCTGTTCGACGAGCCGTTGTCCAACCTCGATGCGAAACTGCGCGCGCAGGTGAGGGCGGAGATCAAGTCGCTGTCGCAACAGCTCAGGACGACCATGGTGTTTGTGACCCACGACCAGATCGAAGCCATGACCATGGCCGACAGGATCGTCGTCCTGCAAAACGGGATCGTGCAGCAATACGACACGCCCGAAGTAGTTTACGAAAGGCCGGCGAACCAGTTCGTCGCGGGCTTCATTGGTTCGCCGACGATGAATTTCTTCTCCGTCGAATTGCGGGATGACGCCGCGATATTCTCCAACAGCGGCACTCCTGCGCCGCTCGATGCCGCGGTCCGCGCGCGATTGAGAGTTGCGGCCGGGAACGGCGTGTTCGGCGTGCGGCCTGAGCACTTCCAGGTCGTTGCCGCCGAAGCTTCGGGCATCCCCATTCAGATCAAGCTGGTTGAGCCGCTCGGCTCGGATACCCTGATTCATTTCGAAATCGCCGGGACGGACGCGATTGCGCGCGTCGATCCCTTGCTCAAACCGAAACTGGGCGAACGGCTGTTTCTGAAGCCACAGACCGACAAGGTCCATTTGTTTGACGCCGCAACCGGCAAGGTATTGCCATGAGCGGACACGGGCTGCCGAGCGTGCAGCAGCGCGCAACGGCGATCGCCGATCTGACGGCACTTGCCGGCAGCACGCGCGTGATCTGCCTCGGCCTCTCCGCGCTCGATCAGATCTGGCGCGTGCCCCGGTTTTTCTCCGGCGGAAGCCAAAAGCTCAAGAGCGTGGAATACGCGACCATGGGCGGCGGAATGGCGGCGACCGCCGCGGTGACAGTCGCCCGGCTCGGCGGTATCGCCGCGTTCTGGGGGCGCGGTGGCGAGGATACGGCCGGCCGCGAGATGCATCAGGCGCTTTCAGAACAAGGCGTCGATGTGAGCCAGTTTCGCCTGTTTCCGGACGGCCAATCGTCGGTGTCGGGCGTTCTGGTCGATGCCACCGGCGAGCGGCAGATCGTTAATTTCCGCGGAAAATTCCCGGAGCAGGCGGACTGGCTGCCTCTTGGCGAAGTGGCCACGGCGTCGGCGGTGCTCGCCGATCCGCGCTGGCTGGCGGGCGCAGTTGCGTTGTTCAAGGCCGCGCGCGCCGAGGCGGTTCCGACGATCCTCGATGCCGATGTCGCCGATGCCGAAGTGTTCGAGACGCTGCTTCCGTTGACCGATCATGCCGTATTTTCCGAGCCCGCGTTTCGGGGCTTCGCCGGTTCGGCCGATGATGGTGCCTTGACCAAGATCGCAAACTACGGCTGCGCCGTGGCTGCAGTCACGCGCGGCGCCAATGGCGTCACGTGGCTTGCCAACGATGTTGTCCGTTGCCAGCCGGCCTCTGCGGTCGACGCCGTCGATACCACCGGCGCCGGTGACGTCTTTCACGGCGCCTATGCGCTTGCCATTGGCGCCCGCCTTGCGACTGACGATGCCATGTCGTTTGCATCGGCCGCGGCGGCGCTCAAGTGCACCCGGCCGGGTGGGCGCGCTGGAATTCCAGCCCTTGAAGACTGTCTCGCATTCCAAAGGAACGGCCAATGAAAACCATCGGAAAGACACGCGGCCTGGCGCGGCTGGCGGACCAGGAGGGCCATTTTCGCATGGTGGCGCTGGATCAGCGGCCGCCGATGTTCGAGGCGATCGCGCAAGCGAAGAAGATAACCAGAGATCAGGTGACCTATGCCGATGTCGCCGCAGCCAAACGCCTCCTGGTCGAGGCGCTGGCGCCGCACTGCAGTTCGATGCTGTTCGATCCTAATTTTGCCGTGCCGGCCGCGATTGACCTTCTGCCCGCCCATTGCGGGCTGATCATGACGCTGGAAGAGCATCGGGTCGAGGAGACGCCCGCCGGCCGAAAGTCGCGCGCGATCGACAATTGGAGCGTGGCAAAGATCCGCGCCATGGGCGGTGATGCCGTCAAGGTGCTGGCGTGGTATCGGCCGGATGCGGATGCCGCAGTCAACGCGCATCAGCAGAAGTTTGTGCGCGAGATCGGTGAGGAGTGTCGGCGCAACGACATTCCGTATGTGCTGGAATTGCTGGTCTATCCCTTCCTCGGCAGCGCCAACCACACCGCGGACTATGTCGAATCTCCGGGCAAGCTGCCGCGGCTCGTGGTCGAGAGCGTACGCGAATTCGCTCAGCCGGAATATGGCGTCGACCTTCTGAAACTGGAAAGCCCGCTCGCGGCCAACACCCTGCCGGCCCGCGACGGCAGTGCCGCGGCAAAGGCCGCGCAAGAGGAATTCGATGCTATCGGCGAGATCTGCGACGAGCATGATATTCCCTGGGTCCTGCTGTCAGGTGGGGCCGCGCACGACAAGTTCGAGCGCGTGCTCGAATACGCCTACGCCGCCGGCGCCGGCGGCTTCCTGGCGGGGCGCACGATCTGGCTCGACGCGGTGCGAAATCACTTTCCGGACCTCGCGGCGGTTTCGGCGGTGTTGAAGAAGGACAGCGTCGCGATCCTGAACAGCCTCAGCAGGTTGACGAAAGAGCGGGCGCATTCGTGGCAGCCGAGCTTTCCGAAATTCGATCACGTGCAGCGCGAAGGCGATTTCGCTCGTACCTATTAGCCGGGCCGGGCGACCCGCGCGGAGTCACGGGCGCAAGAGGATCTTGGCGGCAGCGGTCGATCAGACCTCGACCGGTGAACCGAGATCGGCATTCGAGCCGGGAGCATATTTGGCCATCCGGACCTCGCTGGTGCGGGCATGCGCTTCCATGCCCTCGAGCCGCGAGATTCGCGCGGACACCGGCGCGATCGACTGGCAGGCGTCGCGGGTCATGCGCTGCCAGGTCAGGGGTTTCAGAAATTTGTGCACGGAAAGGCCCGCCGAATAGCGCGCGGCCAGCTTGGTCGGAAGAATGTGGTTCGGCCCCGACACCTTGTCGCCGAACGCGACATTGGTTTCTTCGCCGAGAAACAGCGATCCGTAGTTGGTCAAGCGCGCATGCCACCAGTCGAGATCGGTGCAGTGCACTTCCAGATGCTCGCACGCATACGCATCTGAAGTGGCGATGATTTCCTCGCGGGTGTCACAGAGCACGATCTCGCCGTAGTCGCGCCAGGCGGCGCCCGCCGCGTCGCCCGCCGTCGGGGGCAGCGCTCCGATCAATCGAGGCACCAGATCGGCAACCGCATCGGCGAGACGCCTCGACGACGTCATCAGCCACGCCGGACTTTCGTGGCCGTGTTCGGCCTGTCCGACCAGGTCAGTCGCGACAATCAGCGGATCGGCACCGTCGTCGGCGATGACGGCCACTTCGGAAGGGCCGGCAAATACATCGATCCCGACCTTGCCGAACAGCATGCGCTTGGCTTCGGCGACGAATTTGTTGCCGGGACCGACGATGATGTCGGCCTCACGTCCGGTGAACAGGCCGAATGCCATCGCCGCGATGGCCTGGACCCCGCCAAGACACATGATGATATCGGCACCGGCGACCTGCATGGCGTAGAGGACGTGCGGATGAATGCCCTGTCCCTTGTACGGCGCCGAGCAGGCGACGATCGTTTTCACTCCTGCCGCACGCGCGGTTGCGACCGACATATAGGCCGAAGCAATGTGAGCGTAGCGGCCGGCCGGTACGTAACAGCCGGCGGTATTGACCGGGACCAGTTTCTGGCCGAGCTCGAGGCCCGGAGAAATCTCCATCGCAAAGTCCTGCACCGACGCGCGCTGCGCGTCGGCAAAACGCCGCACCTGGCCTGCGGCAAAGGCAATATCGTCCTTGACGGTCTGGGGGATATCGCGCGTCTGCCGTTCGATCGCGGCCGCATCCAGCACGATGTCGCCTGACCAGCCGTCGAGCTTGACCGCGTAGTCGCGCACTGCCTGCTCGCCGCCAGCCTCGATGGTGGCGAGCATGTCGGCAGCGACCTTGCGCGCTGTGTCGGTCTCCGTTTCCGGAGTTTTGGCGGCCTTCTTCAGATAGGTGATCGACATCGGGATGTTCTTTTCATCGTGATTGAGCGGCCCGGCCCGCGATGCGACCGGGCCGCGCGGGCTGTTATTTGCTGAATTCCGTTGCGAAGGCGCGCAGCTTCAGGTCGGCGGCGACGCGCTTGAGGAAATCATCGGTGATGTAATCCTTAGGTGGCGGATTGGACGGCACCGTGCCGGTGTCGGTCATGAACTTGCCGATTTCGGAAAACCATCCGTCGACCGTCGAGGCCCCATCGGCGCGCGACATGATCTTCAGCTGCTCGTCGAGCAGGAAGGTAGGACGTAGTGTGAATTCCTGTTCCATCGCGCGCTCGGTCACCTCGAGCCCGCCCTGCTTGTAGAAGTCGAGCGCCAGCGTCCGCGCTTCCTTTGGGTTGGCCTTGGCCCAGGACCAGCCGCGCAGATAGACAGCCAGGAACTTCGCGACATCCTCGGGATGCTCCTTGGCGTAATCGGCGCGCACCACCAGCGCGCCGGGGACCACGGCACCCGCGTCCGCGCCCGAGCAGAGATATTTGGCATTGGCGCGGTCTTCGAGCGTGTAGGTATTGGGCGCCCAAACGCCGGCGATATCGCCATTATTCGACGTCACGGCGGTGATGATCTGGGCCTGGCCGAGATTGACGAACTGCATGTCGTTCTGGGCGAGCCCGAATTTTGCGAGACATTTGCGTGCCGCATAGTCCACCGTCGAATTGGTCGTCAGCAGCAGGCGCTGGCCTTTCAGGAGTTTTGGATCGGCCTTGATGGCATCGAACTTGTCGCCGCGCACCAGCATGGCATTGGCCTTGGATTCATCGTTGGTGATGCCGACGGTCAGGATGTTGAACCGCACCGCGCCCAGCACAGCGGGCACCGAACCGGTTCCGCCGACGTCCCACGATCTCGCCGCCGACGCAGCGATCTGCGGGGCGCCGGCGGGGAAGGTCGAGAACGTCGGGGAAAGTCCGACTTCCTTCCACCAGCCTTTTACGGTCGCGTAGTAGAAGGGCAACGCCCAGTAGAGCGAGGGCTGATAGCTGACGCCGATCGGGGTCTGTGCTTGCGCGGGCGGCGCTGACGCGAGACCGCTTGCGAGCGCAGTTGCTAAAAAGACTGTCCTGACTGCTTTCGAGATCATGGGTTTCCTCCGGGTTTGATTTTGGTTGTCCGTGCCGCGCAAATGCTGAAGTGTTTCAACGCCGATCCTCGGATTTCTCCTCTCGCAGCGATTTCCAGATATGGGTGCGCAAATGGATAAAGGATTCGAGGTCCATCACGTCTTCGATCCTCGGACGCTCGCTCCACTTCTCAGCGCTGCGGATCGCCTTGATGTCGATCATCTCCTTGATGCGGCCGGGCCGCCGCGTCATCACGGCGACGCGGTCGGCAAGATAAACGGCCTCTTCGACGGAATGGGTGATGAACAGCACGGTGCGCGGATTGACGCGCGCCAGCCTCACCAGCTCCTCCTGCATCATGACGCGGGTCTGGGCGTCGAGCGCGCCGAACGGCTCGTCCATCAGCAGCACTTCGGGGTCGAGCACATAGGCGCGAGCGATCGCGACCCGCTGCTGCATGCCGCCGGACAATTGATGCGGGAAGGCGTCTGCATGACTTTCGAGGTTCATGAGATTGAGCGCGTCAGCGATCAGCGCCTCGCGTTGCGGTTTTGCGAGGCTCTTGTTGCGCAGGCCGAGATCGATATTTTCGCGAACGGTCTTCCACGGAAACAGCGCGAAGTGCTGGAACACGACCGCGCGGTCCGGTCCGGGGCCGCTGACCGGTCTTCCGTTGACGCTGACGGTGCCGGTGGTCGGTCGCTCAAAGCCGGCGACGATACGCAGGCAGGTGGTCTTGCCGCAGCCGGACGGACCGACGATGGCGACGAATTCCTTCTCCGCAATTTCGAGATTGATGTCGTCGAGCGCCTTCAGGGCGGCTTTCCCCGCGCCGAAAATCTTGTTCACCCTGTCGAAGCGTATCGACCCCACCGCGAAATTCCCTAGGCCTCGAGGCCGCGCCGGCGACGGATCAGTGTTTCGCCGTAACGCAGCAGGACATCGATCAGCATTCCCGCGATACCGATCGCGACCATTCCAGCCATTACGGTCGGGGTCGAGACATTGGCCTGGGCCTGCACCATCATGAAGCCGACGCCGGCGGCGGCGACAATCAGTTCGGCTCCGACCAACGATTGCCAGCCGAGCCCGGCGGCCACCCGCAAGCCCGCGACGATCGAAGGAACCGAAGCCGGCAACAGCACTTCCACGATGGTGCGCAGGTGGCCGGTGCCGAGCATCTGCGAGGCTTCGATCAGTTGCGGATCGACGAAGCGGGCGCCGCGATAGGTATTGATCAGGCAGGGCGGAAAGGCGCCGGCAAAGATAATCATGACAGGCCCGCCGATGCCGGTGCCGAACCAGAGGGCTGCAAACGGCACCCAGGCGATCGGGGCGATAAAGCGAAGCCCCTCGAAGATCGGCGACACGATGTCGTCGAGCAGCCTGAACCAGCCCATCAGCAGGCCCAACGGAATGCCGACGATGGCCGCGAGCAGCATGCCGCAGAGATAGCGCTGAAGGCTGGATAGCAGATGTTGCGGCAATGTCGCGCCGGCAAACGGGTTTGTCAGCAGTTGGATGAAGCGCGCGATCACATCGAGCGGGGTAGGTAGAAACTGGCGCGGCACGTATCCGGAAACCGACAAAAACGTCCAGACGGCCAGAAACAGGCCGAGACCGATGAGACCATGTGTCATCGTCTCCCGAAGTGTGAGCGGCCGGTCGATCATCGCTCAGTTCCTCGCCGCCATGTTCCAGGCCAGCGCCCGCCGCTCCACCCCGCCAAGCAGCCAGGTCGTCACAAAACCGAGCACGCCCACCGCCAGCATTCCGACCAGGATCATGCCGGGATAGATGTCCTGCTGGGCCATGTTGAGGACGAGGCCGAGCCCGACGAGCGCGCCGACGAGTTCGGCGGCAACCAACGTCGTCCACGCCGCCTGTAGCGACAGCCGCAATCCCGTGAAAATCATCGGTGCTGCTGCCGGTACCAGGATCTCGGTGACAAAGCGCCATCGTGGTGTGCCCAGCATGCGCGCCGCCTCGATGATCGGCCGCTCGATGGTGCGGACGCCGGAAAACGAGTTGATCACGGAAGGCACGAAGGCGGCGAACCAGATCACCATGATCTTGGCGGCGTCGCCAAGGCCGAGCCACAAGATCGCCAGCGGAATCCAGGCCAACGGCGGGATCGGCCGTATGATGAGGAACACCGGATTGATCGCAGCTTCCGCGCGCCGGCTCCAGCCCATCCACAGGCCGAGCGGCACCCCGGTCGTGACGGCGACGAGAAATCCGACCACGACAAGAGCAAGGCTATGCAACGCATGGGTAAGTAGTTCGCCGCCGGCATAGCCACGGGTCGTGATCTGAACCAGCGAGAACCAGAAATCGGCGGGCGAGGGAAATCGTCCGGCCGAAACGATGCCGGTCCATGTCGTCAGGGCGAACCACAGCAGCACCAATACGGCCAGCGTTGCAAAGCCAATCGCTGTTCGCCGCCCGATCATGCTGCGTTTCCAGGGGGATTATTATGAAAGCACTTTCAGCTTCCCGGCGCGAATGTCGCTTGTCAATGCAATTTAGTGATACTGAACAGCGCAAGTCGAGACGGTAAAGAGATGAAAATATTTTTCAGTCTGGGTGCCAATGACTATCAGCCGCCGGACGAGACTCCGCGACGCCGCCTTCATTCTTTCGCGCCATCGGTCGTGGAAAATCGGTACAACAAGGTATGGCGATAGGTCTGCCCGGGGTCAAGCCGAGCTGACGGAAAGTCCGGACGACGGGGCGTGTCGGGATATCGCTGCGGCTCCAGGCAGAGCGCGTCGTGCTGACGATGGACGCGGCCATATTTGCCGGTCACGGTTCCGTCGAGAAAATTGCCTGAATAGAACTGAATGCCCGGTTGATTGGTCAGGAGTTCGAGAACGCGACCTGACCTGGGGTCTTCGAGGCGGGCGGCAAAACGCGGGCCGTCGGTTGCGCCGCCGCGGAGGCAGAAATTGTGATCGTAACCCTGCCGGACCAGAATCTGTTCGTTCGCGTCGTGAAGGCGAGCGCCGACGCGGTGGGGATTTCGGAAATCGAACGGCGTGGCATCGACCTGGCTTGGCGCGCCCAGCGGAATACCGGTCGCGCTCACCGGCAAATAAGCATCCGCCGCGATTGTCAGGCGGTGGTCGAGAATATCGCCGCCCGTCTCGACGCCCGCGAGATTGAAAAAACTGTGATTGGTCACGTTGACGATGGTCGGCTTGTCGGTCACCGCGGAGAACGCGACCGAAAGCTCAGTGCCACCCGAAATGCTGTAGGTGACATGCGTTTCCAGCCTGCCGGGATAACCTTCCTCGCCGTCCGGGCTGACATAGGATAGCGTGACGAAAGGCGTGGGATTTTCACCGATGTCCGTGACAGGCCAGAATTTGCGATCGAAGCCCGCCAGGCCGCCATGCAGCGCGTTGGCGCCGTCATTGGTGGCCAATTGAAAACGATTGCCATCCAGTTCGAACGCGCCGCTCGCGATTCGGTTGGCATAGCGCCCAACCGTTGCACCGAGGAAACGCCGGACCTCGATATAACCCGCAAGATCGTCGCGGCCAAGCACGACATCGGCAATGCGGCCGGCGCGATCCGGCGCGAGGATGGACTGGATCGCCGCGCCATAGGTGATGAGGCGCACCTCGAAGCCATCATCACCACGTAGCCGTACCATTTCGATCGCTGTGCCATCGGGCAGGTGGCCGAAGATCGTGCGTTCGACCTTCGGAATTTTCGACCTGTTCAACGGACCACATCGATAGCGAAGGGAACAGCCTTGCTGGTCGCGGCCTCAAACAGATGAGCGCGCTTCAAATTGAATCGCATCGTGACCTCTGCACCAGGAGCAGGGCGAATGTCGGGCCGCACGCGTGCGGTAACCGGATGACCTGACATTGTCGTGAAAACCAGGGTGTCCGCGCCGAGCGGCTCGATAACCTCGACGATAGCCGGCATATCGACCTGCCCCGGCAAAGGTGCGTCGTTGGCGATGTCGACATCCTCCGGGCGTATGCCGAAAACGAGCTCGCTCGCGGATCCGGTTATCGGTTGGGGTAGGGCAATGTCCCGATCGTGCCCTGCCAACCGTAGTTCGTTGGGGCCGCCGCGAGTCGCCGGGATCAAATTCATGGTCGGCGCGCCGATGAAGCTCGCGACGAACAGGCTGGCGGGCGCATGGTAGACTTCGTCTGGCGTACCGGTCTGTTCGATATGGCCGCCATTCATCACGACCACGCGATCGGCAAGTGTCATCGCTTCGATCTGGTCGTGCGTGACGAAGACCGTCGTGACGCCGAGGCGCTGGTGCAATTTTTTCATTTCCAGCCGCATCGATCCGCGTAGTTTGGCGTCAAGGTTCGACAAGGGTTCATCGAACAGGAAGACTCGCGGCTTGCGCACGATGGCCCTTCCCATGGCGACGCGCTGGCGCTGGCCGCCGGAGAGCTGTTTGGGTCGGCGCTGAAGATAGGGAGTAAGGCCAAGAATTTCCGCGGCATCGCGCACGCGCGCATCGATCTCCTTGCGCGGAACCTTCCTGTAGCGCAACGAAAACGCCATGTTCTCATACACCGACATATGCGGATAGAGCGCGTAGTCCTGAAATACCATCGCAATGTCGCGATCCCGCGGCTCGATCTCGTTGACAGCGCGGGCGTCGATCAGGATTTCGCCGCCGGAAATATCTTCCAGTCCGGCCAACATGCGCAGCGTCGTCGATTTGCCGCAGCCGGAGGGCCCGACAAGCACGATGAATTCACCATCACCGATCATCAGGTCGATGGAGTGAACCACCTCGAGCGGGCCATAGCGCTTGACGAGCTTTCTGAATTCGACGGTAGCCATGTCATTACCTCACCCGACGTTTGCAGCACCTACCTTGTTGACCGCCGATTTGCAAAGACTATCATCCAGGCAGTCACGCCTTTCAAATCCGGTCCAAAGAGCCGGCTGCGGCGATGGACGGGTCGGCAGGACGGGTTCCGCTTCCAGCCGGTTTCGCAACGAAACGAGGGAGGATGACATGGACCGCAGGACCGTTCTTAAAGCAGGCGTGGCCACCGCCGGTACGCTGGCGATGCCGGCCTATCTCAGAGCTCAGTCGAACAAGAAACTCAGCATCCTGACCTGGAACATCGCCGATCAGGAGGCGCTTTTCAAAGAAGAGTTTGCTGATTTCCAGAAAACCAATCCGGGCGTCGAGATCGAATGGCTCGACAAGAAGGGGCCCGATCTTCCGGCGTTCTACCAAACCCAGTTGGTCGCGGGCACCGCGCCCGACATCATCGATCTTCAGGGCGAACTCTGGGTAGAATGGGCGGCCAACGGCGCGCTGCTCGACCTCACGCCATACCTTCAGAAGGAGCCCGAGCTTATCAAGCTCTACAACCCCGACTATATGTCGAGCTTCGTCTACGACAAGAAGAATTATGTCATTCCGTTCTATATCTCCAAGACCCTGCTCTACTACAACAAGATCATGTTCAAGGAAGCCGGCCTGTCCGGCCCGCCGACGTCGTTCGACGAGCTCATTTCGTTTTCGCAGGCGATGGCCAAGGGCGAAAAGACGGGCTTCATTACGCTCAACTTCGACTGGCTGTACTGGCCGCTGATGAAGATGAACGGCATCGAACTGCTGACGCCGGACATGAAGAAGCCGGCTTTCAATACGCCCCAGGCGATTGCCGTTCTCGACCGTCTTGCCAAGGCGACCGAATCCGGAGGAATCAACAAGATTGCATGGACCGGCCGCTGGGTTGAACCGAACGGTGCGTTCGCAGGCGGCAATGTCGGCATGCTTCACGCGCATTCGGCCTCGTACTTCTTTGTCAAGGGACAGGGCCGCTGGATCAACCCCGAAACGCTAGGCGCCGTGCAAACCCCGGGCGGTTGGTCGACCCCCACCAACCACGGCTTCGCGATTTCCAAAACCTCGAAGAATCCTGAACTCGCCTTCGCGCTTGTCAAGCACATGACCAGTACCAAGTGGGCCACGCAGCTTTCGAAAATCCGGCGCGTACTTACCGCCAACATCGAGGCCGACAAGGCGGGGCTGGCAAATGTACAGGCCGAGGATCCGCTTGCGCATGCCGTGCTGCAAACCCAGCTTGAGCAAACCGACAAGATGACGGGCAACTGGCCGCTGCCGAATGACGCTCAGATCAAGGACGCGTTCTGGCCCGAGATCCAGAATGCCGTGCTCGGACGCAAGGACGCCAAGACTGCGCTTGCCGATGCAGAACGTGCGGTGACACGCGTGATGCGCCGGTCGTGAACGCGTTGGGTCGCCAGAAGCTGTATTCGCCGCGCGACGGTAGAGGCCTTCGCCTCGGGCTCACCCGATGGTAGTGGCCGAAACCGCGACCGCGATGCGCCGGCCGCATTTCGCGCTGCGCAAGTCGACGCGCAAGGCGATTCTGATATGGAGCTTCCTGGCCCCGTCGCTGCTGATCTTCCTTCTCTACCGCATCCTGCCGTTGGGATGGAACGTCCTGCTGTCATTTCAGGCATGGTCGCCGATGAAGCCGGCGGTTTTCATCGGTCTCGATAACTACCAGGAGATGCTCTTCGATGATGAAGTGTTCTGGCAGGCTCTCTGGAACACGCTGGGCATCATCGCATCGGCCCCGATCGGCATTGCGATTGCGCTCGGACTGGCACTGCTTGTCAACTCCGATATCAGGGGACGCGACGTCTATCGCACCCTGATCTTTCTGTCCTATCCGCTGATGACCGTCGCGGTCGCCATCATCTGGCGCTGGATGTTCGACGAGCGCGTCGGGCTGATAAATTACGTTGCGCGGGTGCTCGACCTCGTCGACAAGCCGATCCCGTTCCTCAACTCCTTTACATGGGCGCTGCCGTCGGTGATCGCCGCCAATATCTGGCAGATGCTCGGATTTTACATGATCATCATCCTGACGGGGCTGCAGAATATTCCCGGCAATCTCTATGAGGCTGCGGCGATCGACGGGGCCAACGCGTTCCGGCGCTTCCTCCGCATCACGCTGCCCTTGCTGCGGCCGTCGCTGTTCCTTTGCTTTGTCATCGGCATGCTCAATTCGGTGACGAGTTTCGATCTGGTCTATGTCATGACCGCAGGCGGGCCCGGACGCGCCACTGAAATCCTCATCACCTACATCTACAAGCTCGCCTTCACGCAGACGCGTTTCGACTACGCGGCGGCGCTGACGGTGACGTTCTTCGTGCTGCTGCTCGGCGTGACCTGGACCGCGAACCGGCTGTCCGGCGGAAATGCCGGCGCGGTGGGGATGGACTGATGAGAAAATATCCGCGCTGGCCGATCCATCTCGCCCTGGTTGCCACCTGCTTCGTGATGCTGGTGCCGTTTTACTGGGTGCTGAAGACCTCGATATCAGGCGAAAACATCTTCTCCTACCCGCCGAGCATTATTCCGCGCCATCCCAACCCGTTTTATTACGTCGATGTCTGGTACGCGATCCCGTTTGCCCGCTTCTTCCTCAATAGCGTCATTGTTTCCGTCATGACCGTCATCGCCAACGTCGTGCTCAATGCCATGGCGGGATATTCGCTGACACAGGGTTTTCGGGGCAAGACCGTCGTGCTGATGCTGTTTCTCTCCTGCATGATGATTCCGTTTCAAACCACCATCATTCCGGCCTATCTGATCACCGGCAAGCTTGGTCTGCTCGATTCCTATCTGGGCCTGGCGTTGCCGATGTTTTCGACGATCATCTGCATCTTCGTGTTCAAGGCGAGCTTCGACGCGATCCCGCATTCGTTGATCGACGCAGCGCGGATCGATGGTCTGTCGGAGTGGAAGATCATCTGGAAAGTGATGATACCGCTGGCGAAGTCGGCGATGGCGACCAACGTCATCCTTTCATTCATCTGGTCCTGGAACAATTTCATGTGGCCGCTGATCGCGACCCGATCCGCCGACATGCAGACCCTTCCGCTCGGCCTTGCACGCTTCTTGTCCTATCAGGAGGATTCGACCGGAGCGCTGTACGCCTTCTGCATCATGGTGCTTGCACCGGGCATCCTGCTGTTCCTGCTGGCGCAGAAGGAATTCGTACAGGGCCTGACATCGGGCGCGGCGAAGGGATGACGATGAACGACGAGGATTTCGCGCGCCCGAAATGGAGACGATGGCTGCTGAACCGGTTCGTGCTGGTTCCCGCCGTTCTGGTCCTGGTCACGATCGGCTGGAATCTCTGGGTCGTTACCCACGATCACGGCATCATCCGGGGCCGTGTCGTTGACGCGGCCGGCGCGCCGGTCGAAGGCGCCGAGGTCAAGCTGTGGGTGTTCAACTTTGCGACCTTCGTCGTAAAGGCATCGACGACCACCAAACCCGATGGCTCCTTTGAATTCGCGAACAATCCGTCGCACAATATTCAAGTCAGCGCGGATAAGCCGGGCGAGGGACGATCCGCGCGCGTGCCGATCCGGCTTTACTTCGCTTCGGAGGATTTTGCGCTGAAGGAGCCGCTCCGGCTTGCGAACGGCTCGTAACCCGCGACCCGATCGGTTGCCGGCAAGCAAGCTTGTTCTTCACCAAGGCAGCGGCTGGTCGTGGTAGCTGATAAAACTGCCGGTGTGGTGCGGCCCGGCCCGGTGCATGACGCCGCGCATTCCGGCAACGCTCTCGGCCACCGGCACCCGGCCGCCGGGTTCCGTTGCCGCCCAGCCCGGATGGAGCGCAAGCACGCAAATCCGGCGCGGCGCCAAATCGACGGCCAATGTTTTCACGATCATGTTCAGGCCGGCCTTGCTGGAGCGATAGGCGTATGACGCGCCGGAATTGTTCAACGCGATCGAGCCCATGCGGCTTGAAACGAACGCCATCATCTTGTGATCGCTGCGCGCGACCTGCTCGACGAAGCTCTCGGCGATTTTCATCGGGCCGATCAGATTGACCTCCAGGACCCGGCGCCAACCGGCGTAATCGGTCTGCCCGAACGGCGGATGCGGGCGAGCTATTCCGGCATTGTTGAGCAGGATATCCAGGGCGTCGCGCGCCAATCGTCTCGAAAGCGCTTCGATCGCCGCATGATCGGTGACGTCAAGCCCGACCAATTCGATATTGCCGGAAATCGCCGCCGCCTCCTTCGCGCCCGAAGGGTCAAGGCAGGTGGCGATGACGCGATGACCGTCTCCTGCATATTGCCGTGCAAATTCGAGGCCAAGGCCGGTGTCGCACCCTGTGATCAGGATTGTAGCCACGGTAACCTCACTGACGATCCGATGTGGTTTGTAACGCAACAGTGGTCCCGTCGCGCGCGGAGCTCTCAAGGCAAGCCGCCACGAAAGATAATCCAGCGACGCCATCCGAAATCGTAGGTACGAGACGTGGCGTGTCGGAGGCCGGATGGCCGCGCCGCGACAGCATCATGTCCGCCAAGCCGCAATAGAGATTGGCGACCGCTTCCTGAAGCCCTTCGGGATGTCCGGGACGCGCCAATCGCGTCGACCGTTGCGCGTCGAATGTCAGGTTCGCCTGTCCGTGGCTGATCATTCGCCGATCGCCGTCAAGCGAGGCAATGACGAGCTGTCCGTGGTTGCGGTGGACCCATTCCATGTGCCCGGTCTCGCCGTAGACGCGCAGGAGAATATGATTCGACATGCCGGCCGCGGCATTGCACGCGTCGAGCCGGCCTCGTGCGCCGTTGGCCAGCCGAAACCGGACTTGTGCGACGTCATGAACCTTTCGGCCAGGCATCAAGGTGCCGACTTCTGCGGAAACGGACGCAAACGGCAGACCGGTAACGAACGATACCAGATGATGCGCATGCGTTCCAATGTCTGCGAGGACGAGCGACGGGCCGCTTCGGTCCGGCTTCAGTCTCCAGCGCTGGTCGGCATCCACTGCCGATTCGACCGCCGTGGCAAGGCCGCCGCTCAGATATTCCGTCTGCACCAGCCTTATGGCGCCGATTTCGCCCGCGAGGATGCGCGCGCGCATTTCGCGTACCATCGGATAGCCCGAATAGGTATGCGTCAGCGCCACCGCGCATCCTGATGCCCGCACCGCCTGCTGCAACGTCACCGCCTCGGCGAGATCGTTGCAAAGCGGCTTCTCGATCATGACGTCCAGACCCGCGGCGAGCGCGAGCCGCAAGTAACGCGCGTGGCTATCATTGGGCGTGACGATGGCCAGCGCCTCGATGCCGTCGTCGCGCAGCCGTTCGCCTTCAATCATTTGCTCGACGCTGCCATAGCAGCGCCCCTCGGCGACCCCAATAGCGCGGCCCTCTGCGCGGGCGCGTTCGGGGCGCGAGGACAGCACGGCAGCGTCCAGAGTGAAGCGTTGGTCCATTGTCGCGGCAACCCGGTGCACGGGTCCGATCATCGAGGGCGAAGCCCCGCCCGCGATGCCAAGACGGAACGGCCGCCCGAGTGCGGAGAGAACCGGGTTCGGCATCATGGCCTCTTCAGGCCCAGAATGCGATCCAGCGCCTCCGGCGATCCATCCTGCCGCATACTCGCATCGAACGGCTGTTCGGCGATCCTGATGATGTGGTCGGCGATAAAACGCGCCCCTTCAGCCGCACCGTCCATCGCGTTCTTCAGGCAACATTCCCATTCGAGCACGGCCCATCCGTCATATCCATATTGCGTGAGGCGATCGAAAATGCCGCCGAAATCGATTTGTCCATCGCCGACGCTGCGGAATCGGCCGGGCCGATCGAGCCAATCGGCGTAGCCCCCATAGGCGCCGCGGCTCGCGCTGGGAATGAACTCGGCGTCCTTGACGTGAAACGCCGCGATCCTCTTGTGATAGCGATCGATGAAGCCGAGATAGTCCAGATGCTGAAGCAGCATATGACTGGGGTCATAGAGGATCTTGGCCCGCGGGTGATGGTCGACGAGTGCAAGGAAACGCTCGAACGTCGCGCCGTCATGCAAGTCCTGTCCCGGATGGAGTTCGAAACAGAGATCGACGCCTGCGCGGTCAGCTTCGTCGAGGAACGGACGCCAGCGCGCGGCGAGTTCATCGAATGCGCGCGCGATCAAGCCGGCGGGGTGGGGCGGATAAGGGTAGAAAAACGGCCACGCGAAGCCGCCGGAAAGCACCGCGACGCGTCGCGCGCCGAGGGCCGCAGCGTTCGATATCGCCCGCCGCAAATCATGTTTCGCCTGCTGCTGGCGCGCCTGCGGGTTGCCACGCACTGCCGGCAAAGCGAGTGCGTCCATGACATCGTCGTAGGCCGGATGGACGGCCAAAAGCTGGCCTGCGCGGTGAGCCGAAATTTCGCTTACTGCCAGGCCGCTCGCGCCGAGGATCGTTTCGATCGCCACAATGGCGTCGCGCTCCGAAAGCCCCGCGATGTCGCTCAAGCCCACGGCTGACACCGGGATTTGCAGCGCCTTGAAACCGAGTTCAGCGGCCCAACGCGACATGCCACCGAGCGTATTAAAGGGAGGCTCCTTTCCGATGAACTGGCTGATGAACAGTCCGGGTCCCTGAATGGTCTTTGGCATGGTCCTCCGATGGAAATCCAACTCGGCAAGAAGTCAGCGGGCAATCTCGACTATAGCGCCAGAAAAGTACCCTTCAACCGATGAATGTTCCGGCAAAGGCGCACATTCCAAATCCAACATGACGCGAATTTCGACGTCGCATCGACGGACTTTCGGGCTGCACTACGCAACGATCCAAAGGACGAAACAACCATCTCGTTCTTCAATGACCTGGAACGCCGGAATCCCGCCGGTGCTTCGCGGTCGGACAGCGACCGGCAGTCCGAGAATTATGCCAACGAATTAACGGACTGGGGTATCCCGCAGCAGAGCGAACTGAAAATGGAGGTTGGCAGCCAAACGCCGCTCATTATTCCCGGCGGCCGCCGCGTCATGACCGGCGAAGTTACGAAGCTGATCAATACGGAGGCGGTCACCGTGGATGTTCTCAGGGACAACACCGGTGGTCACCGCACGCTTCCCGGAGCGAAATGCTGGGAGAGCTACAACGCGGCGCTGCGCGCCATGTAATTGGGATATCGCAACGTCCTCTGGTACCGCGGCGGGCTGAGCTCATGGATGGCGGCGAAACAGCAATTGCAGCCGCCGGCGGCGGTCCGCGGCATCCGGCGGCCGGCCTGGCATCCCGTATCCCTCAGCAGATTAACGTCGCGGCTGCCGTGCGTAGGCGTATCGCGGATTGATGCCGCAACCCGACTCGGTTCCCGAAGCCGTCACCATGCACTGAGCATAAGAGGAAAACGCGCAATTGCCGGGATAGCCCCACTGCCTGCCTTGCAGACAGTATTTGTACCCTTGCGCCAGAACCGGCTGGGCGCTGCCCAGCAAGGTTACCAATGAGGCCGCAAGAAAAAGCGGCTTAAACAGATGACGCATGTTGATTTCTCCTTTGCTGAGGCGACCCCGCGCATCCGATGTGGCGGTTCGAGCCACGCATCCGAAGAAAACCGGGGTCGTAACCCCGGCTTTCTTTGGTCCGTCAGGATCAGTTTACTTTCATGTTGCCGGCGGCATCGAAGTCGCCGGCACGGTTGTATCCGGAGTCGCGCAGGTTCTTCATGTATACCCCGTTAGCGGGGGTATCGGCCGGGGCAGGACCCTCGGCAATGGAAGCGTTGGTGTCGCGGTAGCGGCGCAGCTGCGTTCCTCCAACGTTGGCCCGGACTGAGCCGTCAGCCACCCTGGTTCCGGCACGTGCATTGTGTTCAGAATTCGCGGTGCTTGCACCGGCTGCGCCGCCCGGTTGCATCATCTTGCTGGCGGGGGTTGGCGCGCCTTTGTTCAGGAAATCGCGGTCCGGATATTGTGCGCAGTCCAGACACTGAGCAAACGCCGCAGACGTCAGAGCGATCGACATCAAAGATGCGGCAACGAGTGTTTTGTAGTTCATGGATGTTTCCATAGTTAAGTGGTCTCGAGATCGCCCTTGCCTGCTAAGTAGCCTGTCGTCTCGGAGGGACAACCCTAATTTCCCGCTTAGGTCTTATGCGTTTTTCGAGACAGTCGATGACGCCGGAGCTGCGCTTCGTCGATGGCGCGGTCTTCCTGGGCCCCCGAAAGGTCGCGCAAACGCCGCCGCTGTTCTGATCCTGTGTGACATCACACACCGATCGCCGAAGTGTGATTGCGCCACCCCTGCGCGGGGGGAATGCCGACGCCTACCTGTCAGTCCTGTCAATGGACAGCACGCGCATGGGTTGCGCGCCCGTGACAGGAGGACAGCATGACCAGCTTCAAATTTTTGGGCGCGACGCTCGTTCTTTCCGCGCTCCTTGCGACGCTTGGCTCGGCATGGGGGCAGGTCTCGGAGCCCGCCGCGGCCGAAGCCCAGGACCCGAACTTCTCCATCTATTCGAACGATGGCCGCGGATTTTCGAGTACGATGGCCTCGCAGGCGCTCGGCGACGCGTCGGGACTGCATACGTCGTTGCGACCGCATCGCCGAAATCACACCGCCGGCGTCAAGCGCTACTGAACACGGACTTCGAATCGCCAGCAACGGAAGTCGCGGCCTGCGGCGGGATCTCTGTTTTGCCCCGGTGAGCGGACATCGTGAGGCTGCCTCGGCATGTCCGGTGACAGCCTAAAACACGCGCACGTGCATCCCGAGTTCGCGCTATCGGTGGAGTTGGTACATCCCCGGCTGCGTGGTGGACGACCACCACGAAAAGTGGTCCACTTTGTAGTCCGCTATGTATCCCTCCAAAGCGCCGGCTTTGCCGATTTTCTTGGAAAACAGGCGGAAAGGACCAAAGTGGCGGAGTGTCCCTCCCTCTCCGCCAAATCTATTCGGAAATCCCGGACTCTTTGCCCCGGGCCGCGACGGCGCCTTGGCCCAAGCGCATGTTCGATGAAGTGAAATCGGGGAACGCATGTTCGGAATCCTGGGGATCGGTTTTCTGCTCGGCATGCAGCATGCGCTGGAGGCCGATCACATCGCGGCGGTCTCGAGCATCGCGGCCCGCCGGACCGACGTTCGCGATATCGTCAAGCACGGGTTGACATGGGGGCTCGGCCATACGCTGACGCTGTTCGTCTTCGCCGGCGCCGCGATCCTGCTGGGTCATGCGATCCCCGAACACCTTGCGCGGCCGCTGGAGACCGCGGTCGGCGTCATGCTGGTTGGTCTCGGCGCTCACGTATTGTGGCGGCTGTGGCGCGACCGTGTGCATTTTCACCGGCATATGCATGGCGATGGTACGGAACACATTCATGTCCATAGCCACGCGAATGAAGAAATCCCGCATCGGCAAAGCGCGCATGCGCATCAACACGGCTTTCGCTGGCGCACGCTGCTTGTCGGCTTGATGCACGGGATGGCGGGCTCGGCCGCGCTTCTGGTACTCGCCATATCGCAGGTTGCGAACCCCGCCTACGGCATGCTCTACGTTCTGTTGTTCGGCATCGGGTCGATGCTCGGAATGGGAGTCCTGTCGACTGTCATCGCGGTGCCGCTCGCGGTTTCGGCGCGATGGCTCACCTGGGCCAATCGCGGCCTGCAGGGCGCGGTGGGCGTGGTCACGATCGCCATCGGCGCCCTGACGATCTATTCAACGCTGCTTTTGCAAGGCTAGTTTTGCATCGATGCGTCGTGGCGCCGCCGGCCGGGTATGTCCGCCCGGTCGGCGCGGCAGTTCCGCCAGGTTCGTGGTGGAAAATTTTGAGGCTGGCAGCCTGATTTTGGCCTCCCAAAGCGCCGCTAACCAACGAAGTTTGTTGCGTTTCCAGGCCATTGCGCCTAAAAGCCCCTCTGCAACGGAAAGAGCGGCGATGGCCCATAATTACGCGATCAACGACGACGTTCACCACCAGCAGCAGGGGCCGCAGGGCCGCGCCGTCGTCAAGGAGCGCAGCATCTATACCATCGTCACCTGCCTGCCGATCGAGTCGGACGGACGCCCGCGCTACCGCATCAAGAGCAAGACCGAGAATGTCGAGCGCGTGGTGACCGAGGAACAGATCAGCCGGCTGGGTTGAGCCGGCCGTCGGCCTCCATTAATGGCATTTTGTCATTTTTTCCCGGATTAGCTTGCTATTCCCGGCGTAACCGCGTAAACGCCGCGTATTCGAACAATCGATTTGCTTGTTGATCGCGCCGAACCGGCTCTACTCCCCAAGACATCGCTGAAATCGGATCAAGCCCGCGCGAAAGTCGTGCGGGCGCATCGCGCTTTTGCGCATCTTGGAGAAGTTAAATGGCTACCGGAACAGTTAAGTGGTTCAACGCGACAAAGGGCTTCGGCTTCATTCAGCCTGACGACGGCGGCAACGACGTGTTCGTGCATATCAGCGCCGTCGAGCGCGCCGGCATGGGCTCGCTCAACGAAGGCCAGAAGCTTTCGTTCGAATCGAAGCTCGACAGCCAGCGCGGCAAGACATCGGCGGAAAACCTCCGCGCCATGTGACGCCAGCCGATCGAGAGATTACCGCGGATGTACCGGAATCTCTGATCGACAGCGCTGCCCTGACGACATGACTTGAAAGCCCGCCGGTCAAACCGGCGGGCTTTTTCGTTGTGGGCAGCCTCGTCTTGAACCGGGGAGCCAGCTCCGCTTGCTTGACGTTGGCCGCTTTCGCGAAGGAAGCTGTCGTTCTCGCGCGGTCGTCTTCGGCCGCAAATGGACCTGGATCGACAATGTCCAAGGATTTGTCCAAGCATTTGTCCAAGCATTTCACGAGGCGCGACGTCACCAGGGCCGCCGGGAGCGCCGCGCTCGGCATGACGTCGGCGCCTCTGGCCGGCTTCGCCCAGACGCCGGCGCAAGATCAGCCGAAGCCCGGGCAGGCAAGCGCCGCCACTTTCCCGGACGGTTTCGCCTGGGGCGTCGCCACCTCCGCGTTCCAGATCGAGGGCGCCGTGAACGAAGACGGCCGCGGCCGGTCGATCTGGGACACCTACGCCCATACGCCCGGCAAGATCAGGAATGGCGACAACCCCGATGTCGCCAACGATCACTATCATCGCTACAGGGACGATGTGCGGCTGATGCAGGGCCTGGGCGTCAAGGCCTACCGCTTCTCCATCGCCTGGCCGCGTATCTTTCCCGAAGGCGTCGGTCAGCCCAACGCCAAGGGCCTCGATTTCTACAACCGGCTGATCGACGCGCTGCGCGAAGCCGGCATCGAACCGTTTCCGACGCTCTACCATTGGGACCTGCCGCAGGCGTTGCAGGACAGAGGCGGCTGGCAGTCTCGCGACACCGCGAAAGCATTCGCCGATTACGCCGGCTATATGGCGCGGGCGCTCGGTGACCGCGCCAACAACTTCTTCACCATCAACGAGTTCTTTTCCTTCGTGGATATCGGCCACCGCGGGTTCGACAAGGTGGTCGACGGCAAGAAGATCAGGATCGAACTGGCGCCCGGTTTGCGCGTGTCGAACGCCAGGCTGTACCAGGTCCGGCACAATGCCGTCCTTGCCCAGGGGCTTGCGGTCCAGGCGATCCGCGCCAATGGTCGGGCGGGAATCAAATGCGGGCCGGCGGACAATCTCGCTACCGCAGTGCCGGCGATCGAGACGCCCGAGAACATCAGGGCCGCGGAGCTCGCCACGCGGGAGATGAACGCCGGCTACCTGACCGTCATCCTCGAGGGAAAATACACCGATGCCTATCTCGCCGCCGCCGGCAAGGATGCGCCTGTCTTCACCGCGGAGGAACTGAAGGCCATTTCCTCGCCGGTCGATTTCATCGGTCTCAACATCTACAGGCCCGCCGCCTATGTGGTGGCCTCCGAAGGGTCAAGCGGATTCCGGTCGATATCGTTCAACAAGTCGCACCCGCGCATGCTTTCATGGTGGCACTTGCTGGGACCCGAGGCGATGTATTGGGCGCCGCGGCAGCTGCAGTCGCTGTGGCAGGCAAAGGAAATCTACATCACCGAGAATGGCTGTGCGGCGAGCGACCAAATGTCCGCCGGCGGCATCGTCGATGACTCCGACCGCATCATGTTCCTGCGCAATCATCTCGGCCATCTTCGCCGCGCCACGGCCGAGGGCGTGCCCGTCAAAGGCTATTTTCACTGGAGCCTGATGGACAATTTCGAGTGGAGCGAAGGTTTTGCCAACCGGTTCGGTCTCGTCTATGTCGACTTCAGGACGCAAAAGCGGACGCCGAAACTCAGCGCGGCCTATTTCCGTGAAGCGGCGGCGAAAAACGCGGTGGTCTGACCCGAGCATTTTCGGTTCTGATTGAATCAAACCCCAAGCTCCAGCTTGTTGTTTTGAGGCGTTTTCTTCACGCCAACCTGCATCCACCCACAGATCAAGTCCGAGGGCATGCTTCGCTCGAAAACGCTCTCACCTCCCTTACTGCGCCTTGTCGTGGTTCGCCATGCCGACCGCCTTGTAGTCGTAGGTCGGATAGAACTCGGTGCGGTAGCTGCCCCAGGCGGTGGTCTCGAAGATGCGGTTGACCTCGCGCAGGCGCGAGGCCGGCAGCCGCAGCGTGACGACCTGTCCGATCCCCATCATCACATACCAGCTGACGACTTCGATGCCGGGCGGAGGAAACGCTTTATAGTAGCCCTGCTTCTCGAGCTGGGCGTTGAGTTCGCCGAGCGGGCGCGACTGGTCGTGTTTCAGGAATATCGTGAGCATGACGGCATTGTCGGCCGTCGGCGCCGCGTTTTCGGCCGGCGCTGCCGCTGTCTGTGCGCCGGCGGCCGAATTGAACGCCAGCACGCCGGCCAGCGTCAGCATGGCCAGCAGTGGTCCCTTGCTACGAAGCATTGCTATCTCCTTTTCTCGACGGCTGATCGCAGGATTGTCGTGGGCGGTAATCATCTCAGGGTCATTGCGCCTGTAAACTCGCAAATCGCCGCCGGCGTTCCCGCCGTCAAATGTGAAGCAGGTCACACCCGGTCGCCCGGTTTGGGACTATTCATGGGATCGCCAGGGGCACTCCCGGCACCGAGGACAATACAGATGACGACGCGGCGGATGGCATATTGGTGGTTCAGGTTCGTCGTCTCCGGGCGATTCCTGGAAAAGTTTCTGAACGCGAGGCGCGTGAAGCAGAGCTGAGCGGCTTGTGGCAAGCCCCGGCAAATTGGTCATCGCGCCGCCGCCGACGGGTGTTCGCAAGCCCACCTTCTAGGCGCGGGAATTTCCGGACTGGCCGATGAGTTTCCTGCAATAGCCAGCTGCGTCGCTCGCGGCATCGCGGCCCTTCCATGCGATATAGGTCAGGCGCCCGGCCAGCGATTGGTAGCTGCGCAGCCCGCGCGATCCCAGAACATGGCCGAGTTTGTCGGGGAAACGGGCCAATTCGTCGTCCACCAGCGCGGCGATTGCGTCCATCAGACGGCTGAGCCGTTTGCCCCAGTCGGACTGGTCGAGCAGATCGATGCGAACCCGCAATGCGTATTCGGTATCGTAGATATTGGTCAGGATTTCCTTGGCGACGAGGACCCTCTCGTTCCTGAGCGCAACCCGCAACGCTGAGCGGCTGTCGTCCAGCCGGTCCAGCACCATCGAGACGGCGATCGCATAGGGCGTCGCGGCGACATCTGCCGCGTTCTTGCTCGGGGCAGCCTTGGTGGCAAGGCGAACCAATTGCCATGGGGTCTTGAGCCGCCGCGCCACCAGCGCCAGCGCAAATGGAATGGCCTCGGCGTGATCCTTTGCAAACCCGTCCAGCAGCGCCGCTATTTTTGAGACCCGCGCGTCATCGAACCTCTCGATCGATGCCGGCAGCGCATCGGTGAACTTCGCGAGCGCCTCGCGCGCGCGCAGCACGCACAGCATCCTGGTGAGGTCTTCGTACACCGCATGAGAAGCCGTATAGACCGCGAGCTTGGCGCGGGTTTCATCGGCGCGCGAGCGAGCCTGGCGCGCGGCTTCCTGCTGGCGTGCGTCTTCGGGATTTTTTTCGGCGAGGCGCTGGGCGAGTTTGGCTTTGAGTTCGTCGAGTTCGGCATAGCGAACGCCGACTTCAGCGAGATACTGGAATCCAGTGGGTAAACCGATTCGAAGCAGTGAGCTGACGGTCGGCAGGCTGATCAAGCCTGGCCAGAGAACCGAAAAACGGCTGCGGG
>Ga0209006_10001040_pt1 | contig 25566 bp, 14 predicted proteins | sample JacPin_JW_Ref_O2_FD_188567 | JGI IMG/M metagenome (GOLD analysis project Ga0209006, IMG submission 188567) | Forest soil microbial communities from Algoma, Ontario, Canada - Jack Pine, Ontario site 1_JW_Ref_O2 (SPAdes) (version 2) | ecosystem: Environmental > Terrestrial > Soil > Boreal...
CAGCATGGCCCCGATCGTCGGCACGAGGTCGGTCGATTCCATCGGCCGATCGAGAACCACGCCTTCGCGCACGCCCGCACCCAGAGCCATCATCCATGTCGTTCGGGAAGGGGCGTCGCCGGTGCGATGGTGCTGAAATCCGTTGCCACCTGAATCCTCGTCTGAGTCGCGCCCGAAATCGGGCAGGATGAACAGCGTCGTCTTGCCCGCATACTCGGGTTCGCTTTGGATAACTTTCCAAACCTCCGCGCACAGGCGGTCGGTGCGCCGAATGCCGTCAATGTAGAGCGAGTACGCTCCGGCGTGCGCTACGTCGATGTCGTGCATCGTAATCCACAAAAGGCTGGGCGATTCCTGCCGCATCAACTGACGAACAACATAAACCGACAGCTCATCGGGACTCGATAGCGTTCGCGCGTGCGACTTAAAGTCATCGACCGAGAGCTTCAGAATCTTTTCCAGTTGCTGCAACTCGACCTCGCCCCCTCCGAGTTCAGGGGCGTAAAACGGCGTTTCATAGTTGTCGCGCAACAGATGCTGGTAGTCGCTGTGGCCGCTGGAAAGTGCGGCGCTGAGAAGATGCTTGGGGAGAATAACTCTCGCTCCCAAGCCGGAGCCATAGGAACGGTGGCTGCTCTCGCCAATGCGATTGAAACCATTGCTGGGAGCCACGACCCAGGCATCGGATGGCGGGCGTTTCAGGTCTTTGCGAAAGTATTCGAAGACGGTGGGATGTTCCGGAGGCAACGACGCAAAATTATTGATGGTTTCGTAGACTCCGGTAGCGAGGCTTGCAGTCGCAACGTAGTGGCCGAGGATTCCACGGTTCACGACTTGCGTGAAGAATGTGGATTGTGGGATGAGCTCGCTCATCAGGTGAGGAATGTTGACTTGGCCTTCCGGCGCGAAAGTCTCCTGATCCCGCGCTCCACCGCCGAACGTAATGACGACTATTTTTCGTTTGCCGGAAGCTATTCCGCTGCGAGCTAAAGCTCTCGGACCGAGCACTGCGCCGCCCATAGCCAGACCTGCTCCGTTGCGCAAGAATTCGCGGCGGCTCCAGGCAAGCGTCTGGCTCAAATCACCTCCGGTTGCCGAATCGTAAACGCGACGCATCACTTCAGGCCTCTGTTCTTCCCAATTCGAAATCCGCTCAACAAGTTACTGCTTTGCCGCCGGCCCATCTTTCTCCGACAAAACAAATTGTCGAATCTCGGCTCTCTGCCTGTCGAGATCGGCCAAGTGCTGCTCGCGCAGACGCTGATACACCTGAAATTCTTCCTGTGCGCGATCCTTCTGGCCGGTTCGCACATAGGCCTGCCCGAGCCGATAGTAAGCGTCCGCCAGGTCGGTATTCAATTCCCGAGCCCGCAAATATTCTGGGATGGCGTCGGTGTATTTGTTCTGCGCCGAATAGAGATTTGCCAACTGCAAATGAGCCTCGGCCAGCTTGGGATCGAGACTGACCGACTTTTTCAGCAACGATCCAATTTGATTGAGATCAAGATCAGGATCTTCGGCCCGCTTGCCTTTCCACAAACTCATGGCGTAGTAGTAGAGCGCTTTCCCATTGCCTGGTTGCAGCTCAGCGTAGCGGCGAAAGCGCTGAATCACGTCCTCGGCCTGGCTGGGAGAGCTGTCGTACGCCCGCGATAGAAACAAATAACAGCGCGCGTCGGAAGGGTCTAAGTCTGCGCCCTTCAGCAGGACTTTGACTGCATCATCGTAGTTGCCGCGCGAATAAAGAGCCATTCCCAGCCCGATCATCAGCCGCGGCGATTTCGGATAACGCTCCGTCGCTTTCTGGAAGACGTCAACCGCGGGCCCCAGCGTACGGTGCATCAGCAGTTCGCTTCCCCAGTCGAAGAGGTTGCTCTCGCTGGGATCTTCATGGGCGGCGGCCTCAAACTCGTTTTCGGCGGCGACGAATTGCCCGTCCTTCTCTTCCAGCTCGCCGAGAAGATTGTGCAGTTCCGCCACATCCTTAACTTTCAGAAGATCGTGGATCTGCTTGCGCCCGTCGGCTAGCTGGCTGGTCATAATGTCCGCCAGCGACAGATCGTAGCCGTTGTCATAGGAAGAGGGATCGATTCGCTGAGCGCGCGCAAGAAATTCGATTGCCTGGCGAAGCCTGCCGATGCGCACATAGAACTCCCCCAGGTTGTGGTTGGTATCGAAGTTCTGCGGCTCCAGTTCAGCCGCCTTTTTGAACTGCTCTTCGGCTGGCTCCATCTTGCCCAGGCGCACTAGGTTTGCGGCGAGATTGGTTCGAGCAGGGGCAGAATCGGGCTTCAATTGCACCGCCTTTTCCAGATGGGGGTTAGCTTTGGCATCCTGGGACTCGGCGGAGTAGACGAGGCCCAGGAGTTCGTGAACATCAACACTCTCCGGCACCTGACGCACCAAACCCTCCAGTGCTGACGCGGCTTCTCCGAACTTGCCGGCATTGTACTGCGCGACCGCAGCCTGGAATGCGCGGTCAAGCTCCTGGTTCGATTCGTTGCCTTGCGCCAACAGGGCAGGCGACGTCCACGCCAGGGTTGCAGCGAGCGCGATAACTCTTACAAAAACATAGATCGCCCGATGCTTCCTGCTCACAGTGTTCGGATAGTACCACCCCGCTGGGAAGGGCGGGAGACTACGATTGACAAAATAAGATTGACGAAAAATTGACTCCAGCGGAGGACGAACTATTGAAGACGTCCTCCGCCGAATTCGATTCGTGGCTTAGTAATACAACTTCAGCGCGAACTGGATCTGACGCGGATCGTAAGGAGCATCGCGCGTGGACCCAATCTCGCCAAAAGTCGAACTGGTGAAGTTACCGGATCCGGAGACCGCAACCACGCCATTGCCTCCGAAATTCGGAGCGTTGAAATTTGGATGGTTGAGAATGTTAAAGAACTCCGCTCGGAACTGAAGCATGAAGCGCTCGTTGAGCTTCACATCCTTGAAGGTGGAGAAATCCAGGCGCTTGAAGGTTGGTCCAGCAATCTGGTCTGGAGCGCCACCCAGAGCGGATACGGGACAAGGCAACGCGGTACAAGGCGCTGGTTGGGCAAATGCCGCCGGGTTACCAATGAAACTCAGGTTGCCATTCGAGTCGATATGCAACCCTCGTTTCGGATCCTGTCCAGGGACTAGATAGTCATAGCAATTCGACCCTGCGGTTGTTGAAACCGTGTTGGTCGGGCAGGTGAACGTAATCGGCTGGCCGCCTTCCAGGACCGCACTGGCATTGATGGTCCAACCGCCGAATGCTTTGCTGGCTATTCCGTTGTTGCCCAAGTAGCGCTTGCCTTGGCCGAAAGGTAGCTGATAGCCGCCGCTAAAGTGAGCGACATTGCGAATATCGAACGGAGCCAATCCGTAATCGTAGTGGATGCCAAGCCCCGGAATGTCCGGAGCCCGATAGCCCCCGTTACTTCCATTGTTCAGCAAATCGAAGGCGTCGGTGCGGGTCTTGGAATAGGTATAGGTGACCAGGAAGTTCAGACCACTGGAAAAGCGCTTTTCCGCTTTGGTTTGCAGGCTATGGTAAAAGCTGTTGCCGGCGGTCGCCGCGTAACTCTGGTTGCCCGAGAAATCCGGGAACGGAAGCCCGCCCTCAGCGGCGGAAAACGCACCCGAGCCAACCGCGCCGTTGGCGCCCGGAGTATTCGTGAGTTGCGTGTTGATAGGCAAGATCGCTGTCGGATTGTTCGATCCCGGAAATACTTCCAAATGACGCGCCAGGGAGGTCACATAGCCGGCCTGAACACTTAGGGTTGGTGTCACCTCGTATTGCAAAGTGAAATTGCCGCTCATGGTGTAGGGTGTCTGGTAGTTAAACTGAATTCCGCGCAGCGTCAATCCGTTGGCGTTTACCACGTCCGGAGTAAGCGGAGTGCAGGAGAAACCAGTTTCAAATGTGGGAGTGCCACCCGTGGCCGCCGCGCCCGGGCAATTGGTGAAATTAAACGGCTGAGCATCATTCACCGGAGTGTAGTTGAAGTTGAATTGGAATGGATAATTCTCACCCAGGTTTGGCGAGTAGCCACGGTTTTCAAATCCGTTGTAGAACATTCCAAACCCGCCTCGAACCACCAGCTTGGGAGTTGCCTGATAGGCGAAACCGAGACGAGGAGCGAAATTTGTCTTCTGCGAATTTCCCAGGCCTTTACCGTACTTGTTCGTGATGTCGAGAGCGATACCGTCGGCGGCGAGCAAATTAGTGAAACTGGTGGACAGCTCGGACGGGTTCGTACTTCCCGGCAAGATATACATGGGACCGCCGGTAGGCGCGCCGGAAGGAACGAAATTGGCCTGCGCCCCGTGGTGCTCATACACGAGCGTGAAGAAATCCCAGCGTAAGCCGAGATTAACCGTCAGCTTGGGATTGATTTTCCAATCATCGTTGAAGTAAGTACCGTAATAGTTTTTCCCGTTATCCGTGAGGAATATGTTGGAAGCATAAATATTCGTAGATCCGCCAACGTCGTAAGGCACTCCGCCAGGGATCGACGGAATAGGAGTCAACAGAAATGCGGCTCGTCCCAGGTTGCCGTTATCGTTGTTCGGTATTTCCGTGAAATTCCCGTTGTAGTCGAACTCTCCGTGGGACCACGATGGCTGCAGAGTGGAGAACTTGACGTGCTGCCACTCAAATCCCATCTTGAACGTGTGCTTGCCGTAGATCTTGGTCAGATCGTCCGTGAGTTGGAAGGTGGAGCTGACCTCGTCCGAAGGCAGGAACGAGTTGCTGCCCAGAGTCGATAGGCCATTGATCCCAAAGGCCGGCAAGCCGCCGTTCTTGGGGACCTGCGGGATATCTGGGATGCCATACTGCGCGGGAAGGCCAAGATTGGCGGATTCAGGGCCCGTGCGCGTAGTATTCAGGTAATTAAAACCAGCACGGGCAACGTTCACTAGGCTCGGAGAAAAAACGTGCGTGTAGGCTAAAGCGCTCTGCTGCGCGATGGCCGTTTGAGGCCCCTGCTGGAAGGCACCGCCGTCGGCTATTCCGCCGAAGATGCCGGGGATGAACTGAGGGTCGTCCACATAGCTGAACCGGTAGAAAACCTGGTCTTTCTGGCTGAAATTAATATCCAGCCGGGAATCGAAGGCGTTGCGGTGTTCAAAGAGCCCTGGGGAGTTCCCATAATTCCCAAAAAGCTTAGAAGTGGTTGGGTTGGGATACAGATTCAGCAACTTAATGGCATTCGGGTCCAGTCGGTCCGCGGGGATCATGTTCAGGTTGCAGCCGGTGAGGGTAAAGTTGGTCGTGCTGGCCGGGCAAGTGCCAAACGGATCCCGGACAAATCCTCCCGCCACCGCGCGCGTCGTGGCCGGGTCAAGAATGGTCCCGTAAGGCATGGTGCGGCCCAAGAGGTCCGTTAGCGTGCCTGAATTCGTTTGCCCGGTAATAAGATCCTGAAGATTGGTATAACCGCTGTTTCGTTCCGCAACCGTCGGCACGGAACCGGTCAAAATCGTCCCTTGCACCCGCCGCAATCCTTCATAATCGCCGAAGAAGAAGATCTTGTTCTTGATGACTGGTCCGCCCAAAGAAACGCCGAATTGGTTTTGACGAAGCTCGCCTTTTTTCACGTTATCCGCGTCTTCGAAATAATCCGCAGCGTCCAGTTTGTCGTTACGGAAAAACTCCCAGGCCGCGCCGTGAAACTGATTCGTACCTGACTTGATTGTGGCATTCAGAACCGCAGCGCCTGAACGGCCATATTCGGCGCTGAAATCGGAAGTCTGAACCTTGAATTCCTGAATCGCATCGACGGGAGGCAGAACAACAAAATTCGTCCCGTTGAGGAAGTCCACCGTATCGGAATTGTTATCGATTCCGTCGAGCATGTAATTGTTCTGTGCCGGCCGGTTGCCGTTGGCCGTAAACGCTCCGGAAGCGGCATTGCCGCGCGTGTCCGCCTCGGGCGTGTTCACTCCCGCGGCAAGCTGGGCCAGGAAGGTAAAATTGCGGCCGTTCAGAGGCAGATCGTTCACGCTGCGCTGGTCGACGACTTGGCCCACGGATGCGTCTTCAGCCTGGAGCACAGGAGCAGCGCTTGTGACTTCCACGGTTTCGGTCACGGATCCAGTCTGGAGCTTAAAATTCTCCTCGACCCTGGCGCTCACGTCGACCACCACGTGCGTCTGGACCAGCGTTTTGAAGCCGGGCGCGGAAGCCTCGAGCTTATAGCTGCCAATTCTCACCGGGCTAAAATTGTAAATGCCGTCCGCGCCCGCCGCGGTGGAAAGGCTGGCGCCGGTTCCCTCGTTGGTCATCGTGACTTTGGCGCCACTGACCACGGCACCGGAGGGGTCCGTTACGGTTCCGGTGATGGAACCTGTATCTACCTGGGCCTGCAACAATGCTGCGTTCAACAGCAGAGTAACGACTGCCATAGCTAGGAACGCAGGAACGATCTGCAACGAAAAAGGCTTCATGGCCCTTCCCTCCTCAAAATTTTGCACAGACCCAGCCGCCCCAATGTGTGGGATGAATGTAAACGTATACATTCAATGCGGGCTACCATAGAACAGGTCCAAATCCCTTGTCAATAAAAAACTAGTAGTTTTCTACTAATGTACCTGCGAAGTTCAAATCCAGGTCCAGTTTGGGTAGCCCTTATTCATCCCCGCGACGCGGAAGGAGATGCTACATTGGCGGTGCGCAAACCGAGATGACGGAATTTATTTCAACAAGCTGCCCCGCCCGCGGCGTCCATCGGCCCGGTTTCTGGCGCGTGATTGCAGTCGCCCTCGGCTTGATTGTCGCCGCTCCCGTCGCACTAGCGCGGCAGACCGGAACCTCGGCAAACGCTTCCAGCCAAACCGCCCAATCTCCCTTCGCCGAAGCCGAAACCCTCCTGCGCCAGGGATCAATCGAAGAAGCCAAACAGAAAATCCAGCAGCAACTCGCACTGCATCCCACGAGCGTCGCCGGCTACAATCTGCTGGGCATCGCTTACAGCAGCGAAAAAGACTACGCCAACGGTTTGGACGCGTTTGAGCATGCCCTGAAACTAAGTCCCTCATCCACCAAGACGCACAACAATCTCGGCAACCTCTACGTCGCGGAAAACAAGACCGACCTCGCGGAAAAAGAATTCCGGACAACCTTGCAATTGGATCCCGCCGATCGCGATGGCAACTACAATTTGGGCCTCCTGCTGATGGCAAAAGGCACGTGGGTAGGTGCGATTTCTCACTTTCAAAAAGTCCGCCCCGCCACTATCGAGACTCGATTCAATCTGGTGCGCTGTTATCTCCAGTCCGGACAAACGGCCTCCGGCCTCGCTGTGGCGAGATCATTATCGCTACAAAATAATGACGACGTCCCGCTGCACTTTACTCTCGGCATTTTTCTCGCGTCGGCCAAACAGTATCGCGAAGCTCAATTGGAATTGGAGAAAGCCAACGCCCTGCAACCGGAGACTTTTGAAATTCTCTACAACCTCGGCCAAGCCTATCTTCGTGGTCACGACCCGGCCAAAGCCGAACTGGAGTTGAACCGCGCAATCAGGCTGAAACCGAATTCCGCCGAGACTCTGTATCTACTGGCGGAAATCGATGCCGATCGATCTAAAGCCGTGGACGCTTTGGACTTGCTCTCCCGCGCCCACAAGCTGGCGCCGGAAAATACAGATGTCATCTTTCTGCTGGCCAAAGTCAGCATGTCCCAGAATTATTTCGAAGATGCGATTCCGCTGCTGGAATCCGGCTTGAAACTCGCTCCGCAACGAGCCGATTTGCAAGCCGCCTTGGGCGAAAGCTACTTCATGGCCGGACGCCCAGATCGCGCCATCGAAGAATTCAAGAAGCTCATCGCCCTCGATCCCTCGGCTCGCTCCTATGCCTTTTTGGGTCTCTGCTACCGGCGTCTGGGCAACTTCGACGAAGCGCGAAAGTATTTCCACGAGGGACTTAAGCAGGATCATCGCAACGCGACCTGCCTGTTTAATATCGGCTACATCGAAGAGCGCCAGGGAAACGAAGCCGCCGCGGAAAAATTGTTCCAGCAAACGCTAATCTCGAATCCCGATTTCCCCGAGGCGTTGCTGGAGCTGGCAAACCTGCGCATCGCACAGAAAAAATTCGCCGAGGCTGCTCCGCTACTTCGCCGTTACGTCAAGGTCAGCCATAATCCTTCAACCGGATACTACAAACTGGCGATGGTGGAACGAAATCTCCATGAGACCGAAGCCGCACAGCGCGACCTCAGCGTCTTCCAGACCTTGGCCAAAGACGCCCCCACCGGCCCGTATCCCTACCAGCACCTCTTCGACTATCTCAACAACCGCTCCGCGCTCGCTCCCGTCGCGCGCACGGAACTTGATCTCACGGAGCTGACCGAACAAATCAAGAAGCATCCAGACCAACCGCAGGACCTTTACCTACTCGCCGAGGCCTATCTGAAGCTAAGCAACCTCGAGGAAGCGCGCAATGCCATCGCTCAACTCGACCAGTTAAGCGCGGGTGATTATCGAACTCAGACTGGCATTGGAGTTTTACTCGCGCGCTTCCACTTGTACGACGACGCGATTCCCCACTTCCAGGCGGCTCTCAAAGCCAATCCCGATTCCGACGACGTGAAGTTCGATTTGGCCGATGCTTATTTCCGCAAGAGACTCTACTCCCAAACTCTAGATACGGCGCAAACCATTTCCGCGGCTGGCCAGCAGGACGACGCTCTCCTGTCACTGCTCGGAGATACTTACGCGCACATGGGCGACGCTGCACGGGCAGAAGAAATTTTCCGCAGTGCCATCGCCCGGAACCCTGACAACGATCAGTATTATCTTTCGCTCGCGCTCATCGAGCTTCGTCAGGACGATCCAAACGCCGCAGAGGCGATTCTGCGAAAAGGTCTTGCTCGAACTCCCAGCTCCGGCAAGATCCTGTGGGGCCTGGGGATTGTGTCGGTCCTGCAAGGAAAAACCGAACAAGCAGCGCAGCAGTTCGAGCGCTCCGTCGAACTGCTTCCGGAATGGGCCGGAAGCTACTCCACTCTTGGCGTTTTTTATTACGAGACGGGACAGATCGAAAAGGCGCGCGAAGTCCTCAATCGTTTCAAGGGAAGCAACGCAGGCGGTCTAGATGTGAATCGCATAGAGGAAGCCTTGTCGAAAGCTCCGGCCACATCTCCCTCAGTGAATGCACCCATGCCGATGGAAGCACGGCAACAGTTGCTCCAACTAGCGCTGTCGCTCGCTGACAGAACGCTGTAAGCTCACGTCGGACTTACCCTGTGAGCCTCTGTGTCCCCAGTGTTAAAGGTTTTGACTTTCGTCGTCAGCAAAACTACGACAGCAAATGTTAGCGATTACACTAAAATGAGAGTTTACGCCGTTCTTACTCCGATCTGCGATGTTGAGAAAATCGAACACGGATGCAAGGGTCAATCTTTACCCTCATCGGGCAATATTCTTCATAAGCGCCGTGATCATTTTGGCCGTGCGTCTCGTGGCAATCGCTGGACAGACTCCCAAGCCGCAAGACGCCGCCATTCCCGTCCGCTTCACCGACGTTCGCGAAAGATCTGGAATCACTTTCATGCAGGATGCCACTGCCACCGACGAAAAGTATTATCTGGAAACCATGGGCACTGGCGTGGGATGGATCGATTACGATCAAGACGGCCTGATGGACTTGTATTTCGTCCAATCCGCGGCAACTGACATTTACAAGCCACCTCACCCACTGCGCTCCGCTCTGTATCGCAACAATGGCGATGGAACCTTCACCGATGTCACCGACAAAGCCGGGGTCGGGGGGAGCGGACACTATGGCCAGGGCGTCGCAGTCGGAGATTACGACAACGACGGCTATCCTGATCTCTACGTGACCGGCTACGGCCGCGCCATTCTCTACCACAACAATGGCAACGGAACCTTCACCGATGTCACAGCGAAAGCGGGCGTGGCCGACGAAGGCGGATGGTCTACCAGCGCCGGTTGGTTCGACTACGATAAAGACGGCTGGCTCGATCTGGTTGTGACCAACTACATCGAGTGGTCGCCGAAAAACAGTATCTGGTGCGGCGAACGCCGCCCCGGTTACCGATCCTACTGCCATCCTGGAAATTACAAAGGACAGCGCATCAAGCTCTACCATAACAATCACGACGGAACATTCGCCGACGTGAGCGACTCATCAGGGGTGGGCAAGCCCGAAGCCAAGGGCATGGGCGTAGTGCTCGCCGATTTCAACAACGATGGCTGGACCGACATCGCCATCGCCAATGATTCGTGGCCCAATTTTCTTTTTCTCAACAATCATGACGGAACGTTCAAAGATGTCTCTTTCGTTTCCGGTGTGGCCGCCGGCGAAGATGGTCGCTACGAGGCCGGCATGGGCATCGACGCCGCCGACGTCGACGGTGACGGCTGGCAGGACATCTACATCACTCACCTCGATTTTGAACTCAACCGTCTTTACTTGAACCACAAAGATGGAACCTTCGATGACGATACGTTTCGCTCCGGCATCGGCAACAAAGCCATCACGCTAAGCGGTGTTTCGATGAAGTTCATGGACTATGACAACGACGGCTGGGACGACATTCTTCAACTGAACGGCGCCATGCTCGACAACGTCAATCTCTATCACAGCGAAGTGACCTACAAAGAGCCGCTGCTGATGTTCCGTAACCTGGGCAAGGGCCAATTCTCCAAGGTTTCCGATTCTCTTGGCCCGGATTTCATGAAGCCTATCGTCGGCCGCGGCCTGGCCACTGCCGACTTCGACAATGACGGCGACCTCGATATCGCCATCAACATTCGCGGCGACTACCCCGAGCTGCTGCGTAACGACGGTGGCAACGCGAATCATTTTCTCGAAGTTTTATTGATCGGAATAAAATCCAACCGCGACGGCATCGGCGCTTCACTAAGGTTGACTTCCGAAGGATTCATTCACGTCGAACAAGCCAAGGGCGGAATGAGCTACATGTCGGCCAACGACCCGCGAATCTTCTTCGGTCTGGGCAAGCGCGCGAAAATCGAATCGCTGGAAATCACCTGGCCCAGCGGCCAAATCGACCGCTTAACCAACGTTCCCATCGATCAAATCATCGCCATAAAAGAAGGTTCCGGAATTTTCCCTCATCCGTTTCCCAAGGTGCCGAGTCGATAGCCCATGAATTTTCCCCGCCGTCACTTTCTCGGCTCTTCGCTGGTGGTCCTCGGCAGCACTCTGCTCGATGCGCTCACCACGCCGCTGTGGCGCTGGAAAAACGTTCTTAAGCTTGACGCGAATATCGCGCCTGCATCGGCAACCTCCCCGGTTACCTTTGTCGACGTAGCTCGCGAAGCCGGCCTCAACACTCCCAACGTCTGGGGCGCGGTCGATCACAAGCGCTCCATCATCGAAGCCAAAGGCAGCGGCCTCGCCTTTTTCGATTACGATAACGACGGCTGGCTCGACATTTACTTGACCAACGGCACGCGTCTCGACGCGAACTGGCCACCCGGCCAGGCTCCCACTTCGCATCTCTACAAAAACAATCGCGACGGCACCTTCACTGACGTTACCGACAAATCCGGCCTCGCCCGCACCGGCTGGCAAACCGGCGTCTGCGTCGGCGACTACGACAACGATGGCTGGGACGATCTGTTCTGCTGCTTCTGGGGACACAATATCCTTTTTCACAACAATGGCGACGGAACCTTCACCGACGTCACGCGCAAGGCCGGCGTTTACGACGAGCAAGTCCGCTGGGGCGCAGGCTGTACCTGGCTCGACTACAATCGCGACGGCCATCTCGATCTATTCGTCTGCAACTACATCAAACTGGATCCCGCAACGATTCCTCCGCCCGGCCACGATCCGCTCTGCCAGTGGAAAGGCATCCCCGTGATGTGCGGCCCGCGCGGCCTCACCGGCGACACCAACGTTCTCTATCGCAACAACGGCGACGGCACCTTTACCGATGTCTCCGAAAAATCCGGCATCCTCAAGCCCGGCCGGCGCTACTCGATCACCGCGGCTTCCTACGATTTCGACAACGACGGCTGGCCCGATATCTACGTCGCCGTCGACTCCGAGCCCAGCATCATGTTTCACAACAATCACGACGGCACCTTCACCGATATTGCCGTAGTCGCGGGCTGTGCCTACAGCGACAACGGTCACGAACAGGCTGGCATGGGCATCGCCGTTGCCGATTACGATTGCGATGGCTGGCTCGACATTTTCAAAACCAATTTCGCCGACGACACCTGCAATCTCTATCGCAACAACGGCGACGGCACTTTCACCGACGCCACCTTCGCCTCCGGCGTCGGCATCAACAACCGCTACGTCGCCTGGGGCTGCGGCTTCCTCGACTACGACAATGACGGCTGGTCCGACATCATTCAGGTCAACGGCCACGTCTATCCCGAAATCGAAGGTCACGGCATCGGCCAGGATTTCAAGAACCCGCGTCTCGTATATAAAAACACCGGCCAGGGACGCTTCAAAGATGTCTCCTCGGAAATGGGCCCGGGCATCACCGAGCGCTACTCCAGCCGCGGCGCGGCATTCGGCGACTTCGACAACGACGGCGACATCGACGCGCTAATCCTTAACCTCAACGACCTGCCATCGCTTCTCCGCAACGACGGCGGCAACGCAATGAATTGGATCAAGCTCAAGCTGATCGGCACCCAATGCAATCGCACCGCCATCGGCGCTCGCGTCCGCGTAGTCACCGGTACTCACTCGCAAATCGACGAAGTCCACAGCGGTGCCAGCGTAATGTCGCAAAGCGACCTGCGCCTGCACTTCGGCCTGGGAAAATCGCAGACCGTCGACCTCATCGAAGTAAAATGGCCGACCACACAAAAAATCGAAAAGTTCACGCAGGTAAAAGCGAACCAGATATTAACCATCCGCGAAGGCAGCGGAATCGTCGATGCCGTCAAGCCCAAAACGAAATAGGATCGCAAACTGACATGAAAGCCTTGCTGCTCACTAAATATCGCTCGCTAGAAATTGCCGACTTGCCCGCGCCCACTCCCGGCCCCGACGAAGTTCTCGTCCGCGTCGCCGCCTGCGGAATCTGCGGCAGCGACGTGCATGGTTACGACGGTTCCTCCGGCCGCCGCGTTCCGCCTATCGTCATGGGTCACGAAGCCGCTGGAACGATCGCCGCGCTTGGAGAAAATGTAAAAAACTTTTCCGAAGGTGATCGCGTCACTTTCGATTCCACGGTCTATTGCGGCTCGTGTAACAACTGCCTTCGGGGGGACGTCAATCTCTGCGACAACCGTCAAGTCGTCGGCGTTTCTTGCGGCGACTATCGCCGTGCCGGGGCTTTCGCCGAATTCGTCGCCGTTCCCGCGCGCATCGTCTATCGCCTTCCGGAAATTCTTCCCTTCGAAGAAGCCGCCATGCTCGAAGCCGTTTCGGTGGCACTCCACGCCGTGTCCCTGGTTCCCGTTCGTCCGCAGGACAATGCTTTAGTCGTGGGTGCCGGCATGATCGGACTTTTAATCGTGCAGGCACTTCACGCAGCCGGCTGCTCGCACATTTATGTCACCGACGTGGATCAAACGCGTCTGAAGCTAGCTCAAGAGTTAGGAGCCGCCGCCACGTTCGCCGCCGACCCCAGCCTACTCCCGCAAGTGGTGTCGTTAACCAACGGAACCGGCATGGATGTCGTCATTGAAGCCGTCGGCATCAACGCAACCGTAGCCGCCGCAATCGACAGCGTGCGCAAAGGCGGCGCCGTAGTTCTAGTCGGCAACGTTTCTCCCGAGGTCACTCTGCCTCTGCAGAAAGTTGTCACCCGCCAGATTCGCCTGCAAGGCTCGTGCGCCTCCGCCGGCGAATATCCTCGCGCCATCAAACTCATGAGCAGTGGCACAATTCGAGTGAAACCGCTGATCAGCGCGATCGCTCCACTCGAAGACGGTCCGCGCTGGTTCGAGCGTCTCTACACGCACGAGCCGAACTTGATGAAAGTAGTTCTCGCGCCGGGGAAAATTTCGTGAGCAACGCCGCCGTGAAAACCGGCCTCTTCGATCTCACCGGCAAAGTCGCGATCGTCACTGGAACCAGCCGCGGCCTCGGCCAATACATGGCGCGTGCGTTGGCCCAGGCCGGAGCCGACCTAGTCCTTACCAGTCGCAACAAACATCATCTATTGCCCTTCGAAAAAGAAATCTCTTCTCTTGGCCGCCGCGCAATCTCTCTCGAACTCGATGTTCGCAATCACGCGAGCATCGAACACATGGCGGAGGAAGCGGAAAAAGCGTTCGGCCATCTCGACATCCTCGTCAACAACGCCGGATGCAATGTGCGCAAGCCCGCTCTCGACGTAACCTGGGACGACTGGAATTTAATTCTCGACACCAATCTTCGCGGAAGTTTTTTCGTCGCTCAATCCGTCGCACGCCGCATGATTCCCCGCGGCTACGGCCGCATCATCAACATCGGCTCGGTCACCAGCGTCGCGGGCTACGCCGGCCTCGGCCCCTACGGAGCCAGCCGCGGCGGCATTCGCCAATTGACCATGAGCCTGGCCGACGATTGGGGCAAGTACGGAATCACTGTGAACTGCTTGGCCCCCGGCTGGTTTCGCACCGACCAGAACAAAATTCTCTACGAAAATAAAGAGTGGGTCGAATATCTATCCGACCGCATTCCGCTGAAGCGTCCCGGCCAGCCTAACGATCTCGATGCCGCCGTGGTCTTCCTCGCTGCGGAATCGAGCCGCTACATCACCGGCCAAACCTTGCTCGTCGATGGAGGCATCTCCACCGGCGCAGTGCGCGCCCTCGTTTCATCTGAGCCCCGAAAGCCATAGCCACCGATCTCAAGCCGTCTAAACCATCTCCGCCGGCGCCGCGGCAACCGCAATCTCAATCTGCTGCTTCCCCAACACCGGATGAATCGCTGTCAGCCGCACCGTGCCAGCCTGCTCCTTCGCCCGAATCCAAACCGCGCCCGTACCGCCAATCAGCGCAAACGGATTATCCCCAATCATCTCCGCCGGCCCTTCCAACTCCAGCTTGACCGCATCATTCGCAAACGGACGGATCGCGCCGAACTCGTCAGTCACGCGCAATACCACGCGCGTCGTGTCCGCTCCATCCCCAACCAAACTCGTATCGTCGGGCAGCAGCGCAAACTTCTGATCGATTCCTTTCCCCGAATAATTCTTGGTGATGACCAGCTTGCCCTGAATGTAACCCTCCAGCCGCAAATCTCCCCACTTGTGCCACGGATCCGGCAAATCAATGACGAATGGCGCGAAACGAAGATGCGCAAATTGTTTGCGGTCAGGATCTGCTTCCGCGACCATTTCGTTCCCCATGAAAAACTTGATGTGCTCGCAGTTCGAGCACAGCACCGCATGTGAGAAGCCGATAGAAGCGTCGCCGCGCGCCCAGTGAAACGCAGGCTCAAGCACCACTTCCTCCTCCGGATCGCACTGCGATTTATAAAATCCCGCAGCCGGCTTCGGCTCGCGAAAAATGTCCGTCACGCCGTGATAGCAAATGCGGTCTCCCGACCCAAAATTTCCATGCGTGTTGTAATCGAAAGCGCACCACGCAATGCCTCCCGCATATTGCGCGTCCGATGCCAACTGATCGTGAACCCGCGCGTGACGAGTCATGTGCTCCGTCAGCCGCTCGACTTGATCTATCGTTTTGGTGGGATACGTATGCCCAACGAACTCCGTATTCAAATACCGCGGATGATTCGGCGGCTTCAGCGGCCAGCCAAAATCGTTCATGGTAAATACATCTTCCAAAAACTCCGACTCCTGAAAATAACGAATTCCTCCCGTCTGCCGCGTCGGATCGAGCTTGTGCGCCAGCGCATTGGTCCGCGTATAAAAATCGTGGTTGTCCCGCGACTCGTTGATCCGCACTCCCCAAAGAATGATCGACGGGTGATTCCAGTCGCGCCTGATCATGCGCCCGACGTTGTCCACCGAAATATCCTGCCAGGCCTCGTCGCCAATGTGCTGCCAGCCCGGAATTTCCTCCAGCACCAGCAATCCGATTTCGTCGCAAGCATCCAGAAAATGCCGCGACTGCGGATAGTGCGACGTGCGCACAATATTACATTTCAAATTGTGGCGAAGAATATGAGCGTCCCGGCGTTGCGGCCGCCCCGGCATGGCCTGCCCTACAAACGGAAATGTCTGGTGCCGATCCAACCCGCGCAGCTTGATTATTTTTCCGTTTAGTTCGAACCCGTGATCCGTAAATTGCGCTTCGCGAAAACCGATGACGCGAGAGACGCTATCCATCATCTGTCTTCCCCGCCACAGCATCACGTCAAACCTGTACAAGTTGGGGTGCGCAAGATCCCACAGCTTGATTGCGCTTAAATTCGCCAAAGAAACAGCGTGAACATTGTCTTCGCTAGCCGCCCCAGGGGCGGGAACATTCAGCGAACCCTTTTGCACCACTTGGTCTCCATCCCGCAGCAGCACTTCCAGCCGCAACGGTTCTCCCGGCAGCCCCAGATGTTGCAGGTGACAATCCACATCCAGGCTGGGATGATCACTCAACACATCTTTCGGCTTAGCGAATACGTTGTCGATAAAACTCCCCGGCACAATCCGCAAAGAGACCTCTCGATAGATTCCTCCGAACGTCAAATAATCGATCTCGTATCCGAACGGCGGAATGTCCGGCCGCTCGCTGGAATCCAGATCCACCGCCAAAACATTTTCCCCGTCAAATTCGAGATGCGGAGTCAGTTCAAACGAAAACGGCGTGTACCCGCCTTTGTATTCTCCTAAGCGCGCGCCGTTAATCCACACCGTCGATGCGGTCATGGCGCCTTCGAAGTCGACAAACACATGCTTGCCGCGCGCTTCCGCTGGAAGCCTGAAATGGCGCCGGTAGCTGGAGACGAATTCATAACTCTTCTCGTCGAAGCTGTGCCAGGGCAGGCGAACGTTGGCGTGAGGAATAACGACCTTCTCATAGCCAGAGTCGTCGAAGCTCTTCTCGTGCGCGCCTTCAACGACACTGCGGCTGTAGAGCCAGTTCCGGTTCATCGGCAGAACCAGCCGGCCTCCGCCGTCCTTCATTACGTCCGCGGCCGTGGCCAACGCGGATGGAGCCAGTGTCGCGCCAGCAATCAATGTGCTTGTCGTCTTAATAAAGTCACGTCGGTCCATATCTCTCCCTTGGAAGTTCCGTGCACCATGCGCCGGGAATTATCTACGATGATGGCAAATCTGTAAACGCTTACATTGAACTTGGCTTCGACCGCCCGTTTCAGCCTTCAGCATAGACCTCCCTGTCCGCTTCGTAAAATCGTTGTACAATGTCGCTTCCTCTCTCGGACGAATCCGCAGGTTCGCATGAACATAAAGGAAGTCGCAAAAAGAGCGAAGGTCTCGACTGCGACTGTCTCCCGCACCATCAATGATTCCGAGAAAGTAAAGCCTGCGACTGCCGCGAAAGTCCGCAAGGCAATCGAAGAACTTAATTTCTTTCCCAACACGCACGCGCGCACGCTGGTGTCCGGACGAAGCCGCATTCTCGGACTCATCATCTCCGACATCACGAACCCATTTTTCCCCGACCTGGTAAAAAGTTTTGAGGACCAGGCCGTGCAGCGAGGCAAAGAAGTCATCATCGGCAACACGGACTACAACCCCAAACGCATGGCGGGATGCATCCGCCGCATGCTCGAGCGCAAAGTCGAAGGCGTCGCCATCATGACCTCGGAAGGCGACCCGGCGTTGATGGTCGAACTCACCAACAGAAATATTCCGACGGTATTCATGGACACCGGCAAACCCGGCCCCTACAGCGCCAACATTCGCGTCGATTACGCGCAGGGAATTCGCGAAGCGGTCCAGCATTTGGCTTCGCTGAATCACCGGCGCATCGCGTTCATCACCGGCCCCATGAATCTCGAATCCGCCCGCATTCGCCACGACGCCTTCGTCTCCGGATTGAAATCGCGCGGCATCTTCGATCCGGCGTTGGTCGAAAAAGGCAATCACCGGATTGAAGGCGGCGCTATGGCCATGCGGAGTTTGTTGAAGTTGCCCCATCCGCCCACCGCGGTGATCGCGTCGAACGATCTGACCGCAATCGGCGCGCTGGGCGCGATTCACGACGTGGGGTTGAAAGTGCCGGAAGACATGTCGCTGATCGGCTTCGACGACATTTCTTTCGCGCACCTTACCCAGCCGCCGCTCACCACCGTGATCCTGTCGCGGACCCAACTCGCGGTCATGGCATTTGCGGCTCTGGATGCTCTGATTCATAAACAGAGCGACCCCCGCTCCGATCTCACGATCCCCACTCACCTGGTCATGCGAAAATCGACTCGCGCTGTCTAGTCGATCCGCGCCTGGCGGTTTCCGATCGCGACGCCACTGCGCGGCTAAAGTAGAATTCGAATCATGCTGATCCATCCGGACCGCCTGTTTCCTGCCGAATCCAGCACCAGAAAGATTGCCAGGAAGCTTTACGAGAGTGTGCGCAGCTTGCCGATCGTGAGTCCGCACGGGCACACGCAGGCCGCGTGGTTTGCGAAGAACGAGCCGTTCCCCGATCCCGCCAAACTTTTTGTGCAGCCCGATCACTACATCTATCGCATGCTCTACAGCCAGGGCATATCTCTTGACGATCTGGAGATCGGGCGGCCGGAACTCAAAGATGCGCGCAAAGTCTGGCGCATTTTCGCCAGCCACTACTATCTGTTTCGCGGAACACCGACGCGCATGTGGCTGGACTTTGCCCTTCAGGAACTGTTTGGAATGGAGCAGAGGCTCTCGGAAGCTACCGCGGACTTGTACTTCGACGCCATCTCGGAAAAGCTGCGAATGCCCGAGTTTCTGCCGCGCGCGTTGTATGAGCGATTCAACCTTGAAGTGCTTGCGACTACTGATTCTCCGCTGGATTCGCTGGCCGATCACAAGGCGATCCGCGAATCGAACTGGAAGGCAAGGATTCTGCCCACGTTCCGGCCCGACCCGGTGGTCGATCCGGAGTTCGCCGGTTTTGCCGAGAATGTCGCAAAGCTTGGCGAGCAAACGGGCGAGGATACTTCGACATGGAGCGGCTATCTCAAAGCGCAGCGCAAAACGCGCGAGCGCTTTCGCGAACTTGGCTGCACAGCGACGGACCACGGGCATCCCACAGCGCAGACCGCAAATTTCTCCGCCGGCGAATGTGAGGATCTTTTTCGACTCGTGCTCGAAGGCGATGCCGAGGCAGACGTGGAAGAATCTTTCCGCGCTCAGATGCTGACCGAGATGGCGCGCATGAGCTTGGATGACGGACTGGTCATGCAGATTCATCCGGGTAGCGCGCGCAACCACAACCGCCAACTCTACGAAAAATTCGGACGCGACATGGGCGCGGATATTCCCACGCCGACGAACCATGTGGACGCGCTGCGCCCGCTGCTCGATCAGTTCGGCAACGAGCGGGGGTTGACGATCATCTTGTTCACGCTTGACGAATCGACTTACAGCCGGGAACTGGCGCCCCTTGCCGGGCACTATCCGTGCCTGCGTCTGGGACCGCCGTGGTGGTTTCACGATAGTCCGGAGGGGATGATGCGCTTCCGCGAGCGAGTGACGGAGACCGCAGGGTTCTACAACACCGTTGGGTTCAACGACGACACGCGGGCTTTTCTTTCGATTCCGGCGCGGCACGACGTTGCCCGGCGAATGGATTCAGCTTTTCTGGCGAAGCTTGTCGCTGAACATCAACTGGAAGAAGATGAAGCTTTGCAAGTCGCGCATGATCTGGCTTACGGCTTGGTGAAGAAGGCATATCGGCTCTAAGGACTTATCGGATGAGCTTGTACTGCGCCATTGGCGAAGTTGGTTGTGATCTGTTCCCGCAACTGAAGGACTTGTTGGCCGAGAGTCTGGCGAAACTCGGAGCGCGAAATCGCGTGCTGGCCGTGCCGCCCGACCTGAGCCGCGTTCACTCGCGTGCCGGAGATCTCACGCGCTATGCATGGGAGTTTTATGGTGAACGGCTTCAGGCTGTTTTGCCAGCGCTCGGTACGCACTCTCCCATGCAGCCTGAGCAGATCGCGCGCATGTTTGGATCTGTGCCGCAGGAACTCTTCCGCGTTCATAACTGGCGAACCGATGTCGAGACTCTCGGTGAGGTTCCGGCGGAGTTCATCTATCAACAATCGGAAAGCAAGCTGAACTATGCATGGCCGGCGCAGGTGAACCGGTTGATTACTCGCGGCGGCTTCGACTTGATTTTGTCGATTGGGCAGGTGGTGCCGCATGAAGTGATCGGCATGGCGAACTACAACAAGAACATTTTGATCGGCACGGGAGGACGCGAGAGCATAAATCGCAGCCATTACCTGGGCGCGGTTTACGGGATGGAGCGCATCATGGGGCGGGCGGAAAATCCTGTGCGCTGCGTTTTGAATTACGCTGCCGATCGTTTCTTGCGGCATTTGCCCATCGTTTATGTCCTGACTGTCGTCGGGGGCGCGGCGGACGGAGGGTTGGCGGTGCGCGGGCTTTTCATTGGCGACGACATTGAGTGCTTTGAGCGGGCGGCGGCGTTGAGTTTGGAAGTTAACTTCGAAACGCCGGACGCGCCGATTCGCAAGGCAGTGGTCTATCTCGATCCGCATGAGTTTCACAGTACCTGGCTGGGCAACAAAGCTGTGTATCGCACGCGGATGGCGCTAGGCGACGGTGCGGAATTGATCGTGCTTGCGCCGGGAGTGAACGCATTTGGCGAAGACAAGGCTATCGATGCTCTGATCCGCAAGTATGGATATCGCGGAACTCCGGCTACGCTGGCGACTGTAGATGCGAATGCGGATCTGGCGGGCGATCTGAGCGCGGCGGCCCATCTCATTCATGGGTCTTCCGAGGGGCGCTTCACTATTCGCTGGTGTCCGGGACATCTGACGAAAGAAGAAGTGGAAGGGGTGGGCTACGAGTATGGCGATTTGGACATCATGCTCAATCGATATGATCCGGCGAAGCTAAGGCATGGCTTGAACCGAGTCGGCGGCGAAGAAATCTTCTTTATCGCCAATCCGGGTTTGGGATTGTGGGCCACATCGCAAAAGTTGATGTCTCGGTCCTGAATCTTAAGCGCTGAGGAACACGGTCTTGGCAACCTGGCTTTCCGACACTCCTTCCCAAACAGTCTCAAGTTTCAGAGCATTCTTTCCAATTTGTTGCGGCAGGGAATCCCTGATGCTCTTTGCGGGTTTTCCCCTTGAGGTAAATCAGGGGGGCTGCTCTTGTTCCGTCCTGGTAATGAGCCGATTCTAGTCTCGATTTGAAATCCCAATAGCCGCCATCAAAAGTTCTTGCATGACCGTGAGGACTGGGATTTTTCGCCCGAGTTATGCGGTGCGCGGTCGAGTTCCGCTCTGGGTGGATTGATAGGTCAACTTCGTTGGGAAAGGAGCAATCCAGGTTATGGGAACAGCGACGGTTCCATATGGTCGGTCCACACAAAAGGCGCCGGCGGTGAAAGAGGTGCACATACTCTGGATCACGGCCGGGCTCGGCTGTGACGGAGATTCGGTTTCCATCACGGCGGCCACGCAGCCCAGTATCGAAGATGTGGTGCTGGGCGCGATTCCCGGGCTGCCCAAGGTTCACCTGCACAATCCGGTGCTCGCCTATGAATGCGGCGACGACTTCATGAAGCATTTTTATAAGGCGGAAGAGGGCAAGCTCGAGCCGTTTGTGCTGGTGGTGGAAGGCTCGATTCCTAACGAGAAGATTAAAAAGGACGGATATTGGGCGGCGCTGGGCACCGATCCAGTGACCAAGCAGCCGATCACCACCTGTGAATGGATTGATCGGCTGGCGCCCAGGGCGCTGGCGATCATCGCGATTGGGACGTGTGCGACTTATGGCGGGATTCACGCGATGGAAGGAAATCCCACGGGCTGCATGGGATTGGCCGACTACTTGGGCTGGGAGTGGCGGTCGAAGGCCGGGTTGCCGATTGTGAACGTCCCGGGGTGTCCGGTGCAGCCGGATAACTTTATGGAGACGGTGCTCTACCTTCTTTATCAGGTTGCGGGACTGGCGCCGATGATTCCGCTGGACGATCAGCTACGACCGACGTGGCTGTTTGGCAACACGGTGCACGACGGCTGTGACCGCGCGGGCTATTACGAGCAGGGCGACTTCGCGGAAGTCTATGGTTCGCCGAAGTGCATTGTGAAGCTGGGATGCTGGGGCCCGGTGGTCAACTGCAATGTGCCCAAACGCGGATGGATGGCGGGGATTGGCGGCTGCCCGAACGTGGGCGGCATCTGCATTGGCTGCACCATGCCCGGCTTCCCGGACAAGTTCATGCCATTTATGGATGAGCCACCGGGAGCGCACGTTTCTACGGCGAGCATTGGAGTGTATGGGCGGGCGATTCGCTTGTTGCGCGCGGTTACGCAGAAGACCGTAAACAAAGAGCCGAAGTGGCGGCATCCGCGCGCGGAGCTGACCACGGGCTATCACCCGAGATCTTATTAGGTTTTGCTGGTTAAAGCTTGACTGGAAAGTCCGAGTCACCAAGTCTCGATTAAGACGGAAAAAGGAGCCGACATTATGAGCACCATTACTGCGCCGACCAAGGACGTTTCCGGCAAGCCGAAGAATCTGGTGGAGATGAATTGGGACCCGATCACGCGCATCGTCGGCAGCTTGGGGATTTTTACCAAGATTGATTTCGATGCCAGGAAAGTTGCGGAGTGTCACAGCACCTCGTCCATCTTTCGCGGCTACAGCATTTTTATGAAAGGGAAAGACCCGCGCGATGCGCACTTCATCACCAGCCGCATCTGCGGCATTTGTGGCGACAATCATGCGACCTGCGCCACCTACGCGCAGAACATGGCGTTTGGCGTGCGGCCGCCGCATATCGCGGAGTGGATCGTGAATCTCGGCGAGGCCGCCGAGTACATGTTCGATCACAATATTTTTCAGGACAATCTGGTGGGCGTGGATTTCTGCGAGCAGATGGTGAAGGAAACGAATCCGAAAGTGTTGGCCAAGGCGGAATCGACGCCCGCGCCGCACGCCAATGAGCACGGGTTCCGCATGATCGCGGATATTATGCGGGCGCTGAATCCGTTTACGGGAGCGTTTTATCTGGAAGCGTTGCAGATGAGCCGCATGACGCGCGAGATGTTTTGCCTGATGGAAGGCAGGCACGTGCATCCTTCGACACTTTATCCGGGCGGCGTGGGTACCGTGCCGACGGTGCAGTTGTTTACCGATTACATTGTCCGGTTGATGAAGTATGTGGAGTTCATGAAGAAGGTTGTGCCGCTGCACGACGACCTGTTCGATTTCTTTTACGACGCGCTGCCTGGATATGAAGAGGTTGGGCGGCGGCGTGTTCTGCTTGGTTGCTGGGGGTCGTTCAACGATCCGGAGCACTGCGATTACACCTATAAGAACATGACGGCGTGGGGCCGGAAGATGTTTGTTACGCCGGGCGTGGTGGTGGATGGCAAGCTGGTGACGACCGATCTGGTCGATATCAATCTCAATATCCGCATTCTGCTGGGCAGTTCTTATTACGACGACTGGAAAAATGCGGAGACGTTTGTGAAGACCGATCCGTTGGGAAATCCAGTGGACAAGAATCATCCCTGGAATCAGACTACGATTCCCCGCCCGCAAAAACGCGACTTCAGCGGCAAGTACACCTGGGTGATGTCGCCGCGGTGGCTGGACAAGCGCACCGGCGATCACCTTGCTTTGGACACGGGCGGCGGGCCGATCGCGCGACTGTGGGCGACGGCGCTGGCCGGGCTAGTGGATTTTGGCTACATCAAATCCACGGGCAAGAGCGTGAAGATCTATCTGCCGAAGACGATGTCGAAGCCCGAGGTTGAATTCGAGTGGAAGATTCCGCAGTGGAGCAATGCCATCGAGCGCGACCGGGCGCGCACTTACTTCCAGGCTTATGCTGCTGCGTGCGCATTGCATTTTGCGGAGAAGGCGATGGAAGAGCTGCATGCCGGCAAAACGAAAACGTGGTCCGATTTCAAAGTGCCGGAAGAAGCAATTGGCTGCGGCTTCCACGAGGCAGTTCGCGGAGTGCTTTCGCATCACGTGGTCATCCGCAAGGGCAAGATCGCCAACTATCATCCGTATCCGCCCACGCCGTGGAACGCGAATCCGCGCGATATTTATGGCACGCCGGGTCCGTATGAGGATGCGGTGCAGAATACGCCTATTTTTGAGGAGAATGGGCCGGACAAGTTTAAGGGGATCGATATTATGCGCGCGGTGAGGAGCTTCGATCCGTGCCTGCCTTGCGGCGTACACATGTATCTGGGTGGTGGAAAGGTTTTGAAGACACACCATTCTCCGATGTTTGGCGTCCAACCTTAATCATGGGTGAAAGCGCGAGGAGTGAAGATACCATCTGTGGCCTTCACTCCTTACGTTTCTTTGAGCGAAATCGAATTAAGCGTGATCGAATAAAAGAAAGACGTGCTTCTAACGCTATGGCGGATGACAAAGATTTCCAGGTAAAGGTTCAGCGGATCGGCGAACTGGTCGGTGAACTGGAGAATATTGCGGAGCCCGAAGCTCGCGCCGGGGCAAAAGCGTTGGTGCAGTTGATATTGGATCTGCATGCGACGGGACTGGAGCGGGCGCTGGAGATCATTGCGAAGAATGGCGACGCAGGGCAACGTGTCATCGATGACTTGGGCGAGGATCCGTTGGTCAGCAGTTTGCTGATTTTGTACGGCCTGCATCCGTTGGATTTGGAAAGCCGCATCGAACAGGCGGTGGAAAAAGTTAAACCGCGGGTTCGCAAGGGCGGAGGCGAACTGGAATTGGTTAGCAAGGAGAATGGGATCGTGCGCCTGCAGTTGCAAGTTACCGGACACTCCTGCGGTTCCACGGGAAATACTCTTAAGGCGATGGTTGAGGATGCCCTGTATGCGGGCGCTCCGGACATGACTGGTCTGGTGATCGAGGGTTTGGAGGAAAAAAGCACGTCGGGATTTGTGCCCCTGGGCAAGCTGGGCGGCGTGACGTTGGCGGATCCGATATTGGCCAACCCCAGTTAGCGGCGCGTCGTGAGCGGTTCCATGAACGAGATCCAATCAGGATACGAGACGGCATTCGGAGCGCTGCGCCAGTTCGTTCGGCGCAAGCGCAACCTGGAGCGTTGCGAACTTTGCAGCGCGGAAGTGTCGGCCGGGCATCCGCATTTGATTGAGCCGGGGAGCCGGAAAATTCTGTGCGCGTGCGATGCGTGCGCCATTTTATTCGGCGGAATTGGCACGAAATATAAGCGCGTGCCGCGGCGGGTGCTGGCGTTGGAGAATTTTCATCTCTCCGATGGGCGGTGGGAAGGATTGATGATTCCAATCAGCTTGGCCTTTTTTTTTCGCAGCACGCCGGATGCGAGGGTGGTTGCGTTTTATCCCAGCCCGGCGGGAGCGACCGAGTCGCTGCTGCCGCTTGAAACCTGGAAGGATATTGAGGACGCGAATCCAGTGCTGCGAGAGATGGAGCCCGACGTGGAGGCCTTGCTGGTGAATCGCGTGGGACATACGCGCGGATTCGGCGCTCCCGAGTATTATGTGTTGCCCATCGACGAATGCTACAAGCTTGTCGGC